>Ga0265301_10000650_pt1 | contig 48340 bp, 47 predicted proteins | sample AusTroGonzalo_MG_2_FD_193488 | JGI IMG/M metagenome (GOLD analysis project Ga0265301, IMG submission 193488) | Bovine rumen microbial communities from tropical cattle in Woodstock, Queensland, Australia - Gonzalo_04 | ecosystem: Host-associated > Mammals > Digestive system > Stomach > Rumen ...
CCGTTCCTCATACATCTCCTGAGGCATCACCTGTGTCGTACTCTCAACCTTATAGTATGGACACCCGTGGTATGTATATGGCATCTGGCCCCATTTCCAGCCTTCAAAGTGAATTGCTATTAGTTGGTCACCCGGTCTCTCTGGCACATCAATATACACCGGCTTCACATTCGCCACGGGGTTGAATTTGCTCAATGCCTGAGCAATCTCCCTTTGCGTATCATCTGTTACCTGCTGCCCCAGTATCTTCAGCGACTTTGGTGCCACGCCAAATATCAGCCACCCGCCATCCGTATTCAAGAAAGCACATGCAGAGTGCATACCATCCTGCAACTCCCCTGTCGTTTTTTTCAGTTCAAGACAGCGGTGCTCATCCTTTGCAATAAGCTCATGTATCTCTTGAAATGTCATGTCCTACTTCGTAAATAATTGGTCAATACTTCTTAAACTCTTAAACCATTGAATAGGCCTCTTTATTCATCCTCCGGCTTCTGGCACAGTGTCGCTATCGCGCCACAGAGCCTTCCGCTCCGAACAGAGAGAGGCCACCCGCCATGGCGTGCGCCCACTCTGTTTCACCAGCCCGCCTATGCAAAACGACACCTACACATTAAAGTATTTGATCTATCCTAGCTACATTATATTTTTCAAAGTCATCAAGTTCATTGAATGCTTGGGAAATCATTTCTTGCTGGTCAGGATTCTTTTCCTTAGTGTCATAATAGCTGACCACCTTAAACGAAGCTCCTATATCACTTGCTCTTCTACCAAGTTGCGTATCAGCACTGTATTCAAGTCTCAACAATAGCGCCTCTATACCACTTATTTCTTCCAAGGCCTTGCCGGTCCTTACTGATTCATAGTTCTTATACATCAGATTAAACAGCCCTAAATACTTAACCACCTGGTAGCGTAAGGTATTGAATACAAATTCAGCAGCCTTTCTCACGCCGGCATCAACTCCAATACTCTTTTTAATGATATAATAATTTACAGAACCAGCAAAGCCTCTTGCCACAAATGCAGATACCATATCCACAAGATAACAATTTCCACGTTGCGGGTCTCCGTTTTCCACATAGTATCTCAAATTAACATTTTTGATAATTGGTCGCACGCTTTGGCATATCAATTCCAAACCTGCATAATAAGTTTTATGTTGACCCACGAATCTGCGTATCAATTCTTTAATCTTGTCTCGATCCGAATCTGAAAAACGTGCTATTGTATTATAAAGATATATTTTGTCTTCATACGCCACTGTTCGGAATTCGTCAAAACACGCCTCAGGCATCAATCTCCTCTCTTTCATATCATCAAGCAACATTCTCCTTTCGGTCTGAGGCTGTGACAGATATTGTGATTCGGTCAATACTATGTCAACATCCTTCTTATCAGCATTTTTATCAAACAACTTATGCTGTAATACCTCATCATTCTCCGCCATCCTTTTGGAGAATTCCTTATCTAAGATAAAAATTCTGCCGCTGTAGTGCTCCATAAAACGCCCTGCCCGGCCTTCTATATTTTGAGCATCAAACTTCTTCAGGTCTTTAGAACCCTTTTTTCCTGACAAAACAATCATATTCTTAGCAGTTGTATTCACTCCCTCTGTGATCGTTGTCGTGCATATCAACACTTTAAGAATACCATCATTAAACAACGAGATTATTTCCTGCTGAATATATTTCGGAACAAGACCGTGATGGATTCCAATTCCTTTCTTCAAGGCCTTTGTAACAATCCATTGGGAGCCTTTCCCTTCCGCAAACAAATTCGATAAATGGTTGGTAAGTCTCAAAACACGTTCTTGTTGCACATCAGGCAAACCATCAATGCCTTTAATTAGTTCTTTAGCCCACGATTCGGTATATGGCTTCTGACTACAATATATTATTGCATTTTCGCCTTTTTCCAAAAGTTGTTTTACAAGTTGAACTACATGGGCTGTTTTTGTGCTCTCAGTAAATGTTAAATAGAACGTATCGTTAACTTTAATTGTTTTTGCAGTTCCAACACTAACCTCGTTTTTGTTTACTATATCGTAGAAGTTATAGTCAACCGCAGTAAATTCATACCTGTCAAGAAAAGCCTGAAAAGATGTACCTTTTCCATTTTCTCCTTCTGATGGAAGCACAATGTATGGACCTACGAGCAAAGCATCTGTATAGTCATCTCGTAGCAATTCATGTAGAGCTATTCTATAGGCCACATCTCGTTCATTTTCTTGCTGAACCTCATCAATGATAAACCCATTATCCAACTTATACACCTCGTCAACAAACACGAAATCCAGCCTTACTTCCTTATTTTTATCCAAAAAAGATAAGAAGCGCTCTGGGGTAAAGATGTAGAGGTTATTCCCTTCCAGACTCTCTGTTTCACTCAAAGTATGGATGTGATAACGGTTTTTTATCCATGCATACTCCTGTTTCGTATGGATTTTAAACAGATTTTCAGAAAGCAACGAGATTGTTGGGAAAATGAGAGCCACATTCTCATACCCCATTTTCCTCATTATCTCATATATCAGAAAAGTCTTACCAAAGGAAGTAGCTGCACTTAAGAAAAAGCGGTTTCTCCTTCCCTTTTCAAATTTTTCTAATATTTCTTTCTGATAGCGATGAAGCATAACTCCTTCACCTACTACAAGAGAGCTTTCATGAATATAGTTAGTTAAAGTTTGTAGACCAACATCACCAACAATATCTTCACCCGTGATTAACATAGGGTAATAATACTGAGGTAAACCTGCTTGATTAGCCAAATAATGCAAAAAGAGCTTGTCGGCATCTGAAAGCGTCTCATCTTTCATCATGTCGAAATAAGTACACACAGCCTTGATCATTGAAGGCCGCACACTCATATCCTCTTTAGCAAGGTTTATCTGCCTTATGGCATTAGCGGCTGCTGTTGATTTATCCATTGAAGAACTTGTGTCTTAATTGCTCTAGAGCTGTCTAATGGGAAAAAGATGAAGAACAATGTATGTGGCAGCGTTAATGTCGGTTGAACTGTGCCATGATTTGCCTGAATATAATTGACAACCTTAAGGATCAAGTCATCGTAAGTATTTGCCTTATTATCAAACAATACTAGCATCGGATAAACAAAGTGCATATTGTATTTTTTAGCACATTTCGCCATATTGACAATAAGAGGATTCAATCTCCATTCATCAATAATAGCCGGAATTCGACTACCAGGATTGATGTTCACATATTGATTCTCAAAGGCAAGAAAATTGCGATTTAGGTAATCATCAGATAATGCCTTGTTAATATTCTTAAATATCGCATCTAGAGAATCCTTATATCCTGTAATATAGAACTTAGCCTCCCCAAACAAAAGATAGATAATGCTCCTGTGTTCAATCATCATATAGGAGTCGTACCCTTTCGTTTCTGCGTTCTCCAAAGCAGAAAACATGTAGCCTCTTGCTATACTCTTACTTGCACTATAGAAATGATCCAAAATGAGGTACAGCATGACCTCACCATGAAAACCATATGCCAATTGATTTGCAACAGGTGCGGTGGGGTTATACTTTATTTTAGAGAGAAGGGCCCTAATTTGTAGACTATCTAGCTGTGTAGGGTCAATATCTACATCATTGTAAGCATATTCAACTATACCGTTATATATCAGATTTGCAATATCAGTATTCGAACCAACTTGTTTCAGACAAGCATCTTTACCGTTTGAAATAACAGTGCGTGGAATAGTAACACTCCCAGAATTGTAAGGGAGCTTATACTGCAAGACAACAGCTTGTTGGATAAGATTAATTAGGCTCTGTCGCATCTACCCTATCTTGGATCTACCTTAGTCAATAAGCAGGAATTACAACAAAGCAAGCGCAGAGGAAACAAGGGGGTTAAGTTGGTTTGCCACTATACTTGCACCGACCCCCGAAAGGAATGTTGGAATTGCAGAAAAGAACCTTCTAAGCATGTTCTTCTGAGGCTTATCTTTCTGCAACTCTGCCTTGATGTCTTTAACAGTTACCTCATAATCTGTGTTTGGAAGGACTGCAGCCGCAATCTTGTCAATCTCTGCTAGTATTATCAAAAGCTCTTCCTTATTGTCTGCCGAGATGATGTTGTTATCTCCATTTACAATTGTAGCTCCTTCTGCATTCACTTCACCGCTACCGGTGTTCATTATACCTGAATTGTTGATTGTAATCATTTGTGGAATTGTTTTTATAAAGTTGTTGAAATTAATATCCTCTTCATTGCTGACCTTCAACAAGAAATCAATCAAAACTGATTTAACAGAAACAAGAATCTGTGACACAGCTGCAGGTGTTGTGTATTGATAAGCATCCTGTATATCACCATTTATAAAACCAGTCATATATCTGTAAGCAAAAACCGGCACTTTCATACTAATTCTTCCATCCCCATCAGTATTATTACAGAGATTCTCAATCTCACCGATTGGTGAAAAGAATGGCATATTTGACAAACGCGCTCTTGCATCATCATTTTCTATCATATCCACGGGAAAATCCAGCCTTGCAATCCCTTGATAAGGAACATGGACCACTACCCTCAAACCAGAATTCAAAATTCTGTATTTAGGCGGCTCCTCTTCATATCCCTCCAATTCATGTGTCACCCATTCGAGAAGTTCTTTATCGCCTCTTTTGGACGCAAAAATCTTTGTTTTCAGAAGAATATCAGACATAGAACCATTATTCATCAAGTCTGTCAGGATATTCTCAGCTAATTCCTTGAAATTCAGCATAGGCTTACAATTTAACTACGGGGGTCATACATAACCTCGTAACAGACACGTATTCTCCTTTGATGTTGTTCAACAATCTGTTTATATAACCCTATCATCATGATTAGGTAACGTAGTTTGCGACCACTTGCAAAGTACTTCTTTGTCAAGTCTTTGCATTCCTGCTCATATCTGTAAATACCATCTACATTCTCTTCTAAAGCACATATAGCAGCCTCGTACGCGTTATCTTCACCATAAAAGTCTATAAAGACATTCTTATCATAGTTGTAAGTGTTTTTCTCCTCCTCTATTTCAAGAACATCCAAGTACCCAGACTGTTGTAGTAGCTCACAAACAGTAGTGTCAACTTCGGGATGTTCAATCACATAATCCGTTAAGGCCTGCATTGAACGAATCTTCCCTTCGTTAATGATTTTGAGCGAATCAAAGAGTTTTTCAGTTGACTTTCTCATGTCTTCGGTCACATCATAACTATCTGCAAAACGTATATCGAAGTCATTTGCTACTCGTAAGTAATCCCAATGTTTATCAAAGCATCTTGACTCTAGGATTTCTTGTGGCGTACACATCTCTACATTATCCACAATTCTTAGCCCTGAAAACTCAAAAGCCTTAGCTACTAAACGAGTACAGATTTGTGTGTCAAAAGTGGAGCTATCAGTCCTGCCTATTTCCATTCTTAAAGCATCAGCGAAAGAATAAGGATTTCCCACAACTTTTCTGGCGTAGTAGATTGCGGCATCAATCGTGATTGGCGTCTGATATTCTTTTTTGATTCTTAATACACAAGTATTCTTAGGGTCATCAAATAAAAACCTTGCAAGATTTCTTGCTTGTACCCTCTTCTCTGCACCAATACAAGAAGAGCCACTTACATATATCATCGCATGAGAATAATCACTGTTGGTGGATTCCATTACTCTCCTGCTCAATTCACAATTAGGATCACGTATCAGTATTATATCACCTGGCAAGAGTTTAGACATATTATATATATACTTCACCATGGGAAATCCTTTATTTGTTGATACAACTTCTGTTTCACATCATCCTTTTCCACAAAGTATTCTACGAACAGGGTAATTGCATGTTTTGCTTCTATTACATTGCTCTCGTAGAGTTTGTAGCGAGAGTAATCATCGTACAGCATAGCATCAATATCAACCAACTTATACGATACATCGGAATCTTTATTCCCCTTGTCAACGCCAAATGAAATCATATCCATATCTAGCCCGATACCATTTCCATTTGTGCATTGTACTACATCACGCATTTGCATGAGGATAGATTCCATATTGTGAATATCATTTAACTTATTCTGCAAGAGATAAGCCTCTGGAATATTGTCAACATGGCCATTTCTAACGCTATTAGGTGAAACAAAGACCTTTTTATCAGTAAACAAATTCTCCATTAACAGAGCCGGTTTCCCTTCCACACTGCATTCTTCCATAAAAGCCAGATGCATTAGCCCAGCATGCTTCACACGATCATAATTCTGAATTGCGTATTTGGGTAATCTAGTCCTACTTATTTTCACAACAGCAGATAGCCCACTAGGAATAAGTGGTTTAGTATATTTATAGACTTCGCCATTAGCTCCTCTTCCTATTAATTCGAGGTCTGAATAACTTATATATTCCATCATCATTCTTACTCCTCATCCATTTGTTCTTGCTATTGATATTGATTTATATGCTTATACTTCTCTCCCAACTCCAGCAATTCCTTAAAAATCTCCATCCTATCTCCCATCATCTCCCCAGTATTCATCATTTGCCTATTATGTTTGAGCCAGTTGTAATACTTGAAGCGTTCTTCAGGGTCATGCTTGGAAGGATTCAGATGGTTAGTCTCAATGAATGACTTTACCTCATTCCATTTCGCCAGCCACTTTTCATCTTGGGTCATTATTTTATCTGTTCAGAATTATCTTTTTCTGTTCGCTTTGGACTGGCTAATGAATCCCACTGGTGCTTAATCCCTTCCATCATATGTTCTTTATAGTCATCCCCAAACACATGATTAAACATCATTTCGTATGACTTAAATAGTTTATTTATGCGTTTGGAACATATTGCAACGATTATGCACGTAATAGAGACAATGATTGTTCTGGCAATAAGATATTCATGAAATACGACCAACAAGGCTATTCCACCGAGAGCAACTCCCAATGTCTTAGCTACAGCAATTGTAATCTTTATCTCATAATTACTTACTAAAAGCGTCTGATGGAAAGAAGACTTTACCTGTGCGAAAGCAGTTAGATAGCCATCTTCAAAAGCTTCGCCTATTGCCACAAGCCTATTTACAAACCGTTTACGCTTTATTTTTAGGTTTATTGCACTAACTAAACGCCCAATTAACGAATAAAGAACCGAACCTAAGATGCTCGATAATACTCCTATACATATTACACCCCAAGGGCTCTTTATAAACTCTAATAAGCTCATATATTCGATATTGTTAAATAATTATCACACCCTCTTTCATTTAACTATTCTACCTCCCCCATTGTGGGACAAACAGGTACGAACAGAATTGCCACACCACTTCAAATATTCGTTTAATTCGTGCCATTAGTGTTCGAAAAAGAAAAAACTCTAATTCTCCAATTCTTGATATTAGAGTCTTCCGTGTCTTTAGATGTTCCTGACTTCATCAGGCTGGAGTGGCGCATAAGCACCATTCTTGCTTTCGTAGAGCACTGAACCCTCTTCAAGGCAAACCAAAGAATGCCATCTATCACGCTCAACATTCAGCATCCTCGGTTCTCCATTAGAATCAAGCACAACCCGTTCTGTTTCAACACCATTGTCATCATAGAACACCCACTCTATCTTTCCCCGCAAAATCACCACGGTTTCGGAAGAAGCATGATGCCTGTGTATCGGCATCACTGTTCCCGGCTCCAGTGCATTGAGCATCCTCTGAGACAAATCCTCAGGCGAGTTACGCAAATCCATAGCCTGCCGCAAACGGGGATTCTCCTTCGCTTGTGCTGATAGATTGTCGAGCAGATTTTATCTATTACCATATCTCTTTCTTTACTGATTCTAAAGCTGTAGATATATCCTCAATGGCCACCGTTCCACCCCACATACGATACACATACAATGGGGTCACACACCCAAAGTCCATAGAACAGGACCGGGCTTCGTTCTCCATAAAAGCACGTATGCGAGATACTATATCACTTCTCATATACTGAAAACTCTCAACTTCTAAATTGACTCTAAACGCTCAACTCTAATCTTTCCAGAGTTATATCGAACTTGGCTTAATCAAATGCCCCCAGACGCCCGTCCAGAAGGCGGACCAGAGACTGTCTTTGTAGCAGAGCTTGTGCTTCCAGGCGTTGCGGCGCCAGCGGCGGAGTTTGTAGAAGGAGCGACGAAGGAGCGTACGGGGCAGTTCGCCGGAGAAATCCGGCTCCAGGATCTCCGCCAACACCCGTTCCTTCAATATCGGGTCAAACTGGATGCGCGGGAACAGCCCCACCTCAAACCCCAGATCCTCTACGCATATGGCATTGAATACATCATACAATCGTTTCATACCGAACTGCACCAGCACGCCCTCCAGCCATACCCAATCCACCTCCGAACCATGCGCCCGCACGAAGAACGCCCAGTCCAGCAGCTGCCGCAGAGAAATCGACTCGGCAGCAAAATGCATCATCGTATGCTTCAGCAGAAACAGCGCATGCAGATTCGGCGATGGCAAATAAACCTTTTCGCTGCGAATGTTGACAGAATAAGAATCATCCGCTCCCAATTCCTTGAATATCTTCTCAAACTCGGCATGAGACTTATGGTGGTGGACATTGATAAAGTCATAATGATTCTCCACCATAAAATCATTCCAATAATACACGGTATGGTGGTGATGACTATTATCAACTTCTACCTTCTTTTCCTTGGCCAGCACCTCGTCCGCCTCCCGGCATCGCCCAAACAACCAGATGTCAATATCGCCCGAGGGGCGATGCTCCGGTTTCGGCCAGTCTAGGCTGCAGGCATAACCTTTCAGCACCATCATCTTGAATCCGTGCTTATTATAGAATGCCGCCATCTCCCCCAGGGTGCGACGATATAACTCATACCGATACTCATACCCCTGGAGTACCTGACCGATCCATTGCTTCTTCATCATGTCATCCATGGCCAGCTCGGCCGGCAATCTCTTGTCACGGACAAGAAGGTCAATCCCATCCAACACAACGCCAGAAAGCCCATGCTGGGAAGCAAGGGCTTCTATCACGCTCCAGTCTGCCGATTTGAATCCGTCCTGGGAACTAATTCGATCATCAGAACTTGTCCCTATCCCCAGACGGACCAAAGAGAGAAAGATATCCTTTATTCTTGCTTGCAACATTAAAGGCTCTTGATAATGTCTACATAGTTACTGATCACATACTCCACATCCTCATCCGTCAGCCGGGTATGCAATGGCAAAGTCACTTCATTTATAAAGAGATTGAATGCGTTCGGGAAGTCCTTGATATCAAAACCAAGGGCCTTGTATGCCGTCATCATGGGTAGCGGCTTATAGTGTACATTGCATGCAATCCCCCGCTTTGCCATCTCAACAATGACATCCCTACGCTCCTGATCCGTGCGCCCTAGCAAACGGGTGAGATACAAGTGCCCGCTACCGGCAAAACTCGGCCCATAGTGCTTCAACACTGCGACCGGAAGGTCTTTCAGCGCAGCATCGTACGTTTCGATAATATGCCGGCGACGCTCCAGCATCCCCTGATAACGCTCCAACTGAGCCAGGCCGATACCCGCCATGATGTCGGTCATATTGCACTTGTACCAAGGGCCTATGATATCATATTCCCAGGCGCCAAGTTGCGTCTTAGCAAGGGCGTCCTTGTTCTGGCCATGCAGCGAATACAACTGAGACAGACGATACAAATACCCATCCCAAGTCTCCCCTTCAATATGCGGCACAGTCGACCAGACATCATACGATACCGACTCTCCCCCAAACGGCAGGTTCCAGGTCAGGGCGCCTCCTTCCGCTGTAGTCAAGTTTTTGACCGCATGGAAACTGAACGAGGAAAAATCTGCAATTGCACCAGCCATCTTTCCGTGCCAAGAAGCCCCAAAAGCATGAGCATCATCGGCGGCGACAATGATGCGCCCGATCATCTTCTGGATCTCGTTAGAAGGACGGAAGAGATGCTTCTTCGATTCGATGGCGGCAAAAACCTTGTCAAAATCGCACATCACACCACCCAAATCAACAGGGCAGATAACCTTGGTGTGCTCCGTAATAGCCTCAGCCAGCTTGTCATAGTCCATCTCCACATTATCCTTCTGCGAGTCCACCATCACCACCTTGCAACCCACGTGCCGGGTCACGGAAGCCGTTGCCGTATAGGTATATGCCGGTACTATCACTTCGTCCTCCGGACCGACGCCAATCAGACGCAGCGCCATTTCCATGGCAGCCGTGGCAGAGTTCAGGCACACTGCCCTGGCAGTGCCAACATACGCGGCGATCTGCCGCTCAAACTCCTTTGTCTTCGGACCTGTGGTAATCCAACCGGAACGCAGGGCCTCGGCCACCTGTGCAATCTCAGCGTCGGACATGTCCGGCGGCGAGAAAGGAACATTTCTAAGTTTCTGATTCATAATATAATGATTATTACTTTACTACCGACTTTAGAATATCAACATAGCGCTGGCTCCCCACAGCTTTCGTCAGGTTGTCAAGGATGAACTGCCTGGCATTGCATCCCATCTGCGCACAACGGGCAGGGTCAGATGCCAAACGCTTTATCCCATCCACAAACTCCTGCACATTCCCGGCGTGCGTAAACACGCCACAGTCATTCTTCTCCAGGATTTCCTGCAGTTCCCCTTCGTCAAAGCTCGCCATCACGGGGCGGCCACAAGACATGATTGTCCACGTCTTTGAAGGCATCGCGCTACCGCCTAATCCTTCCTTGCAAGACACGACGCAGACATCGCCCAGGGAATACACCTGACTAACGCGCTCGTAAGGCTGCAAAGGGTTCAGATGAACGTTGGTGAGACCTTCTTTCTCAATCCGTGAACGGATCTCATCCTCCAGTCCACCCGTACCGAACAGGGCGAACTGCACTTCGGGCAGCCGGGAAGCTCCGTCCAAAACAATACTGATGTTCTGCGCATTGCCCAGGTTACCTGCATAGACTACTGTAAACTTCTCCCGCGAAAGACCAAACTCCTCAAACAAGGGGTTCCCTGCCTTTTCCACCGGCTGCACGGCCTTTTCATCCACCCAGTTATACACAACTTCAATCTTCTCGGCCGGGACACCGCGGGCGACCATGCTACGCTTGATGTCTTGTGATATGGCAACAATCTTGTCAGAATTGCGGAAGGTTATTTTCGACACCCACAAACCAATCTTCCATAGCAGTCCCCCACTCTTGGCCAGCCCTGTTCCACTCAGCGTTTCCGGGAACAAATCCTGTGCGTCATACACAACGGGCTTTCTCCTGAAAAGCCGGACGATCGGCAGTTTCAGGCCTTGTATCGGAGGAGTACTGTCGATAAAAGCCACATCATACTTTTTCCAAAGCATATAATGCAGCTGCACCATTTCACAAAACAGATAACGCAGTGCGCGGAAAACGGGATTCTTCCCTTCTCTATACATGTGGAACCGATGGACTTGCACCATTCCGTCATGCAGCGCCTCATTCCTGCTCCACTTTGCCCCCGGCTCAACATTACGGGTCGGCGTGGGCACGGTTATCAACGAGGAAATCCCCTGCCGCGCAGCCTCTTCCGTCATATCATCAATGACAAAAAGGCCCGCGCACTGCTCAGGATGATAGTAGGAGAAAGGAATCAGGACTCTCATTCCGTCACAATCTTCACAGAAGAAACCAAGTGTTCCGCCAGCGCAATGGCATCTTTGACTCCCGGGGCCGTCACGATCACATGCCCGGACCTGTCGAGACTGGATTTCACCTCTTTCACCCGATCTCCTGGCTTCACGTAAATCTCTACATCATAGACATCCGGGCGATTCAGGAGTTCCTCGCCCTCGATTGCCCTGACGACACCCGGTACTGGAGTAAAATAGCGGATGGCCACTCCTTGCGGTTCTGCCACTGGCTCCAGGCAAGGCTCATTCCCCAAAGCGACATTAATCGCTGCTGCTACCATATCAATACCTGTGCTCAAATGCGTGAGCTCGGTTGAAATGAAGTCTCCGCCGAGCCGGGCGCCGATTTCCATGATATAGGGCTTTCCATCCTGGTATTTCAATTCAGCGTGAGCCGCACAGCCATTGAGTTGCAAGGCCTTGACGCCCTTAACAGCTGCATCCTTTATTGCTGCCACAACATCAGGGGCGAACAACGACGGCTGGCTATGTCCCAGTTCAACAAAGTAAGGAGCCTCGGTCGTTTTCTTGTCTGTCACTTGGAGCACATTGACCACTCCGTGGGAGACGATGATTTCCACGCTGAATTCAGGCCCCTCCACAAACTGCTCAACCATTACGGAAGCGTCCCGGCTCTCTGCCTTGGAACGCTCGAACAGTGGCGCAAATGCCTCAAAGGTCAGTCCCGGCTCAATCTCTGCAATCCCACGGCTCCCACTATTCCGGGACGGTTTCAAGATCGCTTTCCCTCCGATCGAGAGGAACAGCTTGTACCCCTCCTCCACATCGGCCGTACAATACGACTTCGGACTGGGAGCGCCGAACTTCTCAAAGGCCTCACGCATCAAATGCTTATTTGTCGCCCGAACCGCAGTTTCACGGGATATACCATGAAGATGCAACACATCATTGATGTGCCCCATTACGCTCATGGCCACCTCGGAGCAGGGGTGGATCACCCCATCGACCTTCTCCTCCCTGGCAATCGCCAGCAGGCGCTCTTCATTGATCAGCCCCCCGGGGACAATGGCTTTATCCGCCAACGCCATTCCGGGAGCAGCCGGATCGTCATCGACTGCTATGACATACACCCCCATTTCGCGGGCTTTCTTTATCACAGGAATCTGTAACAAACCCGCAGCGAGGACCATCAGTTTCTTCTTTCCAGCCATCTCAAGAACGATTGAGGCTATATTCTCCATATCATCATAACCATATCGCTGGTCAACCGGTATCGAGAGCATCCTGTCCGCCATCCTTGCAGACACCGGGCAAACCGCTCTCGCCTCATCGGCAATGGGCCACAGCACAGGCGCATAGACGCCCTTTCGGGCAAGTTTCTTTTGCACCTCGTCCCGATTCTCCACCAATATCGGTAACGCAAACGGAGCGCCGCTGAAACTCCTCTCCAGTCCGGGGACCATTTCAACCTTATCCTTCAGCAAAGACCATAGATGCTCCATATTCTTCTGCCGGGCATATCGTATCATCTCTCCATTGACGCTTTTCAGCATCGCCGCCCCCGTATTGGAAATGCGATGTACACCCGAGAAGTTGTCCAGTTCTCCTTCCTGACGGCGAAGCTCAGGGAAAAAGGTACCCTTCTGCCCCTCATCTTGAGCGTAAACATACCGGGCTTTCAACCGCTGGCAATCGCGTCTGGCACGGACAAACTCCGTTTCTGCCTCCTCTACACATGTTTCATCCAGCGGCTCGTGACCGATAATCACGGCCCCGTCGCAGACACCTATGGACTTCCGAATACTGGTCACATAGTAATCCACCTGTGGATTGTAAATGTCGGCAAGCGAGAAGGTGCAGTGAGAAAAGTCTTCAATGCAGAGACAATCGGGAAAGCCGCATTTGATGTGTGACACGGCATCCAGCGTAGAAGCCGAGCCATAGAAGTTCATGGTAAGAGCCGCCGTGGGGCGCACTGTCACCAGGAGTTGCGTCAGGTAATCAATATCTGCCGTAAGGTCATCATTCAGGCGATAATAGACCACCTTCCATCCGGCCTTCTCAAACGGGTCCACCATCGAGTGGCAGCAATAGGCTGGCATCAGCACCACGGGATGCGTTTTGCCGCCTTTGCTATTCAAGGCAACCAAGTGCAGCGCCTCACGGCCCGATCGTAGCCAGGTGCAGTGTCCAAACTTCTGGAATGTATCAAAATAGCCATCGGGCAGCAATACCGCCGGATGCTCGCTCCCGTATTCTCTCATTTCCTGTCTTTATCAACGTTGATGTTTTCGCGAAGCAGCACAGTCCGGATGGTCTTGAAAAAGACCTTCACATCCAGCCAAAAAGAGATGTGCTCTGCATAATAGACATCATTCTTCAGTTTCGTCTCACCATCAGCGCTATTGCGGTAATAGGCCTGATTGTAGCCGGTAATACCTGGCTTAACGGTCAAGATAACGCGTTCATGCTCATTGTATTTCTCCAGCCAGTCCAGCGGGTCGGGACGTATGCCGATGATGCTCATCTGCCCAACGAGGACATTCAGGAGCTGCGGTATCTCGTCCAAACTTGTTTTGCGCAGGAACCTCCCCACCTTCGTCACACGCGGATCGTCGTCACCGTTGTATGTGCTCCCATCTTCCAGACGGATGTCGGGGGCGTTTACCTTCATGCTGCGGAATTTAAGCATCCCGAAAGGTTTGCCGTGAAGCCCGATTCGTTTTCCGGCATAAAAGATGGGGCCATGGTCATCCAGCCAGATGAAAGGGGCCACAATCACTATGATAAGCAGCACGAAGGGGAGGGCCACCAAAGCAATCAACAAATCCAGCAAACGCTTAAAGTACTTGTACATAAAGGTCTAAATATTTTTGATAACTTTTTTTCTCATCATAATGCAGGGCATGTTCGCGACATGCCTCCGAATAATAAGCCTTACCCTTTGCGCAAACCTCTTCGATCGCTTTCTTCACACCCTCTACATCACCATTGGCAACCACCGATCCCGTTTCTGGCGTAATCAGTTCCGGCTGGGCTGTATTGTCGTAAACGATAGCTGGAGTACCGCACGCCATCGCCTCGACAATGGTAAGTCCAAAGGTCTCTTCGTATGATAAACTCAGAAGCACATCTGCGGCAGAGTAGAAAGCGGCCAATTCCGATGCTCCATTTGCGCGAGAAACAGCAATAACACTGTCTGGAAGGGTCTTCTTATCACTGTCATTTGTCCCGACCAACAAAAGTTGATACTCTTTAGAGAGCACCTTACTGAGTTTTACGAAGTCGTGGATACCCTTCCTTTCCTCGAAACCAGACGCTACAGCAAGCACGAGTTTCTTGTCGCCAATCCCATAGCGTTCCCGGACATCCCCCTCAGTATAGACAAACCGTTTTGTATCAACACCATTCGGCACCACATCAACTGGAAACTTGCGCAAATATGATTGCTCCGCCACACCCTTCAGCCACGAAGATACGGTTGTTATCCGCATCTTTTTCATCTCCGTAAACAACTGTTTCTTCAGCGTATAGTTGTATTTGCAGCGATCAAGCAGATAACTTGATGGGAAGTCATGCTTCTGAGGACATCTCACACATTGTTTCTTCCACTGTTCGCAGTTTGTCCGTAGAAAATGGGCGCAGTGACCGGTCATAGACCAGCAATCGTGAAGCGTCCAGACAACAGGGATATCCTTTTCGCGAAGGAACCGGAAGAGTATGGGGTAATTGAGGAAGCATCCATGGATGTTGTGGATATGAACCACGTCCGGCTTTATCTCATCGATTACCTTCAGGAATCGCTTTGTGGCACATCTGGATCCTCGCCCCTGAGCATCGAAAAGGGTGCTTTCTATATAATGCAAAACTTCCCCGGCCTTGTTGCTTATTTGATAATTATGGAGCCCACTCTTATTTACATAGCGTGCCCCGTGCGCCACATACACATCCCACCCCTGGGACAAGGCCAATCCACCTATTCCCTCAACGATCTTACCTGTTGAGCCACAGTTCAAGGCAACATTTATAAGAAGTAGTTTCATTTTCCCCGAAAAACCTTCTTTATAGCGTATCTGTATTTGTTGGGAATGGCATTCTTAATTGTATCAACGATTCTTGACCGGCGGGATATGTCATACGGAATTGCCTCAAAACCTTTTTCTTCTACTATTCTGTATATATCATCACGGATAGCAGGTCTCTTTGTAGGATTACGCAGATTTCCATTGTAGTTGATGATATCAGAAGGATTCACCTTGTCACAGACAATTTCCGAACGAATCATATTCCATAGTTCATCCCCCATTTCAGAATTCACAATAGCACATGAGAGTCCACGGATATCAAACAATTCCGGATGGGTATTCTCAACTCCCCAGAAGTCTCCTATCGTAATATCACCGGGGCGCTTTTCTTGTGAATAAGCACAGGTGTAGCAACTCTCTCTATAAGTATTACCTTGTAAGAAATTATAATAGAATGGGTCTAAAGAACCTATCATCAGGTGCTCCGCCTCGCCGCCATTTTTCTTTTTAGTGTGGACATTGAGCGTCAATGACCATTCATGTCTCTTTTTGCTTCTAAACTCAATTTGAGCGATCTCCCCTCCCCATCTTTTTTCCAACCAGCGGAGATAGGCGGCATACATCCTTCGGCTCGGCACTCCGTGGCAAATAATATCCACACAATACAGATTTGAATACTCTTTGCCAAGGTAATTCCTCAATCCTGCTACTTGACAAGGGACTCCGGTAAACAAGACTGTTGTACCTTGATTCAAATGATACTTTACTTTCGTATAAATATCATTTATATCACTCTGTACATACTTGGAGCCGCGCATTCTCTTTGCATCATCCAATGATTTGGCAATAAAGTGCCTGGGCATCAGGTTTTCGTCGGTCCCACAACCACAAACCACACCTCCTGCTTCGATTACAGTTTTTGCCATAGCATAAAAGAGACCGCCCGAAGAACTCTGCTTTAAATCTTCAGCATTAGAACTCTTTGCCGCATAACCTTTCTGCCTGCCTCTATGAACGTTTACACTGTTGACCGGACATACAGTCAGGCATTTCCCGCATCCCACACAGGCGTTCTCATCAACGACAGGCTGCATAAAACCCTCTTCGTCTTCTCGGAAACAGATGGCGTTTAACGCACAACTCTGGGCACAAGCCCTGCACCCGCAGCACCTTTTACCTATGATTGAAATATTATTCATCCAACGCCGTTTTTAGGTAATTCAATGATTGCTTGCGGGCATTGTCTATTCTTTGATTGACATCCTCGAAGTCTATCGTGTTTGACGCGGCCTGTAGGCCCTCCTCGACACTCCCGACTAGTCTGGTATCCAACAATCCTGAGACACGAAGGATACTCTCGATTCTTGAATTATAGCGCGGCGCTTTTACAACAATCACCTGCCGATTCAGATTGAGAGAAAAAGCTGTCCCATGGAAGGAGTCCGTGACCACATAGTCCGCATTTGCAATGTGGTTGACGAAATCCTCTGCCGTATTACCCATACGATTCTTCGCACCTTTAATAAAATCAAAAGTGTCTGCAAAATTGATGATTCTGAGCCCTTTTTCTTTAGCAATCGCCTTTGCCATTTCCTTAATCAAGCCATTGCGATTCAGGTTATAGACAAACACATAACCCGACTTGGGCGCTTTCTTTCCCGAAGCGAATTCCCTCCATTCTTCACCCCTTAACAAGAGTGTCGGATCTACAACGTGAACACCATTGTCAAAACCAAAACCTTGCAAGATTCTTAGGCCATCATCTTCGCGTACTGAAATATGATCATACTTGGCAATAAACTCCTTGATGATACGCTCTTCGTCTTCCGTAAACGTGTTTTTTCCAAAGCTGCCAGCGTATGCGATGCGTTTCTTCCCTTCCGGGGCAAATCCCAGGTAGTAAGCTTTCAAGTCTTCCGGCGGATTGTTATTCTGCGTGTTCCAAACCTGGTCACTGCCACTCAGATAGGCATCTGCGACAGGAATGTCTGCCATTATCTCTTGATAGCAATGATAGCGCTTCGAGGACAGGTGGATATACTTCCGCAAAAACCGGTTTACGTCGCTGTATTCTACTAAGTTTACCGCCAAGAGTGGAGGGAACTTAATAAGCTTTTTCCATGCAGGGACGTCATTGTTTGGCCAGTTGGCTCGCTTGAATGACATTCCTTCCGGCACGAAATCAAGAACCTCTGCTTCGTGACCTAATTTCTCAATTGCAGTCTGTGTCGCATATGTCTGCAACATGGAACCGAAATTGGTAATGCGGTGTAATGTGATGATTTCTACTTTCATCCGCGGCGAGTGGTGTGTAATGAATTAGATATGCATTACTATTGGACGCTTATGAGGCAATCTTCTGCGAAGGGCAAAAATGGTTTGTTTGAAACCTATGGATTTCAATCCAATCCTGCGGTCGTAGCTTCTGAGTTTAAGAGTAATGGCTTTGAAAAGATTCTTTATACTATGACGATGAAGATATGCTTTCTCCGCATTGTTTGCCGCCACAAATACACTGTATCGAGGATCGACCTCTTTACCTTGATCTTTCAAGAACTTTAATGCATACGGTGTAATTTCCTGCCTTTCAGCAAAGTAAGTATCACTGCTTGTACTCTTTGACACGCCAACATTGGCGTAATAAATATTGCCGACTTTAGGTATATAGTAATACTTTTGAGAGAATAGTGACAATTGGATATCAATGGCTGTTTCTGCGATGTGAGATTTGCCTTGGCTGACTTTCTTGTACATCTTCATCGTATTGACGCTAAAGCAAGTGCTACGGTTGCTAATCGCGTTACGAAGCGTCAAATATACTTTGTCAATATCTTTCAGCACCTGATTGTTGCGGCAAATAAAGCAATCTCCATTTGGATAGATAGCCTTGAAATCCCCATAGATACAGATCCTCTCGTTCTTATAATCCAGATGATTATTCTGAATATACTCCACGACTGTCTTGAACCAGTCCTCTCCGCACTCGTCATCGCCGGCAAGCCTGTAAACCAAATCTCCAGTTGGCATGGACCATGTGGATTCGATATTCTCGAAGATACCAACATTCTGTGGATGACGTTGCAACTTGAATAATCCAGGATAGGATCTGTCATACTCCTGCAGCACCTCCCACGTCTTGTCAGGCGAGCAGTCATCGCTCACACAGATTTCATAGATATAGTCTTTCTGAGCCAGCAATGAAGCAAGCGCCCTCTTTATCAACTCTTCCTGTTTATAGGCAACGATGAGCACCGATATTTTGGGTATTCCTTCTATCATGGTTATTATTCCTTAGGTAAAAAACTATAGTCCGGATCTTCCGCTATCTGCTTGAAAAAGACCTTCATGCTCTCTGCGGTTCCATTAATGGAATATCTCTTTATAGCAAGCTGTTGCAACTCCAACGCAGCCTCATCCTTCTTTCCATAGTTCTCTATCACTTCATCAATGCAACGGGCGATATCTTGGATGTCTTCTTTCTCATAATAGGTAATATGCCGATTAAACTCGTCGTCGAGCATTCCAATCTCGCTACTCACGATCGGTCGGCCCATAGCCGCATATTCCAGCATCTTGGAAGGGAATCCTGCCGCCTGCGGAGCAATACCAAAACTTCTCGTAGCATTCAATAAAATATCGGCCTCTTCATTCAAGATATTCATTAGCGTATCATGAGGAATCAAGTCGCGCAGTTCGACCGAGTGCCTTTCTGGCACTTTTTTCAATGCTTCTCTCGCCACAGTATAGAAATACTGAGGGTCGGTGTAAAAGACCAACCGACATGGATTCTTAACATATGTCAAGGCCTTCACCAATAAATCCGGCCCTTTGCAATAGTGTCCACCGCCAATAGTGAACAATCTCGCAGGCTCTCCTTCTCTTAAGGAATGGGGCTCGTGATTCACGCTCCCTATCACTTCATCATTGATAACTCCAGGGGTTAACAGTTTGTGCTTTACTTCGCCATCAACAAGCATCCCTTTACATACAGCAAATGCAGCATCCGTCCGCTTTATAACATGATTCAATTTCCATTTTACGAACCAGTAGGGATACGTCGCCTTATCGCCCTCGTTGGTCTTGTTTAGAATATTGTCTTCATATTCCAATATCCTCAATGCTTTGGGGTTCTTTCCCAAAGCATCAACCATCAGGAAAGAGAAATGATCAAGATTATAATAAACGAACGCATCAAAATGGATCGTCTTGAAATCCTTTTTTAGTAATTTCCAGACTCTGTAATCGTTGAGAGGAGCACGGCGATGGTACGTGGATACCTTCGGGTATTTGATGTGCAAGTCCCCCTCGGGATAATGCTCTACTTCCTCAAAAGCCTCAACGATTGAGTTATAACCTGTAATGCCTGGGCTATATAGCGTCACTTCGTGACCAGCCTTGAGCATGGCTCTGGCCATACCTTGAGTCTTCAATGACGAAGACCCACCATTCCTACTGCCCATACCGGCCTTCTGGGCGAACTCTTTCCCAACATAGTGGGAATAATAAGCTATCTTCATTTTCTAAGAATTGTTATTCTCGTTAAACGATGGTTTACTCAAGACGAATGAAATAAGAGGCAACAAAAGCGTCACACTCATATACAGGGGACTTGTATTGAAAACTATTAAAACAAGATATACCCCAAATGCCAAGACCAGATACCCATAAAAGGGCGTTTCTTTGAAAGGCCGAATATAATTTCGAAAAATGCTCGAAATCATAATCCATAAGACTAGCAAACCAATAAAACCATATTTGGCAAGCCTATCCAAAAAGAATGAATGACCGCCGCCGTGACTCCCTGTCCCAGTAACCGGACTAGAGAGGAAAGCATTGATGGACATCATATATGCCGATTGGCGCTCGTCCATATCAGAATTCTCCGATGCGCCGGAACCGGAAATAACATTACCCATCTCATCAAATCGCGAGGATAGAATCTCACTGTCCAATGAAACGGACAGATACTCCGTAATCCAGGGTAACGATATCGTAAGCAATACACATAAAAGAATACCATACAGAAGAAAATCCCTGCTCCGCTTCAACCGTCCCAAAAAGAAAAAGACACCATACCCAAGCACGATGAGGAGTGCGATTGTAAACTGAGTCACATAGACGCAATACAAGACAAGGAGATAAAACCCGACAGTTAATATTCGCGGAATACTCTTCTGCTTGAAAATAAATGGCAAAAGCGCGAGAGGAAAAACAATTTCATAGACAAAGCTAAATCCGCCAATATTCATTGAGCGATATAGGTTATACTCCGTCAATTCTCCTGACATACCCGTCGCAATCATTCTCGACGCTTCAGGGAATAACATATTCCCATAGATAGTTGAAATGGTTGTAATCGTATAAAACAACAAAACTATCCACAATAACGCTTTCGCAAGGGAATAATTCCCGTCATTGAAGAAATGCATGGCAACACAGGATATGACCATGTAACCTCCAATATCATATATACTCCCCACAATCTGGCCAGGATTAGTAGCAGCCATGAATATGATGTCCAACAGGGAAACGATATAAACCGGAAGCAATAACGACAGGCACCTCATCAAGGCTCCGCCCCCGCCATCGACAATAATGAGTAAAAGGGTTAACAGCAAAAAGATAACTCTTACCAATGCCGGGACAAACAAAGAAACGGCTGGCATAACGGTATACGCCAACAGTACAGTGACGCATACCAGCAGCAGTATTTTATTATAAGTTCTCTCCTTCATTTCACAATCTCCTTGTAGGCTCTCACGAAGTCATCATTCAAGTTAATGGACAAACGCTCCTTCCTGCTACTAATCAACGCATTATTCCCAATGGTCTCTGATATCTGTTTATCTTCAAACAGCTTTATAATCAATCCCGCCAAAGTTTCCGGCTCATCATACCTATATAAGAACCCATTGACGCCATTATCCAAGTAATCAATCACACCTCCGACGAAACTGGATATGCAAGGAGCGCCGACCATCATGGCCTCGATCAATGTCGAGCTATGATTCTCAATTGCAGAAGGCATGACAAATACCCTGCTTTGACTCATATATTTTGCCATTTCGTCGGCAGAAATTTTCCCGACATACTGAATATTATTCGTCAAGTCATACTTTTTAATAAGCGATTTGAAATATTTCGTATAGCCATGAGGGAAAAACTTTCTCATTCCGGAATCATCATTCACCGGATTATACCCGGGGATAATCAACCGCACATCCGGATATACCTTTTTAATGATGGACAGCGCTTTCAGAAGAATATGATGACCTTTTATCGGGTAACCGCCAGCGACCGTAAAAATGGAGAATGGCGTGGTTTCCTCATACTTCCAATAATAATCGGCAAAGCGCTTGTTAATTGGCAAAAGACTTCTGAAGATTCTGCAATTATTGGAAATCGCAAGACAATTATTTGCCGACCACTCGTTTTCCAGAATCACGTTATTAGCCCTCTGTATTATCTCCTCTTCAATCTTTGCCCTTTTTTTCTCAAAAGGATAATTGAAATGGATCCCTTTATTCTCAATAATATCCCGGATGGTAGTATATCTAAGTTTTGTAAGAAGGCTGATCCCGGAATGACTATGATTGGATATCTGAGCCATAAGGCCTTGCAAATAAACCACAGCAGGGATATCGGGATTAGCTCTTAAAGCGCACAGCGAGTGGGCCATTTCAGTACCCCAGACGTGGATTAGGTCTGGCTTGAATTCGCTGACAATCTCCTTCCAAATCCGCAAATTTCCATCCTTATTATAACGATATAATCCACCTTTAAGGTCATCCGGGACCACATACATTTTCACGCCTTCGGATTCGTGCCGAAGGATACTCTGGCACGAGAAGACGGATGCCAATCCTATCTCTAAATCGGCATTATTCCTGATCAATTCAAATGCGGCATCCAGCCATCCCCCGCTTTGAAAAGACGCAATTCCCAATTGTTTACGGTGTATGGCAATTGGTCCGTTTGTGATCCAAAGAACTCTCATGTTACAGACGATTGATTATGTGATTAAACTATCTCCGAAACTTGCTCTTAAGGGCAGCAAAACCATTCTTTAACAATAGCCTCTCTCTCTTGTCCAAGCCGAGCAAACATATAACAATCCATAAAAAGACCTCGGAACCGATCAGGCCACCGATATGACCCCAAAGCGAGAATTTGCTAGGATTATATAGACAATAAACGATAATCAGCGGAATGGAAACCAATAGAATCTTGGAATATGATATCGAAAAAAAGTCCTTTATGTTGAATCGGACAACACGGCGAAGCATAAACAGTTTGACAAAACCGATGAAGCCATATATGACACAATAGACTGTCGCTATCGCATAGTAGTTAGCGCCCATTTTGTAGCAGAAAAAACCTATTGGCAATCCCAATAACAATATGCAATTCACAACGACCTGATATCCCCGTATATTGCCGGTTGCATTAATCATTGCAGGAATCCCTTCGCCCATACAATTGAGCAATCCTGTCAGAATCATTATAAGACAAAAAGTGGTTGCACCATCCGGTACTTCTTTAAGCCAAAGGCCTAACAAGAAATCTATCTCCAACGCTATCGGGAATGCGACCAGAGACATCAGAAGAAACGTATACTTTGAAATATAGGCCGTTAAAGTGATTGAGCGTTGTTGATTCCCTCCACTATAATTCTTTGTAATCTGAGGGATAGCGGCATTATTCAAATTACGGGCAAACATCGATATAAAGCTTTCCACTTGCGCGGCAACTGCGTATGCCGCATTAACCAACGTGCCAAAGAAGAAATTGATAACAATTGCACTCCCCTGCTGTTTACCGATATTTGCGAGCGCTCCGAACATAGTCCAAAGAGCGAAGCTGAGCATTTCTTTTATCAGCTTGAAATCCCGGTACAATCTAATCTTGACGACGCTGAAATAATGCCGATAGCAATACCCCCCATACATCAGACTCGCAAGGAGATTGAACCCAAGCATAATGATTGCATATACCCGCAACCTATTCCCGTCGGTATATACAAATAGATAGAGGGCCGCCAGTCTTACCAAATTGGACACTATATCAATGAGAGCATTTACGGCAAATTTTTCGTATGCGACTTGCAGACCTTGAAAAGGGACGAATAAAGTGGATAAAGACGCGGTTAAGAGAGATATATGGAAAACGAATCTCGCATCATTCAGTTTTCCAGGAGCGACACTAAGGTAATTATTGATATACCATTCGCCTAAAGACAATCCGACAATTACTATTAATAGTGCGAAAGCCGCATGAATCAGCATGCTGGTATTAAATACCTTATTCGGCTCTCCTTGATCCTTTTTCCCGATTTCGAAAGCGATATATCGGTATGTCGTGGACATCATGGCAGAGTTGACAATATTCAACATGGCCACCAGTCCCCCAACAACATTATACAACCCGAAATCAGATGCCCCAAGCGCATCCAGAACCACACGGGATGCAATAATTCCGACTAAGCTAACGAAACATAGGCGGACAAATATCACAACACTATTGACCGCTATCTTTTTATTATCATTCATGAAATAGCCTTTTTAATAAGAGACCAATCCAGTTCAAACAGAATCATATGATGACGCTCATCGTATGCGGTATCAACAACCAGGTAATTGTTGTCCTTGGACAGTTTGGGATGAAGGTCACAGCTCGCCGGATTACCTCGATAATACGCATTTAGTTTTGCCAGAATAACACTTTTCCCGGTTTCAGTGTCAAAAACCATCAGTCGCTGATAACCATCCTTCCAAGGATAAGAATCCGTTATCATATACCGGCCGTCCGCCGTAAAAGAAGGATGCCCATCAATGCGGAACTTATTCCCTTCCGCTTTAAGTGAAGGGCTAGGGTGATTTTGGTCATCAAGATGATAGAACTGATAATACGTGCGGCGTCCTGCAATTCTTGTCCTAACCCAATAGGGTAGAACAGAGGAAGAAGCGAGCACTAATCGGTTAAACATCTCCTTTGACAGGAAAGCTCTATCTTTTAATAATTCGTGGAATCCTCGTCCCTCTTTAACCTTATAAGGCGTGTATGTATAAACAGCGAAGTCATTATCCGATTCCCAACCGAAATGAGTATAAATAGTATCTTCCCACCCTGGGACCAATGATAAGTTTGAGCCATCTGAATCAGCCACAAACAAGCGAGTCGAATAACTATATACGTTCTTGGGAGAAGAGAAACGATGCAGAAAACAGAACTTGGTACCGGAAGGATTGATCATTACATGCTCAAGCCAATGCTTGCATCCTTCGAAATACGCTTTATAATCAGTATGTATAATCGTATCTATACCTATTAATGTCTTCCTTGAATTATTAATTAAATCCACCTCAAAAATCCCATCTTCCGGCCACACAAGCCCATCCTTCTCCTTCTTAATAACTGACTGATAATGATATGCCCGGCACCAGTATGAGCGTTCAAGATCTATTGTAATGGATTTGTTTCCATCTGGTGTAATACCATAGATTGGCCAGTCGATTATTCGCTGTTTACCCGAATCGATGTCGCATACTTTTGCAACCAACTTGTTTTTAGATGAGCAATTAAAAACAATTGGATTCCCCTTAACGGGAAGCCATTGAGCCATAGCACCCTGTTGCCAGTTCCAGGAATCGGACTCATCAATCTGGTTCCATCTCCCCGACCGCAAGTCATAATAACCAATTTGTATGCTTGTTTCTTTATTTGGAGCTACCCCGTCGACAACGATACGATTGGCAAGCATTTTTGTATGGTCACAATTCAGCGGGTCATAGTTATAATAGCCGAACCACTCAGAAGAGTCTTTACTCTCTGTACGGAATAAGGGCTTCAAATACTTCGAGATATAAACAGCCTTCTTCATTCTCCTACGCTTGATACTTTGCCATATCAACTTTATTCAGATCATATTTACCCGTCATAACATCTTCAACAAGCGTATCGTAAAAGAGCTTGTTCAAATGCGAAACTGAAAAACTCTTTATCGTCCTTTCATACATCTTTTCTCCCATCTCTTTCATTTCTTCCTGATGCGACAGAGCATAACAAATCTTTTTATGCAAAGCATCAATATCTCCTTCCGGAACAATCATCTCATCGAATCCAATCTGATATGGGACCGAACCAGACGTATTCCCTATAACCGGTTTATGTGTAGCCATCGGCTGAACGACTGATAACGAAAAAGTCTCCACCCAAGTAGGTGTCGTACGTGGCACATGAACGGCACAATCTACTGCATTCCAATACTTTGCCATATCATACCAGTCAATAAAGCCTGTCAGAATAATCTTGTCCTGCAAGCCCTCCTGAAGAATTGCATTCTTGATTTCTTCCTCTTGTGCGTCATTCCCGGATCCCATCATAAGGAACTTCCAATCTCCTTCTTTAGGCAAAGCTTTAATAATATCAAAAAGGCCCTTATCCTTAGTAAAGCGGGTGGCACTGCCAAATACATAGGAATCTCCCAAATGGTATTTCTCTCTTATTTCATTTCGCTTATTCTGATCCGCATAGAACCATTCCGTATTGACTCCTACCTGAGTCTGCATATATATTGGACCTTTGTATCCCTCTTTCCTAAAGCACTCTAATGCATCTGGATAATGGCAAAAGATGGCATCGCAATTATTGTTAACGATCGAGAGAATCCTTTTTGAAATCAAATAAGACGCCGTCCGTTTTATTTTTTTGATAACAGAAAGACCTTTTAAATACAAATGAAGATCATGATAGGGCCCCCTCATACTGAAAGCCATCATCTTAGCATTGGGAACGACTCTGTTTTTAACACGAATAACCTGCGCCAACGATAATTGAGTATGAAAACCAAGGTAATATATAATATCCGGCTGTATCTTCTTAAAGAGCGAACGAAAATCTGGAGAAGTCCACCCCCAGTTGCGCTCATTTACACGGTAAACCCTTCGATGAATATTACCATCATCGTATTCTTCCGTCTCTCTGACGGCATCGTTACCAAATGAATACCCCTTCCCGTACCACTTAAATTTGCTTGGCGCTAAAAGGTAAACCTCCACATCTGGATATGAATCTGCGAAGAGCTTCCACCTTCGGGAAAAATAATTAATCTGAAACGTGTGATTAATAAGAACAATCTTCATGAGAGATTACCAATTAAATTGATTAATAAAGTTCACAACACTACAAACATCCTCAATGGTAATAGCAGGTCCAATAGGCAAGCTTAACTCTTCATCTGCTATCCTCTCTGTTATGGGCAGACTCATACTGTTCCATTCCTTATAGCACTCCTGTTTATGTGGAGCGATAGGATAATGGCAGACCGTTCCCACCCCATTCTGCTCCAGATAATCATGCAGCGCATCGCGTTTACCATCCGCCACCAGAATCGGGAAGAGATGATAGGCATTCTGGTCATCCTGGAGCAGTTCCGGCATGGTTATCAGAGGATTGTTGATGTGCTCATAGTAATAATGAGCGACCTCCTTTCGATGAGCATTGTCCTCAACCAGATACTTTAGTTTCACATCCAGCACGGCGGCCTGGATCTCATCCAAACGGCTATTGCGGCCAGTGTATTTAAACACATACTTCTTCTGCGAGCCATAGTTAGCCAAAGCACGCACAGCCGCGGCGAGTTCGGGGTCGTTAGTGGTAACAGCGCCGCCATCACCCAAAGCGCCAAGATTCTTGCCAGGATAGAAACTATGCCCAGCAGCATCGCCAATGCTTCCGGTTGTACGTCCATCTGTATGCTTGCAGCCATGTGCCTGGGCGTTATCTTCTACTAGCTTCAGATGGTACTTCTTGCAAAGCGCTCCAATCTTATCGGTATAAGCATTACGTCCATAAAGGTGGACAATAGCAATGGCCTTTGTCTTAGGTGTGATGGCGGCCTCAATGAGGTCATCGTCAATCTCAAGTGTGTTGAGTTTAGGCTCCACAAGAACAGGCGTAAGGCCATTCTCCGTAATGGCGAGGATAGTCGCAATATAGGTATTAGCGGGTACAATAACCTCGTCACCGGGCTTCATCACGCGCATCTCTATATAAGCGCGGAATATCCATATTAACGCATCCAAGCCGTTCGCGCATCCGATGCAATACTTCGTTCCTATGAACTTGGCATAGTTCTCTTCAAAGCGCTTGTTTTCCTTGCCCTGAAGATACCAGCCATTGTTAACTACTCTTGTTACTGCCTCGTTGATTTCTGCGCCATGAAGGGCCGTAACGTCTTTTAGTGAAAGAAACGGTATCATACAATTATTATTGTTAAATCATTATTTATATTATGCTCTTAACCAATGGTTTCCATACCGTTCAAAGGCAGCTCTATCTAGCATCTCCTGATCCTCGGGATTCGCTATGCTGATTAGTAGTTTTGCTCTTTCTTGTAATGACTTACCATAAAGATTCACTGAGCCATATTCAGTCACGACCCACTGAACATCAGCTCGAGGCGTCACGACACCTGCCCCGACTTTCAGCGTAGGAACTATCTTGGTCATCCCCTTATTGGTTCTGGATGCAAGGGCTATAACTGCCTTACCTCCTTTTGACATCTTTGCGCCACGGACAAAGTCTAACTGGCCACCAGTACCTGAGAATATTCTAGTTCCTATGGAGTCAGCACAGACCTGTCCTGTCAAGTCAACTTCTGTAGCAGAATTGATGGAAATCACATTGTCGTTTTGCGCTATCACCCAAGGGTTGTTGGTGTATTTGATATCGCGCATCTGCACCTTCTCGTTATGATCAATGTAGTCATACACCTTTTGTGAACCAAGCAAGAATGAAGCAACAACTTTTCCGTTATCTATCTTCTTGCAAGCTCCGTTAATAACGCCTTTTTCTATCAGTTCCAAGCAACCGTCAGCAAACATTTCAGTATGCAAACCCAAGTTCTGGTGAGCTTTCAACTGAACTGCCAATGCATTGGGCAATGAACCTATCCCCATCTGGATACAGGCTCCGTCAGGAACCAGTTCAGAACAGTTCTTACCTATCTGCTTATCTATATAGGAAGGCTGTACGTACTCCTTTGTTATCAGTGGGGTCTCATCATACACCAGATAGTCAAAGGCATCCAATGGCACCAAGTCACCGTAAGCAAAAGGGACGTTGGGGTTAACGACCGCTATCTTCAATTTAGCGACCTCTATGGCAGCGATAGAACAGTCCACAGAAGTTCCAAGAGACACAAATCCGTCAACGTTCGGTTTTGACACCTGCACCAACGCAACATCACAAGGCAAAGCACCACTGCGGTACATAGCTTGCGATTCGTAGAGGTGGGCGGGAAGGTAGTCTGCATACCCTGCATTTACATTGGCCCTAACGTTAGGCCCTACAAAGAAACCTTGGTCAAAGAACACCCCTTCATATTCGGGCGCACTGTAGGGAGCCGGCCCTTCTGTATGGAAATGATGGAAGTGAAGACCTTTCACCTCTCCTGCATCTGCGCGTTTTACTAAAGCGTCTATCAGGATATAAGGGACGCTGGCAATACTGCTCAAGTGGATGTGCGAACCGCTACGAATCATCGATACCGCGGCGTCCGCTGTGACGTAGTGTAAACTACTCATTATGAGTTCATGGTCAATAGTTTATCTTAGCCATACCCTCGGGCACAGTATGTCCAGGGAGGATAAGACATTGAGAAGTAAGTTGTATTATTCGCTCAACAGACTCGGCAGCACGTTTGCGATTAGAGTGTGGGAAGCCTGTGAACACTTTCACACCTGGGATGTAGGCGTCACCTGTGAAGGCTTTGTCTTCCATAATGTAAGTTAAGCAGCTGGGGGCATGTCCAGGTGTTTCGTAAACCTTTACAGTTTCTCCCAAGACGTTTAGTACGTACCCTTCTTTCATCACACATACGTTATTCGGTGTTTCAATGCAGATATCGGGATAGTCTAAATGGTAATGCGAGATATTCTGTCTTGGGTCTTTCAGAGCTTCAACGCCAGCGGCATTGGTGTATAGCTTTACCTCTGGAAATCTTTTCAATAATGCATCCAATCCATAGATATGGTCGGAGTGAGCGTGAGTGAGTAGTACTCCCACAACGCTCTTTTCTCCAATCATTCCTATTATTCTGTCGGTATCACCACAGTCCACCAACCACACCTTATCGCAATCATTTTTCGATAGAATATACGTCCTGGAGTTGAATACTCTGTTGGTGATAAAATCTATGTTCAGCATTATCTGGCACTGAATCCTCCGTCCACAAACAGGTTGGCTCCTGTAACCCAGCGGCTGGCATCGCTCAACAGATAGATGCAGGCGTTGGCAATGTCGGTGGTCTCACCCAAACCCAGCAGGTGCTGTGCTTCCAGTGCAGCCCGTTTCTCAGGATCTTTCATGTGAGGAAGATTCATATTGATGGGCGTGCAGATAGCTCCAGGTGAAATGGAGTTGACTCTAACGTTCTTTCTTGCCATTTCACATGCAAGGTGTTTGGCCAGATTCAGCAAGGCTGCCTTAGTCATACCGTAAGTGGACTTACCTACTTCACCGAAGCTACCGGCAACTGATGAGAAGAACACTATGCTACCACCTTCTTTTGCCAGATTGCCCATTTTGGTGCATTCCTGTGCAAGAAAGTAACCTGTATAGACATTCACATGGAAAAACTTGTCCAGTTCCTCAGGTTTGGTCAGCTTGAATAGATTGGTAGTGGAGATTCCGGCACAGTTCAGCAGGCCATTGATGCGGCCTACTTTTGCCACGGCTTCCTTAATAATCTCAGACACCTTGTCGTATTCCAATAGGTTTACAGATGCCCAATAATGCTCTTCCGGTCTGTCAACCATAGTCATCGTTTCTTTCAGACCTTCTTCATTCAAGTCCAAAAGAATGAGATTGGCTCCCATCTTGGAACAGCTGATGGCGCACTGACGGGCAATGCCCGATGCGGCACCGGAGATAACTACTACTCTTCCATCCAGAGAGAAGGGATTAAACTGCGTGTCCATGTTCTACTTCGACTATATCACTTATTTTACAATCCACAAAGGGTATAACCCCCGTAGCCCAGGTCATGCCCACGCCAAAGGCGGTGAGCAGAAGTTCTTTCTTACCGTCTAGCTTGCCTTGAAGCTCGCTGACTATAGTCAAGGGTACGGATACCGATGATGTGTTACCAAACTTGGCAAAGGTGGAAGGAATCTTGCTGGTATTCAGCTTCATCTTCTTGGCAATGTAGGTATTGATGAAGCTGTTGGCTTGGTGGAACACCACATAGTCAAAACTATCCATTTCCTTACCTGCGTATGCCACCGTGTTCCTGATATCGCGGGGAATCTCACGGATAACGAAGTTGAACACATCGCCACCTCTCATATAACCCTGCTCTTCACTGCGCATATTGCCATACTCGTCAATTACCTTTTCCACAATAGTTTCTGCAGAACTCATCTTGCGGTATCCACCGGCAGGAATCATTATGAGGTCTGCACGGGAACCGTCGCTATTCATAGAGATTGTGCTCTTGCCAAACTTCGGGTCTCGCTCAATCAAAGCAGCAACGCCACCGTCACCAAAGAGGAATGCACTTCTGCGGTCACGGGGAGAATAAACCTTAGAACGGGTTTCACCATCAAGAAGTAATGCTTTACGCAAGCCACTTCGCTCCATCATTCCATAGACTACTGACAAACCGTAAAGAAAAGCGGAGCAACCAAGGGTGAGGTCAAAGGCAATGGTGCTATTAGGGAGGCCTAGTCGGTGCTGTAAGATACAGGATGTAGCGGGCATACGATAATCAGGAGTTTGAGAGATGAACACCAGTAGGTCAATCTCCTCCTTTTTGATATTGTTGTCCGCAATGAGTTTTTCAGCGGCAGCAAAGCAGAGGTCAGAGGAACAGGTTTCTACATCTGAGAAACGGCGCTCTTCAATACCTGTTTTTTCAACAATACTATTAGCTTCCTCCGCGCTAAATACTTCGGTGTATTCCCGGTTCTTGATAACACGCTTAGGTACGGCTGCCGACATCGCGGTGATGCCAACGCCTTCAAACTGTATATACGCCATGCTGTCTTTTACTCTTTGGTGCAAGCATCATACACGGCCTGTACGGTGCGAAGTTTCTTAAAATCCGCTTCTTCTATCTGCACATCATATTCTTCATCCATCATAGCAATGACAGAAAGGTATGCGATAGAACTCCACTCGTCGTAGTTGCGAAACTCGTCTTCCATCTTGATCTCATCTTCACGCTCAAGAGCCTCCGCAAATAATTTGATAAATTTTTCCATAAAGCTATTTTTCATTTAAGTTAAACAATCTTATTATCTTATCTCTATTTGGGATAAATGTGTCTTGCGTTCGGTAATAAAAATTATCAATATCCGATTCATGTACTTTTACATCACCTATCATCTTATGATACTTATTTACTTTTTTATTCTGTTTCCGTACATCACAAACAACTAATTGTATGTTGAGTATCTCGAATACAATATCATTAAATAAAAAGTTAATAGCAATAGGTATCCAAGACTCTATTTCGGGTTTACACAACCAACTGCCACTGACTGCATATAATTCACTTCTACTACTCATTCGATTCAAACCTACTGCTTCACCATGATAGTAGAAAATAAAGTAGTACTCCCGCCCTTCTGCCTCTCTTTTTTTGTAATCTCGTATCCATTGAATCTGAAGATTTCTATCATCTTCCGTTTGATGAAGATGCTTGGTTAATTCCTTATTGGTTCTAAGGTATAAAATAAAATCAACATCATCTTCATATACTAGTCGGCATTCAAGGCCATACCGGCAAATCCGAAAATCTTTTGGTAATAGTATCATCTCAAAAAAACTATTTATTTTTAAACTGAATAAACTCATTATAATCCCTTATATAGTCTTCTTTCTTGTAAACATCACTGGCCAAGACCATTGCCACTGCGCCTGATGAGAAGTCTTCCAAGTCTCTCCATAGACCAGGCTTTACATATAGCCCTTGGTATGGACGATTAAGAAAGAAACTCCTTTTATGCTTCCCGTCATCAAGAGTAACCGTAAACGATCCAGAAGCAGCTATAATAAGTTGTTCCAGTTCTTTGTGTGCATGTGAGCCTCGGTTCTCACCTCCAGGTACATCATAGAGATAATAAACACGCTTTACGTCGAAAGGAAGCGTCTCTCCATTTTCAACGACTGTCAGATTCCCCTTTCTGTCACTATGGTGCTTATCCAACTCAACCATCGTGCAATCATAGACATTATACTTTCCCATTTCGTTTCAGATTAAGGAACTGATCGTAATCACGGATATAGTCCTCTTCATTATAGAGGGTGGAGCCAAACTCAAGTGCGAAAGAATTGGTAGAGAAGTTATTCATCTCACGCCATATTCCTGCTGGAACATATAAACCATAGTATGAACGATTCAATGAAAATACCTTCTTCTGCGAACCATCATCCACGACCACATCGAACGCTCCAGAAAGGGCTATGATAAACTCTTGGTTCTCTTTGTATGTATGTCCGCCTCGTGCCTCGCCTCCGGGGACATCATATATCCAATATGTCCGCTTTATTTCAAACGGGATATGATTATTCTGTTCTGCAAAGGATAGATTGCCTCTTGCATCAAGAAAGCGAGGAAGCTCTATAAGTTTGCAATCATTAATTGTCATTCTTTCTCACTTTTTGTAACGGAATGTGTCAGAATCGACAGCCTCCTTTTTCTCGTCAATAACTCTGAGCAGATACTGACCATATTGGTTTTTTAACATTGGCTTTGCCAGTTCTCGCATCTTCTCTTCAGAAATCCATCCATTGCGATATGCAATCCCCTCGAGACAAGCGATCTTTAAGCCCTGACGCTTTTCTATTACTTCAACAAAAGTGGATGCCTCACTAAGACTGTCGTGAGTACCTGTATCAAGCCATGCAAAGCCTCGTCCAAACACTCGAACTTTCAATTCTCCGTCTTTGAGGAATTCTTGGTTCACAGTCGTTATTTCCAGCTCTCCCCTTGCGCTGGGCTTGATATGCTTCGCTACATCAACTACCTTATTGGGATAGAAATACAATCCAACAACTGCATAATTGCTTTTAGGCTCTTTGGGCTTTTCCTCGATACTCAAACAGTTGCCCTGTCTATCAAACTCTGCCACTCCATATCTCTCCGGATCAGAGACCCAATACCCGAAAACAGTTGCTTTCTTGTTCTTCTCGGCATCTTCAACTGCATCCTTTAGCAACTTTGTAAAACCGCTGCCGTAAAAGATATTATCACCAAGAACCAAACAAGCGCTATCGTTGCCAATAAACCTCTCCCCAATGATAAAAGCTTGCGCCAAACCATCGGGGGATGGTTGTTCTGCATATTCAAAATGCACGCCATAGTCTGAGCCGTCTCCAAGCAATCGCTGGAAACCCGGCAAGTCATAAGGTGTAGAGATAATTAGGATATCCCTGATACCTGCCAACATCAATGCACTGATGGGATAGTACACCATCGGTTTATCGTAGATTGGCAATAATTGTTTACTAACGCCCTTAGTGATAGGGTAAAGTCTTGTGCCAGATCCTCCGGCGAGTACTATTCCTTTCATTTATACTTATATTTCTATTTATATTTCTATTAAAAAATCACTACCCAAGCTATGATGCGAAACGACCTCTTTTCATATAAACCGCTTAGACAAGGTTTATTACTCCTTTCAGTTTGTTTTGGATATAATCTAATGCGAGAAGTTTTTCCTTGGTCTGGGATACAGTGAGAAGGTTAGTGTTATCGGAATTGAATTCCACCAATTCTATGCGGTGGGAATCACCTTCGGTGAAGAATTGGTCATAATTGAGCGTACGGTTATCAGCCGGGACTCGGTAGAAGTCCCCCATGTCAATGGCTTTTGCACATTCCTCATTGGTGAGCAGCGTTTCATTCATCTTCTCGCCATGTCTTATGCCTATCACCTTGATATCTTCCTTCTTGCCGCCAAATATCTCACAAACGGCCTCTGCCTGGGTCTGGATGGTGCAGGCGGGGGCTTTCTGCACGAGGATGTCGCCGTTCTGCCCGTGCTCGAAGGCGAAGAGGACCAGATCGACGGCTTCTTCGAGGCTCATGATGAAGCGAGTCATCTTAGGTTCGGTAAGGGTGATGGGGTTGCCTTTGCGAATCTGGTCTATCCACAGAGGGATGACGCTGCCTCGCGAACACATCACATTGCCGTAGCGTGTGCAGCAGATCTTTGTCTTCCCGCTATATCGACTTTTAGCCACGGCCACTTTCTCTTCAATGGCTTTGGTGATTCCCATTGCATTGATAGGATATGCCGCCTTATCGGTAGAGAGGCAGATTACACATTCTACTCCGGCATCGATAGCCGCATCCAGCACGTTGTCGGTGCCGATCACGTTGGTCTTAACGGCCTCCATGGGGAAGAATTCGCACGAGGGCACCTGCTTCAGCGCCGCGGCATGGAACACATAATCAACGCCCTTCATGGCGTATTTGAGCGTGCTCTTGTTCCGCACATCGCCTATGTAGAACTTGATCTTCCCCGCCACCTCCGGCATCCGCGCCTGGAAGTCATGACGCATGTCGTCCTGCTTCTTCTCATCCCGCGAGAAGATGCGGATCTCCCCAATATCCGTACTCAGGAACCGGTTCAGCACCGCGTTCCCGAAACTCCCTGTGCCTCCTGTAATCAGAAGGATTTTGTCTTTGAATATACTCATATCTTGGTTTGTTTTTCTCGTAATTGGTCCCTCAATGCGGTCTTCAGATTGCGTTCATTTTTCGCGTTAGATTGCAACGGTTGAGCGAATGGCGTTACGGTTTTGACGTAAATTATTGAGGGTTAGGTGGTTAGGATGTGATTGAAGTTGTTCTCCAAGGAGTTGTCAGGCGAGAGCTTGTTCGGGATGGTTATAATTCATATCTCGGATTCGCGAATAGAAAGTATCTCGTTATACCTCAAAAGACTCCAAAAACTTCAAAGAACCTATGACCCGAGCCGTATGAAATGACAACTGGTCATACGTCTTATACGCCTTAAGCTGCAGGATTGCGGCCTCGGCACTCAAGACTCCGCTCTCGAAGAGATTGACTGTCGTGAAGACCTTATCATTAGCTACCGGTCCCTGGACTAAATCAAAATCGTGAGGACGAGATTTGCGGCAATCGGTCACGAAATAGAGCCACGCCTCATCGGCACCAATGAACTGGCGTATCTTCCAATCGGGACTGACGAGTAGTGCTTCGTCAAACTCATAGACACTGACAACAGCACGAACAGCATTCTCGCGCTCTTGCTTGATATGAGCCCAGCGTACTGCCTGTTCCAGATTACCCGTTGTGTAGAAGCCCTTGCCAAAGTCGGCATTTGACCGGCTGGGTCTAAGAGATGGCTTCCGAACCACTACCGTTGAACCATGATACAACTTCATTTCTTCCTTCTAATAATATAACGCCGGATATCGTCCAAAACATATTCCAATCCCTGCGTATGGAGCAAATCGAAATTATCAATGACATAGTTATCTGCCCCAGACTCTTTAAACACCGCCCACGCATGCATACCGCTTATTTGATGCAAAAGAGCATAGTTCTCCAGACAGTAAGTGTAGAAGTCGAACACTTCTTTGGACACGATACGGCTCTGACGATCGCGAGACTTCTCAAACTCCTCATAAAGCGCCTCCGTACTCAAATACCACCATTTCGCACCTTCATCGTATAGCTTCTTATACATTGGATTCACATAAATGTACACCAACGCATCATCCAGCGAGATTCTCTTCACTCTGGAAACATGAGCCGCCAAGTCCGAGATCTTAATCGGTATAATATTCTCTTCGTATACACCCATGGATGTAAATCTATTTATCTACGTCCTTGCATTGGACATATTTGCTTGAGGTCCGAATCAACTCGAAGCGGCGATGCAACTCGGCCTGGAACTTGGCTGTCGAGCGGCGGGCACTCTCACCCACCTGCTCCATGATGGCTTGGAGCATCTCGTCAGTAGGATCTTCCAGAGACGAAAGGCGATAAGATCTTAGCTCTTGTTGAGACATATTCAATGAATGATCTGCCATTACTCCTGCTCCACCCAGATGAGGGAGGAGACGTCGTAGCCGCGGCGGGTGGCTTCGGCGAGGATGGCTTCCCGGACGTCGGCGGTGAGCTGAGGGGCACGGGAAAGGATCCAGAGGAACTTGGCCTTCTTGCTGCCGATGAGGGCGTATTCATAGTCCGGGCCCAGCAGGAGGATGCGGTAATCCGCATAGAAGGGACCGAAGAAGGAAACGCGAAGGATGGTCGGGTTATCGGTCAGCTTGGCCTTACCGAGGGCGAGTTTGTCCTTGCCGTCCTTGAGGCCGGTATTACGCACCTCGACTTTGCCGTCCTCACGAAGCGTATACTGCGCTTTGCAATGGCTCAAGCCACGCTCGAAACTGTGGTCGAAGCGGGCGATTTCGTACCAGGAACCGAGATACTTCTCGAGCTCGAAATGAGTGGTGATAGGCTTGTTGTCCACCTTCTGCACTGCGCAGGATCCGCAAAAAATACACATAACAACTAACAGAATAAAGGTTTTAAATGTAAATCTCATATGGTGCAAAAAAGTATTATTCTAATTATTCTCTTTCATACCTGTCCTCAATCACGTCCCAGTTGACGATCTGCCAGAGGGCGGAAAGATGGGCGGCGCGGCGGTTCTGGTAGTCGAGGTAGTAGGCGTGCTCCCAGACGTCGAAGGTGAGGAGGGGGCGCAGAGATTTCCCGACTGCACCATCCTGACTCCGCTCGAAATGACAAACAGGATTGTCGGCGCCAGGACATTGGAGAACGACAAGAGTGTTATCTTCCCGCGCGGCTAGCCAGACCCAGCCGCTGCCGAAGAGGCCGACGCCTTTGGCTTCGAAGTCGGCTTTGAAGGCGTCGAGGCTCCCCCACTGCTTAACTATTTGCCGGCCGATATGAGATTTCTCGACTTCGCTCGAAACGACAAAGGGAGATTCCACGGTCAAGCCGTGGAATGACGGCTGCGGAGCAAACTGAGTAAAGTACAAGTTATGGTTCAGCACCTGGCCGGCGTTGTTAAACAGCGCACGAGATTCCGGGGCAAGTCCGGAATGACGGACGATCTCCTCCAGCGGCAGTTCTTCCAACCCGCTGCCGGGCAACAGTTTGTTGAGATTATCAACATAAGCCTGGAGATGCTTTCCGTAGTGGAAAGACAACGTCTGGTCACTGATGACGGGAGCCAGGGACTTGTATGGAAGGTCAATTAGTCTATACATAATTAAGATTTCTCGACTTCGCTCGAAATGACAGAGGACTACGCTCGAAATGACAAAAGGTTACTTCACGATATTCGGAATCCCGTTGAGCTCGTTCTGGATGTACTCGAGGGAGGCAATCTTGGCCTTGGTCTCTTCCAAATTCAAGCGATAGGTGTTGTCGGAGTTGAACTCCTCAATGGTGGCGCGCTTGGTGTCGCCGTCCTTGAAGTACTTGTCGTAGTTGAGGTCGCGGTTGTCGGCGGGGACGGCGTAGAAGTTGCCCATGTCGATGGCCTTCGCAGCCTCCTCCTTCGTCAGGAGCGTCTCGTACATCTTTTCGCCATGGCGGATGCCGATGACCTTGATGTCTTCCTTCTTGCCGCCGAAGAGCTCGCAGACCGCCTCGGCCTGGGTCTGGATGGTGCATGCAGGCGCCTTCTGGACCAGGATGTCGCCATTCTTTCCATGCTCGAAGGCGAAAAGGACGAGATCTACCGCCTCCTCGAGCGACATGATGAAGCGGGTCATCCGGGGCTCGGTCAGGGTAATGGGGTTGCCCTTACGGATCTGGTCGATCCACAGCGGAATCACGCTGCCGCGGCTGCACATGACATTGCCGTAGCGCGTGCAGCAGATCTTCGTGCCGCCGGAGAGACGGCTCTTCGCGACCGCAATCTTCTCTTCGATAGCCTTGGTGATACCCATCGCGTTGATCGGATAGGCCGCCTTGTCGGTAGAGAGGCAAATGACGCACTTGACGCCAGCGTCGATAGCCGCATCCAGTGTGTTGTCCGTGCCGATGACATTGGTCTTCACGGCTTCCATCGGGAAGAATTCGCAGCTCGGCACCTGCTTTAGCGCCGCCGCATGGAAGACGTAGTCGACGCCCTGCATCGCATAGTGGAGCGTGCTCTTGTTGCGCACGTCGCCGATGTAGAATTTAATCTTGTTTGCAACCTCCGGCATACGCGCCTGGAAGTCGTGGCGCATGTCGTCCTGCTTCTTCTCGTCGCGCGAGAAGATGCGGATTTCGCCGATGTCGGTACGGAGGAATCTGTTTAATACTGCATTACCAAAAGAACCGGTTCCACCGGTGATAAGCAGCACTTTGTCTTTAAAAACACTCATATTTTCGATTATTGATTTTTCGTTTTTTTGTTTATCATCCTTGAGCTTGTCAATGTTGGACCCTGAGCCTGTCGAAGGGGCGAGACACTCAATTCTTTCAACCTTTCTACATCTCCACTCATCAAAGCTTCTTTCTTGGCTCTGGACCATCCGTGAAGTTGTCGTTCTCTTCTGAAGGCCTCTTCAATAGTTTGATACTCTTCAGTATAGATTAGTTTTACTGGCAGATGTTTACTTGTAAACCGCCCTCCCAGACCCGCTTGGTGCTCCTGTAGACGACGTTCCATATCTGTTGTACTGCCTACATAATACTCACCATTTGCACATTCGAGGATGTAAGTATATGCTACTATTTCCATCATTATCGCCCTTCGACAAGCTCAGGGACCGTTAGAATTTTCGCCAGACCATTTTGTTGACGACGCCGACGTAGCTCTGGATGATGCGGACGACCTTAGTGGAGACATTCTCGTCGACATAGTCGGGCACGGGGATGCCCGGGAGACCGTCGCGAATCAAAGACACCGCGACGTCGACGCTCTGGAGCAGGCCCTTCGTGTCGATGCCGCTGAGGACGAAGCAGCCTTTGTCGAGAGCTTCGGGGCGCTCGGTCGATGTGCGGATACACACGGCCGGGAAGGGATGGCCCTGACTGGTGAAGAAGGAGCTCTCCTCTGGCAGGGTGCCGCTATCGGAGACCACGCAGAAGGCATTCATCTGGAGGCAGTTATAGTCATGGAAGCCGAGCGGCTCATGCTGGATGACGCGTTTGTCGAGCTGGAAGCCACTGGCCTCCAGGCGCTTGCGGGAGCGCGGATGGCAGGAATAGAGAATCGGCATGTCATACTTCTCGGCCATCTGGTTGATGGCGTTGAAGAGGCTTAGGAAGTTCTTCTCCGTATCGATATTCTCCTCGCGGTGGGCCGACAGCAGAATGTATTTTCCCTTCTCCAGGCCCAGGCGCTTATGGATATCGCTGGCTTCGATCTCCGCCAGGTTGTTATGCAGCACCTCGGCCATCGGGGATCCGGTCACATAGGTCCGCTCCTTCGGCAGCCCCGTGTCGGCGAGGTAGCGGCGCGCATGCTCGGAATAGGCCATATTGACATCGGAGATGATGTCCACGATGCGGCGGTTCGTTTCCTCCGGCAGGCATTCGTCCTTGCAGCGGTTGCCGGCCTCCATGTGGAAGATCGGGATATGGAGCCGCTTGGCGCCAATGACGCTGAGGCAGGAGTTGGTGTCGCCGAGAACCAGCACGGCGTCGGGCTGCACCTCGACCATCAGCTGATAGCTCTTCGCGATGATATTGCCCATCGTCTCGCCAAGGTCGCTGCCCACCGCCTCCATATAGACGTCGGGGTCGGCGAGCTTCAGGTCCTTAAAGAAGACGCCGTTGAGGTTGTAGTCATAGTTCTGGCCGGTGTGTGCCAGCAGGCAGTCGAAGTACTCGCGACATTTGTTGATCACGGCCGCCAGGCGAATGATTTCCGGGCGCGTGCCGACGATGATGAGAAGCTTGAGCTTGCCGTTATTCTTGAATTGTGCCATATGTGTTACTTTACAGGTTCGAAATAGGTGTCGGGCTTGGCCGGGTCGAAGATCTCGTTGCAGTACATGACCGTGACGAGGTTCTCGATCTGGCTGAGGTTGATGATGTTGTGGGTGTAGCCCGGGAGCATGTGGACGCACTGGATGTTGTCGCCGGAGACTTCGAACTCGATCACCTCGTCGGTGCCGAGCTTGCGCTCCTGGATGAGGCCATGGCCGGAGACGACGATAAAGAACTCCCACTTGGTGTTGTGCCAGTGCTGCCCTTTGGTAATGCCGGGCTTCGAGATATTGATCGAGACCTGGCCGCAGTTGAGGGTGTGGACCAGCTCGGTAAAGGAGCCGCGGTCGTCGACATTCATCTTGACCGGGAAGGCGACCTTTTCCTTCGGGAGGTAGCTGAGGTAGGTGCTGTAGAGCTTCTTGGCGAAGCTGCCGGAAGGGATCTCCGGGATCATCAGCGTCTTCGGCTGCTCGGCGAAGGATTTGAGCAGCTCGACGATTTCGCCGAGGGTGATCTTGTGGGTTACGGGGACATAGCAATAGCGCCCTTCGACAGGCTCAGGGACCACCTCCAGGCCATCGAACTCGCAGCGGTGCTCCTGGCCCTTGAGGCAGGCGATCATCTCGTCGACGAGGTCGTCGATGTAGAGCAGCTCGAGCTCGACGCTCGGGTCATTGACCGTATAGGGCAGGTCGTTGGCAAAGGCGTTGCAGAAGGTCGCGACGGCACTGTTGTAGTTGGGCCGGCACCATTTGCCGAAAAGGTTCGGGAAGCGGTAGACCAGAACGCGCGCGCCCGTCTCGCGGCCATAATCGAGGAACAGATCCTCGCCCGCCTTTTTGCTGCGGCCATATTCGGAGTTGCCGAAGCGGCCCGTGAGACTGGCCTGCTGGGAGCTCGAGAGCATCACCGGGCACTTGTTCCCGTGCTTTTTGAGCGTATCGAGAAGCGTCGAGGCGAAGCCGAAATTGCCCGCCATAAACTCTTCCTGGTTCTGCGGCCGGTTCACGCCCGCAAGGTTGAATACGAAGTCCGCCTCCTTGCACCAGGCGTCGAGCTGCTCCGGCGTGGAATCGAGGTCATATTCATACACATCCGTAACGGCCACGCCGTAATTGCGGGCTTTGCCGTCCTTGATGTTGTTGAGCTGTGCGCAGAGGTTCCGTCCCACGAAACCCTTGGCGCCGGTAACCAAAATCTTCATCGTTTACTGTCTTGTCTGCCGATTATCGGCCCTTGTACATGTCGTCGTAGTATTTCTGGTAGTCGCCGGAGGTGACGCGGTCCATCCAGGCCTGGTTGTCGAGATACCAGCGGACGGTCTTCTCGATGCCTTCCTCAAACTGGAGGGACGGCTCCCAGCCGAGCTCTTTCTGGAGCTTGGAGGAGTCGATGGCGTAGCGGAGGTCGTGGCCGGCACGGTCGGTGACGTAGGTGATAAGGTCCATGTCTTCGCCTTCCTTGCGGCCGAGCAGGCGGTCAACGGTGTTGATCAGGACCTTGATGATGTCGATGTTTTTCCACTCGTTGAATCCGCCGATGTTGTAGGTATCGCCCACCTTGCCTTCGTGGAAGATCAGGTCGATCGCCCGGGCATGGTCCTCGACGAAAAGCCAGTCGCGGACGTTTTCGCCCTTGCCGTAGACCGGGAGCGGCTTGCGGTGGCGGATGTTGTTGATAAAGAGCGGGATCAGTTTCTCGGGGAACTGGTAGGGGCCGTAGTTGTTGGAGCAGTTCGTGACGATGGTCGGCATGCCGAAGGTATCGTGGAACGCCCGCACAAAGTGGTCGGAGCTCGCCTTCGCGGCGCTGTAGGGGCTGTGCGGCTGGTATTTCAGGTCCTCGGTAAAGAACTTCTCACCATACGCCATATGGTGCTCTCCGCTGCTGGCCTTTGTCGTAAACGGCGGCTCGATGCCCTCCGGATGCGTCATCTCCAGCGCACCGTACACTTCGTCGGTCGAGATGTGGTAGAATCTTTTTCCTTCCCAGTCGCCATTCCATGCAGCTTTTGCCGCCTGGAGAAGCGACAGCGTGCCCATGACGTTGGTCTGGGCAAAGGTGAAGGGGTCCTTGATGGAGCGGTCGACGTGGGACTCGGCCGCAAGGTGGATGATCCCGTCGACGTGCTCCTCCTGCATCAGGGCCAGGACGCCCTCGAAGTCGCAGATGTCCATCTTGACGAAGCGGTAGTTCGGCTTGTCTTCGACATCACGCAGGTTTTCGAGGTTGCCGGCGTAGGTGAGTTTATCGAGGTTGATGATCCGGTAGTCCGGGTACTTGTTGACAAAAAGGCGCACGACGTGGCTGCCGATGAATCCGGCTCCGCCGGTTATGATAATGGTTCGTTTCATAGTCGTTGATAGATTTCTCCACTCGCTTCGCTCGGTCGAAATGACAAACTATTCGTTTTGCATAGTGTTCTAATTGCAGGCGGCGAACAGGCGAAGGAAATTGGTTTTTCGAGAATCTGCACAAAAAAATATTTCCGCAGCCCTCTCTGGAAGACTTCGCCGCCTAGTCGCGCTTAAATATATCCCGGGTATAGACCTTCGCGGCGACGTCGTCGAGGGCGGGGTCGTAGCGGTTGGCGATGATGGCATCGGACTGGGCCTTGAAGGCGGCGAGGTCATTGACGACGCGGGAGCCGAAGAAGGTGATGCCATCCTCGAGCGTAGGCTCGTAGATGATGACCTTGGCGCCCTTGGCCTTGATGCGCTTCATGATGCCCTGGATGGCGCTCTGGCGGAAGTTGTCGCTGTTTGATTTCATCGTCAGGCGGAAAACGCCGATGACGACCTCCTTCTCCTTCGTAGTGTCAAAGGCGTTGGTGCCGGTGTAGCTGTAGTAGCCGGCTCGGTCGAGGACGCGGTCGGCGATAAAGTCCTTGCGGGTGCGGTTGGAGTCGACGATGGCCTTGATCAGGTTCTCGGGGACATCGTTGAAGTTGGCCAGCAGCTGCTTGGTGTCTTTCGGCAGGCAGTAGCCGCCATAGCCGAAGCTCGGGTTGTTGTAATGCGCGCCGATACGGGGGTCGAGGCAGACGCCGTCGATGATGGCCTGGGTGTCGAGGCCCTTGATCTCGGCATAGGTGTCGAGCTCATTGAAATAGCTGACGCGAAGGGCCAGGTAGGTGTTGGCGAAGAGTTTGACCGCCTCCGCCTCGGTCGAGCCCATGAACAGGACCGGGACGTCGGTCTTGATGGCGCCTTCGGCAATGAGTGCGGCGAAGGTATGCGCGGCTTCTGAGAGAGATTTCCCGACTCCGCCTTCGGCTCCGCTCGAAATGGCAGCGCTGTCATCTCGACTAAGCGAAGCGCATGGAGAGATCTCGTCGAAGCCGACGATGATGCGGCTGGGGTAGAGGTTGTCGTAGAGGGCCTTCGACTCGCGGAGGAACTCGGGCGCGAAGATAATCTTCGGGACGACGACCCGCATCTTGCCGCCTTCGAGACGCTCGCGGTAGGAAAACTTCTCGCGGACATTCCGGGTATAGCCGACCGGGACCGTCGACTTGATGACCATCACGGCGTCGGGGTTGACCTCCAGCACCAGCTCGATGACCTCCTCCACATGGGAAGTGTCGAAGAAGTTCTTCTTGGGGTCATAGTTGGTCGGGGCGGCGATGACGACAAAGTCGGCGTCACGATAGGCGGCGCGGCCGTCGAGCGTCGCGACAAGGTTCAAGGGCTTCTCCGCCAGGTACTTCTCGATATATTCGTCCTGGATGGGACTGATCTTGTTGTTGATCTTCTCGACCTTCTCGGGGATCACGTCCACCGCCACGACATCGTGGTGCTGGGCGAGGAGGGTCGCGATCGAAAGGCCGACGTAGCCGGTGCCGGCAACTGCAATTTTCATAAAGATGGTATTAGATTCCACGGTCGAGCCGTGGAATGACGAATATTAGATTTCTCGACTTCGCTCGAAATGACAGTAGGGTCGCTCGACATGCAAGGAGTGGTTCGAAAGACAAGACACGACCTTCATTCCCCGCGCCCGGGCGCATAGATGCCCAAACGCAGGGAACGGCTGGTTTGTCAGCTATCGTTCCTGAACGCGGCGGCGACCCTTACTCCAGGGGGCCTGCCGTAAACCAATTGTGTAGCCCGAAAAATGGACCTTTACAACATCGCAAAAGTACGAAAAAATCATTTTTAATGCAAGCAAAGCGCGCATTTTTTACCATTATTTTATAGGGCCCGCGAGGGCGAAAAAATGCTCCGTCCGAATTTGGCATTTCGCGTTGATTTTCGTATTTTTGTATGATTATACAGTCATGGCTCGAAAGACCGTCCCATACCTTGCCGCCCTGCTTGTCGGGCTCCTTCTCTGCGCTGCTTCCGCAGTCGCTCAGGCTCAGTCACTTGCGCCTCCGGAGACCGCGCAGAAGATCCGCGAAAAGCTGGACCAGTTCCTGCCGCCGCTTCTTCCCGGAGGGGGCGCCGCCGAAGAGCCGGACAGCATCCCGAGCCTTCACGGCTGCGACATGGGAGAGCTTCGCGCCTTCCTCTGCGAAAAGCTCCGGCAGGACGCCGATGCCGACCCGGACTCGCTTTCCCGCCTGTTTCTCGAAGAGTTCTACGGCCCCGCCGAGTCCCAGATCGACTACTACCTCCGCCTTCGCCGCAAGTCATTTCAGTACAGCAGTGTAGACCTTTCTAAGGTCCGCTCTCCCCTCGCCCATGCTGAAGGGATGCTGAGTCCCCGGATGGTCGCCCGTTACAATGAGCTTTTCGACGCCGCTGAGGATGCCGTCCATCGCGATTCGCTTCTTCTGGGCCGCGTCCGCCGCGCCCGCCTGCCGCTGCAGCTTTGCGAGCTGGAGCTGGCCCGCCACGACGGCGAAGTCGGTCGCCGGAACGATGTCGCCCTCGCCCTTTTCGAGCAGCGCTGCGCGGAGCTCGGCATCAGCCGAACCGGCCTTTCAGGTGCCTCCGTTGAGGATTATTGCGTCCTCTACCGTCGCCGCCAGGGCGTCTCCTCCCCCGCGAACCTCTCCCTCGGCAAAGCCGTGCGGCTGGAGACCGGATGGAAGGGGGTAGCTACCCCCTTCAGGAGGCCGGAGGCCGCCATCACCGACGGGATCTTCGGCTCGACGGAACCGGACGAGCGGTGGGTCGGATGGGAAGGCCGGGACGGGGAGCTGACGATTGATCTCGGGGAAGTAAAGGGCGTCCGGGCGGCGACGGGAAGCTTTCTCCATAACCCCGGAAAACGGGTCCTGGCGCCACTTCGCGTAGGTTTTTTCACCTCCGAGGACGGCAAACGCTATACCCACTGGACGACCCTCGACGTCACTGCCGGGGAGGACGGAAAACCCTGCTGCATCCCGGTCGAGGCGCGCACAAAAAAACCACTCGCCGCGCGCTACGTGCGCATCCGCATCACCGGCACGCTCGAATGCCCGGACAGGGCCGCTTCATGGACTCTAATTGACGAAATTACGATACTATAACCAATATGAAAACCCTCATCAAGCACCTTCTTCTTTGTCTTGCCGCCCTGCTGCCGGCAACCCTCGCCGCCCAGGACGGCGTTTTCGCCACCCGTCCCGCCGCATTTCCGGGAGGCCGCATGCTGACCCAGCAAGATCTCTACAAGACCCGCGCCCTGTCCCGCACCTCCCAGTACCACCAGTGGGTGTCGGGCTTTACTTTCGCCTACTACACCGGCCATCTGTGGAAATACTGCGAGGTGGACCGCACCGGCGCCTGCACCCCGGGCCTCCGTCCCGGAAAGGGTCCGGACTACCCCGATGGCGTCGCCTGCAAGGCGGAAAGCGGCCGCAAGGGGGCCTACAGCCTCGGCGGCAGCCTGTGGTGGATCGATGAAAACGGGAAACGGACCCTCATCGCGGAAGGCTCCGACGGCATCGTCAATGGCGAGAGCGTCAGCCGCAACGAATTCGGCATCGACGGGGGCATCTTCTGGTCGCCGGACGGCAGGAAGATCGCTTTCTACCGCAAGGACGAGTCCCGCGTGACGAAATTTCCCCTTCTGGACATCACCTCCCGCACCGGCTCTCTGAAGGAGATCCGCTACCCGATGAACGGCATGGTCTCGGAGCTCATCACCCTCGGGGTCTATGACACCGAAAGCGGGAAGACGGTCTGGATGGACGTCGACGACTTTACCGACGAGCGCTACCTGACGAACGTCAGCTGGACCCCCGACAGCCGCCAGATCTGGATCCAGGTCCTCTCCCGGAGCCAGCACGAGATGCATCTCAACAGCTACAGCGCCGTCTCGGGCCGTAAACTGCGTACGCTGCTGACCGAGGAGAATGACGCCTGGGTGGAGCCGCTCGACCCCGTACGCTTTCTCGGCGAACGCTCCGATGTCTTCCTCTATCGCACCGACAACCGCGACGGCTACCGCAGTTTCTACCTCGGCGATACGCTCGGAACGGCCCTCCGCCGCGTAACGCCGGTCGCGGCCGATGTCGCCTATGCCGGCCATACCGGGACGACGCTCTTTTACACCTCGGCCGAGATTTCCCCTATTGAGAACCATCTTTTCAAGGTCGATCTGAAAGTGCCTGCCAAGGGCAAGAAGATTCTCGCTAACGCCAAGATAGGCAAGCCCTTCCGCATGACCAAGGAGCCCGGCTGGCATGAGATTTCGTTCAACGTCGACTGCTCGCTGTATCTCGACCACTACAGCAACCTCACCACCCCCGGCGTCACGAATCTCCGGAGCACCGCCGGCCATATCTACAACGAGCTCTTCCGCTCCCCCGACCCGATCGCCGGCTTTGCCGAGTGCGAGATCGACCTCGGAAAGGTCAAGAGCGCGGACGGCAAGTATGACAATTATTATCGCCTCGTCAAGCCGCTCGGCTTCGACCCGTCGAAGAAGTATCCCGTCATCGTCTATGTCTACGGCGGCCCCCATTCCCAGCTTGTCCAGAACTCCTGGCTCGGCGAAATGCTCCTCTGGGAGATGCTGATGGCCCAGAAGGGATACGTCGTCTATGTCCAGGACAACCGCGGCACCTCGAATCGCGGCGCGGCCTACGAAAAGGCCATCAACCGCGCATGCGGGCAGGCCGAAATGGCCGACCAGATGATGGGCATCGACATGCTGAAAAGCCAGCCCTGGGTCGATGCAGAGCGGATCGGCGTGCATGGATGGAGCTACGGCGGATTCATGACCATTTCGCTGATGACCCATTATCCGACGACCTTCAAGGTCGGCGTCGCCGGCGGCCCCGTCATCGACTGGAAGTGGTATGAAGTGATGTACGGCGAGCGGTATATGGATAACCCGGAGACCAATCCGGAAGGCTTCGAAAAGACTTCGCTCATCGGGCGGAGCTACTATCTTCTCGGCAAGCTGCTGATCTGCCAGGGCGCGGTCGACAACACCGTCGTGTGGCAGCATTCGCTCTCGTTCGTCGAAGACTGCATCGACAAGGGCGTTCAGGTCGACTACTTCCCCTACCCCACCGCCGAGCACAACGTCACCGGTCCCCGTCGCGCCCACCTGATGGAAAAGGTGACGCAGTATTTTGAGGATTACCTTTAGATTCCACGGTCTGGGGCCGTGGAATGACGAGAAGCGGATGCCTCCGCAGCGGAGGCCAGCGCCGGCAATAAAAAAACTGAGTCCTAGTGGCTCAGTTTTTTTGTGGCGTAATCGACCGTAAGGTGGAAAGATTTGCGGCGGGAGGAGGGGGCTTCAAACATCGCGTCGTTCATGATGCGCTCGCAGATGGAGCGAAGGCCTCGGGCGCCGAAACGGTTCTCTATCA
>Ga0265301_10000653_pt1 | contig 48134 bp, 44 predicted proteins | sample AusTroGonzalo_MG_2_FD_193488 | JGI IMG/M metagenome (GOLD analysis project Ga0265301, IMG submission 193488) | Bovine rumen microbial communities from tropical cattle in Woodstock, Queensland, Australia - Gonzalo_04 | ecosystem: Host-associated > Mammals > Digestive system > Stomach > Rumen ...
CTTGGTATTACAACACAAACAGCCATACAGACGCACAGCATGCGTCGGGTTTTTGCCGGATGGACACAGGTATGCAAGGTCTGATAGAATAGCGGCGGGAAAGGGTTCAGGAAACCCTTACGAGGAGGTTCTGTGAAAATGGTTATAAGCAAGACAAAATATAAGGCTTCAGAAGCGGAGATCAGGGAATTGTTTTCTTTTCACAAAGTGGGGAATGTGATAGACACAGCTGCCCTTGGAAACGGGGAATTCAATTCGGCATACAAAGTTTTATGCGATAACGGTGTTAGTTACGCATTAAAGATCGCGCCGCCGGAAGGCTCAAAGGTTCTGAACTATGAAAGAAACATGATGAAAGCAGAGGTTTTCTGGTATTCGCAGATGCATGAAAAGACAGATATCCTCTGCCCTGAGGTTTATGTTTCCGATTTTTCCAAAGAAATCATAAAGAGCAACTGCTTTATCATGGAGATGATGCCGGGGGAACCGTTGTGGGCTATGGGCTTCTCCGCTGAGGAATATGAAGCGGTTCAGAAGCAGAAAATCTGTATGCTCACTAAAATACACAGGATTACAAACGACGGATACGGCTACATCCAGACGGGACTTATGGCTTCATGGTATGAGGCCCTGAAAGATATGGCGATCAGGCTGGTTGCCGACTGTAAAAGCCTTGGCCATGACACGCCTGACGGAGAACGGTTTGTACGACTGATTGACAAACATGAAAAATTGCTGGAGGCAGTGCCTTGCAGAATGGTGAACTTTGACCTGTGGGACAGCAATGTTCTCTATAACGCGAGGACAGGAAAAATCTGCTGGATCGATCCGGAACGCGGCTTCTGGGGTGATCCAGTTGCAGATTTTATAACACTCGGTCCAGGGCAAAAAGCGCCTCTTTCGGCCAAACAGAAGGAACTGGATATTTATAACGATATGGCCTGGGAAAAAATCTTTATCACTGAGGAAACAGAGATCAGATATGCCCTTGCAGTCTGTTATCTTGCGCTTATTGAAGAAGTTGAAAAATATGTCAGGTATGAACCGGACAATCCCACTTATATCAGGAACACCATTGATTCAAGAGAAATGTATGATATGGCATTCGGGCTACTTTGACAGATAAAAAAATTCAGTGTACCGGCAGTAACGGATCAGCAGGGTAATGAAGCAATTAGATTCGGCTGCGGATCAAAAAGCACGGTTGGTGGCAAAAAGATTGCCAGGTGGACATGGGCTGACAGGTTTGCTAAAATATCAGCATTAAAGGAAACGGAGGCAGCCACAGAAGGAAGATTTCGGCTTCGGCTGCTCCGGCTGACCGCGGTGGAATATCGGATACTGTGTGATGGATGATCTGTTATGAAATATATTTTGCAGATTTATACAGGGTTCAGTGATACTTCCTGTTATCGGGCGGAGGAGATGATCGACCGGATCAGAACGATTACTTCACGTATCAGGGTTGATAAGATTATTATCGGCTGGAGCAGGGAAGCATCTGTTTACAGGAAGCTTGCGACTTTCCTTCATGAGCGGGGAATACAGATGCTGCTCTGGCTTCCTGCTTTTTCAGAGGGCATTGAAGGTTTTCGGCCGGATCAGGCGATGGATGTTTTCGGAAAGCCGGTCATCGGACCTGAATCCACGGAAGATCAATCGTTTCATTTTGTATGCCCGTCATCCGGCCATAACGCCCGGATCGTGACCGATACTTTTGAGAAGCACTTTTCAGATTGTGGCTTTGACGGTGTTTTTCTCGACAGGATCAGAAGCCAGTCTTTTGAAACCGGTATATCCGGCGTATTAAGCTGCGCCTGCAAAAGATGCAGGAAATCTTTTTCGGAAAAAGGCGTGAATATCGATGAAGTAAGAAACCTGTATGAGGAACAGGGGGATGCCTTCTTTGACATGGCATCATGGCCGATGAACGGTGAGTTTGTTCTTGAGAAACTGTCTGCGCAGCGCTTTTTTGAAGCTAAAGAGAAGATCATCGCCGAAGCGGTTATCGGATTGGCAGGGTATTTCAGGAGCAAAGGGCTTATTGTCGGACTGGATCTGTTTGCTCCGGTGATCAGCCGTTTTGTAGGCCAAAACTATTTGCTGATTGCCAAAGCAGCTGATTTCATAAAGCCAATGCTGTACCGGAAGACAGAAGCTCCGGCCGGTATCGGATATGAATATGCGCTTTTTGAAAAGTATGCACCGGGGGCGCGGAGCGAACATAAACCGGTCATGGATAAGGACTTTCTTTATTCCCAGCTTCAGGCAGTTAAAGATCTTCCCTGTGAGCAATATCCGGGTATCGAGATTAATTATGATAAAGATCTTGTAAAAACAGATGCGGAATATATCCGGGAATCATTGGCAGCAATCAGGGAATGCGGACTTGACAGAGCTGCTATGTGCTGGGATATCATGCAGGCACCGGAGGCCCACATTGAGGCAGCAGCTGCGATCAGAGGAGAAAGACACTGTCGGACAGCACAGAAGGATGGATGAATCAAAATGCATTTTGTGGATGCAAAGGGGATTCTGACCGGCGGAAAAGGCCGTTTCGGGATGAATATTTACCGTGGGTGTTCCCATGGCTGTATTTACTGCGACAGCCGCAGCCGGTGCTATCAGTTTACCCATGCTTTTGAAGACATTGAAGTGAAACAGAATGCGCCAGAGCTGCTGGAACAGGCGCTGAAGTCGAAACGGCAGAAGGCGATGATCGGCACAGGCTCCATGTCTGACCCGTATATGCACTGCGAAGAGGAACTGGAACTCACCCGGAAGTGCCTGGAAATCATCTGCAGACACGGATTCGGCGCGGCGATCCAGACGAAATCCGACCGGATCCTGCGGGATATCGATCTGCTGGAGGAGATCAACCGGAGAGCCAAATGCGTGGTCCAGATCACGCTGACAACCTGGGACAAGCGGCTGTGCGGGATTCTTGAACCGAATGTATGCAATACACAGCGTCGGGTTGAGGTGCTGGATGAGATGCGGAAACGCGGGATTCCGACCATTGTATGGCTGACGCCGATTCTGCCGTTTATCAACGACACAGAGGAAAACATCAAAGCAATCCTGGAAGCCTGTGCGCAGGTAAAAGTTAAAGGGATCATCTGCTTTGATATGGGGCTGACCCTGCGGGAAGGTGACCGGGAATATTATTATGCAGCGCTGGACAGGGAATTTCCCGGATTGAAGGAAAAATATATCCGAACTTACGGGAACGCATACGAACTGTCCAGCCCGAACAGCAGGCAGCTGATGGATTTGTTCCGGTCTTTCTGCCGGAATCACGGGATCCTGTACAAACCGGATGAATGCTTTGACTACATGATTCATCTGCCGGACAAGTTTAAGCAGATGTCGTTTCTGGAGTAATAAGAATATGACAAATGCAAGGTTTACATAAGGCTGAATACATGTTATAATAAAAAGCTTCAAAAAATATCTTATACATAAACCGAATAATCCGAACAGACAGAATTGTGACAGATATCGTCTGATTTCCACAGAATGACAGAATGGATGAATTTTCCCGGAGATTTTCCGATCGACCTGACATTGATGATGGAGGATGGAAACTTGGACAAATGGAACAGGTTCCTTGGCCGACGGTCCAGAAGTGAAAGAATGCTGGATGAGTTCAGCTCAGCCAAAGCCGCTCCCGTATGGGGCTTTTTCGTTCTGGTTGCGCTCTATATTACCGGTGTTGTCATGGTGAACAAGACCTCCGTATCCGATGGCGTTATTCTGATTTTTGACCAGCCGATTGCACACAGGTCGCTTACGGGAGCTTTCTCCTCCATCTCCAACCTGTGCCTGGTGATGCTGGTGGTTCTGTATAAAAAGCCCGGTTTCTATGTTTCTCTTTTTGCTCTTGCAACCTCTTTCCCCGCGCTCATTACGCGGATCCTTCATCATAATTATACCGTGATTCCGGGAATCTTCGTGAATTGCGTGATGATTGTCATTATCATCATCATCTACAGAACGACCAGCCGATCTGCCCGATATCAGGAAAAAATGAGGGACCTGGCGCTAACGGACCGCCTGACAGGTTTGCCGAACCGTTATGCGGCTTCTGAAATGATGAATGGTCTGATCCAGAAGAATGAACCGTTTGCCTTTGCTGTGATCAACCTCAATTATTTCAAAAATATCAATAACGCCATGGGTCAGCAAGCCGGCGACAAAGCGTTGATTCAAATCGGAAATCGCTGGCAGAAACTGGCAGACGACGGTACAACAGGCACAAATGATTTTGTTGCCAGCCAAAGCGGCAATGAATTTTCCGTTATCATCCGGGATTATGCTTCTGAAGAACAACTGCGCAACAGCGTTGAAAGGTATGCCGACGCACTGAAGGAAAAAATCGTGATTGACGACAGCGATTTTGTTCTAACGGCCAGTATCGGTTATGCTACTTTCCCGGGAGATGCAAAAGACGGCGATACCTTGCTTAATTGTGCATATTCTGCGATGATTCAGGCCAAGAAGATGGATCATACCGGCCTTATCTGCCGGTTTGAGACGGGAATGCTTGGCAGCAGCCATACCATTGAAATGGAAAGCAAGATCAGAAGTGCCCTTGACAACGGCCGGTTCTTTTTCAATCTCCAGCCGCAGTTCGATATGGATCATAAACTCCGGGGCTTTGAGGCACTGGCTCGTATGAAGGATGAAAACGGGCAGATTATCAGCCCGGGTGAATTCATTCCTGTGGCTGAAAAAGCGGGCCTGGTGGACAGGATCGACCATGAGGTGCTGATCGGTGCTACGGCGTTTATCGGGGAAATGGTTCAAAAGTATCACTCTGACGTCATTCTCAGTGTGAATGCCTCTGTTCGCCATCTGCTGCGAAACGGCTTTGTGGATGAAATCCGGGAGGCACTGAATTCCAGCGGCCTTCCTGCGGAACAGCTGGAGATTGAGATCACGGAATCCGTCATGATTGATTCCGTTGAAAAAGCGATCGAATGCATCCATCAGCTTACGGAACTGGGTGTGCATATTGCTATTGATGACTTTGGAACGGGTTATTCTTCTCTCAGTTATCTGAATACCTTCCCGGTAGATGTGCTGAAGGTAGACCAGTCCTTTATCATCAAAATGCATTCCGGAGAAGCATCAAAGCAATATGTGGCCGCTATTATCGCGATCGGCCATGTGATGAACTTCCGGGTTGTGGCTGAAGGTGTTGAGGAAACCGATCAGTTGGAAGACCTGAAGGAAATCGGCTGTGACTATATTCAGGGTTTCCTGTGGGGCAAGCCCATGTCCCCGGAGGATGCCGCCAAGCTGATGGAGGAGGAAAGTGTTCGCTGTGGTTAAAGAGGTTCTCGGTGCGGGAAACGCTGTTAACGAAACAGCGGTCAGCCGGAAATATGAAAAACTGACACTCGGCCTGATTGAGCGGGGCATTTCCATTACAACGATGGAAAGCTGCACTTCGGGACAGATAGCCTCCCTGATTTCAGATACGGAAGGCTCTTCCGCAATTCTCAAGGGAGCGTTCATCACCTACTCAAATGAAGCCAAGATCCGTCAGGGGGTTCGGGCTGAAATCATCGACACATACGGTGTCTATTCTGCCGAGACGGCAGCAGCGATGGCTGAAGCCTGCCGCGCGGCATATGGCGCCGATATCGGTACCGGCATTACCGGAAGCTTCGGAAATGCTGACCCCAACAATGCGGACAGTATTCCGGGAGAGGTCTATTTTGCGATTGCCACTGCTCAGGGTACAGAGGCTTTCCACTGTACAGTCCCTGCACAAACCTCGCGCCGGGCATACAAATTGTATATGGCGGATGTGATCGGGGACTGCCTGCTGAGCAGGATAACGGGTGCTAACTGAATGAAGCAGCGAAAAATACATGAGGGAGGAACAAAGCAAATGACGGATAAAAAGAGAAGTATGTTTATCAGCTATTCACATTTTGACCGGAAACAGTGTGACCGTATTGCGAATGCGATTGAAGTGACAAATAAGTTTATAATCTGGTACGACAAGGGATTGAAGCCGGGAGAGGTATACCGGAAAGAGATTGCGGAAAGACTGAAGGAAACAGAAGTGTTTATTCTGCTGATCTCCAATGCTTCGGTAAAGTCCGAATGGATTATGGATGAAGTAGAGTTTGCCAAAAGTAACCATTGCCGGATTATCCCGGTCTGGCTGGAGCCCGTTGTGATGCCAGCGGAACTGGAGATGATTGTTCTGCGGCATCACGGACTGTTCTGGTATAAATACCAGGATGATAAAGCCTTTACCAGTGACCTGCTGTGTTTTGTCGGTGAAGACATGGAACATTCGGATGAATGGCAGGAAAACAAGGAAGAATTCAGTACGGAATGGTGGGATACGAACAGTCAGGAGATTCGTGAGGCGCTGGATAAAGAGGCAGCTGAAGAGTATGCATACTGCTATGAAGCAGATCATGCGCTGACGCTGGCACGCTGGTATTATTATGGCAGCGACGAAACAAAGATCGATCCCAAGAAGGCTCTTTTCTATTTCAAGATTTCCGCTTATAACGGAAACCAGGACGCAGCGTTCCAGCTGCTCCAGATCGAACTGGAACAGCTGGAACAGGAGAAACAGACAGAAGAGAACTATCGGGCATATATCCATAAGGCAGAAGAAATGTATAAGGAAGGATCTGTCCCTGCCGGACTGTTCCTCGGAAATGCTTATTACTATGGCCGTTACGGCTGTCCGGAATACGCCGCAAAGAGCGCCGCGATCTATGAAGATTGTGCCCGGAAGGGAAATGCCAGGGCACAGTACCTGATGGCCTGGTATTATTATCACGGAATCGGGGTTAAACAGGACTATGATCTTTCCGTCATGTACGCGCAGCTTGCCGTTCAACAGAAATATATGAAGGCATACCGGCGGATGGGGATTTTCTACAGAGACGGGCTTGCTTTACCCCAGGATTATAAAAAAGCCATCGAATTTTTCGAGGAGGGGAAAAAAGCCGGAGACTATTACTGTTTCTGTCTGCATGGGCAGATGTATGCCGAAGGCCTTGGCGTGAGGCGGAACAATAAAAAAGCGCTGGAATTGTTCAAACTGGGGGAAAATGCTCCGATCAAAGGGAACAGATATTCAGTGTACAAAAGCAAGCAGGCGCTGGGATATTTCTATGAATTAAAAGGCCCCAAAATGTTTTCCGAAGCAGCGAAAAAATATATGGAAGGCTATCAGTTGGGGAATTTTGCCTGCAAGCAGGACTATCTGCGTGTAACAGCCGAAACATATCAACCTGAACAAACAGACGGACATTATTCTTTCCTGGACTGATCCGAAAAACAATTATAGAGTCAGCTTTCCGAAACGGAGTTTATTGTTCCGGAAGTCTTGCTTTATGCTCAGCTGCCGCCATTGCGGCAAGGCCGGCGAGAACAAATCCATAGGTGACCCATTTGGGGATCATCTCCCCGCGAAAGAGGATTTTACCATCCAGAGCAAATTCCGCAACGATGACCACCCCGCAGACCAGCAGGCCCACCAGTGCAGGGCTAAAGCGCTCCAGGAATGTATAACGCTCTTTTTTCATCATGCCGGGGAAAACGATGCCGGGGACCGGGGACGGCATTTTTTCCTTTTTCCGGATTCCGTGCCAGATCAGCACGCCTTCGCAGAAGAGGAAGCAGAACAGCTGCTCCGAACGGACAAAAAGCCATTTGATGGACATGGCTCTCAGGCTCTCACAGAAAATCTGCGGGAGGCAGAGATAGTACATCGTGCGCAGAAAACGATCCCGGTCATTTTTGTGATACAGGGACAGGACCATCGCGATCAGGGAGAACAGGCCTTCGAACATGAACACGGCCAGATAAAACTCGGAATAGCTTTCATCATAAACAAACTCAACCGTGACGGGGAAGAAGATTCCTTCCTCCATCCAGGCACCGACGCCGAGCATAACCTTTTCCATGGCGAGGAAACCTTCGGCAAAGCGCACCATGGCAGCCAGGAAGGCACCCATGGGAGCGAAACTGTTCAGAGTGCCCCGGCCGCTGAGGCCGAGAACTTTCGCGCTCAGCCAGACAGCCAGCGTTATTCCTGCTGCGCCGCCGTAGTAGCTCAACTCATCGTATTTCAGGGAGAACAGTGCCGGATGTGTGTTGATCCGGCAGAGGAACCAGACGAGCCGCGCGCCGGCGATGCCCAGCACAATACCGAGAATCAGAGTCAGTCCGCTGAGGGCGGCTGCACGGCCTGCAGGCAGCTCCTTCCGAGCGCTCAAAAAAAACCACAGGATGCACGCGGCGACGCTGCATCCCATGAAAATCAGATATGGTGTCAGATTAATTTCCATATTGTAACCATATGCGAGGGTTTTTTCGTCCATCACAGGCATCGACGGCGCTTGTCCCTCATGCTCCTTTTTCGTTTCGGTAAGCGGAAAGAATTAACTATCGGGTTAATTTGCTCCGGACATATCCCAGGCACTGGCAAAATAGATGATATCCGTGATGGGCCGTTCGCTGCCGGACTGGACGTTGTTGAATTTCCTGTTCAGGAAAACCAAAGAGGCAGACAGACCGCCGTCCAGTGTGTAGGCACATTGGACCGGCGCGAGGGACATAACCATATCACGGAACCGGTTCAGTTCCTGTCCCCAGTGGGCGCAAGTTACCACCATGTATTTCAGCTTGTCGATCTGTGCGATGCAGAGACGAATCTCGCCGGCGCCGGGTTTCGCATAGGTAGGGGAACGGTCCGGATTCATGATGATCTCATCCGGCACGGGCTTCCCGTCGATCACAAGGGCAGGTCCGAACTGGAAAGCGTTGACCACCTTTTTCCCGTCCACCATTGTTTTGTCGACGGCAGCCAGGTCCTGGTCCGCCGAAAGGATGTGGAAATCGCCGTCCTCATCAATGAGCAGCATATCCAGCGAAGGTTCCACGGATTCGGAATACACCGTGCCCTGCCGCATGATATAGTTCGTGGATTTGTTGCCGGCAAAGGCGGCGCAATAATCGCCGTTGACCGCAAAGACCGCATTCTTCAGCGCGGCGATCGCTTTGGCAGGCTTGACAGCCTGGGAGCGGAACGGGTTGGCTTCGTCCGCCGAAGCGGTCCGGATCTGGGAAGGATCCTTGATCTCGATGATGGCATAGTAACAGGTAACGAGCCATTCCTCATGCAGGTCAACCGTATGGCGTTCCACCCGGATGGTGGGATCTTCGTAGACCTCAATGTCTTTACTGTATTTATAGGCCGGGAGCTTATATCCGCCGTCCAGGTTGAGCGGCAGGGGCTTGAAAACACCGCCGGATTCTTCCGTGATGTGGATGTCAGCAGTGCCGGCAGATGCAGAAACGGCGGCAAAGACCAGCATCATGGCAGCCAGAAGTGAAATCAGTCTCTTCATATCGCGGAAAACCCGTCCTTACTCTCAAAATACGGCAAAAATGAGCCGGTTTTATTATTATATCAATGAAGTTTTTGCAAGTCAAACGAAAAGGGATCCATCCGGACGGAAGGATCCCTTTGACAGTTAAACAGATGTGACGCAATTACTTGAAGTACCGCTCCAGCAGCCCCTTGAAGGCTTTGCCGTGCCGGGCTTCATCCCTTGCCATTTCATGCACGGTGTCATGGATGGCGTCCAGGCCGAGCTCCTTGGCCTTCTTGGCCAGGTCGGTCTTGCCCTGGGTGGCGCCGTTTTCGGCTTCCACACGGACGCGCAGGTTTTCCTTCGTGCTGGGGGAGACCACTTCACCCAGGAGTTCCGCAAACTTTGCGGCGTGCTCCGCTTCTTCAAAAGCGGCGGTCTTCCAGTACTCGGCGATCTCCGGATAGCCTTCACGGGCGGCGGCGCGGCCCATGGCCAGATACATACCGACTTCACAGCATTCGCCTTCGAAATTGGAGCGGAGACCGGCCTTTATCTCTTCCGGAACATCCTTGGCAATGCCGATCACATGCTCGGCGGCCCAGGTCATTTCGCCGTCCTGCTTGATGAATTTGGAACCGGGAACCTTACACACCGGACACTTTTCCGGCGGTTCGGGTCCTTCATGTACGTAGCCGCATACGGGACATACCCACTTCATAATGTTTTACCTCCATAAAAATAATTATGTTTTCAGATCCGGCTTCTGCCGGAAAGATTATACCATTATTATTTATGAAAAGTAAAGCATGAAAAAAGAGACAGAAAAGAAAAACTTTCCGCAGGTGATCAGGATGCCGTTCTACTTGCAAACGGGGTGGAGTTGTTTATAATACATGAGAGGAGGTTAGAGACATGAGCATCATCAGAGATATCAACCTGGCCCCATCGGGGGAGAACAAGATCGAATGGGTACGGCGGAACTGCCCACTGCTGCGCAGCCTGGAGGAAGACTTTTCCAAAGCCAAACCCTTTGCGGGAAAACGGATCGCGCTTTCCATCCATCTGGAGGCGAAGACTGCTTACCTGTGCAAGGTCCTGGCAGCCGGCGGAGCGGAAATGTATGTGACCGGCTCCAACCCCCTGTCCACGCAGGATGATGTGGCGGCGGCGCTGGCCAAGGCAGGCCTGAACGTATACGCCTGGCACGGAGCGACAGAGGAAGAGTACTTTGCCCATATTCGGGAAACGCTGTCCCACCATGCGAACATCATTATTGATGACGGCGGGGATCTGGTTCATATGCTGCATACAACTCTGCAGGATGAACTGCCGTATGTGATCGGCGGCTGTGAAGAAACCACCACCGGCATCGTCCGCCTGATTGCGATGAACAACGAAGGAAAGCTTCGCTTTCCGATGGTCAAGGTCAACAACGCAGACTGCAAGCATCTTTTCGACAACCGCTACGGGACCGGTCAGTCCGTCTGGGACGGCATCAACCGGACTACGAACCTGATTGTTGCCGGCAAGAACGTTGTCGTTGCCGGATACGGCTGGTGCGGCAAGGGCGTCGCGATGCGCGCCAAGGGGCTCGGGGCGCAGGTTGTTGTCACCGAGATTGATCCGATCAAAGCCATCGAGGCATATATGGACGGTTTTACCGTGCTGCCCATGAGGGAAGCGGCGAAGATCGGTGATTTCTTTGTCACCGTCACCGGCTGCGACGGAGTCATTACCGAACCCGACTTCCTGCAGATGAAAGAAGGCGCGATTCTCTGCAATGCGGGCCACTTCGATGTGGAAATCGACATGAAGCGTCTGCGTGAGATTGCCACGGAAGCCCGGGAAATGAGGGCCAACATCATGGGCTATACCCTGCCCAACGGCAGGCATGTCTATGTGCTGGCGGAAGGGCGCCTGGTGAATCTGGCGGCCGGAGACGGCCACCCGGCTGAAATCATGGATATGAGTTTCGCGATTCAGGCACTTTCCGCGAAGTATCTGGTCGAGCACGAAGGAAAGCTGACACAGATGCTGATAGACGTTCCGCGCGAGGTGGACCTTGAAGTGGCCAACCGGAAACTCAAATTCCTGGGAATTACCATTGACAAACTGACACCGGAGCAGGAAGCGTATCTTAATAAATCGGCGATTTAGTTTTATGCTTTGCATTGAAAGAAGGAAACAATGAGAACATTAATCAAAAACGGTCTGGTTTTGCTGAGGGATGAATCGGGCTGGAAGACGGAAAAGAAAGATATCGTCATCAGGGATAACAGAATTGAAGCCGTTACAGCTTCTCCTTCGGTAGAAGGATGCAAGGTTATTGATGCAGCCGGCAAGCTGGTCATGCCCGGGCTGATCAACACCCATACCCATGCCTATATGACGATCCACCGGAATTATGCGGATGATCTGGCGTTCTTCGAGTGGCTGGACAAAGTCCAGAAGGTCGAGGACGATATGACCGAAGGGGACATCTACTGGACAACGCTCCTCGGGATTATCGAAATGATCAGGAGCGGGACGACCTGCTTTGTGGATATGACAATCAAGTCCGCCCGGGAGATGAGCGGGCCCGGATCGGCTGCGGCCGGAGCGGTAAAGGAATCCGGTATCCGGGCAGTCATTTCCAGGGGCCTTGCAGGTGTTTCCGATTCAGACGAATCCATTATGAAATACGGACAGGCTGTCCGCGAAATGGAGATGTTCGGGGATGAGAGCCGCCTCAGCTTCATCCACGGCCCACATGCGCCATACAGCTGTATGGCGGACTACCTGCAAAAACTGACCCGGTCCTGCAAAGACCGTGGAATCGGACAGACGATCCATCTGTCTGAAAGTCAGACGGAAATGGACGGAATCGCGAAGGAGCACGGAACGACGCCCATCCAATATGTGGATTCCCTGGGTGAGTTCGATGTTCCCTGTATCGCGGCCCACTGCGTTTATGCCACGGATGAAGATATCCAGATTATGGGAAAAAAGAACGTCAGTGTTGCCCTCTGCCCCAAGAGCAATATGAAACTGGGCAACGGATTTGCACCGGCAAAGAAGATGCTGGATGCCGGCATCAATGTCTGCCTCGGCACAGACGGCTGCGGCAGCAACAACAGCCTGAACATGTTTTCCGAGATGAACGCGGCCGGTATGGTCTACAAGGGAGCCAGCCGGCAGGCCCAGTGTATTGATGCTGCAGACGTACTGAAGATGGCAACCCTGAACGGAGCCAAGGCAATCGGAAGAGAGGGCGAACTCGGCATAATCAAGGAAGGCGCCATCGCCGACCTGATCCTTATCAGCCTGAACGAGCCGCAATTCATTCCGGCGAACAGCATCATCTCCGGCCTGGTCTATTCTTCAACCGGCAGTGAAGTGGACACGGTCCTAGTCGACGGCAAAGTCCTCATGGAGAACAAAACGCTCATGACCATCGATGAGCATAAAGTCTACAATGAGATCCGCAAAATCGCCGCAAGGCTGAACATGAAGGAAGCAACGAGGATCTGATTCTGGTTTGATCTGATTCTCCGTCAAAAGCAAAAAGAGCACTTGATTTTGGGATAACGGTGTGATAAAATCCATCCGATTACGCACCTTTTCTCTGCGACTGCTTGTGCCGCTTGCGCGGTGGCCGGCCGCATATGAGAAAGGGGTGGAAAAAACAAGGAGGGAACCCCTATGGCAGTCATTTCCATGAAACAGCTCCTGGAAGCCGGCGTTCACTTCGGTCATCAGACCCGCCGGTGGAACCCGAAGATGGCACAGTACATCTTCACCGAACGCAACGGAATCTACATCATTGACCTGCAGAAGACCGTGCGCAAGGTTGACGAAGCCTACGCTTTTGTGCGTGATGTGGCGATGGAAGGCAAGAGCATTCTGTTCGTCGGCACCAAGAAGCAGGCTCAGGAAAGCATTGAGAGCGAAGCCAAGCGTTGCAACATGTTCTATGTGAACAACCGCTGGCTGGGCGGCATGCTGACCAACTTCAAGACCATCCGCACCCGGATCGACCGGCTGAATCAGATCGACAAGATGGAACAGAACGGCCAGTTTGACGTTCTGCCCAAGAAGGAAGTCATCAAGCTGATCCACGAGCGGGAAAAGCTGCAGACCAACCTGGGCGGCATCCGTGAGATGAAGAAGCTGCCTGGCGCCCTGTTCGTTGTGGACCCCCGCAAAGAGCACATCGCCGTGACCGAAGCCCGCATCCTGGGCATCCCGATCGTCGGTATTGTTGACACCAACTGCGATCCTGACGAGATCGACTACGTGATCCCCGGCAACGACGACGCTATCCGCGCCGTGAAGCTGATCGCCGGCAAGATGGCTGACGCTGTGCTGGAAGGCAAACAGGGTGAGCAGACTGAAGAAGCTTCGGAGGAAGCTCCGACGGAAGCCTCGGAAGAAGCTCCTGCGGAAGCGTAAGGGAGAGATTTCGCGGCTGCGGCCGCGACCAGGGCTTTCCTGCTCTTCCAACAAAGGCACCACTGGCGCCTTTGCCCTGGACCTTCGGCCCGAATGCGTTTGTCAAACTCCTTCGGGTTGAATGCTTATATTGATATGAAAGGATGAATTGAATATGGCAGCGATTACTTCCGCAATGGTTAAGGAACTGCGCGAGCGCACCAGCGCCGGCATGATGGATTGCAAAAAGGCTCTGGTCGAGAGCGACGGAGATATGGAAAAAGCCATCGAATGGCTGCGTGAAAAGGGATTGAGCCAGGCGGCCAAGAAGGCCAGCCGCATCGCCGCTGAAGGCGTTGTCGCCCAGTACATCAGTGAAGACGGTACCATCGGCGCCATTGTCGAAGTCAACTGCGAGACCGACTTCGTGGCCAAGACCGACAACTTCATCGGCTTTGCCAACAAAGTTGCCAAGCAGGTGGCCCTGGCGAACCCCGCCGACGTGGATGCCCTGATGGCTCAGGCTTTCGTGGACGACAGCAGCAAGACCATCAGCGACCTGGTCAGCGATGCGACCGTGGCGATCGGAGAGAAAATCTCCATCCGCCGGTTCAGCCGCTATGAGACCACGGGCGTTGTGAGCACCTATATCCATCTGGGCGGCAAGGTCGGCGTTATGGTCGAAGTGGCTGCAGACGCAGCCGGCCGCACCAACGATGCCGTGAAGACCTTTGCCCATGATCTGGCCCTGCAGATTGCCGCGGCCAAGCCCGAAGCTGTCCGCCGCGAAGAAGTGGACGCCAGCAAGCTGGAAAAGGAAAAGGAAATCTTGCGCGCCCAGGCCCTGAACGAAGGCAAGCCTGAGAAGATCGTCGAGCGCATGGTCGAAGGCCGGATCGAGAAGTACTACAAGGAAGTGTGCCTGCTTGAGCAGCCCTTCGTGAAGGATCCCGACAAGACCATCAAGGGCCTGATGGGTGAAATCGCCAAGGAAACCGGCGCGGAACTGGATATTGTGAAGTTTGCCCGCTTCGAGCGCGGTGAAGGCATTGAGAAGAGAAAGGACGATCTCGCAGCGGAGATCGCCGCAATGCAGAAATAAAAACTGATTTGGTTCGAATACATTCAAACTGCTCTGAAAAGTCAGGGCAGTTTTTAATTTAAATTTTCAGTTGTACAGGCATCCCCGGATATGATATACTAAATCCGTTACCAACACTAATCAACAACCTGAGACAGGAGGAACCGAGTCACATGCAATACACCAAAGAAGTGGAAGAAATGGTCTGTGTTGCGAAGGGCCCGAATCACGGCCCAGCGCCGATTCCCGAAGAGGGAAAGTGGATCCAGGCCAAGGAGATCAAGGACATTTCCGGTTACACCCATGGCATCGGCTGGTGTGCTCCCCAGCAGGGCACCTGCAAGCTGAGCCTGAACGTCAAGAACGGCGTCATCGAGGAAGCGCTGGTGGAGACCATCGGCTGCTCCGGCATGACTCACTCTGCCGCCATGGCCAGTGAAATCCTTCCGGGCAAGACGATCCTGGAAGCGCTGAACACCGACCTGGTGTGCGATGCCATCAACACCGCCATGCGTGAGCTGTTTCTGCAGATCGTGTACGGCCGGACCCAGAGCGCCTTCTCCGATGACGGTCTGCGCATCGGCGCCGGTCTGGAAGACCTGGGCAAGGGCCTGCGGTCCATGGTCGGTACGATGTACGGCACCCGCGAAAAGGGCACCCGTTACCTGGAGATGACCGAGGGCTATGTTGTGAAGATGGCCCTGGACAAGGATGACCAGGTCTGCGGATACCAGTTTCTGAGCCTGGGCAAGATGATGGACGCGATCAAGAAGGGCATGAGCCCCAACGAAGCGTACGAAAAGAACCTGGGTACCTACGGCCGGTTCAAGGCTGAAGACGGCGCGGTCAAGTGGATCGACCCGCGCAAGGAATAAGGGGAGGTGCGACACGAATGGCTTTGTTTGAAAACTATGAAGGCCGCATGCCTCAGCTGCAGCCTGTTCTGGACAAATATGGATTCAAAAACTTTGACGAGGTGAAGGCATTCACCAACGGCAAGGGCGTCGACGCCTACTCTATCGTGGAGAGCACCCAGCCCATTTGTTTCGAGAACGTGAAGTGGGCCTATGAACTGGGCGCTGCCATTGCCATCAAGGAAGGTGCGAAGAATGCTGCGGAAGCCGCCAAGTGGATCGGCACTGCACTGCAGGCCTTCTGCATCCCCGGCTCCGTCGCGGACCAGCGCCAGGTCGGTATCGGCCACGGCAACCTGGGCGCGATGCTGCTGGACGAAGAGACCGAATGCTTCGCGTTCCTGGCGGGCCATGAAAGCTTCGCTGCCGCGGAAGGCGCGATCAAAATCGCTCTGAACGCCAACAAAGTGCGGAAAAAGCCCCTGCGGGTCATCCTGAACGGCCTGGGCAAGGACGCCGCGATGATCATCAGCCGGATCAACGGCTTCACCTACGTGCAGACGAAGTATGACTATCTGAGCGCAGACGTGAAGGAAGACCACGCGCTGACCGTCGTGAAGAAGACCGCCTACTCCACCGGAGACCGGGCGAAGGTCAACTGCTACAGCGCGGACGATGTGCGCGAAGGCGTTGCCATCATGTGGCATGAGGGTGCGGACATCTCCATCACCGGCAACAGCACGAACCCCACGCGGTTCCAGCATCCCGTTGCAGGCACGTACAAAAAGGAACGCTGGGAAGCCGGCAAGAAGTACTTCTCCGTGGCCAGCGGCGGCGGCACCGGCCGGACGCTGCATCCCGACAATATGGCTGCCGGTCCTGCCAGCTATGGCATGACGGACACCATGGGACGGATGCACAGCGACGCGCAGTTTGCCGGAAGCTCCAGCGTGCCTGCGCACGTGGAGATGATGGGTTTCCTGGGCGCCGGAAACAACCCGATGGTCGGTATGACCGTTGCGGTGGCTGTTGCGGTGCAGGAAGCGCTGAACAAGTAATAACGGCAATTGAAAAGGACTCCCGCAAGGGAGTCTTTTTCAATTGCCCGAATCACTCTTTGGGGCGGGACATACGGTTGTTGGTTTCAACCGGGGGAGTGAGATTGGGGCTGGCCATGTTGGCTTCGAGGTTGATGCTTTCAAGACCTTCGGCCGGCAGGGTGAAGACCTGACCGCCGGGCAGTTCACAGGTCAGGGATTTGAGGAAATCCCAGAAACTCCGGCCGGAGAGGAGGTCTTCCAGCAGATCGGGGATGAGACCGGTTTTCATGAACTCCTTCAGGGCAGTGAAAACGTTCGCGTTTTCAGGATCCATGATGGGGGCGGCGATGGGGGTAATATCGATCCAGCGGCCGCGGAGGAAAACAGCGACATTCATTTTGCTGATTTGGTCCGAGTTCGGTACAAGGTCCACATACATCAGAGACGGGATTGCGCGGCCGGAGAGGGCCATCATTTTGACGGTATGGCCGTCCTGCCCGGCGGAGCCATTGCCGTAATAGAAGATATCCCCGACATGATCCCGAATCCATGTACCGAGTTCTTCCAGTTCAGCGTCTTCCTGCGCCTGCTCTTCCGGCGTTTCCGGCGGGAGTTCGGCAAGGGAATCCTGCGACAGTTCTCCGCTCAGGAACATATCCAGAAGTAGATCCAGGATGGAGGGCATTTCGGTTTGTTCCGGAGTTTCGGTCTGCTCCGGGGTGTTTTCAAACTGCAGCATGGAGAAGAGATCGAGCAGCATTGCCGGATAGCTTTCGGTATTCCCGTTCTGCAGGTCTTCGCTGACAGTGTCGAAGAGTTTTTTGATGGCATCCGTATTCAGACTGATGACGGAGAGGGCCCATTTGCCGTCGTTGAAGGACTCATTGTCCGGGAGATCCAGGGTCAGGAGCGTATGGTTATCCGGCGGGACGGCAGGCATTTCATTGTCGCCCAGGCGGGTTTCACGGAGCGCGTCCGCCAGAACATCCTGCAGGCGGTCAAGCCCGGTGATCTTCAGCACCCAGGGGAGCAGGAACTTCAGCTGGGCGTAATCGGAACCGGGAACCATGGCGCAGTCCACGGCGAACCAGTAGGCGCGGCCCTCCTCAAGAGTCATGCCGCTGTCTGAATCATTCCCCTTCCATAACAGGTAAGCTATGCGGTTGAGCAGGGAAGAGTTGGAATGAACGCCGCCATGGTCGTTGATATCCGTAGGATCCTTGACGGGAGAATGGTAATACAGATCCCAGGTATAATCGGGCTGCTGGCCCCTGTGCGGTTCACTCATGTTGCGGACGGATTCCGTGCTGTGTTCGCCGAGGATCCAGGTCTGATCCTCGGTATCCCCGAGGAGCATCTCGCAGGTATTACCCTGGATATCGCTGATGGCTTCATTGATGGCGCCGAAGTCATTCATATAGGCGTTGTAGGTCATGGCCGAGCCCGTGACGCAATGGGTGAACTCGTGGGCGATAATATCCAGGCACTGGGCAAAGTCATTGGCGGAGGAGGACAGGAAGCACTGCCAGCCGTAGAACTTGCCGGCGTAGGCCGCGTTGTTTACGGGCTTGTGATCCTGGTCGCAAAAATCCTTGAGGATGATAATGGGCGTGTCTTCGCCGTCGCCGCCGTGCCAGCCGAGGGCTTTGTAATAGTCATAGGCGCGGCAGTAGTTATACAGGGAGAGGAGGCTGACCTGGTCCCATTCCCGGTTGTCCTGACTGGTTTCGGGTACGACATTTCCGTGGTTATAGAGGAACTCCCAGCAGTCCGCCACGAGGATTTTATGCTCGGGGTTGCCAAGAAAGTAGGTTCCGGTGGTCTTGTCCCGCATGACGTTGACGGTGATTTCCTTCTCTGTGCCGTCGGAGAGATCCACGTAGCCGGTGTAGGGGACCGATTCCATGTTCTCAAAGAAGTATTCTGCGTCATACCCTGCGTTCGCGGCGCTGTCGCCGGGCAGGAGGGTGGGAAGACTGTAGAGATAATCGCCGGAAAGCGTGACATAATGCGCGAGGTAGGGCATGTCCGAAGAACCATTACCCGATGGGTTGGGCGTACAGACGACCCAGACGAAGCGGGTGGGGATGTCATCGGCTTCGAGGTCTAATTCCCGGTCCACCGGCAAGACGATTTTTTTTGTGACACCTTTGATGAGGATGGGATCAGCGATCCCACGGCCCTTTTCATGAATCAGGACCAGCTGTTCCGCGTCTTCCGCGGAGATGCCGCCGGAGGTTTCTTTATCAGGCAGGTCGGAGACAACGCTGCAGGTGAGACCCAGCATGTTTCCCTCCAGGTCGGTGATAACCTTCGCGGCGCCGCCCTGGACGATGGTGTCCGCGTAAACCTGCTGGAAGACGTAATACGTATTCCCGAAGGAATCATACAGCGTACGCCAGGGTTCAAAGGCGGTACGGCTGTCGCCGCCCATGAGGGGGATCATGTTCTCCACTACTTTGGCGGCGGCGTCGGAGTTTTGCACTTTTTCGGAGGTGCAGGTCCCGCCTACGAAGGTCACGCATCCTTCACGGGCATCGATGACGGCGCTGCCGCCGTTCATAGCCTGAATCTCGTCGATGGTCAGAGTTATTTTGGCGGGGGACTCCGCGAGGGCGGCCGCGCCGAAGCAGCAGGTCATCAGCATGACCAGAATGGTCAGGATTCCTAACAATCTTTTCATTTGCGTTTTCCTTTCCTGGGGGCTTTCCGATCGCCCCCAAACCCCTTCGGTTTTCATATTTGTTGGGAACATTTTCAGTGAGAATGTGGGGGCTTTCCGAGTGCCCTGGGCTTCCGCCCGTTTCTTGTTAATGAATACTTTTGGGCTGGTTTGTGGGAGGGATCCAGTACAAACAGACGGATCTCATGAGTTCATACGGATGAAACGGCGGATGTGGCAGAGTGTGGTTTGTGAAAAGCTTGTGAAAACTTGCGAAAAGGCGTTGGGTATATTAAAATACTGAGGGGAAGACTTAATGCCGGAGGAAGTATGAGCGGACAGAAAACGGTCTGGGTGACCGGTGCGTCAAGCGGGCTCGGACTGCACACGGCTATGGCTTTGCGGGACGACGGCTGGCGCGTGATTGCAGGCGCGAGGAGTTTTGACGACAGCGAGGCGGATGGCATGATCCGGCTGAAGCTGGATGTGACGGACGAGGAGATCATTGCCCGCTTCTGCCAAAAAGCCGCGGAGATTGCTATGCCGGACGCGCTGGTCCAGTGCGCCGGGATGCTGGTGCTCGGCAGCTGTGAGGAGACCTCGGTTGAAGAGTTCCGGCGGGTGATCGACACAAACTATCTGGGGATGGTCCGAGTGAACCGCGCGGTGCTGCCCCTGATGCGGGAGCAGGGCGGCGGAAAGATCGTTCTGTTTTCTTCGATCAACGGGCTGCTCGGGATTCCGTTTCAGAGTGCCTACACCGCCAGCAAACACGCAATCGAGGGTTATGCGGAATGTCTTCAGATGGAAGTGAGACCTTTCGGTATCCAGGTGATGCTGGTCGAGCCGGGAGATCACCGCAGCGGCAGCGATCAATACCGCCCTCATGCAGCCGCAATGAATCCGGATTCCCCCTATGCGGCGGAGTATGAGAGCGGTATTGCGGTGATTCACCACGACGAGCAGAATGGATCGGATCCGGATGTGCTGGGCCGGAAAATTGCCCGGACGCTGGACAGGAAGAGGATCCCTTTCCGAAAGCGGATTGCGAGTCCGGATCAGCATCTGGCGGTGTATATTCATAAACTGCTGCCGGCGAAGATGAATGAAAGGATTTTGAGGAAGTATTATATAAAGTGAGAGTGAAGATGAACAGATTTAAGCGGTTTGGCGCGCTGATACTCGCGCTGGTTCTGATGATCCCTTTTGCGGGAATGGCAGAAGAAGACTATGAAGAGAGCTATGACGAGAGTACAGAGGAAAGCATCGGGGAAGAGACGGATGCCGGGGAGACTGTGACCGAAAAGGACGGCTGGCATTTCGACAGCAAAGGATTCCTGACCGGAGATCATAATCCCGGGGATGAGTATCTGCTTGAGGACGAGGAAAACGGCGTATGGCAGTACGCGAGCAAAGATCTGTCCGTGAAAATCACCCGTGTACGGGAAAAATATAACAAGCAGAAGATGCGGGAATACTGCGTGGCGGAGATCTGGGCGTCCCCGGCATCTCCAATGCAGGCGATTCTTTCCACGGAAAAAGGAAAGCTTCCGGAAGGAGTGAACCAGGTCAGCCCGCAATTGCTGGTGGACAAGCATCCGTGTGTGTTCGCAATGTCGGATGATTTTTATGGCTCCCGGCAGCAGAACATTATCAAGAAAAAATCTGCCCGGCAACCAGGCATCATCATTCGCAACGGCGTGACCCGCTGGGACAAGACGAAAGCACAGACTGCCAAGACCGCACGGCAACGGCCTTGTCTTGACACGCTGGCGGTCTATGACGACGGCAGCATGAAGACCTATCTGTCCGACGCAATGACAGCGGAGGAATATCTGGAGAAAGGCGCGATCCAGGTGTTCGCTTTCGGCCCCTGGCTGATCAGCGAGGGAAAGATCAACGAGAAGGAAGCGGTGGAAGGCTGCGGATATTATGAGCAGATGGAACCGCTGACCGGGCTGGGAATGATCGAGCCTTATCACTATATTGCGATTGTGCTGAAGGGGCGGCCGAAGAACAAGTATGCCGGCGCACATCTGAGCTGGCTGGCGGATAAACTGCTGGAATATGGCTGCACAGAGGCACTGAACCTGGACGGCGGCGGCACAGCCTGCATGTTTTTTAACGGAAAGCCTGTGATTACCGGACAGGAGAATCTGCGCTCGATGGGCGGGATGATTGCCTTCGGGCTGAAGAATGAATGAGGATGAGACGGATCACGGCAATACTGCTGATGCTTCTGCTGATGAATAAAGTAAGTAATGCGAGGGCTTTTTTCGGATACGACTTCAGCGGGCAGAATCAGGAAGACAGAAGCAGCGCGATGCAGTTTCGCTTTGAGATTGAAAACCAATACCATGTTTCGGTCCTGATGGGGGAGGAATGCCTGGAGGTGCCGACGAGCGGCTTTGAGCTGCAGATCATTCCGCAAGGCTCCTCCCTGTTCCATTGGCTGTATGTTGGCGAAGATCAGTATACAGAGGCTCTGAAGAGCCTGAACAGCGCCCTGTCGGCTTATCCGGAGGGCTTCTTCCGGAACTTCAAATCAGCGGCAGGGGACACCAGACTGCAATTCCTGGTCGGGGACCGGATTATCCGCAACGGACAAAGTTACGGCGCAATGACCGCCTCCGATACCGCCGGCCATTCTTCGGTCTTCCTGGCTGCAAACGCGACGAATCCGGAAGCTTCCGTACACCACGCCCTCTGGCATGTGATCGAGGCCCGGATTCTTTTCAAGGCGCCGATGGCCCTGAAAGAATGGACGAACCTGAACCCGGAAGGGTTTGCCTACGAAGAGGAGGAGTCGGTCCTGCCGGGGACGGATGAGGATCCGGCCGGATGGTTTGTCAATGAGGAGGCAAAGCAAAACGAAAAAGAAGACCGGGCAGCGGTCTTTGAAGCATATATGACAAAAGACGAAGCCTGGTGGGACGAGCGGCCGCATCTGCAGGCCAAGCTGAAGTTTCTTCTGCTGAGAATCCAAGGCGTGTTCAAAGCATGCCCGTAGGGCGGAGGGTTATTTTTCTTTGCTGTTTACGGTTTCCGCCGGGTTGACATGGATCATGATGTGCTTGACGCGGGGGAACTGCCGCTCAATTTCACTGTGAACACCTTCTGCAATGGCATGGGCCGCTGTGAGGGTCATCGAGCCGTCTACGGAGATTTCCATTTCCACATACATCCGACTGCCGAACTTTCGGGTCATAAGCCGGTCGATTCCGATGACGCCGGGATAGGCAAGCGCACAGGCGCGCAGGGCGGCTTCCGTTTCCTCATCCGCGCTCTGGTCCACCATTTTATTGACTGCGTCCCGGAAGATCATGTAAGCGGCGCGGGCGATAAACAGGCAGATGACCAGGCTGGCAATCGGATCGAGAACAGGGAGGCCGAGACGGGCCCCGGCGATACCGATGAGCGCGCCAACGGAACTCAGTGCGTCGGAACGATGATGCCAGGCATCGGCCATCAGGGCATCGGAGTCAATCTGCTTTGCAGCTTTCCGGGTATACTGATACATGATTTCCTTCACGATGATCGACAGCACAGCCGCGGCCAGTGCCAGCACGCCGGGGATCTGCAGGTCCTCCGGATGCAGGATTTTCTGAATGCCCTGATATCCGATGATCAGACCGGTGGCCAGGAGAATGCCGGACAGAATGATGGCTGCCACGCATTCCATCCGTTCGTGGCCGTAAGGATGTTCTTTATCCGATTCCTTTCCGGCCAGACGGACGCCGATCATTACGATGAAGGTACTGAATACGTCCGAAACGGAATGGACCGCGTCGGACACCATGGCTCCGGAATGCGCAATCAGGCCGGCTGCGAGTTTGGCCGCCGACAGGGCGGCATTGATCAAAATGGAAATCCGCGAGACGCGGAAGGCGATTTTCGTTGTATTTTCCATGGAACCTCTCTCCCCGCTGCCGGAAATAAAAAACGGATCCCGGCAGAGAATTGCCTGTCCCGCAGAAACGATATATCTGCTGCCGCCGAGGCGGCCCGGCTTCCGAAAGCCTGATCATACCAAAGGATTATAAAGGACAAAAGCACATCTGGCAAGGGGAGAAGAATCCCGGCAATATTCATCTTGTCATGCGGAGCGATATCGGTCATAATAAGGATCGGGAAACAGTGGAGAAACCGGCAGAAAGGAGAGCAGGCAGATGAAACGGATGCTGACACTTTTTCTCGCGCTGATGTTCGTTTGTCTCGCTCTGTCCGTGCCGGCAGCTGCGGAAGCCGCCGGGGATGAGATGGATGCCGATTTGCTGCGTGATTTCCTGCAGGAACAGTTCGGGGTGACTATCCGGATGGGAAAGGAATGCTCCGGCTGTTCAACGAAGGAATATGAGTTCGTCATTGAACCAGAAGGAAGCACTCCTTTTCAGCGGCTGGTGATCGGAAACAGACGCTTTACCGACCTGCTGCTGATCCTGTTCAATGCGCTCAGGGTGTATCCGGCGGGATTCTTTCCGGGATTTATGTCCGGGAAGTATCCGGAGGGCCTTCAGTTTCTGCTGGTGGACGGTATTTCAGCCAGAGGGGTCCCCTATGGAGGCGTTCAGACCGTCGGGGACGGGGCTCTCGATATCATGCTTTCCCGGACGGGCGTCGCAGAGAGCTCGATTCACCATGAGCTCTGGCACGCGATGGAACTCAGGATTCTCGAAGCCGACAAGCATGCTTTTGACAAATGGAGAACCCTGAATCCGAAAGGCTTCCGATACTCACAACAGGACTCGGTGCTGGCGGCAGGCGGGCAGTATGACGAGCCGGAAGACTGGTTTGCCCGGGAGTATTCGAAAACCTTCGAATATGAAGACCGGGCTACGACTTTTGAGGCCATCATGACGAAAAGCGCAGACTGGTGGAGCACCAGACCGAATTTACAGAAAAAGGCGCAGTTTCTGCTGGAAAAGGCCAAACCGGTCTTCGGGGAAATAGTGAACGCGGAGGGAGAGATACAGTGATGACAGTGGAGAAGATCTATTTCGATATGGACGGTGTGCTGGCGGATTTTGACAAGGGCGTGAACGAACTGTGCCACATGAGTGCCTCTTCCCAGAATGAGAAGTATGACGAGGGATACGATGACCTGATGTGGAAGAGAATCCGGGAGATTGACCATTTCTATGACCGCCTTGATCTAATGCCCGGCGCGAAGGAGATGTTTGATCTTCTGTACGGAAAGTACGGGGACAGGTGCGAAATCCTGACGGGCATTCCGCGGCCGGAACGGGGAATCGTTACGTCGGCGGAAGACAAGGTCGCCTGGACCCGCCGGAAGCTTTCGGATAAGGTGAAGATCCATACTGTGAGCCGGAAGGACAAGAAACAGTATTGTATCGGGCCGGAAACCATCCTCATAGACGATCAGGAGAGGACCATCAGGGAATGGCAGGAAACGGGCGGAACCGGGATCCTGCACAGGAACCCGGAGCAGACGCTGGCGGAGCTGAAACAGATGGGGGTGCTGTAATGAACACTGAAATCAAAGAACAATGTCCTTGCTGCGGCAGCAGGAGAATTGCAAAGATTCTCTGGGGCCTGCCGGATTTCACAGAAGACCTTTTGAAAAAATTGGACGAGGGAAAGATCGTCCTCGGCGGTTGTATGCCGGGCGGTGCTGACTTTGAATGCAAAGACTGCGGAAAAAGATTCAGAGGAGAGCTTTCCCGCATGGACTGAGCCCGGTGAAAGTAAGACGGAAAGCGGGGAGAATGGGTGTTCTACAACAGGATTCTGCTGATCGCGCTGATCGCCTGGGCCGCAGCGCAGATGGCGAAGATGATTATCTACTGGATCATTAACAAAAAGTTCGTCCTTGAACGGTTTTTCGGAGACGGCGGAATGCCGAGCAGCCATTCAGCAGTCGTAGCGGCGCTGGCAACGGCGACCGGCCTGCAATGCGGATGGAATTCGCCGCTGTTTGCCATTGCCGCTATTCTCGCGATTATTGTGATGCATGACGCGACAGGAGTCCGACAGGAGACCGGAAAACAGGCCAAGGTCATCAACGACATCGTGAAAACCCTGGAGGCGAGAGGGCGGGGAGAACTGACCCCGGCCGAAACGCTGAAGGAGTTTGTGGGGCATACAGGCCCGCAGGTATTGGTCGGAGCACTCGGGGGAATTGCGGTGGCGGTTATTATGGATATGATATTACGAAAATAAGCAGACGCTTTTCCGGCTTGCGCCGACTGGTATTCGTGATATAATAAGGGAAAACTTTGGGGAGGTCAGAAGTCAGATGGTCCGGGAGATCGTTCATGATCCGGTGTTTTTGAGCCAGAAATGCACCGAAGCAACTGCGGAGGATATTCCGATTGCCGAGGACCTGATCGACACCCTGAAGGCGAATATGGACCGCTGTGTCGGAATGGCTGCCAACATGATCGGAAAACGCAAGCGGATCATTGCCGTGGCGAAGGGACCGATGATCATAGCGATGCTGAATCCGGAGATTATCGGGACATTTGAAGAATACGAAGCAGAGGAAGGCTGCCTGTCCCTGGAAGGGATCAGGAAGGTAAAACGCTATCGGAGCATCCGCCTGAAGTGGACCGACGTGCAGATGAAGGAGCATATCGGGATTCTGGACGGGTTCCAGGCGCAGATTGTGCAGCATGAGGTGGATCATTGTAACGGGATACTGGTTTGACCAGTATCCCGTTACAATTTAATTATTACGGATGATGCTTCCGCCGGTTGACCCGGCGGACCGGACGGCCGGTGCCCGCGCTACGGGGCCGGCTGCTTTGCTGTCCGGGTGAGGTGCTGCGTTTCGGCTGTGTGCGGGTTTGCTGTGGGCTGCGCGGCTGCGGACTGCGGGCCGGCTGTGAACGCGTTGCGGACGCAGCCGGGCTTGACCGCGGAGCGCGAACAGGAACTGCTTCCCCGCTGCGTGTGAGTTTTGCGGGCCGTGGTTCACGGACCTTCGGAGGCGTGGGGGTGGTGATCTCCATGGGCCAGTCGCTCTGCTCTTCCCGCAGACGTTTGCCGATGAGTTTTTCCACCTGGTTGAGCTGTTTGACCTCATCGATGCAGCAGAACGAAATTGCTTTGCCCTCCCGGCCGGCACGGCCGGTGCGGCCGATGCGGTGGATATAGGCCTCAGGTTCCATGGGCATATCGTAATTGAAGACGTGGGAAAGGCCTGCCACGTCGATGCCACGGGCGGCGATATCTGTTGCCACCAGCACCCGGCATTCACCGGATTTGAATCGATTGAGCGCTGTCTGGCGGGCGTTCTGGGACTTATCCCCGTGGATGCCGGCGGCCTCGATGCTCTTGCGCTTCAGGTCACGGACGATACGGTCCACGCCGTGCTTCGTGCGGGAAAAGACCAGGGCGCTTTCAACCTCCGGATCGGACACCAGCTGCGCGAGCAGGTGCTTTTTATTGACCTTATCCACATAATAGAGACATTGGTCAATGGCTTCGACGGTGGAGGTGACAGGATCGACTTTGACGTTTTCCGGATCCACAAGCAGGTCGAGAGCCAGTTTTTCCACTTCCGGCGGCATGGTTGCGGAAAAGAGGAGGGTCTGGCGTTCGTCCGGCAGGCAGCGGACGATCTTTCGTACATCGTGGATGAAACCCATGTCAAGCATGCGGTCGGCTTCGTCCAGGACGAAGATCTCGACCCAGTCCAGACGCACGAGACCCTGACCCATCAGGTCCAGCAGGCGGCCCGGGCAGGCGACGACAATGTCTGCGCCGCGGTGCAGGGCTTCCACCTGGCCGCCCTGGCCGACGCCGCCGAAGATGACGGCGGTTTCCAGACCGAGGCCTTTGCCGTAAAGCTGAAAGTTCTCATATGTCTGCATGGCGAGCTCCCGGGTCGGGGAGAGGATCAGGGAGCGAATAACTTTTGCGTTTACCCGGGGAGCACGTTCATGCAGCAGCTGCAGGATCGGCAGGGCGAAGGCAGCAGTCTTGCCGGTGCCTGTCTGGGCGCAGCCCAGGACATCCTTTCCCGAAAGGACCAAAGGGATCGTGGCAGATTGAATCGGGGTAGGTGTTTCGTACCCCGATTCATGAATGTTCTTTAAGATTGGCGGGATTAAACCAAGAGAATCAAAATTCATATTCATGAAATAAGGGGGCTTTCCGATCGCCCCCTTAACCCCTTCGGTGAAATCTTCTGCGAAATTATTTGATTAATTCCAAAACATCAGTGTATTCGTAGTTGTGGGCCAGGGCGACGTTTTTGTTTGTCAGCATGCCGCCGTAGGTGTTGACGCCGGAACGGATGACTTCGCTCTTTTTGCAGGCTTCTTCGAGGCCGGCGGCAGCAATTTCCAGACCGTATCTGACGGTTGCATTGGTCAGGGCAATGGTGCTGGTGCGCGGCACGGCGCCGGGCATATTGCCGACACAGTAGTGAACAACTCCACCCTCGGTATAGACCGGATCGTCATGGGTGGTGACATGGGAGGATTCGCCGCAGCCGCCCTGGTCGATGGCGACATCCACGAAGACGGCGCCGGGCTTCATTTCGGGCAGGTATTTTTTCTTGAAGAGCTTCGGGGTGGAACCGCCGGGAATCAGCACGGAGCCGATCACCAGGTCCGCGTCCTTCAGCACGCGCTCGACATTGGAGTCATTGGAGACAAGCGTCTGAATGTGGGCGCCGAACATGTTGTCCAGTTCTTCCAGACGCTTCAGACTGATATCCAGGATGGTGACATTCGCACCCATGCCGACGGCGATCTTGCAGGCATTCATGCCGACGGTACCGCCGCCGAGGATGACAACGTTCGCCTTCGGCGTTCCGGGGACACCGGCCAGCAGGATGCCTTCACCGCCGAACTTTTTCTCCAGATATTTGGCGCCTTCCTGGATGGAGAGACGGCCTGCGATCTGGCTCATCGGAGCGAGAAGGGGAAGGGAACGATCCTTCTCCTGCAGGGTTTCATACGCAACGGCGTGGACCTTGCCTTCGAGGAGGGCATCCATCTGCTGTTTGTCGGCGGCGAGATGCAGATAGGTGTAAAGGATCAGACCCGGGCGGAACAGCGGATACTCGCTCTCCAGCGGCTCTTTGACCTTGACCATCATGTCCACCAGATGCCATACGTCCGCGGCGTTATCGATCAGGGAGGCACCGGCGGCCATATACTCGTTGTCGCTGAAGCCGGAACCGATGCCGGCGCCCATTTCGATGTAAACATGGTGGCCCGCAGCAACATAGGCCCTCACGTTATCCGGGGTAAGGCCTACGCGGTATTCGTTGTTTTTGATTTCCTTTACGCAACCGATCTTCATTTTTCCAGTTCCTTTCTTTATTCTTAAATTTCCAGGATTCTTGCGGCTTTCAGGATGGCGACCTGGGTTTTAGCGTCGGAGATTTTGCCGTTCATGACGTCATTGACCAGGACCCTCAAAGGGACGGTATAGACATTCAGGAACTCATCCGCATCCAGGTCCTGAGTTCCTTTATGCAGTCCGCGGGCGAGGTACATAGTGATGTACTCATCGGAATAGGCGGGGGCGGGATGGAAGTCACCGATATTCGTCCATTCATCGGCAGAGTAGCCGGTTTCCTCACGCAGCTCGCGCTGAATCGCGGAGAGCCGGTCTTCATCGGGAGCCTCCAGCTTGCCGGCGGGGATCTCGAGGATCACACGGTCGAGGGGATAGCGGTATTGCCGCTCGACGATGACTTCGTTGTTTTCGGTGACGGGGATGACACAAACCGCACCGATATGACGGATGACTTCCCGGACGGATGTATGCCCGTTGGGGAGTTCAACAGCGTCGCGGATGACATGGAGGATGACGCCGTCGAAGATCTCTTCGGAAGAGATCTTCTTTTCAGAGAGCGTTTTCAGTTCCTGCTCATGATTGAATTCCATAAATGCTCCTGACTAAGGGGACTTTCCGATCGCCCCCTTAAACCCCTTCGGCTTTCGGGTGTAATGAGGTTGATTGGGGGCTTTCCTGCCCGGGGCTGCCGCCCGTTCTTCGCTGAGAAAGAGCCACTGGCTCTTTCTCCGGGCGCTCAGACCCCCTGGACCTTCGGCCTTTCGGGTGTATTAGGGTGTAATAAGGGAAATTGAATCAGCTTTTCGGCGCGATGGTTGCCTTGATGCGTCTTACGCCGGCGGAGGAGGATTCTTCCTTGCGGATTTTGAAGGAACCCAGGTCTCCGGTATTGCTTGCGTGGGGGCCGCCGCAGATTTCAAAGGAATAGTCACCCATCTTGTAGGTGCGGACGGTCTCGCCGTACTTGCTTTCGAACAGGCCGATGGCGCCCTTTTCCTTGGCTTCGGGGACGGTCATCTCTTCCATGACAACGGGTACCTTTGCGTCAATGGCGACGTTCACGAGGCGTTCGACTTCTGCGATTTCCTCGGGCGTCATTTTCCGGCCGAAGGAGAAGTCGAAGCGTAGACGCTCGGTGGTGATGTTGGAACCCTTCTGGGCAACCTCATCCCCCAGGACTTTCCGCAGGGCGGCGTGGAGCAGGTGGGTGGCAGTGTGCAGTTTGGCAGTTTCTTCATTCTGCTCCGCCAGACCGCCCTTGAAGGTGCCTTCCTGCTTACTGATTGCCTGATGCTCCTTAAAGGCTTCGGCGAAGCCGTTCGCGTCCACGGTCAGACCTTCTTCGGCCGCCAGTTCCTCCGTCAGCTCCAGCGGGAAGCCGTAGGTATCGTAAAGGCGGAAAGCCTGTTTGCCGCTGATTTCGGTTTCGGGCTTCCAGGAGGGATCCTTCTGGGCCATGAACTCATTCTTGCGGCGGATGCCGGTAATGCACTTATTGAATTCTTTCATGCCGGTCACGAGGGTTGCCTCGAAACGGGCGGCTTCCTTCATGATCTCGTCGAGGATGTAATCCTTCTTCTCCACGAGGAGCGGATAGGCTTCGTCGTAGATCTGCTCGATGAAAATCCGGCTGACGTCGGCCAGGACGGAGGATTCCAGACCCAGCTTTCTGGTGTAGCGCATGGCACGGCGGAGCAGACGGCGCAGGATGTAGCCGGCGCCTACGTTGGAGGGCAGGATGCCGTTGACGTCACCGATGAGCATGGTGGAGGTGCGGATATGGTCCGCGACAATGCGCATTGCTTTCTGCGCATCGGCATCTTCGTCATATTTAAACCCGGATTTCTCCTCCAGGTACTGAATGACGGGGAGGAAAAGGTCGGTCTTGTACCCGTCGGTCAGGCCGTTCAGGAAGGCAAGCATGCGGTCCAGACCGAAGCCGGTATCCACGTTCTTGTTGGCCAGGGGAGCATAGCCGTCTGCATTTTTAACGTACTGCATATAGACGTCGTTGCCGATTTCAACGTACCGTCCGCAGCCGCAGGCGGGGCCGCAGTTCGGGCCGCAGGCCTTGTTATGACGGGGATAGAACCATTCGTTGTCCGGGCCGCAGGGGGTGCCGGTGGTGCCTTCCAGCTCCCACCAGTTGTCGGACTTGGGCAGGTAGAAGATATGCTCGGGTTTGATGCCGACAGCCTTGAGCAGGTCCGCGGTTTCATCATCCCGGGGTGCGGCGTCATTGCCCTCGAACACGGTGGAGCAGATCTCATTGCCGTCCAGGCCGAAAACCTTGGTCAGCAGGTCATAGCTCCACTGGGTCTTTTCTTTCTTGAAATAATCGCCCAGGGACCAGTTGCCCATCATCTCGAAGAAAGTGAAATGGGTCGGGTCGCCGACGCTTTCGATGTCCACGGTACGGACGCAGCCCTGTACGTTGCACAGGCGCTTTTTTCCGGAAGGATGATCCTTGCCCAGAAGGTAGGGCATCAGGGGCTGCATGCCGGCGACATTGAACATGACGCCGGTAGCGCCGTCGCCGATCAGCGAGACGGCACCGATATTGACATGACCACGCTCTTCATAGAAGCGGATCCAGGCGTTCCGAAGTTCCTTGGAGGTGATTCCTTTCATGGTTAGACTCCTTTCAGGGGAGGGGGATCGCTCCCGTGTGTGCGTTAACTTCGATATTATATCAAAGGGGGAAAGGCTTTGCAAGGACGGATTGTCTGGATTTCCTGTGTTCTTTCGGGACGGAGGGCGTTGACTTTCGCGGAATGAGGTTCATAATTGTATACAGAATACAGAGCGGTAATTTATGAGACCGCCATTTTTTTCGGAGGCAGAACATGAACCTTACACAGAAGATTCTGAACGCACACCTGGTCAGCGGGATTCCGAAGGCCGGCGAAGAGGTATCTATCCGGATCGACCAGACCCTGACACAGGACTCCACCGGCACGATGGCCTACCTGCAGTTCGAGGCGATGGGCATCGGCCGTGTGCGGACAATGAAGAGCGTTGCCTATATCGATCACAACACCCTGCAGACGGGATTTGAAAACGCGGATGATCACCAGTATATTCAGAGCGTGACAAAGAAGCACGGGATTTTCTGCTCCAAACCGGGAAACGGTATCTGCCATCAGGTGCAGCTGGAGCGCTTCGGCGTGCCGGGATTGACGCTGCTGGGCAGCGACAGCCATACGCCCACCGGAGGCGGGATCGGCATGCTGGCCATCGGGGCCGGCGGCCTGGATGTGGCTGTGGCTATGGGCGGCGGCGCTTATTACCTGACCTACCCGAAGGTTGTCGGGATCCGGCTGAGCGGGAAACTTCCGTACGGCGTGGCTGCAAAGGACATTATTCTTGAAGTGCTGCGGCGGCTGAGCGTCAAGGGCGGCGTCGGCAAGGTCATGGAATACATCGGCGAGGGCGTAAAAACGCTGACCGTACCGGAGCGGGCGACGATTGCGAACATGGGTGCGGAGCTCGGTGCGACCACCAGCGTCTTTCCCAGCGACGAGGTGACCCGTGCTTTCCTGAAAGCCCAGGGCCGGGAAGAAGACTTTACCGAGCTGAGCGCGGACGCGGACGCAGCATATGATGAAATCGTGGATATCGACCTGGATACTCTGGAGCCGCTGGTGGCCCGGCCTCATATGCCCGATAACGTGGATACAGTCAAAAATGTCGGCCCGATCAAGGTTGACCAGGTGTTTATCGGCAGCTGCACAAACTCCAGCTATCAGGATATGATGCGGGTCGCGCGGATCCTGAAGGGGAAGACCGTGCATCCGGATGTGAGCCTGGTCATCGGGCCCGGATCGAAGCAGGTCCTGACGATGCTTGCCCGCAACGGTGCGCTGGCTGACATGCTCGGCGCCGGCGCCCGGATTCTCGAGAGCGCGTGCGGCCCCTGTATCGGCATGGGGCAGAGCCCGAAGACGAATGCAGTCTCCGTACGCACGAACAACCGGAACTTCTATGCACGCAGCGGGACGGCCTCCGCGGGCATCTATCTGACCAGCTGCGAGACGGCGGCCGTGACGGCACTGACGGGTGTGCTGACGGATCCCCGGACGCTGGACATTGACCTGACGGTGGAACAGCCGGCGCAGTTTGAGGTGAACGATAATCTGGTGATCCCGCCGGCGGCGGAGGGAGAGGAAGAAACGGTCGAGGTCGTTCGCGGCCCGAATATTAAGCCTTTCCCGCTGGGCCACGAACTCGAGGATTCCGTCAGCGGCAAGGTTCTGCTGAAGATGGAGGATAACATCACGACGGACCATATCATGCCCAGCAATGCAAAACTGCTGCCATACCGCAGCAATATTCCGCATCTTGCGGATTTCTGCCTGACACCGGTGGATGAGAGCTTCCCTGCCCGCGCAAAGGCGGAGAAAGGCGGTATCCTTGTCGCCGGGGCAAATTACGGCCAGGGGTCCAGCCGGGAGCACGCGGCGCTCGTACCCCTGTACCTCGGGATTCGTGCGGTGGCGGCGAAGAGCTTTGCCCGCATTCACCAGGCGAACCTGATCAATAACGGGATCCTGCCGTTGACCTTCGTCAATGAGGCGGATTACGACAGGATCGATCAGATGGATGTGCTGAGTCTGCCGGGCGTGCGGGCAAAGATCGAGGCCCAGGAAGAGATCCTGACGCTTCAAAACGAGACGAAGAACGAGACCTATGAGGTGAAGCTGCCGCTGACTGAAAGACAGCGCGGGATGATCCTGGCGGGCGGACTGATCAATTTCATCCGCACCAAGGGATAAGTAGTATATTTGTTTGCATATCACCACAAAATCTTGTATAATAGTCCGGATTAAGATGGTGGAGGCATGGAAATGAAGATCTCCGATGCTTTTAAGAATGCCGGTCAGGTATATTTCGGGCACTTAGGCGCAGCGATGAAGTTCCTGGTGATTGAACTGTGCATGACGCTGGCAGCCCTTTCTCCGCTGCTGTTTCTGACGGCGGACGGGTGGATGAAATGGCTGGCGCTTCTGGTTATTCCGTTCTGGCTGATCCTGATGCTTTGGGCACGGGTGAACGCCGCGGGCGCCATGCGGGACGCGCTGAACGGCGGAAGCCTCTTCAGCGTGAAACTGGCGGATACGACAGCGTATAAGGAAAAGTTCATTTACGGACTGAAACGCTGCATCATGCTGCTGCTGTGGGCGGCACCGCTGATTGCCAGCGTTGTGATTGCGCGGATCAATATGGCCGGGAAGACGGACGGATTGACCGTCCTTCGCGCGATCAAAAAATTCGGCGGCGGAGACCTGTCGACGGGTATGCTGTATCTGATCATTATCCTGATTGTATCAATTCTGATCTTTGCCTTTGGGTGTGCGTTCCACAGCGGAGACCGCCATGCCTTTGTGCGGGAAAACCCGAAGATGCTGAAAGGACACCGCGGAGGGGTCCTGCTGAGCTGGCTGTGCGCTTTGGTATCCATTATCCCGATGCTTATAGCGATCGCGGTGCTGGTGGTGCTCTTTATGCCGATCATTAAGGACCCATCCGGCTTTGTGACCGGGAAGATTGAAAAGCCCCCGATGAGCAAGTGCGCTATCATCGCGGGGATCGGGGGAGTGCTGACGCTTCCGTTCCTGCCGCTGCGGTCGCTGATTATCGCGGCATATGTGGACGGGATAAAATAAGGGGGCTTTCCGATCGCCCCCTTAGACCCCTTCGGCGCGACTTTTTAGTGGAGGGGTTGGAAGGAAAAGGAGACTTTCCGATCGCCCTGGATCTTCGGACTTCAGGTGTGAGAGGAAAAAAGGGGAGAAAAAAAGAAATGAAGATGCGGCTGGACCGGTGGCTAGCGACTTTGTCCCTTGGCAGCCGCAGCGAGGTCAAGGAATGGATCCGCGGCGGAAAGGCCGCGGTGAACGGGCGGATCATCTGGGATCCCGCCCTTTCTTTTGAAACAGAGGAAGACAGTCTCAGCCTGAACGGGAAAGACATTGACGGGCGGATGATGCGCCATGTGATGATGTACAAACCCGGAGGTCTGCTGACCGCCGCGCGGGACGCGAAGCAGCCGACGGTGATGGATTTGCTGCCGCCGGTATACCGGAGTATCGGGTGCATGCCGGTAGGCCGACTGGATAAGGACACGACTGGCCTGCTGTTGCTGACCTGCGACGGGGAGTTGAACCATCGTCTGCTGAGTCCCGGGAGGCATGTGACAAAACGGTACCGGGCGCTGGTGAAGGGTGAGATGGGTGAAAAGGAAATCGAAGCTTTCAGGAGCGGCCTGGATCTCGGGGACTTCACCGCACAGCCGGCGGAACTGAAACTGCTTGGGCCTTCGCTTGCGGAGACAGTGATCACGGAAGGCAAGTTTCACCAGGTAAAGCGGATGTTCGCCGCGGTCGGGCATGAGGTGATTGCGCTGCACCGGAGCGCCTTCGGGCAGCTTGAATTGGATCCGGGGATGCAGGAAGGGCAGTGGAGAGAGCTGAGTGACGAAGAGGTTGGGCTTCTTCGTCGCTCAGTTGGGCTATAACCGGGGGCTTTCCGATTGTCCCCAGACCCCTTCGGTGAATGATGCGAGGGCTTTCCGATCGCCCTCGCGCTCCTTCGGATTCGACAAGAAGAAAAGGAAAGCGGAGAACGATCAATGAACGATCATTATTATACCCGGGAGCCGCAGAGTGAGAGCCGGCCGGTGGAATGCGAATACGTCTACCGGGGGGAACGGCTGCGCTTTATGACAGATGCGGGAGTTTTCTCAAAGGGAGAAGTGGATACCGGGACACAGCTTTTACTGGAAGCCCTGCCGGAGGAGATGAGCGGGGAGATCCTCGATCTTGGCTGCGGCTGGGGCGTGATTGGCATTTCGATCGCAAAAAAGTGGCCGGAATGCCGCGTTACGATGGCGGACGTGAATCTGCGGGCATTGGAACTGAGCCGGGAGAACGCGAAAAAGAACCATGCGGAGGTTGAATGCGTCGAGAGCGACGGGATGGCGGCGCTTGCTGGCAGGACTTTTGATGCGGTGGTCACGAATCCGCCGATCCGGGCCGGGAAACAGGTGATCTATCAGATGTTTACGGACGCCGCGAAGAGCCTGAAGCCCGGTGGTGTACTGTATCTGGTGATTCGCAAGCAGCAGGGCGCGGAAAGCTGTATGAAATATCTGAAAACGATCTATGGAGAAGTGGAGAAACTCGATAAGAGCGGAGGGTTCTGGGTGCTGCGGGCAGCTAAATCATTCTGAATTAAACCCGAATGCTGACTTCGCCGGAGGAGAGGTTTTTTTCGGTGCTGTCCGAGAAGCGGACCCGGAGGGAATAGTCCCGGTTCAGGCACAGGGCTTCGGCAGGTATGGGCTCCTTTCCGGGAGCGAGGACGGTGATCTTCTTTCCCGGGACAAAGGAGCGTTTTTTATATGCTTCAAAGAGAGCGTCCGAGAAGGGATCTTCCGCATAGTCCGAAAGCCTGTCCAGAACGAGGGCGGCAAGTCGGCTGCGCAGGTCCGGCAAGGACAGGCCATCGAAGGCGGCACCGGCAATGTTTCGGATCTCCTCCGGGAAACCGCCTTCAGGGGTCCGCAGGTTGATCCCGATACCGACCACGACATAGCTTACCCGACCGGTTTCCAGATCCATGCCGGCCTCGGTCAGGATACCGCAGATCTTTTTCCTGTCCATGTATACATCGTTTACCCATTTGATGCCGGTCTCCCGGCCGGAGAGTTCCTCAACGGCTTCAGCGACCGCGACCGCCGCGCAGGAAGTCAGCCGCGGGGCATCCGCGGGGGACAGGTCCGGACGGAGCAGCAGGCTCAGATACAGGCCGCCGGCGGGAGGGGAGAAAAAACTGCGGCCGAGACGGCCGCGCCCGCCCGACTGCTCCACGGCGAGAACGGCGGTGCCCGCCGGGGCGTCCTCCGCGGCCATGGATTTCAGGATGGTGTTCGTGGAGGAAAGGACCGGGAAAACCTGCGGCCGGATATCCGGATGCCGTAAATACCGGCAGATTTCCTCTGCAGAGAGCACGTCGCTGCCGGAGAAAAGGCGGTAGCCCTGATTCGTGACTGCTTCGATTTCATACCCGTCCGCTTTCAGCTGCCGGATAACTTTCCAGACGGCAGTGCGGCTGATGTGCAGCTGCTCCGCCACAGAAGCACCGGAGACAAAATCATCCGGATGTGCCTGCAGGATCTGCAGAACCTGTTCTTTCGTCATGCCGGGATCAGCTCCTTTGACACCGCGGGCCACAGGCGCCTGACTAGCGCCGCGGCGAGGACAATCTTAATTCCGTCCGGGATCAGGTAGGGAACGACGCACATGCCCAGCGCGCTGCCCAAGGTGACGGCATTGCCGCCCCGGGTATAGACAATCATGAACCAGGCTGTCCCGAAAGCATAGCACAGGAGGATGCCGAGGACCATGGAAAGAATCAGGACGGGGAAGGAGCGGCCGAAGCGTTTCACCGCCAGACCTACGGTAAGAGCGGTGAAGAGGAAGCCGACGATATAACCGCCGGTCACCCCCAGCAGGACCCCGACGCCGCCCCGGAAACCGGAGAAAACCGGAATCCCGACAGCACCCAGCAGAATAAAGCCGATTACGGACCACAGGCCCATTTTCAGGCCCAGCAGGGCCGTGACGAGACAGACGGCAAAGGTCTGCAGGGTGACGGGGATCGTCAGCGGAACTGAGATCCAGGAGCAGATGGTAATGAGAGCGATGCCGATGGCGATGAGGGTGAGCTCTCTGACAGAGAGTTTCATGAAAATGAGCCTCCTTGTGTTTCAAACACAAGGAGAATAGCATTGTGAGAGTGAATTGTCAACCATGACAAGTGATTGTGGTTAACAATAAGAAGGGGGCTTTCCGATCTTCCTAGGCTGCCGCCTGTTCTTCGCTGAAAACTGTCCACTGGACAGTTTTCCGGGCGCTACGAACCCCTTAAACCCCTTCGGCAACAATACTTTTTTGAGAAGGGCTTTCCTGCCCTGGGCTGCCGCCCGTTCTTTGCGGAGAAAGAGCCACTGGCTCTTTCTCCGGGCGCGACGAACCTCTTAAACCTCTTCGGCAACAATACTTTTTATGAGAAGGCTTTTATTTCAGAGATGGTGCCTGTATAATGAACACACAGAAAACAGAAAAAGGACGGGAATAATAATGGAAAAGACGCTGGGACAGTGGCTTATGGATGAGCGGATTGCGAAAATCGCGCCGGATGCAATCCGGGAATGGGACCTGAGTAAAGAAGAAATGTGGAACAAGACGCTTACACAGCTGCGGGAGGAGCACTTCGGCGGGGAGATCCGGGAAGGGCTCGAACGTCTGTACGCTGCGGCAGACAGCGGGGAGTGGTACTATCCGTTGTACAGCGAGGAAGAGTGTGCGGCGGACGCGGCGAGACAGGGGGTGAACCTGGTGTGGTTCCCGTCGGCGGAGGCGGGGGCGGATGAACGGCCCTTTATCCTGCTGGTGCCGGGCGGCGGATTCGTGAACGTGTGGAACCTGACGGAAGGCTGGCCCGTGGCGAACCAGTTCAACTGCCTGGGGTATCATGTATTTATTTTGACCTATCAGGTGGAAGGGGAAAAGGACCTGCTCAAACATATCATGGAGGACTTGGCCCGGGCGCTTCGGCTGATCCGGGAAAAGGCCGGGTACTTCCATGTGCGGGCGGAGGAATATATCACCTGCGGATTCTCCGCGGGCGGGTATCTGATCTGCCTGTGGAACACGGAAATGGGTTATCAGGCTTACAGGCTGCCAAAACCGCGGGCGGCTTTCCCGGTCTATCCTGTGGTAACGCTGAAGCCGCCGGTTGCCTATGAAGGGATGAGCCCGGAGGAAGCGATGTGCCTGTACGGCTGCAGCCTTCAGGAAGCGATGAACTCCGCTTTCGAGATTCCGGAGCATGCGGAGGGGTTCCCGCCTACGGCACTGTTTTTGGCAGCGGGGGATGACCTGGTGAATCCGGAGAACTCGAAGATGCTGGCCCGGACACTGGAAGGCCTGGGGATTCCGTGCCGGCTGGAGATCGGCCCGACAGGCGGGCACGGATTTGCAGACGGAACGGGGATGTGTATGGAAGGGTGGACAGAAAGAGCTGTTCGGTGGTTCGAACAGCTGTAAAAAACCAGGGGGCTTTCCGGTCGCCCCCTGGACCCCTTCGGCGAAATTGCTTTTTTACAACCAGGGGGTTTTCCTGCCCTTCCAACAAACCAGGGCTGCCGCCCGTTCTTCACTGAGAAAGAGCCACTGGCTCTTTCTCCGAGCGTTACGAACCCACTGGCGCCTTTGCCCCCTGGACCTCTTCGGTCTGCTCTTTTTATAAAGGGTTTAAGCCAGTTTTATCACATTCCAGCTTAAGGCGGGGAGTTTGACGGTCATGCGGCCGGCGTCAACTTTGGCGTTGCGGCCCTTTGCCGGGACGACCTCATTCGGATTTTCTTCGGTGTTGACGGCTTTCACGTCGTCATGGTGCAGGACAATGTGCTCCACGGGCTTCAGGCTGCCGAAGGCGCGCAGGTCGCAGTCCAGGGTGATGTCATCTTTCTGGTCCCGGTTGACGGCGAAGATGGTGAGGCTGCCGTCATCGCCGAGTGTTGCCGCGGCATCCACGAGCGGAACCTTTTCATAGTCCTTGCAATCATAAACAGGAGAGGAGATGATCGGACGCAGGGATGTGCCCCGGCCGTACTTCGACGCATGCATCATGGGCCAGAAGATCGTCTGGGCCCAGGCGCCGCCGCCGTTTCGGGTCATGATGGGAGCGATGACGTTGACCAGCTGGGCGAGGCAGGCAACCTTGACCCGGTCCGCATTCTTCAGGAAGGTGATGAGGATCGCGCCGGCGAGCAAGGCATCCTCGAAGTTGTAGACATCCTCCAGCAGCGGCAGGGCGCGGCCCCACTTGTCCGCCTTCCAGACTTCCTGATCCTGCTGATTGGAGTGGTACCAGACGTTCCACTCATCAAAGGACAGGTTCAGCTTCTTCTTCGCGTGCTTCTTGCCGCCCACAGCGTCGCAGATCGCCACGACTTCCTTAATGAAATCATCCAGGTCCATGTTGCGGGCCAAGAAACCGGGTGTATCGTTGGTGGGATTACCGTAGTAACGGTGCAGGGAGACATAGTCGACGTTGTCGTAGCACTCATCCAGCATCTGGTATTCCCAGGAACCGTAGGTGGGCATGTCGTGGGCTGCGCTGCCGCAGGCGACCAGCTCGATGGTGGGGTCAACCCACTTCATGACCTTGGCGGCTTCGTTGGCAACACGGCCGTACTCGTAGGCGGTTTTATGGCCGATCTGCCAGGGGCCGTCCATCTCGTTGCCCAGGCACCAGAGCTTGATGCCGAGCGGGTTCTTCGCGCCGTTTTTGATCCGCAGGTCGGACCAGTAGCTGCCGCCTTTATGATTGGCGTATTCAACGATGTTTCGGGCTTCATCCGGGCCGCGGGTGCCCAGGTTCACGGCGTACATGACCTGCGTGTCCGCCTTCTTCGCCCAGTCGCAGAACTCATGCAGGCCGACCTCGTTTGTTTCCGTGGTGGCCCAGGCAAGATCCAGGCGCTTCGGCCGCTTGTCACGCGGGCCGATGGAGTCCTCCCAGTTGAAGCCGGAGACAAAGTTGCCGCCGGGATAGCGGACGACCGGGACGCCGAGCTTCCGGACCAGGTCAATCACGTCCTGACGGAAACCGTTCTTGTCCGCGGTGGGGTGATCGGGCTCGTAGATGCCGCCGTAGACGGCGCGGCCCAGGTGCTCGATGAAGGAACCGTAGATGCGGGGGTCGATCTTTCCGATCGCAAAGTCTTTGTCCAGAATCATTGTGGCTTTTTTCATGGCGGTGTTTGCCTCCTGCTATATTCATTCAGAATTCAGTTTACGCCGACGTTTTTTTCGCGCTCGAGGCGGAAGGCGACGGAGTGTTTCAGGTATTTGAGGTATTGCTCGTCCCGGCACATGGCTTTGTCGGGGGTGTCGGAGAGCTTGGCCACGGCGCGGCCGTTGACTGTCTGCAGCTTAATGACGATGTTCAGGGGCTCCACACAGGTATCGTTTGAGCAAAAGGTGCCGATGCCGAAGGTGACCTTGATCCGGTCTTTAAAATGTTCATAGAGTTTCTGGGCCTTGTCAAAGTTCAGGCTGTCGGAGAAGAGCAGCGTCTTGCCTTTAACATAGGCGCCGTATTTTTCATAGTGGGCGATCATTTTTTCGCCCCATTCGAAGGGGTCTCCGCTGTCGTGGCGCACGCCGGAGAAGTTGTTCACCATAGCGCGGTTAAAGTCCAGAAGGAAGAGATCTGTCGTCACGGTATCGGTGAGAGCCGTTCCGTTATCGCCGCGGTATTCATCGTACCAGTCTTCCATGGCGTAGTGGTTGGTATAGGCCAGTGGAATGGAGTCGATTCCCTGGTACATCTGGACAAATTCATGGGCATAGGTGCCGATGGGGATCAGATGGTACTTCATGGCCAGATACACGTTGGAGGTGCCGACGCAGTAGCCGGTTTCCTCGGCGAGACGGCGGACGACCACATCCTGCCATTCCCGGCTGAGGCGGCGGCGGCAGCCAAACTCGGCAAATTTAAAGGTGTATTTGCCGGCCTGGAAGTCCCGGATTTTCTGATCAAGCTTTTCTTCCGCGGAGCGGCGCAGCTCCGTGTAGTCATATTTCATGCGGAAGTAGACCTCGTTTACGATCTCCAGGAGGTAGATCTCGAACTGCATGGCGGAGAAGAGCGGCCCGTGAACGACTATGATCAGCTCTCCATTGTCTTTCAGCTCGGTGGAGACATAATCCCGGATCGGGTGCCAGAGACGAAGAAACTCCACATAGTCATCCTTGATGAAGCGGATGGAGCGGAGATAGTCCAGTTCTTCCTTTCTGAACGTCAGGGTACAGAGATGGTCGATCTGCGCATTGATTTCCTCAAACATCTCCGGGGTGAAGACGATTCCCTCATTCCGGCAGCGGAAATAGTATTCTCCGCTCAGGTCCGTGTGCTTATGGAAGATGACCTGGTCCATGTTAAACTTGTACAGATCGGTATCCAGGAGGGAGAGAATGATGGGGTTCAGGATCATGGGGGCCTCCTTTTTTTACAGCATATTGAGGATTTCTTCGGGGACCATGCGGGCAAGGTCATCTCTCCGGCCTTCCCGCAGCGCTTTGCGGACTGCCGAGGAGGAGATGTTTTTCCAGTCGTCCGGGGTTTTGAGTACGGTGATACAATCTTTCAGATCCTTCAGGAACGGGTCTTCCTCTATGATCCGGCCGCAGGAATCTGTTCCGCGGGCAAGGCAGACGATGCCGAATTCCAGGATCAGATCAGGCATGTATTTCCAGGTCGAAAGCTCCGGCAGCTTGTCAGAGCCCAGCAGCAGGGTGGGCGAGTATCCTTCCTCCCGCAGCGAGCAGAGGGTTACATAGGTCCGGGGCTGGGCCGGCTGAAGGAGTTCCCGGTTGGTGACATGCATCCAGGGACGCGTTTCTGCAAGCTTCCGCAGGAGAGCAAGCCGCTTTTCGCCGCTGAGGACGCCGTCCTTCTGCTGATCATTCCGGATATAGTCAGAGCGGGAGGGGACGAAGATGACCCCTTCGCGGCCGGTTTCCCGGCATGCAAAGTCTGCCAGTTCCAGGTGCGCACAGGTCGGAGGATTGAAGGCGCCGAAGAAACTGAGGACATTTCTCATCTGTCCTCTCCTTTGCCGAAGGGGTCAAGGATGACCGGCATACGCCGCTTGTGCAGGTTGGCCTGCTCCTTTTTCCGGATCTTTTCATCCGTTTCCGGATCTCCGCAGGTACCCTCCCGGATCCAGCGGTGAATGTCTGCGTAACGGATGCCGAGACGTTCTTCATCGCTGTGGCCGGAGAGACCGTCCGTTGGTGTTTTTTCAACGAGATCCCGGGGAAGCTCCGGCATCGTCAGGCCGACCTCGACAACTTCAACGCTGGTCAGCCCCAGAAGGGTCGCAAAGTCGCAGGAGGTGTCTCCGTCCTTGGTGCAGTAGCCTACGGTAGCCTCGGAAAGGTTGCCGGTGCCGGCCAGATGGGCGCCGATGGCCTGGGCAATGTAGCGCAGCACGGTCATCCGCAGGCGCGGGCCGACGTTGATGTCGCTCTCCCGGTGCGGGGGAACGTAAAATTCGCCCTCACCGGCTACGGGACCGAGCTGGTCCGTTGCCTCCCGAAGGGCTGTATGGATTTTTCCGATATTCACGGTCCGGGCGTGGATCCCGAGCGCCTCACAGACACGGCGGCTGTCGGAGATATCCTTCTGTTCCCCGTCCGGCAGCATGACGCCATAGACGTTTTCCGCCCCGAGGGCGCGGGCGCAGAGAGCGGCGGTCACGGATGAATCCTTGCCGCCGGAGATCCCGAGGACCACACGGGTGAAGCCCTGGGCTTCTGCCAGTTTCCGGATTTCATTAACCAGGTTGTCGCGGGCCTGGGATGGGTTAAAATGATATTCCATATAATATTCCTTTCTCGGGGGCTTTCCTGCCCTTCCAACAAAGGTGCCACTGGCACCTTTGCCCCCGAACTCCTTCGGATTCCTCGTGGAGAGTCTTCAGTGGTCAAGATTAAATATCTGATATATTCAGTATACAGGATCTGTCAAGAAGGGAATTGCCGTATGACTGCAGAGATGATACAATGGGGCTATAAATACAGAGACAGACAAAATATGACGGAGGATTTCTTTTATGGCAGAGGAAGAGAAGAAAGGTGCGCGTACAGCGGGGGAAGCCGGATGGCACATTTCACGGTACAATCTGAGCGCGCCTGTGCCCGGGACGGATAATCTGGCGATTGCCAATCTGTACAAAGGCACATGCGCGGAATATTCTCCGCTGGAGCTTTATCTGCTGAGCGTGCTGGAAACGTTGCGGGAGGATCATCCGATCATCGACCGGTTTGCGAAGCGCGGCATCATTACCCGGATCGATGAGCGTGCGGCACTTGAGATGATGGGGCGCGCGGCTTGCGCGATGCCCCACGGTGTGGGGCTGACGATTTGCCCGACGATGAACTGCAATTTTGACTGCCCCTATTGCTTTGAACGGCACCGCCCCGGAAAGATGACCAAGGAGGTTCAGGACGATGTGATCGCCCTGGCAGAGAGGATGATGGACGCTGCCGGCGGAAAAAATCTGAGCGTGACCTGGTTCGGCGGTGAGCCGCTGCTGGCGGCTGATGTGATCGAAAGCCTTTCTGAGCGGCTGATGGCACTGGCGAAGGAGAAGGGCGCCGAGTACTCCGCGGGAATCATTACCAACGGCTATCTGCTGACACAGAAAAACGCGGATATGCTCGGACGCTGCGAAGTGAAGAACTGCCAGGTTACGATTGACGGCCTGGGCGCTACGCATGACGCTACCCGGCATCTTGTCGGCGGCGGGGCAACGTTTGACCGGATCATCGAGAACCTGCGGACCGTGAAAATCCCCTTCAGGGTCAATATCCGCCAGAACGTGCAGGAAAGCAACATGAACGAGGTGGAAACGGTTCGGGAGCTGATCAGGAAACTGGCTGAGGAGTCCGGGAACGATATTACTTACGCACCGGCACCGGTTTCCTCCAACGAGGCAACCCGGGAACGCGGCGGGCAGGTAGGGTTGCTGTGTGCTTCCGATCTGAGCGAGATCGGCCTGATCCAGGAAGCGGGACGTTTTGCAGTCGGGCGCGGACATTACTGCGGTGCGAATGTGCTCTTTTCCGCAGTAATCGATGAGAATGGGGGCCTGTCAAAGTGCTGGGAAGCCGCCGGTGATCCGGAACTGAACTACGGGAACGCGCACGACTGGGATCCGAAGGATCCGCTGAATACGGCGTCTGAGCCGGACAGGCTGACGATGTATCTGAACACGGCTATGCCGACCGGGGACGAAGAATGCCGCGAATGCGTGTGGCTGCCAATGTGCGTCGGCGGCTGTCCGCACAGGAGACTGTTTTTCGGGAAAAGCTGCGTGGCATTCCGGGAACAGCCGGAACGATATGTGTTGGCGCTGCATGCGAGGATCGGGAAAGAAAAGAAGGAAAAGGACTGTGAGTAAAGGAAAGGAACGGATCCGTGACAGCGCACTGCGGTATAAGCAGTCGCTGGGGCAGAATTTTCTGTACGACGAGGCACTGCTTGCGGAACTGACGGCGGAGGCCGGGATCACGAAGGACGAGGATGTGCTGGAGATCGGCCCGGGATGCGGCAGCCTGACGAAGCATCTTTGTGATAAGGCGGGGCAGGTGACCGCAGTTGAACTGGACGAGCGGCTGATTCCGCTGCTGCAGGCCTTCCTTGCGGAGAAAAAGAATCTGACCGTCGTGCAGGGAGATGTGATGACACTTGACCTGAAGCAGGTGACGGCGGGACTGCGCAAGCCCTTTGCCGTGGTGGCAAACATTCCGTACTATATTACGACCCCGCTGATCCGGCTGCTGCTGGAAAGTGGGCTTGAGGTCAGCCGCCTGGCCCTGATGGTTCAGCAGGAGGTGGCAGACAAGATTCTTGCGGAGCCGGGGGACGATGCCTGGTGTCCGCTGTCCATTCTGTGTCAGTATCTGTGCGAACCGCGGCTGGCAGTGAAGGTGCCGGCGAAGATGTTTACGCCCCCGCCGAAGGTGGACAGCGCATTTGTGGTATTACCTCTCCGGGAGAAACCGGCTGTGGAGGTCAGAAGCCGGGAAATGTTCTTCAGGGTGGCGGCTGCGGCTTTTGCCCTGCGGCGAAAGACGATGCTGAACAACCTGTGCGCCACCTTCCGGGTGGAGCGGGCGCAGGCGGTTGCATGGATGGAAGCGGCGGGACTGGATGAGAAGATTCGCGGAGAGAAGCTGTCTCTTGAAGAGATCGCTTCTCTCGCAGACGAGATAGACAGGGGAGCTTTCCGATCGCCCCCTGACCCCCTTCGGGCGAATTGAGTTGGTTTGATCAAGGAGGGCTTTCCGAGTGCCCGGGGCTGCCGCCCGTTTTCCGCTGAGAAAGAGCCACTGGCTCTTTCTCCGGGCGCTCCAAACCCCTGGACCTTCGGCGGAGGAAAATGAATTGAGTATAGCTAAGTTTACAAAGGTTTCAGAAGCTCAGTATGCGGAGGCGATGGAAGACAGGGAGCGAATGCCGCTCAGTGAGATCCCGCTGCCGAGACGGGCTACGGCGGGGAGTGCGGGATATGACTTTGTGAGCCCGACAGAGGTGACTATACCGGCAGGCGGGAGTGTACTGATTCCCACGGGGATCCGGGCGGAAATGGAGCCCGGCTGGGTGCTGATGCTTTTCCCCCGCAGTTCGCTGGGGTTTAAGCATGCGCTCCGCCTGAGCAACACGGTTGGGGTGATTGACAGCGATTATGCCTTCGCGAAGAACGAAGGGCATATTATGGTAAAACTGCGCAATCCGCTGGACGAACCGGTGGTGATCAGCCGCGGGGAGCGGTTCTGTCAGGGCGTGTTCCTGCCGTACGGAACGGCGGAAGAGGACGAAGCGTTTGCCGCCAGAACCGGCGGAATGGGGTCTACGGGGAAATGATGCGAGGGTCTCGCGCTTCTTCGGTCAGAATGCTTTTTTGAAAACGGGTGAGAATGTATGGAAATGATTCAGGCGACGGAGAAAGAACTGAACGAGCTGATCTCGTTTTATCAGGTCGTTACGGACAACATGGAAGAGAATGCCCTGACCCAGTGGCACTGGGGACGATATCCCAATGAGGATATGATCCGCGGGGACGTGGAAGCCGGACGGCTGTATTACCTGCGGGAGGATGACGAGATTGCCGCGGCCGCGGTCGTCATCATCGGGCAGGAACCGGAATACGCGGGGCTGTCCTGGACCTGCGGCATCCATCCGGGTTCGTTTCAGCGGCTGGCGGTGCATCCTTCCATGCAGGGCGCAGGGCTCGGCGGGCTGGTGCTCGATGATGTGCAGCAGCTGCTGCGGCGCAGCGGGTGTGACTGCGTCCGCTGCGATACGAGTACAAAGAACAAGGCTGCCCGCCGGCTGTATGAAAAGATGGGTTTCCGTCTGTGCGGCGGCATGCGGTGGGAAGGCGCACCGGACGACTTTATCACTTTTGACAAGCCGCTGAAACGGGAGACGCCGATCTGGCCGATCCGAATGATACCGGCTTTCCGCGACGGGGAGATGACACCCTGGGGCGGAAAACGGCTTGCGGAGCTCTACGGAAAGGAAACAAAGGACGATCATACGGGCGAAAGCCTGGAGGTCAGCTGTATTCCGGGACTGGAAAGTACGGACACGGCAGGCCGAAAACTGCCGGACCTGATCCGCGAGTTCGGGGAAAAACTGATCGGCCGATGTGTGGACAGGCCCTTTCCGCTGCTGCTGAAGCTGATCGATGCGAAGGAACAGCTCAGCGTGCAGGTGCATCCGGACGACGCCTATGCCGCTGCCCGGGAGAACGGGAAAGCCGGAAAGAATGAGGCCTGGCTGATTTTGGATACGCCGGAGGAAGGCGGGGAGCTGATTTACGGTATCCGCCCGGGAACAGGCAAACAGGAACTGCGGGACGCCTGCCGGAAGGGCGAGCCGGAACCGCTGCTGAACCGCGTACGGCTCAGACCGGGCGACGTATGCTATATTCCTGCCGGAACCGTTCACTCGATCGGGCCGGGAGTTGTACTTTATGAACTGGGAGATACCTCAGAGGTAACCTATCGCTTCTATGACTGGGACCGGACAGACGAGCACGGAAAAAAACGCGAGCTGCAGCTGGATAAGGCGCTGGACGTAACGAATCTGAAACGGCAGCTTTTACCGGTGCGGGTGGAGAAGTCCTACGGAGTGAAACGGGTGCTGACAGAGGACAGTTTCACGCTGGATCTGCTGCGCGTCAGCGGGATTGAGACGCTGCCGGAAATCCAGGCGTTCGGCCTGCTGACGGTGACGGAAGGGGAACTGCTCCTGCGGTGGGCAGGGTCATCGATGAAGATGAAGGCGGGAGAGACCTGCCTGCTGGCAAAGAATTCGCCTGAGCTGGCGGTTGAAGGGGTCGGTGTTGCGGCATTGGCGATGCCGGGGTGATGCGGGTCTATGAAGTACAACGTAAACGGAAATACTGATGGGGTGCGCGAGGCTATGCTGGCGCGGCTGGACGCCCTGTACACCTGTGAACTGGAGGAAGACGAATTCCTGCCCCGGGAGCTGATGAAGCTGCTGGCAGAGTGTTCGTGCGCCCTGAACAGGGAGATTGCGGTCTACATTACCCGGGACGGAGAGATCGTGAACGTTGCAATCGGTACGGACTGCGACGTGGAACTGACTGACTACCGGCTGCGCCGGAACGCGAACCGGCTGAGCCTGGTGCGCTGTGTGCATACACATCCAGACGGCAACGGACTGCTGAGTGACGTTGACCTGAGCGCACTGAAGATTTTCCGCTATGACGCGATGACCGCGGTGGGTGTGAAGGACGGAGAACCCGTGAATGTCCAGACGGCGTTTCTGACCGAA
>Ga0265301_10000654_pt1 | contig 48131 bp, 82 predicted proteins | sample AusTroGonzalo_MG_2_FD_193488 | JGI IMG/M metagenome (GOLD analysis project Ga0265301, IMG submission 193488) | Bovine rumen microbial communities from tropical cattle in Woodstock, Queensland, Australia - Gonzalo_04 | ecosystem: Host-associated > Mammals > Digestive system > Stomach > Rumen ...
TCTGTATAAACTTAATATCTATAGGAACTTTCTTTGGATCTTTTTCAGGATGCAGACCGTCTAACTGAGTCTTATAGTCGTCATGATAAAAATCATATAAGTAAGCAACACGGCTATTAATATCATTCCACCATGTAGTATCCATAATTCTATCAGATAATCTTTTATGTTCCTGCCCAATAGTTCCTTTGTTAATATTTTGATACATATTTAAGAAGGGCATATCACACCTCCTTAATATTTAACACTTCCGCTCCTGCATCAAGCACGAGTTTTCTATAAATAGCAAACTCAAAAGTAGAAGAGTTGTATTCCATTAAAGCAGCTTCTAACAATGTTGTTATTGCTACCATTTCAGGTGGATAATCTAGTAGGGAATTCAACCCACCCAATTTTTTAAGTAAACACTCAAACGCCCAATTTACATTGATGTCCGGATATTGATCCTTTGTGTTTGGGTCTACATAAAGTAATAAATGAAAAATTTGTTTACGAATCTTATCCTTAGTTACGGCAATCTGATTTTCGTCAAACTCACCGTATTTATATTGAATCATTTCAAATTACCCAAATAGGCATTATAAATATAACCCCTATCTCTAATCTCACCACGCAATTCAGTTTCTGTATCACGGAGCAAAGCACGAAGTTCAGCAATATGATTTGATTGCGAGTAATATTTTTGCTCTTTACCACCAAAGAACTGAGCTATGTTAACTTTTGTTCTTACTTGTGGTTCAAGCCATTCAACTACCATACCTTTAGATAAAATCGTTTTAACAAATTCTAAGTCTGCATCTTCGTCCACCACATCAACCATTTCAAATTCAATTAAATGAATTTCCTTATCAGCACTAATGCTTTTGAATAGTCTGCGGATATAAGGACGAGACACTACTTTTTGGAGATATTCTGCCATCAGATAATTAGCCGTACTCTCATCCATTGTTGAGAAATCGAAGTCAGCTACTCGCCCCAAAAAGTCATCAAAAACTTCATCATAACTTAACGAGGTCATTTATACCTCCCAGATTTCTTAATTAGTTGCTAAATGAAGAAGCATTTGAGTTCCAAAAATCTTGTCAAGAATCTGGATTTTCTTTACGCTATCAAGTTGTCCACTGCTAATCATAGTAGAAGCCATAATTTTAATAGACTCCTGTGCTCCCTTTGGAAGCTTTGCAATTGCAGTTTCAAGCTGATCTTGAGGAACATTCAAAAGAATGTCTCTTAAATCACCTTGCTCAAACAAATTATCATAAATTTTATCCAAACCATTCTGTTCAACAAAATCTTCGTCTAATACTATAAAACGAGGATATTTAGCAAAAGAACCAGTTGAGTGAACATCATAAACTAAATCTTGATATTCAACCTCGTATTCTTCATCTATATCTCCCCATCTATATACAAGACCACTCTTGCCGCCAATCATTAAAAGTGTTCCACAAGTAAGAGAACGACAATTAATTAAATCATGAGCGTCAAACTTCTTTTTAGCCTTCGGCTGAACCTTTGTGGTTTCTGTCTTTTCAACAACTACATTTTCTTCAACCGGAGTTTCACTCTTTTTAGTACGTGCCATTTTTATCTCCTTTTAATCATAAGAGGGTAGCAATCGCCACCCTCGCATTTATCAATATTCAAATTACAGAGTTGTAGTAGAAATATTCCATACGCCGAAGTAATTAGTAATATATGTACCAATACCCATACGTCTGGTTACTTCATATGTCTGTCTGTCATCCATTGTCTGAGCAATCTGATCAACTGTTACTTCAGTCTCACCGCCATCAACAAACTTAACAGGCTTTGTCTCTACAAGAGGCATAATAAGGAGCTTGCCATTATCAACAAGCTTTGTAGCTATATCGTTATTAGCAAATCTCTGAGGAATCTCCATAAGAGCTGTTCCTTCATAATCACCTATCATACCAGTATGAGCAATAGACTCCTTCTGTGACTCAGCAGTCCATGTAACAGCATTTCCATACTCTACAAGATTATTGAGCTTCTTAAGAGCCGTCTTTGTTCCCATAATTACTACAGGAGCATTGTCGTTTGTCATAGATACATCTTCAATAAGAGTATCAAATACATCCTTTGTAGCTGCGCTAAGAGCACCAGTCTTGTTGAACTGAGAAGTTGCAGGAATCTGCTGACTTGCAGCCATGAACTCTGTATAAAGCTCATCCTGAATCTTCTTGATATATGCATTTGCTACAGCATCTGTAAACTTAGACCAATCTTTTCTGCCAAGCAGGAAATCTCTAATAAACGCACCAACCTTAACAGCAAATACGCTCATCGGAAGAGATGTGCTTGAACCAGCAGCAAGTCTCTGTACTGTTCTTAATTGTTTAACTAATTATTTCCCCATAATAAAACTGCCAATGATAACCACCAGCAGTTGCTCTATTTCCTTTACATACTTCTAATATTTTAGTAGTAATATTTAATTGTTTCATCGCTTCAGTAGCACAACTATATATTTTATTTAATTCTACACATAAAACAGGAGTAGTATTTCTTTTAGGAGAAATTCTACCTTTCTGAGCTTTAGATATTTTTTCTCTAGTTTCAGAAGAATGTGTTTTACCATACATACCATTATTTTTGCCACAATGCTTTGCTTTAATTTCTGGATTACTCCATTGTTTTAAAGCATCCTGTCTACGAATTTCTTTTAAATTTGTATTTTGATATGTATTTTTTAAAGAATTACTTTTCTTTATTTCTCCATATTTACCGACTACTCCATCTTGACCACCAGCTTTTAAATTATATCCATGATTATCATCTAACGTTTGATAATAATTTATATAATATATTTCACACTTATCAAGATTTTCTGGAGAACATTCTTCTAAAATATAAAAATTAAAATTATCTAAACCATATTTATTAAATGATTTCTGCAAATAATCATTATCGTGACAATTATGTAATAATTCATTTTTATGTTTATGCCATCGATTATAAATATCTACAGATTGACCAATATATTTTTTATGATTAATAATATTTTCTATACAATATATTCCAGATATTCTATTCATCTTTTATCTTTCTTTATTTGGGAAATAATATAAGGGACGCTACTCCCAGTTGAGTAATAAACTCCACATATTTTCATATGTGAACAGACTATATCATCATCCTATATAGGATGCGCACTACTTCCATTTAAGGGATTTTCACCCACTCCAATAACTTGAGCCGTACTCCTAATGTCACATTTCTATGACCACGGGATAGTCGTTGATCTTTCTCCTGTTCGGAGCTTAGAGGCTGATTGCCCATTATAAAGTATTTAGGATTTAACCTTGTACCATACAGTAAATTTTTTCCGCTTTCGCAACATTCACGCCTGAGCATATTTCATCTCTACGTTGTAGTTTTACTGTCTTTAGGGTTTTCCAGCAATTCAATGCGTATTTTTTCATGCAACTTTCGCTACACGGATTCTAACAGTATTAAAATCATGATGATCACCACTTACACGAGCAACTGTAAGGATAACATCCTTGTCTACCCAGAACTCATTCTTGTCGCCATCGGCAAGATTTCTAGACTCAACGAACTGATTGAAGAATTCATTCTCCTGCCAACCAGTCTTAATCTTGTAATCAACTACTTCCTCGATTACCTGCATCAATTCGATGCCCTTCTGAGACTGAAGCGCTCTCTTCATATCACGATTTGTAGAATGCTCATTCAGTCCAAGTTCATTGCAGCAGAACTTTACAAGAACGTCATTTGCTTCCTTGTTAGAAACAACACGATCCTGCTCTGCATCAAAAATTTCACGACCCTCAGAAAGGTCGAACATTAATGTCTTAATATTTTCGTTCATTATTCATTCTCCCCTTTCTTAAGCCTTTGCTAACTTCTTTCCACTAAGTTCAACAGAATCACCAACTGTAGGCTCTGCTGTGAAACCTTCTACAGATATCTCAAGGATATCACCAACTGCAAGTTCGTAAGCACGAACTACATCACCAGCTGCGTTATAAGGACGAGCGTTTTTCCAAGTATTTGTCCACTCTTCAGCGTGGTCATCAACCATGCATACAAATAAAGCATCACCAGGTGTAACAACTTCTACATAATAATTACCGTTTGCAGCCTTCTCTCTAACTACGCCTGCAAAAGTAGTTGCAGCCTTCTCTGAATAAAGATCAAGTGAAAGCCAAGCGTCTCTTGCGATAAAGTTACCATTATCACAAGCATTAGTAAGCAAAATATTATAAATATGTTTGCCACCCTCTGCAGCGAGAACTTTCGAAGGATAAGCCTCGGCATGTTGAGTTATGGTATAATCTAAGACCATTTTTTTCCTCCTTAAAATAATAAAAGACTACCGAAGTAGTCTTAAGTAACTTTAAAATATTTAAATGGTGAGGATTAAATTCCTCTTACGGGTTGACTCTCACCAATTATTTACTAAACAAATTTCCGTATCTGCTTGGTTTTTTCTTATCAGATACAATATGTTTTAATGAACTTTCTGGCTGTGCAGAAAATTCAAACTTATCATTTTTAGCATACTGAAGTAAAATAGCATCAGCATTCTTTTCTACATCTTCAACACTCATATCAAAATAAGTATCTTTATTAGCAAGATTCTGATATTCTTTAGTGTTGGCTATTTTTGAATAACACTCTTTATTGAGTATTTCAAGTTTAGCTGGTTCAGATTCATACTTGCCAACCTTATCTTCAAGAACTGAATAATTAGCTTTCATATTTTCAAGCTGATTAATTTCGTCCTCAGTAAGATATTTAGCATATACTTGAACTCTATCACCAACTAACTGATAATTGTCTTTCTTAGTCTTGAACTGTTGTCTATAGCTCTTGCCAGTAAACCATCCATGCATATCTACGTATTTATCTTCTTCGTAGACATCTACATCATAATAATCATTATCAAGTTCACCATAAGTCTCGTTAACTAATGACCACATAGCATAAATTTTTTCAGAAAGACTAACAGAGAATTCTTTAATCTCTTCGCCATGATTAAGTGAAAACTTCAGAGAGAACTCGTCAACCGAATTTTCAGCTATTGGTTCTACCTCCGCATTTTCATCTTTCGTAGGTTCAGGATCAGTCTCTGAATTTTCATCGGAAGCAGGAGCTTCTTCTTGAGCCTCATCACCTTGTTCACCTTCGTCTTCAGCAAATGCTTCAGCGAACGCAACTTCAAGTTCTTCATCTGACATACCTTCATAATCAAAAGTTACGTCTTCAACAGTCTTGCCATATTTTTCAAGCAATTCCTCGAACTTCACTGGTTTTCCTCCTTCCTTTAAATTTTGATCGGCAATAGCCGATGTATAATTATCAAGAGACTGTTTAAGCTCTTGCATAATTTGAATTAAATTTTCATCCTGTTCAAATCTCACAGAATTATTTTCAACACTAAACGCTTCTATATCAGCACGACTTCCAAGCATGCCTTCGCCTATTTCGGTTCCATCATTTCGGCTTCCAAGTAGAGTAGAAGCGTTAACAAAGAATTCTTTAAGATCAAGATATTTTTCTTTGGCATTATATCCAAATTCATCAATATATAATTCGCAAGAATTCTTAGTGCCATTCTTACGCTCAATTATTTCAGCCGCTTTTGTATAATCTCTGGCAACATAAGCATAAGCACAAACATAATCTTTATCTAATTCATCATCATGTTCCCAAAATGCAGGCTCTGAAGTGAAAGAACCAACTTGAGATTCAATATATTTAACCTCTTTTTCTCCCTCTTCATTTTCAACGATTTCCATTTCATGTCCTTCGAAATCCCACGTTCCATCATCTAATTGATGAATTGCAGCCAATACTGGTCTATCAGCTATTGTTTTCATAGCTTTTTTTGCAGCTTCTTCAGACACAAAAGAACCATTACGATTTAATCCAGTATGAAATACTCTAAATTTAAGTTTCATCATACCTCGATGATTATCGTCTACATCTTCAACTTCTTCAAAAGTTGTAGGAACTCTAACGGCTAATTGATAGCCAGTTTCTTTGGAACTAAAATGTTGAAAGTTTTTTTGTTCACAAAACTCTAACAATTGTTCCATAGTAAGCATCTTTTTATAGTTAGCCATTATATTTCCTTTCTATGCATACTTCCATCTATATCCTCCAGCAATACCACTTACACTATCTCCTCGACACACTCTGCCAATAGCCTGTCTACTAACACCGGTTGCCCGTTCAGCTTCGCCTTGTCCTTGATAATAATTAATAAACTTCCCATTTAAATCATATTGTTCAATAATATTATTGCTTTTACATTGAGTAGGATATTTATTAAAATTATCTCCTTCAAATCTATAAACATATTTATCTATAAGACGATTTTGTCCAGTGCAGCATTTATATATTCTTGAATATTTAATATTTTCAATTTGACTCGCTTCTTTTAAATTTGGAAATGAACATATATAATTTCCTTTATAATCATATTTAATGATAGGCTTAAGAGTTTTAATACGTGTAATAGCTTCTTTAATTTCTCGTAAAGTGGGGAGTTCATATTTGTTGATATCATCTTCTTGATATCTCCATATATAACCATAAGCATACTTACACTTTCCTGAACAACATTCATATATACAATTAATAACATCAAAAAATTCTAATAAATCATTAATTGATTCATACGATTTTATATAATTTCCATACAAATCATATTGTGAAACAGCTCGTTTCTGATGGCTTAAATCGTCTCTCCCACCTTTAGTAGAATTATAGCCTTTATAATAAGAGTTATATTTTTTTATAAATCTTTTTTCCTCACCATTTAATATTTCTATCAATTCTTTTTTTGTGGTAAATTTATAATCTGCAATAACTTCCATTGCAAAATGCTCTATGCCATATAATTTCATTGCATTATGAATTTTATCAGTATGAATATGATTATTCTTTTGCGCATCACGTATATGTTGTTTCCATCTAGAATAAGGATTTGTAGTAGTTTGCCCAATATAAACTTTTTCAGGATTTATATCATTTAAAATAATATAAATATATCCTTCATACATTTTTGTTTCTTTGTTATAAGCCATATTTTTCTCCATAATAAAAAGACTTAACCTTTCAATTAAGTCTTTTAAAAAACTAGAGAGGTCGGTAATTATCCGACAAGCTCTAACAAATTAACTGTTTAAAATATTTGTATACAATACTTCTTCTTTATTATCAAAAACCTGTTTACCATCATTTATAAAACAATAGAAATTGTCCTCTTTATGAAGATAAGTGAAACCAAGGTCTAATAATTTCTTGTATGTATCTTCATTACTTGTTTTTACAAAATTCATACTTATTATCCTCCAGATTTAGCTCTTGAACGATCACCGCTATCTGTGAGATCTCCCTCATCTTTTTGCGGTGCTCCGCTAGGTTCTGGGTTATATGCTTTATCAGAAGAAGCATCACCACTCTGTGTATATGAAGTAGACAATGGAACAAGTTTATCTTTTAAATTCAATACATCTTGCTCTAAGAAATTTAATGCTAATGTGTCTTTTTCACTAAATCCGTTTAATGTATTATAAGCAAGAACAGTTGGAGCACCATTTTGTGCGCCAGTTAAAAGTTGTTCTTTATAATCTTGTTTTGTATAAACAGATATAGGAAAGAACCTTACTTTACTTGGATTAGATATTTGTAATCCTATAAAGCGATTAACCCATCCTTGAACTTGTGGTAATAAACTTGAAATAGCATATTCCGTATTGGCAATAGTAGCCATCTTAAAAGCATAAGTATTATTAATGGTTGCACCATTAAGAATCTCAGCACCGCCAGCAGTATTTAATACTGTCTCAGTAGCCTTTTCTACTTTGTTAGTATCATTAGCTTGATCTTCTGGAAATGATATTTCATGTAATTGCCCAGGCACCATTGCAGCTGAAATATAATCAGGCAGACAATCATCGATTAATTTATTTAAATAATTCCTAACTAAAACTGGATCTGCTTTCCAATCATCAATATTTTTACTGCCCTGAATAGTTTCTAATTCTAACCATATTAATTTATAAATATTCTGCTCATCAGCAATGGCTTGAATATCTTCTAAATCAGCAAGATTTATAATTGAATTAAAAATTGGTATAAACGGAGGAATAATTGTTTCAATATCTTCAGATCTATACTTTAAACATAAAGCATATTCTTGAGGCATTTCTTGCCATCTTATTCCATCTCTTTCATATTGGTTATAAATTGTTTTAAAAGGATCTGGGAAATACTCTAAAAGTTCTGGATACCTTTTAAAATATGAGCAATCAACCTCGTAACCAAAATCTCCACTCATATATTTTCCGGCTATTCTTGCATAATCGGCTGGGAAATTATATATAAATATTCCCGTGTCATCATAAAAAACAACACCATAAAATACATCTTGAACAAAACAATTTACAAAAGCATTATATAATTCGCCTTGAAGATGCATGTTATCTAATACATTAATTGTATCTTGAAAAGACTTAAGCGTCTTCTGTGCATCACCGCCCTTGACCATATCATATTGAGGTATGACTGAACGGCAATCAAGACAAAACATATTACTAAAAAACTGAATCAATCTATTATAAATCTGCGACCTATAATATAAATACCAAGAAAGATTTCTTAGATTCTTTTCATTGGCTCCAATATTTTGAAGGTAGCTTCTTAAAGTTTCTTTGTTGAAAATACTAGTTGTTTTTGTATATGTTTTATTCGGATCATGCCATCTACGCATAGCTTCTTCAGCTCTTGCATAATTTTGCTGGGCTTTAGTAGCAAACATTTCTTTCATTTCTGCTACCGTCATAGTGCCAGTTGCACTTTGTACATTCTCTGCCATCCGGCACTTCCTCCTTTATCTAAAAAATCCTACTCTTCTTTGAGCAGGACGTGTAATTAATATATCTAATAAATTTGAATCTGTTGTTTTAGGTTTAAGTTTTTTACTTAATTCTTGAACAACATAATATCCATATTCAAGAGAAGAATATCTATCCTTTCTCATTCCAGATCTTTCTCTAACTTTAATAAGACCATTAGAAGTATCATGGATAAGATTAATAATTTCGTTTATTAAAAATGACGTTTGTATATATGGCAATTTCATTTTTTCTTGTTGTTCTTCATTTAAAGATTTGTATCCTCTAATTTTTGAAAGTTTATTTTCTATCATAGTAGAATCAACTAAAAGATTAACGTATCCATTATTAAATCCAGCTCTCAATGCTATAAGCATATCATTATTAGATTTTGCATTTGCTTTAATAGCATATATAACTTTAGGTGAACCTTTTACTTTACACCTTTCTGATAACTCTGGATTATCAATACAATCTAAACAACCATAAGTAACACCATATAACGGATCGAATCTATCGCCGCCCATACAATAATCAAGAATTGATTGTCCTATACCATTAGCATCTATAGCAATATAATCACATTCATACTGATAGAAATTTCGCATTGTAAGCAATCCTAATTCTTCAGTATTTAATCCCTCTTTAGTATCTATATAAATTATATTGTCCATATAATTATGAGACGGAGTAGGAATAGCAGAATGAATCATAAAACAACTTGCATCGTTATCATGTTTTTTACTTGCCAATAAAGCTATATCAAGTGACAATATTCTAATTTCATCTTTTTGTTTTTCGGTCATCTTTAATAAATTATTTCTATAATAATCTAAATCAAATAAAGAGTTTTCAAGCACTCTTTGTTTATTAAGCACTTTGAAATCAAACAAAGCATCAGAAGACGTTCCCCAAAATAATCCTTCTCGCTCCATTGCAAAAGTTATATCTGAAAATGTCGCCTCTGACATTTCATTAATAATTTGTTGCTTCATTAGTAAGCCTTCTTTAATTGAAAGTTGATATGGCAAATCACAAATAAAATAATTAAGATTTGGATCTAACATATTTGACGTATATGACTTTACTTTTTCATACATTTCAGAAGCAGCATAATAAGCAGAAGATAAATACATCTCCTTATTCATTTCCTGTAAATGTGCATACTCTGGTTTGTTTAAATACCCAGGATGTCTTGGAGCCGCATTAAACGGTCTTAAAATAGTATCAACTATTTTTTGAGGAACCAATCTTGCTTCATCTATAATTAATATATTAGAACGAGCACCTCTAGAACCTTCACCAGCAACAACTACTTTAATAAACGATCCATTTTTAAAATATATAGAACAATCATTTTGTCCAGTACTGACCTTAGATATTTCATTTCTTAATAAGGCAGACTTATGCATAAAATCGTCAGTAATTTTTAATACGATTTCTTTACCTTGTTTAAACGTATATGAAGCCGCAACTATTTTGCTTCCGGGATATAAAATACACCTAACTACCGAAAACAAAGCAACTAGATAAGTTTTCAATTGTGTTATCCTAAAGGCTTTTTATCCTTTAGTTCCACGCCTTTATCATTGAACGTGGTTCAGCATACATTTTCATCCTAATAGGATGGTGCGGACTCGTGGACGGATTATATCTTTTCACCATCTATGCGTTGCCCCTGACTATACTTAGCATAGCCTTCGGTTCGTGTTATCTCATATTAATTGAAAGACCTTCACGCTTAATTCCGCACTATTTATTCATAATCATTACTGATTAAGCTGGCTGTTCTAAAATACGTTTTTTAATTTCGATTTCATATTTAAAATATAAGAAGCCGAAATAATTGTATTAACGACCAATACCTCTAGTTGCTACGAAATAAAACGCATCACAAACCATCATTGCCCATATTATTATCTTTTGAAATAATTTTAGTTTTATTCCTAAAAACTCTTCAACAAATCTTTGAGGATTTGCACGATAATAAGAACAACGTTCCGCAATTATATTCATAATTGTTTCAGTTCGATCACGTTCTATTTCTTTATCTGAAAGATTTTTATTTTTACCCATTACGAATCACCATCCTCTTTGCCAAAGAGAGCAGTATATATTTCATCAGATGTTGTTTCTTCTGAAGCATCTGGTTTATTAACGGTGTAATTTTTTATCTCATTATCAAATTCTTCAGTGTAAACATTTGCTTTTAGATTTAAAGCTTTGCTTAACCATCCAGTAAACCAAACCCTTATATATTTCCCTATTCCGTCAACATCTTTAAATTCTTCTGAAGGTTCGGGAATTGGCTTTTCCATTTCCCATTTTTCAATCAGTTGACCAAAGGTTAAACTATCAGTTGCAGAATTAGAAACATTCTGTTTAGGCTGAAGATTTGCGGCATTCATTAACTGGTCAAGTGCCTTTAGTTTATTAGTGACATCTCTACCAGCTTTTCTATCTTTATCAATATCTAATAACTGAAGACATATCTGCATTACATATGTCTCTTGGGATTTACTGTCTACTTGAGTTCTTGCCCTCCAATCGTCATATTGATCTTGAAGAAACACATAATCAGCTTCAGTAAATCCTGCTCCAAATATTTTCTTTATTTCTTTTCTTGCAGTCCTTGTAGATGCATTAGTAACAACTTCATCATCACTAAACTCACTATTTTCAAAATTCATAGTTTTATATTGTGGTAAACTTTTAACCATAGTGATTAAATGTTGATAAGCCGTTTGACGATTCTTTTCTCCTGCATCCATTTGTGCAGAAGTAAGAGCCGAATTATACAATGACTCAATAAATGGTAAATCCATTTTTTGAAATACTTTTATTGTTTTTTCTTTATTATCCGTATATGTATTAGTTTTTTTATCATAATCTGTAGCTTCTAATAATAAAGATTTTTTACATTCCGGGAATAATCCACTCGCATATCTTTTATCACTGTAAAAAGAATCTTGAGGATGAAACTCATTACAACAATGACAATAATATAAATCTCCATCGAGAATACGATTATAATCTTTAGCTAATTCATTATACGATTTGCGAACGGCAGCAACTCCAACCTTTTGAACTTCTTCAGGAGTTAATGCCTGTTTTAATCTAGCCATAAATTCACCTTTTCCTTTTTATCATTAATCATAAAAGCGGGTAGTAAGAATCGAACTTACTTAAACCTTTACCCACAAAAAGAGAGCACCCACTACGGAGTGCTCTCAATACGTTTATATATTTCATCTGATATATTTATAATATCTCTAGCGTAAGTAGCAATAAAATCTGCTAAACGTTCTTCTTGATATGAGTCGAAATATAGATTCATAGAGAATATTAAACAATGGCACAACTCATGACATAATACTTTCCTTAGTTTTTCTCCATACAAAGTATCGGCTAAAAACACGGTTTTATATTGGTCAACAGTAGCACCAAGAGTATATTCTCCATTACTTCTGCGAAGTATTTCAGAATTAGACGGTACAAATTCAATGCACCAAGTCTCGCCATTAATAGTAAACATTAAGCGATTTTATTTGCTAAAGAAGCAAGCTTCTGTTTAACTATAACACGTTGCTCTTCGCTAAGATCTTCAATCATTTCTACAATATCCTCAGACAAATCTTTCATATAGTGCTCAAGCTCTTTCATAGAACCATCACCCGAACCACTCTCTTTAGTTTCCATAAACATTTTACGAGACATAGGACTACGACCTTCACGCATATCACGAGACATACGACTCATTCCGTTAGAATAGTTGCCTCTTACGGAAACATTTGCTTTAGGTTCGGTAAAATACATTCTTCCGCTATACATTTCCATATCTCTATCACGCTCATCATAATAGCGAGGATAGGGAGTATAATATTTGCTTGGAAGATATTTTTCGGTATAATATTCTTTATCTTCTTGAGAACTCTTATCCATTGCATCTGTAACAGAACAATAATATATAGCCTCACTCAGATCTTTTATCATATCAACAACTTCGCCCATTTCATGAGCATCAACTTTATTTATTCCCCTAGCAAGTTCTCCTTGTACGGCAGAAATAAACTGCTGTTTCATAGTTTTAAGTTCTTCCATACAACACCTCCTATAATGTTCTTGTTACAATCAGATTGGCATTCTGAACAGTAACAGGTTGATCAGAGGTATTTTCAACCGCTATGATTACATTGTCTCCTTCGGGAAGTACAATATTTGCACTCGAAGAAACATTAAATAAACTCTCAACGACTGTTGGAGTTACTATCATAGTTGAACTCGCAATTGGTTCTCCGTCCAAAGCAATTGATAAACTAATTTCTCCAGGAGTTCCTCCTTCGGGAATAGCTATATTGCCTTGAAAATTTATAAGAAATCTAGCATAACACTCACAAGGATTAACAAGCCCTCTTAAATTAACAAGACCACTTCCTTCTCTATGAGTAATGCAATGACCACCGGGAATAGCAGTTTCAGTAAACAACACGTTAGAACCAGCAGCAACTTGCTGACTCGCAACACTTGTTATTTCCATATATATTTCCTCCTTATACACAAAAAGTAGGAGAGGGATCACCTCTCCTTTTTTATCTTTGGTATAAAAAGGTTTTTAAGCCATACATCCACATGAAGCACAAGTACCAGTTAATCCAACATAAGGATTAGCAACTACATATGCAGGAATAGGAGCTTTTGTTCTAAGCTGATCTACAATGTAGTTATTCTGAGCCTGCTGAGAAGCAGCAAGACCAAGAGCATTAACCTGACTAGTGAGTTCAGCGATTTTTTCGTCTTTTGCTGCAATCGTTTGAGCATTAAGAGCCTCAAGAATTGCTCTTGTGTTAGCATTGTTATTCTCGATTAAATCACGAGTAGAAGTGTTTATAAGTGTATTAGTAGCACAATCATCAGTAGCCATTGTATACTTAAGATCAGCTATCTGACTACGATTCTCACAGCAGCAATTCTGAAGCTGTGATGTTAATGTAAAGTTATTTTGCATATCAGCTATAGCATTAGCTTGAATAGCATTCTGAAGTGCATAAGTAGTAGCATTAATATTACCAACTACATCTGTAAATCCTGCTGCCATAGCCATCTGTGTGCCATTAAATCCATTACACAGTCCACTTGAAATGGCATCAAGTTTAGATTCAACAGCAGAGTTATCAAATGATCTCTGAAGATCAGCAGATGTTACAGCTGCTTCAACCGCACCATTACCGCCAAATCCTCCAAATCCCCAGCCACCGCCAAGAATTAAAATGAAGAATAAAATAATCCAAAGACCATTACCGCCAAAGAATCCATCATCATTTCTGTTTGAGCCAGTTACAGCTGCAATATCAGAAAGAGAAAAATCGTTACTAGAAAACATAAAAAATCCTCCTAAATTTTTATTTGAATAAGTTGCAACTTAATTCATTCTAAATAAAAATTTATCTTTGGTATTTTTTATCTTTAGTGAATCATATTAATTAAGGAATCGATATCGATTCCTTTTTGTTTACACATATTACGAACGACAGTTTCATAACTGCCGTTCTGCATTACCATATTAATCATTGGATTCTTTGACGCAAGTTTATTTAATTCTCCCATAACATATTGTTGTGGGTTACTCATATTTCTAATTGTTTGTAAAGCCTGAATAATACTATTCATCAACTACATCCTCCTTTTTTCTACGAGTTGTAGTGGGCTTTATTTTTTCTTCAAGTCCTTCAATCGATTTTTTAATTTCATTAAGTGCAATCATATAAATATCAACTTTTTCAGGCTCTTGAATTACTTCTGGTTTATAAATAATAACCTTAGTAGTTCCATCACCATTCCAAGACTTAACATAGATCTCACTTAAATCGCCTTTCGGATAAACACCAAAAGAACCAAATGGAATTTCTTGAACTTTACAAACCTCAAGACTATCAACAACCTTACCATTTAATGCAGGAGACTGCTGATTGGTTTGTTGTTGAGGTACTTGATATTGAGGCATTTGATAAACAGGAGAGTACTGTTGTACTCCATACGGATAATAACTCATATATAAACTCCTTATTAATTGTTTATCTTTAGTAGTTATTATCTTTTGTAAAAAATAGCAGAGGTGAGATTCGAACTCACGTATCAAAGCTTATGAGGCTTGGCTGGCTCCAGACTCCAGTCCACTCTGCGTTATTAAAGCGGTGACTCGGCAAGGGATTTCTACCGTTCCCCTAACGCTCAAATTATATTTATTTAGCCTTTTCACTCCACGCCACCGCTAGTTGTCTAACTTAATTCAACGTTAATCAATATATCTAAATATATGTCCTTTTGTTTGTTTTAATTTTCCTCTACAAACTTTGCTAATAGAAGAATTGTCCATGTTATAAAAATTCGCAGCCTCTTGAATGCTTTTAAATCTGCGAATTATGTTTTCATTTTCATCAACTTCAACTAAATAATTCTGTTTATATGTGTGAGAATCAGTACATTCTTTTTGCATGAATCTTCTATATAGTTCATCTTTGTCTAATGTTTCGTTTGAATAGCAAAATGTATATTTACCATTTGTTTTGTATTTATGTTTTAAAACCTTACATATATTTGTAGCAATCAAACCTAAATCAAACGCAGCTTCATGAACACTCTCATAACTACAAATATAACCATCTTTATCATAACAATCTAGCGGGGTTTTTTGACTATCAATGTTTTTACGAAACGCCTTAATAAATTCTTTGTCTTGAAATTGTAACAATATATGCTTTCTAAATTTCTCTCTTGTTTGCTCACTGACAGGACGACCTCTCAATTTTTCGGAAATTACTGCTCTTTGTTCATCTGTCTTTTTTATTCCAGATGCTCCATCTCCTCCAGTGGTTCTATTATATCCATAATCCATATTAAAAGTATTATAATAATCAATCCAAAATTTTTCATAATCGTTTAACTTTTTATCATCACATAATTCAACTATAAAAAATTCAAAGTTTTCTTCTCCGTATTTATTATAAGCATTTTGTAAATGATTATTGCAATGATAATTACCTCTTAATTCGCTTAAATGGCAACATCTTCTCATATAAATATTAGTACTTTGTCCTATATATCTTTTATGATTAATCTTATTATAAATACAATAAATACCACATATTTTTTCCATACGACCTCCAAATTTTTGCACATAAAAAGTGGTCTACTGTTTTGTAGACCACTCTGTTAATAACCTGTCTAATTCATTTGTTTTTATATAAATCCAAAACAGTTTTTTTGAGTTTGGATTCAATGCTGCTAATTTATATCTTAATCCATGTTGTTGTAAATAATCACGTAAATTAATTGAATAACAACAATATAATTCTACATCCAACATTTTCACCTCAATTCAATAGGGTAAAAACAATCAACTCCATTTTTAGAACAAACACAAACCATTTGACTCGGTTTGCCTTTTAAACGTTTTTCGATAGTGTATGTGTCTCCAGTTCCAGAAAAACAACCACCACGAATCATCTTCACACCATTCGACTCATCAACCGTACAAACATGTAAATGTCCAAATGTAATTGCATAAGGAATATATCCTAACATCATACAAAGATTTGATACTCCAGTTTTATTAAAGTTATCATAATCTCCATGAACATTAATATATTCTTTACCTCTAATATTCATTTTTGCTATTCCGACATCTAGTTGATCTGACAAAAAATGAATATTATCAATATCTTTGGTTAGCTTATCAATTGTCCAACCAATTAAATCATCAAGTCTCTCACTATGAAGAGCTTCATCTTTTTTATTAATTCTAGAATGATTTCCAGAAGCATTAGTAATATATACGTTTTCAAAATTATTTGATAGATCATATATAAAAGACGTTATATATTCAATGGCTATTTTTATTTGTTCTATCACATCTTCTCGATTACTAATAGCAATACTTGAATGTATATTTCCAGAAATAATATCTCCTTGAATAGAAACATAAGCATTTTGAGAATTATGCCTTTTTTGGATTTTTAAAATTTCTTCTAAATATTGACCTAAACGATCCTTAGCAATATCAGAATTATAAGCTCCCCATTGCGAATTAAATGTCTGTCCTATATGCATATCTGATAATATAATTAATAAATCGTTATCAGAATTTTGAATAATAGGAGATGGATGATTTTCAAATTCAATACGTCTAATGTCTTGAAATTGCTCCTCAAGATAATCAAGTTTTTGTTCAACCCTCGCAGCAAGATAATTTTGCTTATTCCAAGCAGTACGTTCATCTCGTAACTGGATCTTTTCTCTAGCAAGTTTTCTTCGCTGCATCATGAGTTCATGATTATATTCTTCAGACTCCATCTTAGAAAACACTTCGTCATAAAAAGCCTTCGCCTGACCATAAGGTTTTCTATAAGCAGAGCTTCCATAATCCTGACCAAGATTCTCATTAAATATTTCTGTGAGATCTTCCCATGTCGCATTCAAAACTCCAGAGTCTTTAGCAGACCCTAATCTCCAAATATACTGTAAGGTGGTTTCGTCATTCTGTTTTTTTAAATCCAAGACGCACCTCCTTATTTTACAAGCATCGACTCTCTATATTTTTTTAGAGCCTCATATGCCTTGTTTTCTGTAACATAATAAGTCGGATGACTCGTATGTGTTTTATGTAAATGATCGGGGAATTTAAATCCCTTACTAAGCAGATAATCTACTTCGTTTTTATTTATCTTAATCACAAATTTCACCTTCATATCTTTTATCTAACTGCGTTCCTAAACGCATCACTTGCATTAAATCTTGGAACCGTATGTGCTTCGATTGTTATTGTTTCTCCAGTCTGCGGATTTGTTCCAGCACAAGCATCACGATGTCTTGCTGAAAACTTTCCAAAGTTTACAAAACTAACAACCTCATCCTTGGCAACACATTTAACTATATTGTCAAATAAAGAATCCAAAACCGGAGAAATTGTAGACTTAGGTATTCCAGTGTCCTCTTTAATAAGATCCATCATTGCATTTTTGTTTATCATATATAAACACACTCCTTTTAATCATTAAAAATTCTAGTGGCAATATTAGTGCCAACATCATCAAGCAATTCATAAGACGTAAGATAATTTACCGTTTCGGTTCCATCATCCAACTTTCTAACATTCTTGATGCCCTTACATTTAGGATTAGTGCAAGTAACAACGTTACCTCCTAAAAATGTTAAAGGTTGACCACAAGCTTTACACTTATGTCTCTTATTAAATTTTTCTTTCTGATATTCAATTTTCTTTTTGTTTTTAGTAGCGGGTTTATTTAAACCCATTGAAGCGGCAAGCTCACTGAAAGAAGAGTAGTGTTCATTGCCCTGATTATCTTTTCTCATTTAGAGTCTCCTTGTTATCATATTGGGGTTAAGACCGAACTGACTTAGTGTAGATCATCGACATTTAATATGCCTAAAATTTAGGGTCTTCCCCTAATAAGCCATTTTTCGGGTCTTATAAACCTTTAATTTTGTCAGGTGTTTGGTGGGAAAATTAAAGGTTGACTGTTTCACGAACTTGGTTGAATTTTCTATTTTCATACATTTTTTGATTATGCAAGCGTCTTTCAGCTTCTCTACATTCGTCACATCTCTTAGTTCTAGACTTAGGAGAAAGTTTAACTTCCTTACCACAATCTACACATTTAATTAACTTATAACCCTTTTCTTTTAAGTCATTTTGCCTACACTTAAAACATCTATGATTCACCATCGGCTCTTCAGTACGTTTTCCACACTTATAACAAAACGGCAAACACTTTAAATTTTCTGAAAGATTATTAAACAACTTTTCTCCGTACATATACCAGAAAAGTTTTTTCTTTCTTTCTGAAGGATGACCATATAAGAACACGACTAATGAATTAACTATTTTATCATCGTCAGGTTCTATTCTATGTAAATCTTCTTTAACCTGATTAGAAATTGCAACTATATTATTCTTATCAGTATTACCCTCATCTATATTTAAATTATTTCCATACTTGCGATTCCATCTATTAAAGCACTGATTTAATTCATCGTTAGTATATAAATCTAATTTATCTTTTAATAATAAATGATAATCTATTTTATTTAGTTTACTGATTGGATGAAACATATTTTTATTATCTTTTATTTCTTTTCCAATCCTGTTCATCATACTATCATTGGTTGGCTCCACACATCTTTCTTCTTTGTCTTTAGCATAAATAAAGAAATATGGAACTTTATTTCTAGTATAACTACTAATTATTGAATTTATTTCGGAAGGTCTAGTTGGCTTAAATAATGTTTTTGCGTAATCAATGGTAAAATTTGTTTCCATGCATAACCATTTAATTGCATTCCTAGCCTCTTCGTTTATATCCGGGCTATTCCAAATCTTTGTAATGTTATTACTAATACCACCTATACGCCCACCAGTAAATGCCAACTCTAATCCTTTATACAAATTATGCGGATTTATTTCCTCGGCAGTGGCTTTTTTCATTTCGTAATATAACGGGTATACATTTGTCATGCAGCGTTTAGCCATTTCAATTATTCTCTTTTGCGAAATAACTAACAGTTTATCTCCGTCAACATCAAACTGAAGAATCCTACTTATAGGATCATGAGTACTCGTATATATTGCATCAGTATGAAACCAATCCCTTAAATTTTGATTTCTATATTTTTTATTAAACACATTATGTCTTACTGCGTGCTCAACATATAAATGCGGAGAACGTAAACAATCAAGCTCTTCGGAGTTCTTGTATAATCTACAAAAGACTTCATTGTTTTCTAATAACCCAACAGGAGTTTTAATATCTTCAAATAACCATTCACAAAAAGCATATAAATCAGGAAGCACAAAAGTAAACTTACCATATACGTCTAACTTACCGCCCCTATATTTTTTAACAAGACTGTTTTTTAAATCTTTTAAGTCTTGCTTATTAGCGGGATCAGTTAATAACTCTGGATAAATCTTTAACGACTTTTGAAACCAATCTTTTCTCACATCGTCATCGTCATTTAAATTAACTCCGAAAAACTCCAACGCATTTTCGACGCTATCTGAAATCTCTTTAATCTTTTTATTGGGGATAACACAAAGGTCTTTAATCTCTTCATCCGTTGCATCATATAAAGTCTGAAGCATTTGATAATTAATCTTAGCATTTGGTATTTTACTTTCCTCAATATTACAAATACCAGCTTCGCAATTATATTGTTTAAAGTATTGTTTATATTCGTCCCAACTAGAATAAAACTTATACATCTTTAATTGAGATTTCGTAAATATTATTCTAATATCGTCCTTGATAATGTCATATTCTTTTCCCCATAAATCCTTGACGATAGGAGAGCAGTTATTCTCACGAATAAATTTTTTGTAATCGAAACTTCCAAGCAATCCCTTTATCCAAGGAAGTCTTACCATGAAGTTTCTTGCACAATAATCAGCAGATATAAGACCACATCCATCACTATGAGGAATTGGAATATATTCTTTTACCCCAGGAGTAATCTCGTAAGTTTGATAATCTATATTATCAACAACACATTCAACATCTGTTTCAAAATCGTCAACAACTATACAACGGTCAATATCAAACGGCTCTTGAAAAATATCTTCCCAAAGATCAGTAGCGGAATTAGAAAGTGCTAAATACGCAAGGTACTTATTTATATTCATGCCCCCACGCTCGTTAATTTTGTCAACTGTTAACCCGCACATCAGCTTTGCTTGACACTCTTTGTATTTTTTCTCATTAACAAAAACCGCCTTTTTAGTCCTAATCTGCCCGGCAGATGATGAGAAATAAACATAATGTTCACCATTATAGTTAAATCCATTTAATATAATATCCTGAGCAATATCATAATAATATATTTCAACTATAAAAATATCATATGTTAATTCGTCTCGCTGAATATTAAAACTACGACTTAGTGTTGATTCAAACATTGAAACCACATTTGTAAGATTTACTTTTTTAAATCCATCATAGCGGTCTATATAAGAAAGATAACTTTCATTCAGATTGCGGATCTTCTTACGCTTATGCGTGTCGTTATATTTAACATTCTCCGCAGCTGAATTCAGAATAAAGTTTTTCCACTTCACTTCCTCTTTCTTTATAACGTCAGTAAATCTAATCAATGCCTCTTCGTATTTTTTAAGATCATCGCCATTATTTCGTCTCGCTTCGAGTTTCTTGACCGTCTGATTAATGTCCGATTCACGATTATCAATTCTCGTCTTATAAAATGATTCACGAACCTTTTTAAGTTTTATCAAATATTTACGCTGTTCGTTTTCCTCTGGAAATAAAAAAGCGTTTGTGTCTACCTTGAAAAGGTTTATTTGTCTGTCTAACAAAATGCCACCTCAAAAATGAATTATTCTCCAAGTCGTTTTTCCGACTTGCATTATTAAACCATATTTAGAAAAGTTTAATTCTGCATCTAATTTTGCAAAATAATCTAAATCATCTTGAATGACGTATTTAAATGTATCAGTATATTCTTCGCACACTTCTTTTGTCACTGCATATAAAGCGTCATTTGATGCCTGAATAAAAACCGCCATGTTACTTTCAGACGGATCTTCATTTAATACATCACACGCCCACTCTATAACATCTTCGGCACTATCCATATTTAATTCGTCGCCCTCAAGAAAATCTTTATATTTATTAAGACCATATACTTCAAAAGATTCAACCCTAATCTTGCGTATGTTCATAACTCAACTCACATTCGCTATTGTAATATATAATATCTATAACAGTTTCAAGCGTTTCATAAACAATATTGTCCACAATGTTATTATCAAGCTCCGCTTGCCACGAAATTATTTCATCTAATATTGATTGTCCATCTGTTCTAATAATTGGATTGTTTTCTAGTTTTGCCACAGGGTTCCCTCCTTTCTCTATGTTTGCAACAGTTTACCATAATGTTTAATTTTGTCAACTAGAAAAGATCAAAAATATCTAAATCTTTAATTCTAGATAAATAATCGGGTTGAAGCTTTCCAAGCTCCTCGCATTCTTCGTTATATCTTGCCACCATTTCCCTTATTTCTGCCTTTTCTTTTTCGGAATACTTTCCGGGGGCCTTGCAATATGAATTATACAACGCAGCCACTTTGCGTCTATCATTTGCCTTACTATTGTCCTTTGCATAATTAGGGCGGTAAGCATCAGCATATTCTCGGTCTTCATATAATGAATACACATTTACTTCTCGGCACTCATTGCCCACTTTATACTTACTACGATTTATATAAATCAATTTCATATCTTCGAGCTGCTTATTATATCTAATTATAGTCCTATCAGATACATCCTCCTGCTCCATAAAGTATTCAATAGGAAAACAACATACCACAGAGTTCTTGCCGTTCACCTCTATCTGATAACTGCGCCCTTTCTTGATCATTAAATAATGAACCAACAGCTTCGGATTATCTGCTAACTTCTTAAATACCCCCTCCTCTATTTTCATAAAAGGAGGCTTTACACTTAATTGATCTTGACTCATTATATAATCATTTTTCCCAACCGCCGTGATCATCTCTATATCAGCCAGCTTCTTTAGACTCTCTTTTATTTTATTTAAAAAATATCTGTTAGGTTTACATTCTCCATACATAGTTAATGCTACAGACTCTGGTCTGATTAACCCAGCATTATTTAATTTGATCGCTAGATAGGTTGCCACTACTTCAGGATCGTTTTCCAATATGCAGTGGGGCATCAAAATTTCTTTCATTTTTATTTTCCCTCGGAGGAGTCCAAGTGACAAAAATTTGCAAAAAGTGTAAAAATTTGTCACCTGCACTCCCTCAAAAAGTGTAAATTTTTGTCAGTTCTAGTTAGCATATATAGATATTAGCATATATAGATATATACACTCCCTTTGGAGTGCATGACACAGGGGGGGTAGTGTCACCCATAGAATACCACATCGGTTTGGGTTGTCAAGGGGAGAATTTAATTTTGGAAAGTGGTATAGGTTGAAGTATTGGAATTGTGGGGGTTTGTGGATTGGTATGGGATTATTTGGGGATTTATTAATTGGTATTGTTTTGGTTGGTTTGGTTGGGGAATTGGTATTGTTTTTCGATGGTGGGGGCGAGGGGGTATTGGTGCGAAAAATGATCGTGGTGTGAAAATTAACCAACTGCGGGGCAAACGGCAAAAATAGCGGATTTTGGCGTTTTTAATACCCCCCAACCCTCAGATCCTTTCGCCTCAATTTTCGGTGCGAAAAATAGCCATTTTCCGAATTTTTGGGCTAAATTGCCGGGTTTTCAGTTGGTTTACTATGGTGTCAGGTTGAACGGCAAGCCGAACCTCGTTCAACCCACTCACAGTAGCGGTTCGGCAGATTGAGAGGTTTTTATGTATAATTTTACAATGTTTCTTCAGGACGCGCAGGATGTAAAGGCGATGCAGGCATGGTGCAAAGCACAGGGTATCGAGTGCAAGGTTGTGACGGCGGTTGAGATGCCCGTTCTTCCCAGCAGACAGGCACAGGCACACACACAGGTAGCACCCGCACAGAAGCCTAAGGCTTCCAAGGCACTCAAGTACAAGCTCAACGCCGAAGACGTTGAAGTGAAAATCACTTCAAAGCGTGGCATCGCAACACTCGATAAGGGCGTAAAACGTGACACATTCGCAGTACTCAAGGCGGACGCACAGGCACTCGGTGGTGAGTGGGACAAAGACGCTCAGGGTTTCAAGTTCGCTAAAGCGGAAGACGCTAAGAAGTTCGCCGCAAGAACCAAGGTTCTTGGAACTGAGCGTAACGCAATCCGTAAGGAGTGGAATTTGGCATAAGCCCAAATCCCTACGGGATTAACCGGAGCCTTAATGGTTCCGGTTTTTCTTTGCTCGGCTATCCGGGTACACGTTATAAGCGTGGTTTGGTTCAACTCCAGACGTAGCCGTTAGGAACCCTTTAGGTTCCGCATTTCTAACACGTACCCTTTAGGTCGTGTCAACATCCACCCTTTAGGTGGACGTTTCCCAAACAATCAATAAAGGCATGATAGGACGTAGAAGACAGTCAGTCTACACCCGTAGATAGCCGAATGAACGGTGCTCAAGTAGCCAAGACCGAAAGGTCTATGCAGAGCCGTGGGTCAAGCATAGGAGCGATAAACCGACACTCCACAGTGTACACTTACCACGACAATCTTGCAGGAGAGGAGCGTGAGTGGCAGAGCACATACATAAGGTGACGGTGGGTTAGGGGACAAGTCGAGTGTCAGTAAAACACACGACAAGGATCCTAGTAAGTACGATGGACACAGGCTGTCAGGTCTGACAAGCGGGTCGTCGCCCGACCAAGTGTGTAGGTCTCAACAAGTTTTACTGAACTTGGTGCACAGGATAGGAGCAAGAAAGTGGTGTCCGAAAGTAAGCACATGGATAACCTTTAGTTATCAATTACTACTTGGTACAAACAATAGCCGTGATTGACACAATGGCTATTCATAAAAACTATGTTAGATAACGAGCACTAACACGGCTACGCCTAAGGGTGGAACCGTTTGTGAGTTGGCTTTATCCAACATATCCTAGGACAGAGTGTGATGAACACGTTGCGGTAGCAACACCGTTCACTTCATCACATCAAGTATCACACACATGGTGATAAAGACCATGAGTGGTAACGCTTGGTGGTGGTGCGGTACACATGAAGTAGTAAGTTATGTGATTTAGTTGGCGAGCATAGTAGTGTAGTACGGTTATGCAAGTTACACATAGCAGGTAGTTCTAGGTGGTTCGATTCCACCTGTTGGGAGCACTGGAGTGCCGAACGAGGTCTGGCGTGAACAACCCCACACTGTAAATCCTACATACAACTGAATAGAGAACCACAACAGTTGGTGACGGCTGTGGTGCTAACAACACCACGGTATGAGCGAAATAAGCGTTCTTAACGTATGGGTTCGACTCCCATTGTGGTTGTACTTGCGTATCTAAGCGAAATAAGTAGGCGTTCCGTTGGTATAGTGGCTACAACGGAAACACCGAACAGTAGCAAGAACGCATAATAAAGCACACGCCCGGAAGTAGGGCAGAAAGTAGAGGTACGATATGTTAAGATTGGCAGACATTAAGGGATTTGAGTTGGCGTTCAAAAGGGGCAAAATGACACTGAAGCAGTTGCGTAACATCGCACAGTACAGAATGGAAAACAGAGCACGTATGTATTACGAGAATATGATGGGGGCGATGGTATGCAGGGATCTATAAGCAAGCCTTATATAATAGCAATCAGGCAATACAAATCAACACTTGGTACAGGTTCTCCTTATGCAGGCGAACCCGAATTTCGCATAGATGAAACAATCATGAGCGAGAGCGAATTTAATGAATTTTATATCGCTCAAAAAGCAAAAGGAATTGATGTTGTAATCATATAGCGCAAATAGATGCAGAAAGGGAAATAAAGATGTCATACGCAAGACAGATAGAACTCATAAACATCATGAACAAAACGGAGCGGAATGCCGTTGTAGAATCATGTAAAAGGGAATTTCGCAAGTATAAGATTAAGGTAAGATATAATTCTTACACGCAGGAGTGGGGCATCTATTGGTAAGTATTGACAAAATTAGAGTCACTATATTAATATATAAAACTAAAGGAGAGCAAAACATGGATCTAACATTAGTACGCCTTGTCAACAAGGCAAAGGAAAAGGAAATCGCACAGGCAAAGGCAATCGCATATAGTCGTAAATGTCGCAGAAGCGAAATCCGAAACTGGATTTTATTCATAATTATAATAATAGTTATAGGCGTGATAGGAACAATGGAACTACACGCAGAGCCTGACTATGTTATAGAGCAACAGGCAAAGGAAATGGAAAATTACTATCCCACTAGCGGAATTGTGACCGCAGTTGGAGAAGACTTTATGGTCTTCACCGACTTCAACGGAAATGAGTGGGAAGTAAACGGAGACCCTGAAGATTGGTATTGTGGTGACATATGCACCGCAATTATGGATAAGAACGGAACGGAAATCATCTATGATGATGAAGTCGTTTCCACAAAATACTCAGGTTGGATATATTAAAGAAAGGAGTTGACAAAATTATGCTTTGTACTGATTGCAAAAACAAGTGCTCAGAATATTTATCAAACGGAATAAGCGATAAATCCTACTACGAATGGACATTGAGGGCAGATAAATGTGAACAAGATGATGAGTTCCACGCTAGAGCAAATCGTCTTGCAGAACCCGTGTATATCAAGGGAGTGGATTATTAGAAAGGAGAAAAACCATGGAAAGATACGTACTCGTCTGGGATAACGGCACAAAGGAAACGCTTTCTTACTCTGAAATCGGCAAAGTATTCAAGTCAAAGCCACGTATGGGATTTAAAGTGTGGTGCGAATACAAGGGTGACGGCTACTATTGCGGTGGTTGGAATGGAAAGGAGATGATTTAATGAGCACCGTAGATGCAATCATAATTATACTATCCTACTTAAACACAGGGCATATACGCAACGAAGAAGAATTCAAAAGAGCGTTAAATATAGCAATCACTACAATGACTGACAAGGCAAATATAAGCGAACGTCTTTACAAGGCGTTCATCTATGATATGTGGGACGCAGACACAACTCCCGATGATGTAGAGAACGATATAAAAGAGAACCCAAGGGAAGTTATCAGATTTTTACTCGATTACATCGAAAATACATAAGCGAAAGGAGAATAACCATGGCTAAGACCGCAAGAGAATTAATAAATGAATTAATGGAACTCAAAAATTTAGACACGGAAGTGCTAGTTAGAACAGACGTAAACGGAATATGGGCAAGTTTCCCAATACATTGTGTTGACATTGACGGAGATGTTGCTATTCATTTTGACAACTTTAATCATTTGAAGTTAAACGAAGAAGGGAGAACGCTATGACAGAACAAGCAATAAAAGAAACAGTAGATAAAGTTATAGAATCACTTGAGAGAATTCGTAAACTTGCATTCAAAGTATTGCCAAAGGGAGATGAAAATCAGACAGAAACTGAACGATTAATAAGATCATGCACGCCTGATACCTATGAGTGGTTTGAAACAAAATTCAGTCTTATTTTTAGTGTAGACGATATCAAAGAGTTCCTAACTTTATATCAGGAATGGTTTGAGTATGTGAAAAAAAAGGCAAACGAATATATAGAAACGCAAGAGAATTATATTGAATTTCAAAGAGCAATTCTTGACGGACTAGGTGCGGAAATTTAAGAAAGGAGAGTAGCCTATGTTTAGTATTTTTGGAATCACAACAATCTTTGTAAAGGAACATCTGACAATGGAACAAGTAGCCACATTCATGGCTCGTAATAGGGAGCGGATAGGTTCCGTAATCTTATATAACGAGTTAACAAAAGAAAGGAGCGTGTATTAATGAACACCACGGAAATTAAGCGAAAAGGAAACCATTATGTACTCATTGTAAACGGAGAAGAAGTGTGTGAAGGCACATACGAAGAATGTAAAGAAGAAAGAGAGGAATTATGCTATGCCTGAGATAAGACAGTACGCAGAATTTGAAAACTTTTGTTACATGAACGACCGTTGGGACTGTATGAACATGCTTCAACGGTGCTTTAAAAAATATGATAAAGATCCGGAATATTGGTGGTTTCTAAAAGAGAATTACAATAATAAGGAACTCGTATTTTTATAAAAGGAGAATTGCGTATGAGTAAAACACTTTATTTTAAAGAAGGCAACCGTCTATTTACACAATATGAGGCAAAGGTTATGTGTCTGCCAATTCAAAAAATGAAAAAGGTGTACCGAAGTATTGACGAAATTACGGAAACACATTGGTTCGGACGTATTGATGCAACTCCGGCAGAGTTGATAAGCGAAATAAGTTCAAAACAACTCCGTAATCGCAAGATTAATAAGCAGATGACCGCACTCGGTCTGATATAAATTACAACTGAATATGGAAAACAAACAATTATTTAAAAAACAAAGGAGAACAAAATTATGATGAACATGGAAAGAGCAAACAATGTAGCAGCAATAATCAATGAGAACAATGCAAACCTTGAAGCAATCGCACAGGAAGTACGAAAGGGAGATGACATTGTAATTGGTATCACAGTTGGTGAACCTGATGCAAAAGTAAAGCCCAACATTTACATTGATAACATGGAAGATATGTCTGATGAAGAAATTGCAGACAAGGTACTTGCAATTTATGAGGAAAATAAGGCACCCGAAGGAATTGGTGACTTTGCTAATGATTTCTTAAACTGGGATAAAGTAAAAAATAATCTAATGTTATGCATTAGAAAGAAAACGTCAAATGAGGAAGATTTAACAGAGGGTTATCTTGATATGGAACTCTATGTTAGATATGTCCTTAACGGAATGTCGGGAGGATCTGTAATTATAAAGAAACAGTTTCTTGACAAATGGGGAGTTACTCCTGACGAGGTGTTCACAAAGGCAAAGCAGAATAGTAAGTACGTTATAGATGACATGGCAACCACGCTTCAGTCACTTATGAGTGGAGAAGATTTAGATGATGCCAACATCGACTTTGAGTTGTTGGAACGTAAACCTATGTATATATTAACTAATCGTTCAAAGTTACACGGAGCTGCGGTTATAAGCAACACGGATTTCTTAAACGCTATGGCAAACAAGATTGAGGATGATTTATATATTATCCCTAGTTCAATTCATGAGTGTCTTGCAATTCCTGTCAACTTTACAAACATGAATACGGATTATATGAGGGAAATGATAAGAGATGTCAACGACACTCAGGTGGTACCAAATGAAGTGCTTTCTTACAACCTTTACTATTATGACAGAAGCACGAACGAAGTTCGTGTTGCCTAATAACTCTCTCAATCTTAACAAAGGGAGTGGGCGTAATGCTCACTCCCACAAAGAAAGGAAATAGTATGTCTAAACAAATAAAGAGATATGTTGCCACAATAAAAGAGAACGGAAGTGAATATCATAATACTAACAAAAATGAAATTGATGCATATATATGGCATACCGAAGAAGAATGTATGAATCAAGATAATTCATGGTTGCCACATTTTGAAGTTAAAGAAGAAACTTTATATACAACACCATGCGACATAGAAGATTATAACGGAGAACATCATTGCCCATATGCAGATACTTATACAGGATACGAAAGTGAAATGTGTCGTGTTTGTTGTGGATTGGGGGTGGACGAATAATGACAACACCAGAAATGTTACGCTGCAAAGATTGCTCTTATCTCGTTGAAGGAGATAAAGGTGAATGGATTTGTGACGATTGCGGAAAGGATATACATGATATTCCAAATGACGAATGTTCGGCAGAACAAAATTGGTGATGAGCCAATAGTTAAATCACAACTGAATATTGACAAAATTAAAAGCGAAAATAAACCGAATTTTATTGACTTTTTGCAAAGGTCGATAGCGAACGAAAGGAGCAAAAAAGATGCCCGAAGACGTTAGAGTTTGTCCGGTATGCGGAAAAGAAGTTAGCAGAGCAGATATGTATTTCACAAGAGATTGTCATAGTATAACATACCGACTAGTTTGTTGGGAATGTTACGACAAATTAATGGAAAAGGGATATGACGGAGAATATTATACAGAACTTGATGAGTGTTTGTATTAAGAACTATTTAATGGAGGTAACAATGAAAAAAGTAAGTGGATGCATTAATGTTAGAGCGTTAGGATGTTACGACTTTGAATTTTATGTTGAAGATAACACAACCGATGAAGAAATCAAAAAGAAAGTTGACGATGTTTGTGATTATTATGTTTATTACAACGTAGAAGACGGATATAGAAAGGAACTACAAGAAATATATATTAAGGAATGAAAACATTATTTTGTTGTAAGAAAGGAGAACAGTTATGAACGAATATGATATTCAGGCAAAGGAATTTATGGATAAGTTTGGAATTAAGATGTTGATTTGGCGTGTAGGAATTGTGGATCATTTTCCCAACGACAATAGTACACATAGTTACGGAAATCGCTATAAGTATAAGGTAACTATGAAAAGAAGCGGACGCAAGAGTTATTCATTTAACTTTTATGATTCAATTCATAATTATATGTATGATAAGCGTCCAAGACCGTATGATGTTCTTGCTTGTCTAGAGAAATATGAACCATATGGTAACGAATACGACTTCGCCAATGAATATGGATATGACGTTGAAGATATGGGACGAGTTAAAAGAATTTATAATGCTTGTAAAAAACAATATGAAAAATTACTTGAATTGCTAGACGATGACGGAATTAAAGCATTGCAAATGATTAATTAAAGGAGAATATAAACAATGACTAGAGAAGAAGCGATCAAACAATTAAATGGTTATGTGAAACTTTCAATATCAGCATTTCCTAAAGACCTTGAGGCTCTTGACATGGCAATCGAAGCACTCAATCAGCAGAAAGAGGGTATATGGATAGACAAAGACGGGGATAACGCTATATGCGGTTGCTGTAATCGTCTTAATCATTTATATGGTCAGTATTGTAAACATTGTGGCGTAAAGATGAAAGAGGGTGAGTGAATGACAAGAGAAGAAGCAATCAACAACCTTAATATGATAAGCGTTGCTTTTGTTGAAGCCGAGACAAAAGAACAGAGGAAAATTATAGACGATACATTTAATATGGCAATCAAGGCACTAGAGCAAGAGCCTATTCTTGACAAGATAAGAGCCGAGATAGATAAGGCAAGATTTGTAGATAAAGATACTAGGATTTGCAAAAATGCACTTGCTAGTGGCTTGGAAGCAGCAATGCAAATTATTGACAAGTACAAGGCAGAAAGCGAGGATAAGGAATGAGAGATGCAACAAAAGAAGAAAAAGAAAGTATACATAAATATATAAAAAGCATATCTGAACCAATGATACCATTATCCGTCATTGATGAGATTAAGGCAGAGATAATAAATGAATCTAACAAAGCATTTCATGCTCCGAATTGGGACAAGGCAAGAGGTTTAGATTTAGCTAGAGATATTATTGAAGAAAAAGTAAAGGAGTATAAGCATGGATGAATTAGAATATGAATTTTGGATTGATGAGAACAGAGAAAATAAGAAAAGTAAAGGAGAGTGAAAATGGAATACTTTGATACAATCGCAAAAGTTCTTAATGAGAACAATGATATTGACGCAGGGATTTATGAAGACGGAGATAATGAAGGCAAACAGGTTTTGATTATATCAACTACCAAAGATGCTAACCGCCTTAATGAACTTCTTAAAGCGGAACTGTATGATGTAGTCGATGAAATTGAGCGTAGAGATTACGACAGTTTTTATCTTGACTACGCAACGGAAGATAACTGGCACTTTTGGAACACATCATTTGAGTGTTCAGAATGTTACAAAGTGTATCAGCGACCGGAATATAACGCTTGTAGTTATGCAAATTATTATTGTGGCGACGGATATATTCTCTGTGAAAATTGTGTAAAGGAAAATCCTGATGACTATATTAACAGTCTTGTAAACGAGTCAACTAAGGCAAACACAATATTTGATTACGGAGAATTGCTTAAGTTGGATTTTGAAAAGGTCAACACAGATCCTTATGCGAATGGTTGGTACAACAGAGTTGACAACCCCACAAAAATAATGGCAAAGGCAAGAGCGGAAAAGCCTAAGTCAGAATTTATATTTAGTATCCGCAAAACTTACAACCCATTTGAATGTGAATTTGATTTGTATGAAAGAGAGGTAGGCTAATATGGAAAGAGTATTATTTGATAACTATGATTTTGAACATTACAACACGGAAGCAATAGAGCAGCTAGAAGATATGGATTATGGGCGTTTTACAGATGAACAAATATGGAGTATGGCAAATGAACTTGCACAACATGATTGGGACGATGCCGATTATGAAATGAGAAACTTTATTGAGAAAGGCAATTCATTTATAGCCGTTGGTACTTGTGGTAGGTGGGACGGAACTTTTGAAGGCGGTTTTATTTTCGGACATTGGGACGATTTTAAACGCAGAGCATTTGAAGATTGTGAATATTTTAAAATATGGGACGAGAAAGGACATCTCTATGTTAAGTGTTCACATCATGACGGAACTAATTTCCTTGAGATAAAAGAACTGACTGACAAAGGTTGGAATCGTTATGAAAATTGGCAGTATAGTTATTCGGCAAGAAACGACATCTCTGAAAGGGAACTTCACAAACGACTATTTACGAATAGTCACTATGCAAAATTGCCACGCTTTGCAAATAGAGTGTGGGGAAAGGTAGCGTGATGTCACACTGGGAAGCGAGAGCATTACAACTTCATAATGAAATAACTATTTTATGGCAAAACAATCTACACGATAGATATGCCAAAGACATAAAACAAAAGCAAAAGGAACTCGATGAAATATTGGAACGTATTAGAAAGGAGAAATGAGTATGGAGTACAGGATTATTGAAAGGTTTGGAAAGTATGAATTGCAGTTAAAATACTCATACTTTGACGGAAAAGTAAGGCAGATTAAATGGAAAACGTGTTGTCGTGGTAACATTGAATTTTGCGAACGGATCTATGATATGCGGAAAGGAGCGTAGATATGCAGTTACAAGTTAGAGAAAAAGATAGTAGGTCAGTTTGGTACAACACAGTAACCGGAGAATTCATAGTGTCATCACCGTCATGTAGTGTACGGAGAGATAAATATGACGGAGCAATGGCATTATATAATACTTGGATTGATAGCGATGAAAAAAAGGAGAGCAAAATTATGGACGTAGAATTAACCAACAACAATATAACAATCACAGAAAAGGAGAACACAAATATGGAAAACAATACTATAACACTTGATAAAATTAATGACATGATTAAACAGTACGTTTTGCAGGAACTTGATGCAAAAGAAGTGGACATTGACCACTATTTAGATACTGTTGAAGATGAAGACATATTTGATAAGCTTGAAGAACACGACATTCTTCATAATATGCGTCAGACATGGGAAAGACAGGCATTAGTATCAACGGATTTTAATTCAATTGATGATCTTATAGATGCATATAACAACGCAATAGAAACTCTTGAAAATGTAGCAAGTAGTATAGATAGTGCATACAACGAAATAGATAGTATTAGAGATGAAGTTTATGACTATATTTAATAAGGTGATGAAGATTATGATGCCAGAAAAAATAAAACAACAACTTAATAATGACATTGAAAAATTAAGAAAGATTGATGATGCATCAAGTAAATGTTGGGACGGATTCAAAGAGCGTCGATTAACTTTTGATGAATTAGGGAAATTAATTCATGCTGGAGCAAAAGATATTGAAATTATTTTTAGTTACAACACTAAATCATATTGGTTATATAGCAACGCTCTTGATGCTTATTGTGATATGGATTATGAAGAATGGGAACAGGAAGAAAGTTTTATTCAAAAATTAGTAGATGATAGAGAATATCTATTTCCATTAATGGGGTGGGTATTTGGAAAAATAGAATTATAGAAAGGAGTGATATATGACACTTAAAGAATTAATTCAGCGAGAAAATAAACGAATCAAAAAGTTGCCAGTTGGTAAACAAGAAAGTGCAAGGAAAGAATTAAGAGAGTGGATATGTTGCTATTCAATAGCAAAACAATTAGATTATCCAAAAGGAATAATAGAAAGAATTCTTAATGCAGATAATGTAATACAGGCAAATAACATTATGGTAGATGCAAGGAGGACATATTAATGTTTAAAGAATTGGATGAATATTGTAGCAAATTGAGAATTGATTACAAGGCAATGGTGTTTGCATATATTATTGATACTGGTTTCAGAGACGTTAAAGAAATTACTGATAAAGACGTTGAAAATATGCGGAAAGAACTTAAGAAAATTGAAACAGGTCGTGAAATAATGACCGTAGATTTCAAAATAGACCTTGTAAATACAGCAAGGGATATAGTTAATCTATGCGAAAGCCCGACAGAATTATATCAGTATTCTGCAATAAAAGAAATATTTGATTTAGATTACTATGCACCGGGCGAATGTACTCCCAGAGAACAGAAAATTTTAGAAGTTGTTAAATGTTTTGCTCAATACGAAGACGAGCAAGAAAGAGAAGAAATAAACGAAACACTTGAAGTATTTGGAAAGGAGTGGAAATTATGAGATTTGAAGATTTAACTAAAGACGCACAGATGTATATAGACAGATATATACGTGGCAAGTCTAAGACAAGAGAAGATGCTATGAAAGAGAAACTGGTACAGGAAACAATAAGATATTATGAAACAAAGGAGAATTAATTATGGGACAGAGATTAGTAATTACAGTAATACAGAACGAAGAAGATATAGCCAAGATTTATTATCATTGGAGTGCTTATTCATTGTCTGCACTTCAAGAAACAAGAGAGGTTTTAGATTGCCTTTTAAATAATGATAATCCGATTAAAGACTTGCGTTTACGTCTTATCCGGTTCGTAGAAAGCAGAGGTGGTTGTATAGACGGTGGCTCAGAATCTGAAGAGTTTAAGGCAATTCAAGAAATGTATCCGAATGAAAAGTTTAAGTCAGACGGATCTAGAAATGAAGGTTTGATTGCTCTTACAGAAGACGGAATGAATTCAATACAAAGCTGGTCAGAGGGAGATGTTGATATAAATCTTGATTACGGAATGATATATAATAGTGTTTATTGGTCAGATGACTTTGATTATTATAAAGAGCAATGGGAAGAAGAAAGAAAAAATCTTAAACTCGAAGACATTCCCGAATATAACATAAATATATCAGAGATAAGTTTTAATGAACTTGACAATATTATATCATTTTTGAATAAATATCATGGTTACGAGTATAGAATTGGAAACATGGTATATTCATTAATTGCCTAAAAGAAAGGAGAATAAATTATGGCAGCAAATGTAGAAAGTATGTTTTTTGTAGGAAGAGAAAAGCCTTGGCATGGACTTGGGACACAGGTAGAATCTGCTCCGACAAGTGCAGATGCAATCCGACTTGCAGGACTTGATTGGACGGTTTCATCAAGAGAAATATTTCTCGCAGACGGAACAAAGATTGACGGAAACTTTGCAAATGTTAGAGATACTGATGACCATTTTCTTGGAATTGTAGGAGACAGATATAAGATAGTACAGAATTCCGATGCATTTGCATTTACTGACGCACTTCTTGGTGAGGGAGTTAGATATGAAACCGCAGGATCATTACAAGACGGAAAAATAATTTGGCTTCTTGCTAGATTGCCTGAGAAATACGAGATACTTGGAGATAAGGTAGAGCCTTATGTAGTATTTACTAATACTCATGACGGAAGTGGTGCGGTAAGAGTTGCGACTACTCCAGTTAGAGTAGTGTGTAACAATACTCTTAACTTTGCAATGAAAACCGCAAAGAGAACTTGGTCGGCAAGACACACTTGGTCAATAGATAATAAAATGGCTGACGCTATGAATACATTAGAATTGACAGCTAAGTATATTGAAGCACAGAAACAGACTTTTGAAGATTTATATAAGGTTAAATTAACCGATGACAAAATTAAATCTTTGATAGAAACACTCATTCCGGTAACAGAAAAGATGAGTCCTAGACAGTTGGATAATGTACAGAGAATAAGGAATGATATTTTCTTTAGATATGTAGAGGCTCCCGACCTTAAGGTTCTTGATAAAACAGGAGCAAGATTTATACAGGCTGTCGCTGATACTACAACGCATATTATTCCGTTTAGACAGACTGCAAACTATGCAGAAAACCATTTCAAGGAAACAATAAACGGAAATGATTTACTTGATAAGGCAGTATTATTAACACTCGCTGCTTAACAATTGAATATTATAAACCAAGGGCAATAATGCCCTTGGGAGTTTAGAAAAAAGGAGATTAAATTATGAGTCATTTTGCAGTTTATGTATTTACAAGAGAAGACGGAAGAAACGTTAAAGATTTGCTTGCGCCATATGATGAAAATATTATATATGCACCATATGTTCAATATACAAAAGAACAGGCAATCACAAAAACGAGAGAGGAAATTGAGGAATATAAAAATACTACCTATGCAGAATATTTAAATGATCCTCAAGCCTATAAAGAAAAGTACGAATTATCGGATGATAATGCCCATTTGATTTATTTAAGAGATGAATTTCCTAAAAAAATTAATTGGTCTGATGATGAGTGTTACGAAGATGTTAAACAATATTTTAATGATGACATGATAGACGAAAATGGAAATTTGTTATCTACCTATAATCCTAATTCTAAATGGGACTGGTATGAAGTTGGCGGTCGTTGGAATAATGTATTAACAACACAGAATGGAACGAAAACAAATGAAGATTTGGTTTCAGAAATTGATTGGAATAAGACAAGTTGTCCATTCGCCTTTATTGATCCTATAGGTAAATGGTACGAAAAAGGAAAAATGGGTTGGTGGGCAATAGTTACCAACGAAAAAGACGAAGATTCTTGGGAAGAAGAATTTAAGAAAGTAATTAAGAAATATAATGATTGCACCGTGACAGTGGTCGATTGTCATATTTAACAACTGAATACGGAATATTAATTGTCAACAGAAAAGGAGAAAACATTATGGCAAATTTCAATGCAACTTATGTACAGACAGCAGTTCTTGGAACACTTCCTGACGGAAGAAATATTGAACTTGGTCACTACAAAGAAAACGGAAAGGACGGCAAGGAATATGCAGATAAGATTTATCTGACAGGCACTTACACATCAAAGAAAGGAGAAGAAAAGTCATTTGTTAATGCAACTGGATTGACCATTAAGGATCTTGCAGAATTGCAGAAAATAGACTTGAGTAGTTTCGACACAGAAACAGATGTATCATTTGACTAATTATTAATTGGCACAGATGAAATAGTTTGAAAATGTGTGCTTTTTAGAAAGGAAAAATTATGTATTATAAAAAAGAAGATGCGTTTAATGGAGATGATTCTCCTATTAAAGATGCTGAATATATTGCTCCATTAGTTTCTTTATTAGGAAGAGAATATACAGGAGAAAAATTTCATGAATGGTGGATGATTTTTAAAAAAGATTGGGATTATATAGCATGTTTTCACTGTGGTCCCGGTTGGTTTGCTGATGAGTATTTTATAGCAGATAATTTAATAGATTTATATTCTGAAATATGTCAACAATATTCTATTGAATGGGAAGAATAAATAGTTTAATTAGAGAGAGGAGAACACACAATGGCAAAGACAATTACAACTATTAAGAAAATTGAAACTCTTGGAAAAAGGGAACTCCGCTACACCGAAATGGACGGTGTAAAAAAGTACGACATTCGTGCTTGGAAAGGAGATAAGTACGAAGACGGTGTAAGATTCACCGAAGATGAAATATTCGATCTCCGTTGTGTTATGAGCGGAGAAGTAAAAGGCACAAAAATAGGCAACAAAGATTTAATTGTAACAGACAATGGAGATTATGCATTGTCAATTATTAACAATGGCAGAACTTATGTCAGACCTTTTGCAACAAAAGATGAAATGAATAAGTTGTGCGAGATACTTAAGACAACCGATAACCTGCTTGAGTATGATGATACTCCAAAGGTTGAAGAGCCTAAAAAGAAAAGGGGAAGACCGAAGAAAGAAGCGACTGAAAAAGTTAACACTCCTGTTCCTTCAATAGATGAATTGATTGCAAAATATAAAAATGTAGAACCTAAAAAGGAAGTTAAGGAAAAGAAAAAAGTTTATAAGAATGCTTATGAAAAGTTTAATGATCAGTTTAAAACATTCAGAGAATCTCAGCCCGAAAATAGACGAAAAGGATATGAATTAACTCATAAAGTCATAGTAAATCATATAAAAGACATCATAGAAACATCAGATGAGTATAACAAAAACGCCATGCAGGAATGGAAAACTAGCCACAATATGATGTCGTTCTGTCAGAATAAAGCATTTGAAAATGCCGAAGAATACATGAATATACAGAACAGAGCTGAAGCTGAAGAGTTTTTATTCAGGTGGGTTGATGAATATATCGGAGATACATCTGATAAGCCGAAGCCAAAGAAAACAAAAACAAAACAGAAAGCGTGATTAATATGTTGTGCTATAAAGAAGTCCATAAATATAACGGCAGATATTATTCAAGATTTGATAATGGCTACGAATTCAAAATCGGTGAAATATGTAAAGCAAAAGGTAATTATATATATTCTACCGACACCATTGAAAACGTTCTTGATTATAATTATGTGCCGTTTGATATGGCTATTCTCGAAATGGAAGTTATAGGAACATATCATAAAAATGGATATGTTATCACCAGTAAAAAAGTAAAAGTAATTAGAGAGGTGAATGTAGATGAGAGATATAACATTAGCAGAAATCGAATGGATGAAGACAAAGGCAATGCCCAATTATATGATTTACTCCAAGCAAAACGGAACAGCGTTTTGCACGAGTTGCCATAGCGAAATAGATCCTAAAACATTAAACACAAGAAAAATAGGAACTTTAATTTCTTGCCCTTGTTGCGGAGAAAAAGTAAAGATTAAAAACGAGAAATATACTAGGATTTGCTATGAATTTGGAACCGCAATAATTCCCGGAAGAGAAGACGGAGAATTTGTTTTGAGATATTTCAATATTTCTCGTCACTATGAAAGTGGATGGAGAAATTGGAAATTTGATTACAGAGAATCGGCTCGTGAAACATTTCATAAAGACGGAACATTTTCTGTAATAGATAAAAGGTGGGCAGATGAAAAGTGGAGAAAATGTAAATTACCATACGGAGAATATAGAATTAGTTGGTATACACATAAACCACTTGGAACTCACGCTTGGTTTTCAAATGATAATGTAAATATTTATCCAAGGAATCTCACGAAATATTCGAAGGGAACTAACCTTGAAAGAGTTCCTTTATATAAGATATTTACTAATACCACATTATCAGATAAGTATAGTGCTTGGACAACTATATCGGATGCTAATCGTGGATATGCAAATTTCTTCGAATATATATTTAAAATTGGCGTTAATAATTTGGCTTTCGAATTAGTAGAAAAGAATCCTTATAGATATATTAAAGGCGAAGAAAAATCAATCATAGATATGTTGTCACTTTCAAAAGAGAATTATAGAGAGCTGCTGAGTTTAAAAAACAAAGCGACAATTGAAGATCTAAATAAACTTCAAAAATATACTGAGTTTAATATTACTCCAAAAGATAGAGAAGTATTCGATAGATTTTTGGCAAAAGATACACGTACTGCCGAAGGTTTAATGAAGATACTTCCTGTCACTCTTCATCAGTTTGGAAAGTGGGCATCTAAACAAAAGAACTTTAATTTGGGAATGTATAAAGATTACTTGTCAATGTGTAAGGAACTTGATTTAGATATGAAAAACAGTTTCGTAAGTTTACCTAATGAACTTAAGTCAGCACATGATATGGTAACTGATATGTATAACGAAATGAAGTTTGACATGAAGTTAAAGAGATATGCCGATAATGCTAATGAATATAAGAGCGACTATGAAAAGATAGTTCCAATTAAGAAAAAAGAATATTCATTCGACAAGGGGAATATGAAAGTAATTGTTCCAGAAAATACTAGAGAAATTGGTCACGAAGGATACAAATTAAGGCACTGTGTAGCCCAGTACATGGAAGATATCGTGGCTAATAAAAAGACTATTTTATTTATCCGAAATGTGAATGAATTAGACACTCCGTTTTTTACAATGGAGATAGTTGGAAAGAAAATTACACAGTGTAAAGGATATAGAAATTGTCCTAGACCTGCAGAAGTTGAAAGTTTCTTAAAGGCGTTTGCTAAGAAGAAACATTTAACAATAGCAAAAGATGAACACTTTGCAACGGTTATGTAGAAAGGAGAATAATATGATAGCCTTTATGCCTATGAGAATTTGTGATTGTTGTATTGAAGCTATTAAATCTCATGGAGAAAAGATATTTGTTGACTCAGACACCGAAGAAAGCAAATGTAATTGGTGTGATGAAGTTACAGACACCCATGAAGTATTGATGAATGTATAAAAAGGAGAGAATATGGATAAATTATTACAGATGATGTTTGAACATGATCGGTGGGAAGGATTGCTTGATAAGGCAACGCTTAAAGGAATTGATAAAGCTGAGATACGTCAGTATTGTAAGCCTGAAGCAAGAGCCGAACTTTATCGTAGAATAAGGGACGGCAGATTAGAATTCCCTCCTGCTCATGAAGCGAAGATACCGAAAGATGAACCTGGCGAATTTAGAATCGTCTATGTTGGAGAAACTTGTGAGAGGATCTTGTGTTCTCTAATAAATGATTGTTTGTTTGAACTGTTCCCCGAAATGGTGCATCCGTCTTGTAAGTCATATCAAAAAGGGTTGTCTTGTGGAAAGACAGTACAGGAATTGAGCAAGCGGATTGCATCACGAAAGGGAATAGTAGGTGGTAAGTACGACTTTCACCACTACTTCGACACAGTCAATAGAGAACCAATTATGGAATTATTTGATAGAGTTGAAGCAAAACTTGGATTTGAGTATGGAACTGAACCAGTTATGAACTTACTTCGTAAAACATGGAACAATGATTTGATGTTTGATGTTGACGGAAACTTAGTACATAAATGGTCTGGCATCAGACAAGGGAATGCGATTGGTTCTTGGCTTGCCGATGCAGTTCTTTATGAACTTGATGAGTATATGAGTAACAAGTATGAATATTATGTCAGATATTCAGATGACTTAATTGTTTTACATAATAATGTTGACGAAATTACAAAAGATATAAATTCAATTGTTACAAAGTATGGAGTGTCACTTAATCCCAAGAAAGTGGAAACGCTTACAAATGATCGTTGGTTTAAGTTTCTTGGATATTCAATATGTGGAAACAAGATAAGTATAAGCAAAGGCAGATTGAAAACATTTCAGAAAGAGATAATGTCAAGAACAATTAATCAGCGTGGAATTTCATTGCAGAAAGCAATCAATAATGTTCACCGTTATCTTTATAAAGGCAACGGAGAATATGCTTGGGCACATCAAATTCTTAGCATCGTAAATGTTGAATCAGATATAAACATCATGAACGGATATATACTTGATTGCTTAAGAGCAGTAGCAACCGGAAAGAAAAAACTTGGTGGTCTTGGTTACGTTCCTACTCAGATAGAGGGGGTGATTAATCGTGGTAAAGGAAAGAACGTAGCGATGAACAAGAAAAAACTTCCTGTTGTTAAAGGATTTTATTCATTAGGGATGATGCAGCGAGCATTAGTTACTAATAAAAATGCTTACAAAACTTTAATAGCACAAATGTAAATCACATATGGGTTTTAAAAATTCATTTTATGCCGTTTCAATTACCTTCAAATAAAGAGGGAAGCTGATTCCATCATAGATGGAAAGCGGTTCCCTCTTTATTAGACAGATAGAGCATCTTATGATGAGTATCTTAAGGTTTCTGAAACGCCTAAACATGATTAAATTAAAGAGATAAACCAATAAAACAATATGTGAATGAAAGGAGATTGAATGAGATACGAAGAAATCATTGAATCAGTACGGAACGGATCTAAATTTAATATCAGTTTTGAAGAAAGGAAAGTAAGACTTGACGGAAAAGATGTTGACATTTCGGATTTAGGTATTCCAGTTACGGATTTAGACGAAGCATTAAGGTTGATTGAACATCATTATATTAATTATAAACGTTCAGTTCCTAGCGAAAGAAATGATAGCAAAGGAAAAAGATATTTTAGAGCAGATAAAATGAATGATTTATCTGATAAGGAGTTATGTTGTAACGAGTTGCGAGAAGTTGCACAGGTTGATTTAGAGTTATTAGTTCTTGGATTTATAATGAACGGAAGTCTTATTTGGGATAACGAAAAGATGAACGGAACTTGGTTTTGGAAGTCAAGAAAGTATCCTGAATTAATAATTCTAAAAGATTGGATAGGAGATTAATATGGAAGACAATATGGAGTACGGAGAATTTGCAGCAATTAATATGCGAAATAAATTAAAAGGATATGGTTATTCAGAAATAAAGGTTTATGATAGGCGTGGAAATTTATTAAGTTCTGTAAATGACCATTCAATAGTAACAAGAATTCAACCGTTAAACGATGACGAAGTAAAAATTGTAGTTAGGTAAAGGAGATTAAGCGTATGTCAAGAGTATTTTGTCCCAACTGCGGTAGTGAAGTAATTCTTCCCGAACATTCAAGTGTAACGTGTGGGGTTACACTTGCAAATGATACAGATAATAAAGATTATTATCTGAATATGAAAACAACTGAATATGGAACAGTAAAAACAACAGAAAAGGAGAACAAAAACATGGGAAAGGTAACAGAAAGATTAAATACACTTAGGGCGGCAGGAGTTGACACAAGTAATTTCTTCTCGGTGCTTTCGCCGTCTGGAGAAGAAGTTGCAATGAAATGGGTAAACGGAGTTCCGACACCTTGCGATGAAAGCGAACTGAATATAGATCCTATTGAGCGGGAGATATTCGCCAACGGATATGTCAAGAATACAAAACTTCACAGACGTTGGATTATGAGTCAGATGTTTCAGGCTCTTAATTCTCGTTATGGATTTAATGATTGGTTAAAAAATCATGGATATGATTACCAGTGGAAAATGGTCATTGAAGAACTTAGAGTTATGAGTAACATTGAGGGAAAAGATGCTGAAGCATTCGAAGAAAGATCGCAGTTCTTTACAAAATTAGTTGTAATTGATATGCTTTATGACTATCTTGATTCGCTAAGTAAATATATTTACAAACTTAAGGAACATAAATGTAAGGGAGTTCCATATTATAGGATTCCTGGGCACATGGATGTATTTACAGATGATGTATATAAGAAAATCTTACGCCCCGTTGAAGAATATATTTATAAATTTAAACACAATGCAAATAATTATAAAAAAATGTATGATTCGCTTAGATCATTTTATATATATCAGTATATTAAATTGCCGTGGAACACTCCAATGAGCAAAGATTTTATTGATACTTATAAGGCAGAGGGTGCTTATTATACATTAAAGAACATGATAATGTTTCATAATATATCAGTGCCAGTATACTTAGATCCTAACAATGTCGCTTATAAAGATTCAGAAGCATTGGATTATATTAAGGTAGTAGTAAAGTATCAAGCAGGATATAAAGTTCTTGCACTTCTTAAGGCAACTATAGAATATAATCACTTTGATTTCTATAAAAGGCTTGAAGAGTTAGGAGTTAAATAAGTTATAAACTTGTTTGCACAAGTTGTACATAATAGTTTTCAACAATTCAGAGTAGATCTGATTAAAAGAAGGAAACTCTGGAGGCTCACATCCTCCAGACATTCCTTCAATCAGATCTACGCACATGAGTAAGTTAAAGATATGCAACGTGAAAAAAGTTATGTACCACCTTATACACAAGGGAATATGTAAGATGTTTAATTTCATAACCCACCGATGAGAATAAGCTGTACCCGCAGTCATCTCTGCCGGTTCATCACCGGGATATGACTGCTCTTACAGCTCTACATCGCTTGGAAATGTGAGAAAGTTAAATTAAGTGTACGCAAACATTAACATATTAAAAAAATTCATATGCGGAAATTATATATGAGATGTTTCAATTTAAACTACAGGTAAATTGATCGATAACCGCTACAGACAAATGCTGCTGTCGTGGATCACAGATCCAGAAAGCAGCACCTTGCTTAGCTATTATCAGGCTGCCAGTATCCATAACTAGATACTGGCTTCCTGATAATTTTCGACGTTTACCTGTACTCATGGGAAAATTAAATAAAGCATACGAGAAACATAAGTATATAAAAGAAAGGAGATTGACAATGCGGAAATTTAAATTAGTTGAAGTAAATTTTATTGATATGTTTCATTTCCAACTTTATGAAGGCAAGTTTCAAGACATGGAACAGTTAGAGCATTACGGAACTGAAGTTTATGTGTATGCCAATCTATCAAATCTTGAAACTGGGAAGTTTAATAATAGCGAAGTTAGAGTATATGCTCATCCATTTGACTCTTTATATAATGCTCTACATTACGAATTGTATGGTTTTGATTATGAAACAATGGAACAATTTTATTGGGATATCTTAAAGTATATAAATGATAACAACTAAATATGGAACTCTATATACGGAGATTATATACAGGATGTTTCAGATTTAGAAACGCAGGCTTCTATTCGGAACCATTGAAGCAATAATCGCTGCACATCGCAGAGCAATTTTGCAGCGATTCCTGCTTCCACTAGACGGATGTAGAACCGTATATCTGACGGTTCTACATCCGATCTTTCCTCAACGTTCCTGCGTTAACATGGAAGAATTAAATAAAGTATACGGAAACATGAGTGTATAAAATTAAAAAGAAAAGGAGAAAAAGAAATGACAAGAGGAACACTTTTTTATTATGAATCAGATGATAAGGTATGGTCATCATGTGAGTACAACGGAGATATGTATCATGGAACAAAACGAAATCCAGAAGGAATAGGTGCAGAAGTAATTGAACTAATGCAGAATCTTAATAGTTTAGATGACTTTAAAAAGGTATTAAAAACAATAAATAAAAAACATTATCAATACGAAGAAGGTAATAAATGTTGGCTTATTGATTCAAAAGCAATTAAAAAATTTGTAAAAGAAACGATTAAATGGATTGATAATGAACGTCCAGAATTAAAAGGAGATAAGTTGTCAGATCCAAGAGCATGGGATAAAACTCCAACATTCAAAGATGTAAGAACATGGCAATTTTGGGGAGTTCCAAATTTATCAGATTACTCTTATATTTATAATAATTCTGGTGATGATTTGGTTATGATTACAAGAGAAAATGGAGAAGAATTAATAATTCCTGATAAGACTCTTGGAATTTTAAACTACGGATGTATAGAAGAAGAAGAAAATTGAAAGGAGAACTGATATGGCAACAACACTTTACGAACTTTTAAAGGCTCACGCAGGACATACAGTAGAAATAGCCGAGTATGGTGACGGAGCGAATTTTGCTCTGGAAGATATGGATACAGACGAGGTTATGTTTGATACTGATGCGTATGATTTAGTTGGGAAGGAGAAACCTATGAATAAAAAGATAATGACAGAAGATATGTATAACAGATTATGTGAAACATTAACAGATTTTGAAAACTCGACTGATAATGACACAGATCCTGACTGGTTATCAGACGGAGAATGGTTAGATGTATTTTATCAGTTGTGTTGTGATATTCAGAACAATGTGGATAAGACAGAAATTTAATTAAATAAAAAGATTGTTTATATGGAGGGAAAATAATATGAAATATGCGATTCAAGTTAGTTATTATATGTACAATTCGGAAACTGATACAGAATATGAACAGTGGTTATATCTTGGTTTGCAAGGAGAACATAAAATTTTTGTTTTTGATGATTATATTACGGATCAAACAAAGTTATTTGATTCTGCAAAAGAAGCTGGAGAATATGTAGATAAACATTTTGGTTCAGATAAGCAACGATGTAGCTACAGTACAGTAAGAATGGTTGAAGTGAGTTAATATAAATTGAAAGGAGAATTAATATGGGAATGTATACAGAATTAAATATTGGAGTAGAAATAAGAAACGATGCAAAAGTAATACAGAAATTAAAATTTATGCTTGGAGATTCAGACAAAGATGTAGAAATAATACATCCATTGTTTGAAAACACAGATCGTTGGCGTTCTATGCTAAACTCTGGTAGTTATTATTTTGATGGACAAACGGATAGTAAATTATTTAGAGATGATTTATATGAAAATAAACCAATGTATTTTTTAAATGTACGTTGTAATTTAAAAAATTATTGTGACGAAATTAAACTATTTCTTGATTGGTTATGTCCATACATAAAAACAGAAGGATTTCTTGGGTACACTAGATATGAAGAAAAATATAATCCGACATTAATATATAAAGAAAAAGATAAAATAGAATATAGATAGAAAAGGAGAATTATTTGGAGATATGTATCATGTAAGTATGACACATTGGAACTGTTATGGAGTAACAAAGGAGGGTTGGGAATAATATGAAGAAGATATGTATTATTGTTGAAGACGGAATGGTTCAAACTGTTTATTCAACTAGTAAAGACATTGATGTAGAAGTAATTGACCTTGATACTACAGGCTGGAAAGAAGAAGAAAAACTTAGACAGCGTGTAGATCAAATTGAAAACATGAAATCATATAAACATATTTATTAAATGAAATAAATATTTGATTGGAGGATATATGGATAAATTCACAGAGATTTATAACGCCGCATACAATGTATTAGCAGATACGGATATAAGCATGATGTGGGATTATTTGTTTGAACAAGTAAAAAGGGGAAATATATCACGGGCAGATGCCGAACAAATGGGTGAGGATATTATTGATACATATAATCTATAAAACAGTATATTTTAAAGGAGAATTAATATGATGACACCTAAGAAATTAAAGAAAGTAGTTAATGATTGGAGAAGAACTTTACCTATCCCGAGAAGAGCAGATGTAACATATATGACAATGTTTGTGAGAGATTTATTAAAAGAAGCCGGATACGAAGACGCTGCATATATTACTAATGAATTAGTAAACGAGTTAGAAAATATGGACACTAATGAAATCGTAAAAGAAGAAATTTGGATATAATAAAATTGATATTTGAAAGGAGAAAGACATGACAAAATCAGAATTAATTGCAAAAGCAATGGAACAAGAAGAAAGCCTTGAGCGGTATCGGGGTTATCCTTCTGGGATGACGGCAGAAAAAATGGAGATCTTTAACGAGCAGACATTAATTGACTTAATTAAGAAAACGGAAAAGAAGTTGCAGAAGTTAGGATATTGTTGTTACAAAAGATGATTTTGAAGCATGGATATATCATGAGGATTATGGGGTTAAATTATTTATGTGGAGTGAACCTAAAAGAAATATATGTTTTGGTGAGCCACGTATTCAAACATTAGAAGGTTTTAAAGAATTAATTAAATTAGATTTTGATAAATACGCAGATGAATATGCAGAGGAATTTTTTTAACAACTAAATATTGAAAACAGATAGGCACTGAACTTTTACAAGGCAATTCGATTTACAAGTGCTGCATAAATATGGCAGGTACCAGCTCCTTTCAGGATGATCTCCTGAATCTAGCTGGTACCTTTACTATTTGCAGCCCTTTAGATGAGAAAAGTAAAGAAATGTCTACACGATTGTGAGTAAAAGTAAAGATTAATTAAAAAGGAGATTAAAGTATGAACAACACACAGAAAACAGCAAAGAAATTTAAGGAACTGCGGAAATTAGTTTTGCAGAAAGCCAAGATTAAGAAAGGAACTTCGGCTGACAATGTAAAGCTTGGCAACATGGGATCTTGGGCAATGTTATTTGGTAATTGCAGTTGGTATATCCCAGAGCTTGATGTTTATGTTAAAGGAACTTGTGGAGAGAATTGTAGAGGATGTTTTAATCCTAGCAATCCAAAATGTTCTACTTGTTATGTAGCAAAATCCTACTACACACATACAAAGAGAAACGAAGACGGAACAGTAGGAGATATTCTTAAAAACAAGTGTACAGTTAAACTTGGTCATGCTTATAGAACTATAGCAATGACAATGTTTAGAGATGAATTATTATTATCTCTTGATAATCAGCTTACGAGAATGAGTAATAAATTAAGCGTTGTCAGAATTAATGAGAGCGGAGAACTTACAGAGTATGCAGATTTAGCATTATGGAGCGAACTAGCAAAACGCCACCCGGAAACGGTGTTTTATTTATATACAAAGAATTATAAAGTAGTTCGCAAAGTATTAATAAATAACATAGTTCCAAGTAATTTATTTATTAATATATCTGTTTGGCATGAGTTTGGAATTGAAGATTATCTTGAAATGCAAGATCATCCACAGATCAGAGCGTTCTGTTTAGTAGATAAAGACTGGACGAAAGAAAAATACTACTCAAAAGGAATTGAAATCACAAGTATGTGTGGGGCTTATGATGAAAACGGAAAAATGAATCACGCTGTAACTTGTGATAAATGTAAGAAATGTTTTAGCAATAATAATAAATGTGTT
>Ga0265301_10000655_pt1 | contig 48001 bp, 36 predicted proteins | sample AusTroGonzalo_MG_2_FD_193488 | JGI IMG/M metagenome (GOLD analysis project Ga0265301, IMG submission 193488) | Bovine rumen microbial communities from tropical cattle in Woodstock, Queensland, Australia - Gonzalo_04 | ecosystem: Host-associated > Mammals > Digestive system > Stomach > Rumen ...
ATGCTTGCGTAGTCGTCTGCGTCTTCTACGGTCTTGATATCAAACTTCTTATAATCGCTCTTGCTGGGCTTGGCCATCCGGTACACCACGCAGCCTGCTACGGCGTTGGTACCCTGGATGTTACTATTATCAAAGCAATCGATCCACCGCGGAAGCGTAGGCAATCCCATCATTTGTTGCAATTCCGTGAGTATGCGTACCCCTCGTTGCTCGGGATTGAGTTTATCATCCTGTTTCAGCCGGTCTAACTTATACTGTCGTACATTCTGCATTGCCAGGTCAAGCAGTTTCTTTTTATCTCCGCTCACCGCAATATGTACATGTAGCGAATCATCAAAAACATCCGGTATGAACGGAACAATCACGTCTTTTGTCGTGCTTTCCAGCCGTTCCCGCAGTTCCATCATTCCTATCGCCAGCATTTCCTCTTTTTCCTCTTCCATTTTACGGCGGTATTCAATGGTCTGACCTTGTACGATAGAGCCGTTATGCACATGCAGCATGGCGATATATACTTTGTCTTCCTGCTCGTCGTAACCGAATACATCCACGTCTTTTGCCGATGAATTCGTGATAATCGTCTTGCTTTTGAACTGCTCTAGCAACTCAATTTTTCGCTTGACTTCTGCTGCTTCTTCATATCTCATCTCTCCAGCCAGACGCATCATTTCCTCTTCCAGTTGCCTGCCGATCTCGTGTGCGTCACCTTTAATGAGTTTCCGCGCCTGGTCAATCCATTTCTGATAATGTGCCTGTCCATACCCCTCACAGATGCCGCAGCAGTTCTTGAGATGGTATTTGAGGCATACACGGACTTTCTTTTTCTCGATGGAATCGGCAGAAAGTGGTATATTGCATGTTCTGATCGGATAGAGTTTGTGAATCAGCTCCAATACGGTCTCTACGGTATATCCAAAGCTATACGGGCCGTAATACTCTCCTATTTTCTTATTGATGGTTCGCGTCTTAAAGATACGAGGGTAGGGTTCGTGTGTGATGCAGATACTCGGATAACTCTTTCCGTCCTTCAACAAGATGTTGTAGTGCGGTTGGTATTGCTTAATGAGGTTGTTTTCCAACAGAAACGCATCCTGTTCACTATCCACCACCACGTATTTGATATCCGCAATATGGGCTACAAGCTGTCGTGTCTTGGAAGAGGGATGATCTTTATTGAAATAGCTGTTGACTCGACGGTGTAGATTCTTGGCTTTGCCTACATAGATAATCTGTCCTTCCTTATCAAAATATTGATACACACCCGGTTGTTCCGGTATGCGTTTCAACAGTAAGGATATGTGATTATCTTTTGTAGCCATCAATATTCAGTATTCAGCTATCAGCTGTCAGCAGTCAGCATTCAGCCATCAGATTTTTTCTTTTGCCTCTTACTCGTCAACTTCAATTCCGAAGAGGCAGTCCAGGCCGTCGGCTTTTCCTGCCAAATAATTACGTCCGTTCAGGCCTTCCAATTCAATAAGGCAGTTGACGTAGATCTTCTTTACACCCAATTTCTTAACCAATTCGATGGCTGCTTCCATAGAGCCGCCGGTAGCCAGAATGTCGTCATGGATAAGCACGATATCCTCTTCATTGAGTGCATCCTTGTGTATCTGAATAATGTCATCCCCGTACTCCTTCTTATACGTTACGGAGATGGTTTCAGCCGGCAGTTTGTTTTTCTTACGAATCGGCACAAATCCCGCACCTAATTCCATAGCAACAGACGGAGCCATGATAAAACCACGTGACTCAATACCAACCACTTTGGTGATGCCTTTGTCTTTGTATAATTTAACAATCTCATCACGCATCCAAATCATGTAGTCCGATTTGAGCAATGCCGTGGTGATGTCCTTGAACTGTATGCCTTTGATTGGAAAATCAGGCACATTGCGGATGGCGTTTTTTACTTCTTGAGCAGTCATACTATTTTTGCATTTGTTATTTACCATTTAGTCATTTTCTTCTATGTTCCACGTGAAACAATGGATGATAGTTTGTATAACAAACTATATTGGGGATTTAGTATTTGAGATTTGGCATTTGACATTGGACATTTGATTTCATCTGCCCATAAGCACTAGTAATACGCTGATGTCATTGGGACTTACACCGGGTATGCGTTGGGCCTCTCCAATGGATTTCGGGCGGATGCGGCTAAGTTTTTGCCGTGCTTCCGTGCTTAGACTTTGTACTTCGTCATAATTAAATGCGTCGGGTATGCGTATCTGGTCCAAGCGCTGCAGCTTGGCAGCTTCCAATTGTTCGCGTTTGATGTACCCGGCATATTTGATTTGTATCTCGCAACTTTCTACGGTCTCATCGGATAAATCTGCAATTTTTGCTTTGAGTTCCGGAAGTACTTCCGCGAGCGATTTGATGTTCACTTGCGGACGTAAAACAAGGTCGCTCAGTTTGCATCCTTCATGGAGCGCGGTGCTTCCAATGGATTCCAGCCACGAATCTATCTCTCCTTTGTGTACAACGGTGCTTTGCAAATATCCGATGAAATCGGAACAACTTGTTTGTTTTCGGCACCATACATCATACCGTTCTTTATCTGCGAGTCCCATCTCGTAGCTGCGTTTGGTGAGACGGTCATCCGCATTGTCCTGACGCAGCAGAATGCGGTACTCGGCTCTGGAGGTGAACATGCGGTACGGTTCATCAACGCCTTTGTTTACCAAATCGTCGATCAGTACCCCAATATAGCTCTCATCCCTTCCCATAGTGAAGGGTGCGCCTCCATGCACATTGATATGCGCGTTGACACCGGCAACCAATCCTTGTCCCGCCGCTTCTTCGTAACCGGTTGTGCCATTGATTTGTCCGGCAAAGAACAGATTTTTAATCTGTTTGGTCTCCAAAGTATGGTGTAGTTGTGTCGGATCGAAGAAGTCGTACTCGATTGCGTACCCCGGGCGGTAGAGCACTACGTTTTCCAGTCCTTTGATGGTTCGCAGGCCAGCCAGCTGTACCTGCCACGGCAGGCTGCTGGAGAATCCGTTCACATAATACTCATTACTATCCACTCCTTCCGGCTCCAGGAATATCTGGTGGGCATCTTTGTCTGCAAAAGTGACAATCTTCGTTTCTATACTCGGGCAATAACGCGGTCCGATACTCTTGATTTGTCCGTTGAAAAGGGGAGAATCTGCGAGTCCGGCACGTAGTGCCTCGTGTGTGTCCGTATTGGTGTAGGTAATCCAGCACGGCATCTGTTTGAGTTCTCTTTTCACGCTATGAAGGTATGAGAACTGATGCCAGTCGTTGTCACCGTCCTGGCGGACGAGTTCTTCGAAGCGGATGGAGCGTGCGTCGATACGTGCCGGCGTACCTGTTTTCATCCTGTCGGTATGGAATCCGAGTTCTTTCAGTTGCTCGGTAATGCCGTACGAAGCCGGTTCCGAAGTGCGTCCTCCGGGGATCTGTGTTTTACCGCAATGCATGAGGCCGTTGAGGAACGTGCCGTTTGTGAGCACGACTGCTTGTGCAGACATCTCAATGCCTAACATGGTACGTACACCGCATACTTTATTATCTTTGATAATAAGACCGGTGACGATATCCTGCCAGATGGACAGATTGTCTGTATGCGAGAGCACTTTGACCCATTCTTCGATAAACCGTTTACGGTCGCTTTGGCTGCGCGGGCTCCACATGGCCGCTCCTTTGCTTTGGTTAAGCATGCGGAACTGAATGGCGCTTCGGTCAGTCACGATCCCCATCTGTCCGCCCAATGCGTCTATCTCCCGTACGATCTGTCCTTTGGCGATGCCTCCCACAGCCGGATTGCAACTCATCTGTGCAATCTTATTCATATCCATTGTGACAAGCAGTGTCTTACTGCCCATGCGGGCAGCAGCACTAGCCGCCTCGCATCCTGCGTGGCCTGCTCCGACTACTATCACATCGTATTTAAAATCCATATTATCGATTCCTATTTGGTCTTGTTGGTTTGCGCCCGTGCCATAACAGTTTGCCGCCATGCGAGCCCGATGAAACCGTGTGAACCTGCGGTTCGAACGCGTTCTCAAAATGATGTTTTTCCTCCACTTCCATAGTTCTCGGATTCACGAGGATGCCTATGATATCAAACCGTATCTTTTTCTCCACCCAGTGATATTTGACATAAGCATTGGCCGCTGTTATGATGCGTCGTTTTTTACCTTCATCGACGTACTCTTCCGGTTGTATGTCTCCATATGTGCTTGTGCGGGCTTTCACTTCCACAAACACGATTTCTTTCTTGTTCTCCGCAATGATATCCACTTCCAGTTTGCCGATTCTCCAGTTGCGTTCCAAGATGCTTAACTTCTTCTCTCTGAGCATCTTAGCGGCTTCTTCTTCGCCTATTATGCCTATGGGGTCGGTTACAAAAGCCATACTTATCTCAGTTGTTCCATTCGTGCGGCATCCATTCGCAGCAAGATGAATAAGAGGAGCGTGAATCCCCATAACGAGCTACCGCCGTAACTGAAGAACGGCAGCGGAATACCGATGACGGGCAGGAGGCCCAGCACCATTCCCACGTTGACCATCAGATGGAAGAGGAAGATGCCCGCTACTATATATGCATAGATCCGCGTCGAGACGGTCCGTTGCCGTTCGGCGATCTTGATTAAGCGCAAGATGAAGAACATGTATATCAGCAGCACGGTCACCGAGCCCAAGAATCCCCATTCTTCGCCTACGGTACAGAAGATGAAATCCGTGTCCTGCTCGGGTACGAACTGCAGTTTCGTTTGGGTACCGTTCAGGAATCCTTTACCGGCAAAACCGCCTGAGCCAATGGCTATACGTGCCTGATTGACATTATATCCGGCACCGTTCGGGTCTTCTTTCATGCCCAGGAGCACTTCGATACGGATGCGCTGGTGGGGTTGCAGCACGTTGGAGAACACATGTTTACAAGCGTGTGTATATCCGATACAGAAGAATGTGAAAGCCGCTACAATCAGCAGTTTGTACTTACGCCAGTAGAAGCTCAGGCCTATGTTGTACGCCACGAGCAGCACCACCACGCCCATGGAGATGAGGTTGAACGGCATCGGCCGCCATATACAGAGCAGCATACTGATGCTGTAAACCGCTATGACGCTGCCCACCAGAATCAACGCCTGATGCTTCATCCTTTGTTCCTTGCACAGGAAATATATCTCCACCACCGTCAAGAGCAGCATACAAACCAAAAAACCGACAGTTCCGGAACCTAAGGGCAGGGCAATCTCTCCCCAGCGGATACTCATGATGAAGATGGTCACCAGCGCCACCACCACCCATAGTACATAACCGCTCATTCCCTGGCGGTAGAAAGCCAGCAGGAAGGCGGTGAATACCAAGGCCGATCCGGTCTCTTTCTCCCAAACCATGATGATGAGCATCGGTGCGCCGACGAGGACGAACGGAATGACGAGATCGCGCCAGGTACGCAGTTTGTACTCATACCGTCCCATGTACTTAGCGACGGTGAGCGCGACGATACACTTGGCAAACTCAGCCGGTTGCAGATTAACAGGGCCTATGGTGATCCAACTCATTGAGCCCTTGATGTTATGCGCCAGAAAGGGGGTGGCCAGCAGGAGCAAGATCATGGCTCCGTAGGCTATGTAGGCCAATATGTCGTATGTCTTATGGTCAATCAGCAGCAGTACCGTACCCAGCGCCAAAGCACCCAGAATCCATGTGAACTGTTTGCCGGCACGATTGGAGAAATCGAAGATACTCGTCTGGTCAAAATCATAACTGGCTCCGTAGATGTTGAGCCATCCAAAGAGCATGAGCACGAGAAAGAAGCCAATCGTGATCCAGTCAATATTATGCCATATGTTACTACTTCTTGACGCTTGCATGCGGCACTTTCTTAAGTATATAATCTCTTTTCTTCGTCACTCGCTTGACGGTTCCGGTGAGGTATTGCTCCATCATCAGACTTGCGACCGGAGCAGCCCATTCGGCACCGTAACCGCATGTCTCAATGACTACCGCCACCGCTATCTGCGGGTCATCGGCCGGAGCAAAACCGATGAAAACGGCATGGTTGTTACCGTGCGGGTTTTGGGCGGTACCGGTCTTACCGGCCATATGAAGGCTGTCAATCGTATGGAAACGTCCGGTACCGTTACTCATCACGCGGCACATGCCTTCCTTGACGAGCTCGAAATGCTTCGAGTCGATGTTTATCTGATGTCTATGCGTGAGCATGGAGTCGTTCTTGAGCAAATGGGGCGTGATGTAATACCCCCCGTTGGCGATCGTAGCGGCCTGGTTGGCCAGCTGGAGAGGAGTGACCAACAGCTCACCCTGTCCGATGCTGAGTGAGCGTATCGTCTGCGCTTTCCATCCTGTGGCGCCATGCATACGGTCGTACAACTGGATGGAAGGAACGCTGCCGGAAGACTGTTCGCTGAGGTCCGTGTCGGTGAATCTCTGTCCCAACCCGAATTCCATCACGGCATTTCTCCACAAGGTATACCGGTTTTTGAAATCCTCATTGTCGTTTCCGTATCCGTCTTTCTGCAGCAGGTCTCTGAACGCGCACCAGAAATAGGGGTTACAACTCTGCTCGATGGCGTTCAAGAGGGAAACAGGTGAGCCGTGAAAGTGGGTACACGGGATAGGTTTGCTATCTTTGCTCGAGCACTGATACATCGTATTGACGGTGATGCCTTTCTGCTGCAGACAGACGAGCGTCATGATGGTTTTGAAAGTAGAGCCGGGCGGGTAAGTCGCCTGTGTGGCGCGGTTGACCAGCGGTTTATCGGGATCCCGGAGCAAGGCATTGTAATTGGCGCTCCGCTCCTTGCCTACCAGCACTTTCGGATTCCAGGTAGGATAGGAAGCGATAGCCAGTATCTCGCCGGTCTTGGGCTCGATAGCTACAGCGCTGCCTTTCTTGCCATCCAACAGTTCTTCCGCCAGCATCTGCAGCTTGATATCCAATGTGATCTGCAAATCGGTGCCGGAACGTGCCTGTTTGTCCATCTTACCGTCCTGATAGCTGCCCTGCAGGCGCCCGCGTGCATCGCGCATGAGCACTTCCACGCCTTTCTCTCCGCGCAGTTGTTTCTCGTAGGTCTTCTCGAGTCCGTCACGCCCCGAGTAATCTCCTCGTGCGTAATAACTGTCACGCTCGATATCGTTCTGGTTCACCTCGCCTACAGAGCCCAGCACATGGGCGGCGGAGTTGTATTTGTAGTCACGCAGCGTACGTTTCTGAATATGTATGCCGGGGAACATATACAGCGATTCCTGCAATGCGGCGATGTCCTCCTTCTTGAGCTGGTTCATAAAGACCTGCGGAGTCCACGAGGAGTAACCCCGGTTCTTCTTCGTGTCCTTGATATCCGCCATGCGGCTTTCGAACTCCTCGACGCTGATATTGAGACTTTGGCAGAACGATATCGTATCCCATGGTTTGGTCATGTCGCGCATGACCATCGTCACCTCATAGATAGGCTGGTTGAAGACCAGGAGTTCGCCGTTACGGTCATAGATAAGACCCCGCGAAGGATAGATGGTCTGGTGCACCAGGGCGTTGCTGTCCGCCTGACCGGCGGTACTCTTATCGATGATCTGCAGATAAAAAAGACGTATTATATACGTCATTACAATCACCACGGCAATGCCTGCGATGACATATCGGCGTCTATAATACGGATCGTTAATCATTTATATCTCAATGCGTTATAACCGATGATAACCAGGAATGTGATGATGCTGCTGACGAAAGTCTCCAGCAAAACAAAACCGAGATGACTCCAGCTCCATGCAGAGAGCGAGAAGATGATGAGATGATGCAGCACCACGAGGATTGCGACATACTCCATCATGGCCACCAATCCGATGGCGCGTAAGCTGATTTGTTCGTTGAGGCGGTCCCGGTCATTGACGATGAAGCCGAGCAGGTAGCGTCTCAAGAACATGATCAGTACGCAGCTGGCCATATGGATGCCCAATGAATTGCTGAAGATATCCATCGTCAGACCTGCTGCGGCGCCAATGAGTATATCCACGCTGGGGCGTAGTGTAATCGGCATCATCAGCAGGCACAGCAGATAGACGGACGGATGACAAACGCCCCATAATTGCAGCTGGTCAAACAAGAACAACTGCAGTATCATCACGACGATATATCGTCCAAACTGTTTAGTCCAACCCATTTGCCAGTTCCTCCAATTCTTTTTGACGTGCGTTCTGCACCACTTCCACAAACTTAAGCCGCTTGAAATCGACTTGCAGCCGTACCTGTATCGTATAATATGAGTCTCCGTCCTTCAGTTTGCAACTCTCCACGATTCCAACGGGTATTCCTTCCGGAAAGACGGGACTCAGACCGCTGGTGACGATGGTATCCCCCTCCTTCACTTCCATATGGGAAGCTACATCGGTCAGTTGCGCCAGCCGGCAATCCTTGCCGTTCCACTGCAGGGTGCCGATATAATCATTTTTCTTAAAGCGGCAGCTGAGGTTCATATGGGTGCTGATGAGGGGAATGGCTATACTGTAGTTCCGCCCGACGGTTCGGATGATACCGACAGCTCCGTCTCCGTTCCGCAGACCCTGTCCGCGGACGATGCCGTCGCGGCTGCCGCGGTTGATGGTGATGTAGTTATGGAGTTTGTGGGTGGTCATCTGCACCACTTTTGCATCCCTATACCGGATGGAATCGCCGGAAAGAAGGGCTTCCATCTCGCTCAACTGGTTTCGTAACTCGGCGTTCTCCCTGGCCAGGTCTTCGTTTTGTCCGCGCAGACTGAAATACCCTTTTATTTCGCTTATCTGCTCATTCTGCCAGGCGATGAAGCTATTGGCAGTACTGAGCATACTGCTTCTCGGAGCCGCATTATTGATGATGATAAGCATAAATGCAGCAACTTCCAAGGCGATGAACACGAGGAAGTTGCTATAACGCTGCAGTATTTTGAAAATAGTCCGCATGAATGGAATCACAATTTACAATGTACAAAGTACAAAGGGTTTGTAGCAGGTCCGGTACTGTATTCAAAATCCGTAAGGACTACAAACGTTGCACCCAACTCTATAGAACGCTTTGTCAATCGGTCCTTGATTAGCGAAGCAGGAAGCCGAAGTTATTCACATTCTTCAGGGCTACGCCGGTGCCGCGAGCCACGGAGTGCAGCGGGTCGTCCGCCACGTGGAACTCGATGGTGATCTTATCCGTCAGACGTTTCGCCAGGCCGTGGAGGAGGGCGCCACCACCGGTGAGGTAGATACCGCGTTTCACGATATCGGAGTACAACTCCGGCGGCGTGGTCTCGAGTGCCTGAAGGACAGCGCCTTCGATCTTGCTGACACTCTTCTCGAGGCAGTGTGCGATTTCCTGATAGCTGACAGGCACGGACATCGGGAGAGCCGTCACTTTGTTAGGACCTACCACGATGAAATCTTCCGGCGCATCCTCCAACTCCGGGAGGGCAGAACCCACCTGGATCTTGATACGCTCGGCTGTCGGTTCGTCAATACGCAGGTTGTGCATACGACCCATATACTCGATGATATCCTGGTTGAAGTCATCACCGGCGATCTTGATGGATTTGTTACTAACGATACCGCCGAGGGAGATGACTGCGATCTCCGTGGTACCACCACCGATGTCGACGATCATACATCCTTCCGGACTCTCGACGTCCAGGCCGATACCGATAGCCGCCGCCATCGGCTCATAGATCATGTAGATGTCGCGTCCACCGGCATGCTCGGAAGAGTCACGCACGGCACGGATCTCCACCTCGGTAGAACCGGAGGGGATACAAACGACCATTCGGATGGAAGGAGAGAAGAGGCGTGCCTGCTTCGGAATCATCTTGATCATGCCGCGGATCATCATCTCGCAGGCATAGAAATCCGCAATCACACCGTCACGCAAGGGGCGTACGGTACGAATCATCGTGCCACCCTTACCGATCATCTGCTGTGCCTTGCGGCCGACGGCCACCATTTTGTTGTCCGCCATCGAGATAGCTACTACAGAAGGCTCATCCACCACAATCTTGTCATCGCACATGATGATGGTGTTCGCTGTTCCCAAGTCGATAGCAATCTCCTGTGTAAAAGAAAAAAGTCCCATATTTATGCAATTAAATTTTTATTCCAAATTCCAAGCCCAAACGGCACCCACAAGCGCCTATTCATCCAAATTAGCGTGCAAAGGTACTACTTTTTTTTTGAATATGCAAGCGCGCGCGCAATTTTTTCATATTTTTCTTTGTTTGGCGGTTTCCCTCGGCTCGGAGTTTACAGCGCCATCTCCATGGTGACATGAGGTATTTCGGCTTCGATGAAGATGTCCCCTACGGTATGGAATCCGAGGTGTTTGTAGAAGGGGACAGCCTGGGTCTGTGCGTGGAGACGGAGCGTCTGCGCGCCCAGCCGGCGTGCTTCCTCAATCATCTGAGTCATGAGGAAGCGTCCATATCCTTTGCCGCGTTCGACGGTGAGCATGCGACCGATGCGCAGTACATTTTTCTGAGCTTCCTTGTACAGGCGGGCATAGGCAATGACGAGGCCGTTCTTGCGGAGTGAGAAATGGGTGGCGAGGTAGTCGATGTTATCTTCATCGAGATAATGGATATGCTGTTCGCCGACGAAGACAGAGAAGCGGGCTTTGAGAATCTCGTAAATCTCCGATGCGGAGAGGTCGGAGAAGAGTTTGACCTGCAGTCTTACATTGCGCGGGAGGAGAACCGGCAGCGCGGCTTTGCGGCGTTTGACGGCCGGTTTCTGCTTAAGCTGCTCGCTGATGACATGATAGACGTACTGGCGAACAGTTATGAAGCGTTTGGGTGAAGGTAGTTGTTTCCAACTGCCGCTCCGGTTAAACTCGTCCATGCGTTTCCGCCACTCCATGACCTGCTGCGGATCGGCCAAGATGCGGTTCACGAGGGCGTTGGTCTGCCCGAAGACGGATCGCTGCATTTTTTGCGCTTTGGAAGGGGCGTCCTCGTACTCTTTTAGGATAGTATGAACGAACTCTCTACCGTTTCGAATGCGGTGAACCTCGTTGCTCTTTTTGTTCATTTTTCCGCTAAATTTCCGGCCTTCTACCGATCTAACTATTGCCATAATCTTTGAAATAAAGTATATATATACATAGTATATATATAGTATTAGTAAATAAATGTTAGTTTATGAATCTTATCCTTGGGTAATCCTTGGGTAACTTTCGGGCTGTTTTATGGTCAAGTTTCGATTTACTCTCAATTCCTGTTCATTTCAATTTCGGCACAAAGGTACAACAAATATTTGAATTATGCAAATTTCCGGTGACGAAAAATGAAAAGTTACTCATTTCTGCCGTGTCATGCTGAGTGGCAAGGTGTGCGGGAACGGGCGAAAACAAAACGCGCGCAGCAGAAGCCGCGCGCAGAAAGTACGGAAAATGTCCGATGAAATCGGCCGATTATTGCTATTTCTCCTCGTATTCGTCCTCTTTCGTCGGGAAGAACAGGAAGACGATATTCATGATCGGGCACAGGATCCACCATCCGCTATGTCCGGAGTCGTGATAACGACGAACCGCTACAGCCAGAGATGGCAGCCACAAAATCAGGGTAAAAATCAAATTGATGATACCGATGGCTGTTTCTTCATCGATAATTAAGAAAAGATTCGCATTCTTGTCAATCGCGGAAGTACCACAGCCGATGATAAATGTAAAGAGATAAAACCACCAGTATTCAGACCGGGATGCACGGCCCGAGAAAGTCGCATACTTGCGTAAGCATATAAAAACCGCGTCAGTAAAAGTCATCATGATTATGCTATTTTTTGAGTAATGAATAAAAATCGACGGTGCAAAGGTACAATAAAAAAATAAGATACGCAAATTTTGGAGTGAATAAAATATTAATTTATTAGTTTTGCCAGGAAAAGAGGGCGGATGGTATACGCTTATAAAAGAAGAAAGAAATGGTCGGTCGATGACATCGACCTGCAATGAGAAGAAGGAAGGGCGAAGGGGAAAAAGCGTCAAAAAATGGTGCTTTTTCAATTTTTATTTGCATATATGCAAAAAAAATCGTATCTTTGCAGCGAATTTTGTAAATATAACAACAATGAGACGTTCGGTAAAGTTATTTTTTACACTGGTAGCGATGATCTGTTTGATTTCCTGTGAGGGGAATGGTGTGGATTCGCGTGACGCGTTTACGGGTGAGTACACGTTTGCCGCTTCGGGCAGCGCGGATTTGTATATGGGCGCAACGAAACTATATACTATCCCATTGGACGAGACAGGAACGTTTGCCATCACCAAGGCGGAGGAAGAAGGAGAGGTGCTGATCACCGGATACAATGACACGATTCGTGCATCTGTTTCAGGCAAGAACCTGCTGTTCGAGTCCACGACGGCGAGTTATGAGTACGAAGGTGTGAAGATACAGTTGACGTTTATTTACGGAAAGGCGACTTTGGACGGCAACCAGTTGCATTGGAACACCGATGTACAGGCAACCGGTTCGTACGGCGCGTTATCCGCTTCGGGTTCCGGACAGGTTGCGGTGGTAGCGACGAAGAAGGATTAGTGGATGAAGGGGTTGGCGGATTAGTGGGTTAGGGAAAAAAAAAGCACCCACGAAGATTCGTAAGTGCTTTGCGCTCCCTCTAGGACTTGAACCTAGGACCCCCTGATTAACAGTCAGATGCTCTAACCGACTGAGCTAAGGAAGCAGAACTCTTGGAAGCCTTCAGTATTCAGCATTCAGTATTCAGATTTTCTGATGACTGAAGGCTGACGGCTGACAGCCTTTTCCAAAAGCGGGTGCAAAAGTACTGCTTTTTTTTGAAACCACCAAATTTTTTGGCAAAAAAATGCATATTGATATAACTTTTTTTGAAAATTAACCCAATTTTTGGTCAAAAATACAAAAAAATGAAGAAAATTTTAGGTTTAGGTAACGCGTTAACGGATATTTTGCTTCAGGTAAGCGAAGATGATTTACGCGAACTGGGTTTTCCGAAAGGAAGCATGAACCTTATCTCCAAAGAACAGGCAGAGCAGATTCAGTACCGTTTTCTGTCAGTCCGCAAACGTATGGTGGCCGGTGGTTCGGCGTCGAACACGATCAACTGTATCGCCTCATTAGGCGGCAAATCCGCCTTCATCGGCAAGATCGGTAATGACGAGGTGGGCGATTTCTACCGCGAGGACATGATCAAGAACGGCGTGAAGCCGATACTGCTTCTGTCTTCGAAGAATGCGATGTCGGGTGTGTCCATCGTGCTGGTGACGCCTGACGGCGAGCGCACGTTTGCCACGTATCTGGGTGCTGCGGCTGAGTTATGCGCCGATGACATCTCCAAAGATGCATTCAACGGTTACGACATTTTCCATATTGAAGGTTATCTGGTTCAGAACCACGAGTTGCTGGAGAAATCTCTCCGTCTCGCCAAGGAAGCGGGTTGCATGGTGTCGCTGGATCTCGCGTCATACAACGTTATCAACGAGAACCACGCGTTCCTCAAGGGGCTGGTGAAGCAGTATGTGGATATCGTGTTTGCCAATGAGGACGAGTCGTTTGCGTACACGCATCTCAATCCGGAAGAGTCGGTTCAGATGATAGCGGAGCAATGTGACATCGCGGTCGTCAAGGTGGGCAAGAACGGTTCGTATGTGCAGCAAGGCAGCAAGCGTCATCATATCGGCGCCATCACGACCAGTTGTACGGACTCGACCGGAGCCGGTGACTATTTCGCAGGCGGATTCCTGCATGCGCTGGCGGATGGTTTTGATATCCGTCGCTGCGCGGAGATAGGAACGATAGCCGCCGGACGTGTTGTGGAGGTGGTAGGTACGAAGCTGAGTGACGACACGTGGGAGGAGATCCGTCGTATATGCGCCCTTTACCGCGGGTTTATGCAGAAATACGATAAAGATTGACGATTGGACGATTGACCAGGTACGATTGATTGATTCATTGAAAATAATTGACAATTGTTCGCTATCAATCGTAAATAAACTCAATCGTCAATAAATCGTTCAATCGTAAATTTGTAAATCGTCAATTAAAATTATGAAATACATCCTTTACCCCCTTTATATTCTTTGGCAGTACTTGATAGCATGGCCGATATTTGCGGTCATAACGGTTTTTACAGCGATTTTCACCATCGTGTTTGTTCCATTCCGTAATGCGGAGTTTGTGCATAAGGAGCAACAGTTCTGGTCACGTTCCATCTTCCGGCTGATGCTTCTGCCGGTTTCCGTAGACGGAACGGAGCATATCAAGCCCGGCCAGAGTTATGTATTCGTAGCCAATCACCAGTCGATGTTCGATGTATGGCTGATATACGGCTGGTTGCCGGTCATCTATAAATGGCTGATGAAAGCGGAGTTGCGCAGAGTGCCGTTTGTCGGTACAGCCTGCAAAGCGGCCGGGCATATCTTCGTGGACCGCAGTAGTGCCAAGGCTGCAGTCGTCAGTTTACGAAACATCGAGAAGCAGTTGGTGAACGGTGTCTGCACGGTCATCTTCCCGGAGGGTACGCGTTCGATGACCGGTGAAGTGGGACGATTCAAACGGGGTGCCTTCCAGATAGCTATTGACCTGGGTCTGCCGGTTATACCGCTTTCGCTGGACGGCTGTTTTGAAGTGCTCCCGAAAGGAAAACCGTTTGTGCATCATCATGCCGTGCATATGCATATCGGCGAACCGATTGATTTAAAACAGTTTGCGGATGCGGATGGCAAGATTGACGCCAATGCGGCCAACGAGGCTGTCCGTAAGGCGGTGATCGAAGGCAGAAAACAGATTTAACGCACACGCGTACGCGAATACATTTTATTAAATGCTTTTCCGTGATATCATAGGACAGGACGAAGTAAAGCGTCAGATGCGCTTATCGGTGCGTGAGGGGCGGATTCCTCATGCGCAACTTTTTTCCGGGATCTCCGGAATCGGTAAGTTGCAGTTGGCGTTGGCATATGCGCAATACCTGAATTGTCCGCACCGTACTGAGGAAGACAGTTGCGGGGTCTGCCCCACATGTCTTCAGTTCGAGAAACTGCAGCATCCGGACTTGCATTTTGTTTTCCCGATCGTGAAGACGGACAGCGGCGATACGTGCGATGCGTATTTAGAGCCATGGCGCGAGATCATTCTAAACCGTCATTATTTTGACTTGGACGACTGGCACAGCGCTTTGGGCGTCGAGACCAAGCAATCGATGATATACGAGAAAGAGAGCGGTGAGATTTTACGGAAGCTGAGTCTCAAGCCATACGGTAACGGATATAAGGTAATGATTATCTGGCAGCCGGAGAAGATGAACGCTACGTCCGCCAACAAACTGCTCAAACTGCTGGAAGAACCGCCGGTGCAGACCGTCTTCCTGATGGTGAGCGAGCATCCGGAACAATTACTCTCCACGATCCAATCGCGTGTGCAGACGATACGTGTTCCTCGTATGGAGACGGAGGTGATAGCCGAGGCACTCCAGCGCAAAGGCATCGATGCGACCCGCGCCGTTGATATAGCCCGTATCGCCAACGGCAGTTATCTTGCAGCCTTGAAAAAAGCCGATGAAACCGAAGAAAATCAGCAGGAGTTACGCGATTTCATCGCCCTTTTCCGCGATGCGTACACGGTAGGCGTGCTCAAAGACCCGCAGAAGAAATATGAGAGTCTGAAGCGTCTGCGTCAATGGAGTCTCGATATGGCGGATGCGAAAGTGGGAAGAGAGCGTCAGAAACATTTTCTGCAATATGCCCAGCAGCAGGTACGTGAGAACTACATCCGTAACTTAGGGCAGCCGGAGATGAACTATCAGATGGCAGCGGAGCGTGAGTTCTCCGTCAAGTTCTCACCGTTTATCCATGACGGCAACGTGGAAGGGATTATGAACCAGTTGGACCTGGCTGAACGACAGATCGAGCAAAACGGCAATGCGAAGGTGATTTTCTTCGACCTTTGCCTGCAGATGATCGTGCTGATTAAGAAGAAAGTTGAAAGTTGAGAGTTTATAGTAGAAAATTTTAAGAAATGAAAAAATATACTACAGGAAGTGATCATAGTGAACTGAGTGCTGCGGCAACCAAGCGCAACTCGGCTCATATGTTACCGGTAAGCGACTGGTTGTCAGACTTGCCGGAGAATACCCAGTTGACCGATCTTATCGAGGTGCAATTCAAGAACACCCGAAAAGGATATTTTCACAACAGCATTCATCTGCCGCTGGAGAAAGGAGTCAAAGTGGTTGTGGAAGCCAATCCGGGATATGATGTCGGTGAAGTGGTGCTGACGGGTAAGTTAGTGGAGTTGCAGATGCGCAAGAACCGTATCGATTCGTCCCGTTATGAGGTTCGCCAGGTAATTCGTATTGCGACGGAAGAAGATCTGGAGAAAGCACGTCAGGCGCATGCCCGTGAACACGAGACCATGATCAAGGCCCGTGAGCTGGCCAAGTCATTGGGACTGGAGATGAAGGTAGGTGATGTAGAGTATCAGGGTGACGGATCGAAAGCCATCTTCTTCTACATTGCAGACGGTCGTGTGGACTTCCGTCAGCTCATTAAGATTTATGCCGAGACCTTCCGTATCCGCGTAGAGATGAAGCAGATCGGAGCGCGTCAGGAAGCAGGCCGTATCGGGGGCACAGGTCCTTGCGGCCGTGAGTTATGCTGCTCGACCTGGATGATCAATTTCAACTCAGTAGGAACCGGTGCCGCACGTCTGCAGAACATATCGCCGAATCCGCAGAAGCTGGCAGGAATGTGCGCCAAGTTAAAATGCTGTCTGAACTACGAAGTGCCGGTTTATGAAGACGCCGTCAAGCTGCTGCCTTCCCGTCATGCGGAGTTGGAGACAAAGGATGCAACGTGGTATTTCTTCGCTTCCGATCCATTGGCCGGAACGGTTACCTATTCTTCCGATCCGCAACATGCGGGCAACCTGACCACCCTGAGTGCCACCCGTGCCCACGAGATTATTGCGATGAACCGGCGAGGAGAGAAACCGGATACGCTGGAAGGCACACGTGCCATTTCCGCTGAAATAGGATACCAGACGGGTCACGGAGACGTAACGCGGTTTGACAAGAAGAAAAAGAAAATGCACTCTCATAGAAAATGAAACGAACCTTAGTATATTTGAGCCTTGCAGTTATTGCGTTGACCACGCTGGTTTCCTGTCATCGCAGTATCGTGTACAGTCAGTTTACTCCGATTCCATCGGGAGAATGGCATATGGATTCCATCCTGCATTTTGACTATACGATTGCTGACACCTCGGTGGATTACCGGATGATGATCTATATCCGTCATACGGAGCGTTATCCGTATCAGAACATGTGGCTGTTTGTAGGAGACAGTCTGTCCCGCGATACGATTCGTTTCTTCCTGGCCGATGACCGCGGAAAATGGTTAGGCGACAAGAACAGCGGTTTGTACGAAGTGCCGGTTATTTTCGGAGACCATCTGCATTTTGCAGATACAGGCACGTATCACCTGGATATTCAGCAAGGTTTACGCGACACGTTGCTGCGCGGAGTGATGGATGTAGGGGTGGAAATCACGGAAAGTGAAAGGAATTAAGGAGTGAAGGGATGGGCAAGAATAAATTAAAAAAGTTCGCTGAAATGGAGACATTCTCGAATGTCATCCAATGCGGGGCACGCGAGATAAGCCCTCAGCCGTCAGCCGTCAGCCATCAGCACCATGAGATGGCAGGACACTGGCGTGACCGTTTTTTTCACAATGACTATCCTATTGTTCTGGAATTGGGTTGCGGACGAGGAGAATACACGGTAGGTCTGGCACGCCGGTATCCGGACAAGAACTTTATCGGCGTTGATATCAAGGGCGCGCGTATGTGGGCCGGAGCCAAAGAGGCGGAGACGGAAGGGCTGAAAAACGTAGCCTTCCTGCGCACGAATATCGAGGTGATTACTGCGTTTTTTGCCAAGGACGAGGTGGATGAGATATGGATTACGTTCTGTGACCCGCAAATGAAAAAAGCGACCAAGCGGCTGACCAGTACCTATTTCATGCAGCGTTATCAGCAGATTGTCAAGCCGAACGGGCTTATCCATCTAAAGACAGACAGTCCGTTCCTGTATGCCTACACGATCGAGATGCTGCGGCTGAATCCATATCCGGTAGTTGCCCATACAGATGATTTATATGGAGAGTCTTCATCCGTCTGCCCTCAGCCGTCAGTATTCAGTGACGCCCAGGCGCTTCAGACGCATTATGAGAAACAATGGTTAGATCGCGGTTTGAGCATCAAATATATCGAGTGGCAGCTGGCACCGATGACGACGTTTGAAGAACCGACCATAGAGATAGAGCATGACTCCTATCGCTCGTACGGCCGAAACTATAACAGTCCTGCATAATATGATGAAAAAGATTCTATGTCTGTCAAGCATGATCATCGCTTCCCTGATGACTGTCCATGCCGTTGTGGTGAATTACACGACCGATAACACCACGATCTTCAAGAACCCCGAACGCGGTTTTACGGAGGAGTTGAACGGAAAAGTGACGGAAAGCAATCCGTACCGTATCAAGAATCACATCAGCAGCAACTGGGGCAATAACGACATGATGACGATGCCTGTGGTTCTGTATAATTTCAACAACTTCAAAAGCCAAGATCTGCCGGATGCCATATTGAACGGTTTTGACGAGGATATGCAGGTATTACGTTCAATGGGTTTGAAATGCGTGTTACGATTCGCTTATACAGAGCGTGAGAATGACAAGGTAGATGCCACTCCGGAATGGGTGAAGCGTCACCTGGAGCAGTTGAAGCCTCATCTGGCAGCCAACGCGGATGTGATTTATGTGCTGGAAGCGGGTTTTGTAGGCGTATGGGGAGAGTGGTATTACACCTCGCACTATGGGAATGAGAGCCAGCATATGAACGCGAACCGCCGTAAAGTGATTCAATACCTCTTTGAAAATGCACCGGAGGACCGATTTATTCTGTTCCGTTATCCGATGTTGAAGACCGAGTATTTCGGCAGTACCGTTGCATTAACGGCAGAAGAAGGATTCTCCGGCACGATGAAAGCGCGTTGGGGATGTCATAACGATGCGTTTCTGCATAACTGGGGTAATATGGGAACGTATGCGAGTGATGACGACGATGATGATCCTCAGGTAAGGCAATTCATCGCGGATGAGACGCTGTATGTGCCGAATGGAGGGGAGACGAACATAGACGATGATGATAATCTGGCGAAGAGACAATATACGAAAGCGCCATCCGAGATGAGCAAGTACCACTGGTCCTTCTGCGGCTCGACATATGCCACTCCTGTGACGAACCGTTGGCGCAGCAGCGGTATATTTGATACACTGAATATCCATATGGGATACCGGTACAACCTGGTGGACGGTCAGTTCAGCGACGAGGCGGCGCCAAGCGGCAAGATGAACGTGACGATACGTGTACGCAATGACGGTTACGCACCACTATACAACGAGCGCCCGGTCTATCTGGTGTTAATAGCACAGAGTGCTGCGCAGACAGAATACAGAATACAGCTGAAGACCGACCCGCGCCGCTGGTTGCCGAACGGTGTCATCAGTTGGATCAACGAGCAGGTAGATATCCCGGAGAATGCGAAGGAAGGCACGTATGAGTTGTATCTATGGCTGCCGGATAAATATAAGTCTATCCAGAACGACCCGCGTTATGCAGTCCGCTGCGCCAATGTGAATATGTGGGACAGCAACACCGGTTTCAATGACTTGGGAGCGACTGTCACCATCTCCAATACCGCTCCGTCGGATCCGGGAGAGTTGCCGGAAGGGATAGGAAAGGTACAAGGGGACAAAGTGCAATGTACAAAGGTGATTGAGAACGGAATGATGTATATCGAAATGCCGGATGGAAAACAATATACGATTGACGGAATGAAAAAATGACGAATACGATTGTCTTTGATTTGGGAGGTGTGATCATTGATCTGAATGTGCCTCGTTGTGTAGCGAACTTCAAGCGATTGATGGGCGAAGATAATGTGCGTAATGTGCTGGGCATTGATGACGAAGGTGAAGGTGTGGTGGCGGTGAGCGCCGCAACCAAACAGCTGATGCATGATTACGAGTACGGCAACATCACGACCGATGAGTTTCTGCATAGTCTGCAGGAGTACTGCCATGCCGGCACGACGATAGAAGACATCCGCTCTGCCTGGCTGAGCATGTTAGGAAACCTGCCGCAGGAGAAACTGGATTATATAGCCGGTCTTCGTAAAAAGGGATATAAGACGGTGCTGCTATCCAACTCCAATGAGCTGCATTGGGATCCTATCTGGGAGCAGTATCATCTTGGAAGTTATTTTGACTACGTGTTTGCGTCCCATCATCTGCATTTGGCGAAGCCTAATCAGGAGATTTTTGACCATGTGGTGCGTGAAGCGGATATCGATTGTACGCACACGGTTTATGTCGATGACCTGGAGAAGAACAGAGCCGCCGGCCAACGTTTTGCCGGATGGAAAACCGTAGCGTCCATTGACGAGTTACGAATGATGATTGACGATTGATGTACGATTCAGAAATAATTTACGACTTATGAAAAACATCTTGAAACATTTTGCCATCTGGAACGAAGTGGAAGAACCGCAGCCGTTACGAATAGGCTTTATCAATGATTCCTTTGTTGTTCCCGCGAAACGTATCGGCGAAACATCGTATTGCCTGCAGCGCATAAACCATCGTATCTTCAAGGATGTAGAGGGTTTGATGCGCAATATTGAGATAGTGACATCCCATATCCGTGAGAAACTGTTAATCGCCCGAGAGGAGAATATCGAACGCAAGGTGCTGCATCTGATTCCCACCAAAGAGGGCAAGACGTTCTACAAGTCACCGGAAGGCGATTACTGGCGCTTGTATGTGCTGGTGGAGCCGGCTACGTCGCAGGAGAAAGTAACGCCGATGTCGGCGGAATTGACAGGTCAGGCATTCGGCCGTTTCCAGAGCCAGCTGGCCGATCTGCCGTTCAATGCCTTAAGCGAGTCGATACCGAACTTCCATAATATGGAGTTCCGTCTGCAGGAACTGGACGAAGCTATACGAGCAGCTGACAGCCTTCAGCCATCAGATGTCAGGCACAAGCGGTTGGAGGCTTGTCAGGACATCATTGAGTGGATTAACAAACGCCGCGAGATGATGTGTCTGGCAGAGGTGCTGTTCCGTGAAGGCAAACTGAGAAAACATATCAACCACTGTGATACGAAGGTCAACAATGTGCTGTTTGACGAGAAGGGCCGGCCTATCTGTATCGTGGATCTGGACACGGTGATGCCGGGATTCGTATTCAGCGACTTCGGTGATTTTATGCGTACGGCAGCGAACACGGGTCTGGAGGATGATCCGAATCCGGATAACATCCATGTGGATCTGGAGATTTTTGAGGCCTATACACGGGGCTATCTGAAAGAGGCGACATTCTTAACGGACTTGGAGAAAGAGATGCTGCCTTACGGTTGCCGGCTGTTGAGCTATATGCAGACAGTTCGTTTCTTTACGGACTATCTGAACGGCGATACGTATTACAAGATTGCGTATCCGGAGCATAATCTGGTAAGAACGAGAGCGCAGTTGAGGCTGGTGGAAGAGCAAGAGAAAGTAGAGGAGCAAATGCGGAGCATTATTGCTCATTTATGATTTAAGATTTTTGATTTATGATTTTAAAGATCGATAATGTCAATTGGCCGGTTGATTTTCCGGAGAAACCGGAAGTGCGTGTGGATGTGGAGAACGACCGTGAGGCGCTGTATCTGACCTATCATGTCCAAGGCGAACAGTTACGTGCCGTGACTACAGAAGACCAGGGCCCGGTATGGGAAGACTCGTGTGTGGAGTTCTTCTGCCAAGTACCCGGAGAGAAGCACTATATGAACTTCGAATGTAACTGTATCGGGTCGATGGTGGCTTCCAGACGATTAGGCCGAGCAGAAGATGTACAGCCGTTTTCGTCCGATGAAATGGCGCTTATTGAGCGGAAATGCAGTTTTCCGAGAGAGGCGTTTGAGGAGAAGGACGGTCTGTTTGAATGGAAGGTAGAGTTACGTATTCCTCTGAAGCTGATTTTTAGAGAAACGGAGCCCGTCTTCCCGCAAAAACTGAACGCGAACTTCTACAAGTGTGCCGATAAAACGAAAAAGCCGCACTTTGTCAGTTGGCGGCCTATCGTATTACCGAAACCGGATTTTCATTGTCCGGAATTCTTTGGTGAAATAGAACTTCGTTAGAGTACAGAGTACAGACCGTTGCACTGACAGAATACAGACTGTTAATCCATGCGATGGCCAATAATTGTATAAGTATCTAATTGGCGCCGTATAAAGACTGCCCCGTTGTGGAAGAACTTATACGGCGTTAATTGTGTCTCTTCCTTTGAAGCCGGTATATCCCACGTGTCAATCCTGAAATCGTAGTTGTAGAACACCGTTCCGACGGAGTCGTATGCCGTAAGATGAATCTGCGATGCATCGGCAGACATATCCAAGGTGGAGAAGCAGGAGACGCGTTTGTAGAAGATAGAGTATTTTTTCGCATCCGTCAGTTGGGTCTGCTGGTTGTAATTGGCATCCCGTCCGCATCCCGGTCGCACATAATGCACGCCGTCCTTATAGAGATGCTCAAACGAGTGGTCGTCTCCGGAAAGGGAGATGATATGCTTCCCCTGTGCCGCATGTTTCTCAAAGAGCGTACCCATCCGCCGTGGCTCATCCGCCCACTGACCGTGATAACCGGAAGTATGCACACCCACGTGATGGCAAATTAAGATCCAGGGTTGGGTACAAGCGCCAAGAATCGAATCCGCCCATGCATACTGGCGGCTTCCGGGCAGGAACTGCGGAGACGAAGGGTCTCCATTGAGGTTGAGCATGATAACATCGGCATTGCCATAAACGAAATGGAAGTAGGCTTCGCCGCGCGGATCAATAGTGTCGCCTTCCGACTCTCCTTCATGGCTGAACTGGTGGAAATAATCATAATAAGACGACCAGCGGAAAGTGAACGGGTCACCGGTCTCATGGTTGCCCACCGATGACATGACAGGCACTTGTCCGAGGAATTGCTCTCCCGGGGTGAAATAGTAGTTGTTCCAGTTGCGGTCATCTCCCTTGCTGCTGACGAAATCTCCGTTCATGAGGGCGATGTCGCAGTTGAGGTTGCAGATGAAATCCTGCATGTTAGACCAGTTATTACGTGCATTGCCGTGGATGTCGCTGATGGAGAAGATACGGTAGGCGGTGCCGGCTTCGGGTGCGGTCTTTGTCCAACTGATTTTCGGGCAACGACGGGTGGCATTGGCTCCTACGGTGAAATAATAACGGGTGTTGGGTTGCAGGTCCGGCAGGGTCACTATGTGCACATACCCCTCATCGGGCACATTCCATCCGTCAGCAGTGAGGATCTGGTGATCCAAGTTAGCGGAGTCCGTGCCATAATAGACGAGCGCTTCTGTAGGCTCGAGCTCTTCCGCCATCTGCCAAAGGACTTTGACGGAAGTCGTGGTCGGCGCCATCGAGTAGGGCATTTTATAGGGCTGGTACGGATCGTTGCTGTTGTCGTATGAGTCCAACGAGACACCCCAACGCGGGTCTCCGATGGTTCCTCCATCCGTTCCCATACCGACGGCAGGACTATTGGCGTATAGTTGGAAATTGCCGTTTGTAGGGTCAACAAAATAGGGATTCCTGTTGATACAATGCAATGCTGTAGCACCGGTGGACAGTTTGACAGGAGCAAACCACGAAATGGAGTTCTCTATGAGTGCTTCCGCGCCGTAAAGGGCATAGCTGACGCCATTCTGCACCGCTTGGGGGTTCATGAAGATGCAGTTCGTCACATGAGCGCCGTTGATGTTCGCCAGATAGACTCCGCGTGTATCCGTGGTGTTGTAGAAAGTACAATGGTCTATGGTGACCTGTCCTTGAGGCGTACAAGGCTCTTCGATACCTTCGCCGGGATGGAGATAGATGAAACGTCCTGCACCGTTCTCGCCTCCATCGAATGTACAGTTGGAGACGCTGAGATTTTTGAGTTGCGTCAGCATCTTCGATGCCATGATAGCACGCGGTGAACCTGTGTCCCCGTTTTTGGATATCCTGAAAAGGCAGTTGGTAACGGTGAGGGAGTTAATGTACGGTTCTTCAGCGGTGGTGGTATAGGCACGAATGAAGTAATTCGGACACCCGCTCATGTTACAGTCGCTGACAGAGACGCTGTACGGAGTTTCCGCGACAAGCATACGAATCGCCTCGCCGGAACTGACAACGTTGACGCCATGCAGGGTAAAGTCTGCTATGACTTCAATACGGCCGGACAATTGAATGACCGGAGACGTATTTTCCGCTGCCTGAATGGTCAGTGCTTTTTCAATTTTAACCGTACTTTCGGTGTATGTGCCATCAGAAAGGACTAACGTATCCCCAGAGTTAGCTGTACTTATAGCCACTTTCAGTTTCCCCGAACCCGGAGAAACTGAAAGTGTAGCGGCATTAAGCGTTATTGCGCAGAAGAGCGCGCACCATGAAACAATAGAAAATCGTTTCATATGCATGTACGCTTGAATTACATCGGGTCAATTGGTGCAGCAGATCCCGGATCGGAACCACCACCTAAGTTAAGATCTACGCCTTGAACCGAATTAACGGCACAGACAAAACCAGATATTATCGATTCGATAGTTATCGTCGGTTGAATATAAATTTTCATAATATGTAGTATTTTTATAGTTATAAAGTATTCTGGTTAATTGGTCCAATGGATTATTGCAGTCTTATACCCATTACATTGTAGCGATTACCGTCACGGAGGATAATGAGTTGGCCGTTTTCAATCGTCTTACCAGTTTCGTTATTGAACTCGTTAAGCAAGTCGATTTCGGTCACAACTTGTTCCCCTGCTATGATGCGAGCATGTTTAACTACGTGGTTTGCTCCCGGGATGTTAACGCGGAACCAAGCGCGCATTCCTTTGATAGCAGTATTTCCTGTCGGGAAGTAAAGCGTGTTATTCGGACCCAAGAAGAGGTTATTCTCACTTGCCGGAATCTCATCTACAATGAATGTACCGACGAAGTCAACATCTCCGCGAGTATAAGTGGAAGCGGTGGTGGTCTTTATCTTTCTGCCGGTAAAGCTCGGATTCACTACATCTGCTACAGGTTTGATCAGATAAGGAACTCCGTATTCCAAAGTAGTCTTCTGCTCAAATGTTAAGTTGAGCACGCCGCCTTCACTTAAGGTTGCATCTTTCAGTTTCAGAAGTTCGTAGCCAGCACCGAAAGCATTTTCCATGGAACCAGTCGAGCCTAATTCAAACGGGAGGCAGATTGTATTATACATGCCGCCCTTTAAGGTACGAATAATGGACAAATCAATGGATTCATCGCTCGGATAACTTGCCCAATTGCCATTAACAGTGGCGTTCTCATCAATCACGATAGGCTCCGGAGCAACGTACGGAGCGAAAGTGATGCTATGGAGTACGCCTCCAGAGTACTGTTGATTATTCAACAATTTCAGTTGATAATTACCCGCCTCCGGGAATGTCAAATGACTGCTTAATTCAATATTAGCATTCCAGTTAGCTACCGGTTCTCCAATACTATCTAAACGGATGCCTGCTTTATAAAGCTCCATGCTGAACTGGTGTCCTTCTTCAACGACATTGAGTGTAACCACCATCTCGTCAGGATCTGTTACATGGATATTCCAGATAACATATTCATCAAGAGGTGTTTCATTATCATCGTATTTAATATTATTGTTTGCGTCGCGCGTTAATTTGGTAGCATGCAGCATCGCTTCATTGCCCAGCAGAGAATTTGTCGGTATTTCGGTAAATGCTCCGCCTTCATAAGAAGGAACAATGTTCAAAACACGACCTCTTGAGCCCCACTCCGGATTCTCTACTTTTACAATGTAGTTTCCGGGAGCCAACTCTGCACATACGTTGTCTGTATATTCATTGGTGGAGTTGTTCCAAGCTGTTGTCTTAGTAGCGATAATTTCGCTCTCATCATTCGAAAGAACGGTGAGGATATATTGCTGTGCTTTAGCCGGTGTTCCCGTGTAAGCATTCAGAGTGAATTTGTAGTATCCATGATTAGCAGCACTGATTTTCCATTTTGCCCATTGTGAAGAATTGTATCCTTCATCACCACGTGCTGTAAAGAGGAGAGAATCCACTGCACCCTCGGTGTCTACCCATGCTCTTTCGCTCAGCATTGCATCAGCAGGCAGAAGAGCATTTGGTAATTCAATAGTAGGAATAACCACTTCTTCAAACGTAAGGCTTACAACTTTTGCCGCCGAACCACCAACGGGGTTAGTAACCTTAATAAGTAAGTTCTTGTCTGCTGCAATATGAACACGACCTAAATCAATATCCAACGCATCACCTGTTGTTGATGAATATTTTTCACTAAGCGTTTCCAGAGCTTCTTCATTACCCTCTTCATAAATGCCTACCGCAAAATGATGAGCATTGGTTGTATTAATACGCAAAGTAACATTGCAGAAAACATCAGCAGTAGTTGCAGCATTCCATTTAATCCACGAATTGTCTGAGTTCCAACTACTGAATGTTATTGTTCCGTTTTCACGAGTTCCGCCGTTTCCGTACCACGCTTCATTGATACCGAATGTTCCCGGAATAGTTTGTACTGCACCACCGGCGTGAGTAAAGCCGACACTTACGATCTTCGGTTTAGCTCCACTTTCTGCATTTGTTACTTTTACCACATAGTTCTTTCCGCCTTCCAAAGCAACAAGGCCCAGCGAAAGAGCTAAAGGAGCATCAGCGTCAAATGTTTGATTCCATGCATGCTCGCTAACGGTTTGAGCGTGAACTTCGTCTCCTTCCTCATAAACGCTTACAGAGAAATTGTGTCCGTATTCTGTGGGGTTATCAATTGTTAATGTGACTGCATAAGCTTCTACATGCGATCCGATAGTTGCGATATTCCATTTAGCCCAACTATCCGAATATGATGTAAAGGAAATCTTATTATCCGCACGAGAACCCTTCGCGGAATACCATGCTTCGCTTACATCTAATGTTGCAGGGATGTTTTGAATTTCACCACCTTCATGAGCAAGAATAATACCTTTAATCTTGGCAGACGAATATGTTTGTGTATTGCTGAGTCTTATAGAATAGTTACCAGCCTCAGGAATATAAATACAACCATTTAATGGGATTGCTGTATTAGAATCTGAATAATCACTTTCAGCTACTTCGCCCATTTTGACACCTTTCCCATCAAATATTTCAACTTTAAATATGTGTCCACTTTTAGTTGCATCAGGATCCATATCAAGGGTAACCTTTAAAGCAGTAGCAGCTGTAGCATGTATTCTCCATGTCGCAAGACCGTATGTGCGATTTGTTCCCTTTCCATAGTTATCACCTCCATCTCCATACAGGTAATTGTTGACATCTCTCCATATATTCCCTTGGATTTGAGCATATTGACCGGTGCAAGAATATGCGGTAGCAAAATTCGTTTCCGGCAACGTACCATTAGTATGCCAACGTGGGTCACCTAAATCCGTACCATCAGTAGCAGTGCCACAGGCAGGGGACAGGCTCATGGTAGTCCAATCGTTGCCTGTAAAAGAGAAATTTCCATTCTCTGCATCCGTAAAGTTCGGATTATCTGCGACGCAATAGTTTTTACTGAGACCTGTACGGCTTGGGATACCAATATTGTCATCTTTCGTATAGTTATGCATCATACAGTTAGATACGGTAGTACCTGCTGCAAGACCATCTTTGACGTAAACAGTTCTTAGACTTCCGGTACTTTCAGGCATTGCAAAAATACAATTAGAAACCGTTGCATTGGGAGAAGCCACTTTAACTGTACCATGATCTGTGCTGTAAATTTTGCAGTTATAGAACGTACAATGGTCAACCACATAAACTCCTTCAGCTGTTTTGGACTCTACCATACCAGCTTGAAACGCATGAGCGTCAATATTGGCGAAAGTGGAATTTTTAATAGTCAGCTCTGACGATGTGGTTTCATTAATATTGATGGCGCATTGTGAAAAATCATGGAAATAACTATTATTCACTGTACAAGTGCCAACATGTGCAGAACTTGAACTATAAATAACCGTCTCACTGTTGCTCGTAAAATCACAACCGTCAATGCTAATTGTTGTAATAGTGCCGGAATTGGAAACTACTCTTTGAGAATTCGTATAGAACTCACAATCAACTATTTCCAATGTGCCTATAGTACTTTCATTATAAACGATTTTTTCCGTATTGCTATAGAATTTACAATTCTTTACGCTGAGTTTGTCAAGATTTTTACCACTTTCAATGCGGAACATAGGTTTTTTACCCGCTGTAAATTCGCAATGTTCAAATTCTATACTATTGGATCCTTCATAAACTCTGAAGATTTGTTCGCGAGTATCTTGTTGAGAACCGCAGGCAAATTTAATACCAGATATTTTTACATTAGCGCCGTTAGATATTTTAATGTAGGTACTAATTTGGATTTCCGGCATTGTAGCGGCATTATCTGCTGCTCTAACTTCTACATCTTTAGTAAATTCAATGTAGTTGTCATCGGTGTAAGTACCAGCGTTAAGAATAATAACTTCGTTAGGGGATGCGGCGTTAAGAGCAGTCCGAAGAGTGTTCTTTCCACCAGAAATTGTTGTTTCTGCTACAACAGTTACTGTAAAAAACAGAACTGGAATCAGGAAGAATAATTTTCTCATGATATTAAATGTTTAGAGTGTTAATAATAATCGTTGTTACGGATGGCACAAAGCCACAAAATCGCTGCAAAGTTACTGCTTTCGCGCGTATAATAAAGTACACGCGTATGTGTTATAAAACATATTTTTCGAAAGAAAGGCGATTGAAATGTTGTAAAGCGCAGATAATGTGTGCGTTATGGGAGTTTTTGCTTGTTTTGATAATTATTTCGTAATATTTCGAAAATTAACAAGGATGAGTTAGTAGAGTGTTATTAATAAAGAATAAAAACCGGCCAATAAAAACTCCTCGCGAGTAAACTCCCAGATGGGTTTTGCCTAAAGACTTCTTACGCTAAGAGAGTAAAAAATACTATATAGACGCATACTTGAACTTCCATGGAACAGTCTTCATTATGGTGGTTTACGAAACGTTACGAAAGGAGAAACGAAACATATAAAATTCTTATAATCAGCATTTTGTGTTTGATTGTTTCGAAAATATGTTTCAAAACATAATTTGCGCGTGTGTGTATATTGAAAATATATTGTAATTTTGCATCGCGTTTGGTCAAATTAGAAAAAACATTTTTAAACAAATTTATACTATGAACACGGGTTTTACCTTCAATGAGATTCACCAGCAGCCGGCTATGTGGCGCAAGGAAATGCAAGCGCTGTTGGCTGCAAAGGCAGAAGTGAGTGCATTCATGCACAAGTATTTGACTCCTGACACGGATATCGTTCTGACGGGTGCCGGTACATCGGCATTCATCGGCGATGCATTGTGTCCGGTGATGCGCGGTATGTGGCGCAATGTACGTTCGGTGCCGACGACCGACATCGTGACGCACGCTGAGTATCTGCTGGACAAAGAGCGTCCGTTGCTGCTCATCAGTTTTGCCCGTTCGGGTAACAGTCCCGAGAGTGTGGCAGCTGTGAATCTGGCGAACAAAGTGTGCAAAAACGTGGCACATGTGTATATCACTTGCAATAAGAATGGTAAGTTGGCGCTGCAGGCTGAAGGTAAGGATAATATCCTGTTGCTGCTGTTGCCGGAAGAGACGGACGACAAGAGTCTGGCCATGACGAGTTCGTTCTCGACGATGCTTCTAACCTGCCTTATGCTCGGTCACATTGACACGCTGGATAAGGATCAGGAGATGATTGAGAAGACGGCGAAGAACGCAGAGGCTGTGATTGCAGAGTACGAGGAGAAATTGAAAGATATCGCAAGTCGTCCGTTCGAGCGCGGTGTGTTCCTTGGAAGTGGAGCCTTGAAGGGAATTGCCGAAGAGTGCCACCTCAAACTGCAGGAGTTGACCGACGGTGCTGTTGTATGTAAGTTCGATAGTTTCTTAGGCTTCCGTCACGGACCGAAGGCCGTAGTGAACAGCAAGTCGATTGTTGTTTATCTGATGACCGATCAGGAGAGTGTACAGCGTTACGAGCGCGACCTGGTTAAACAGGTGGATGCAAACAACACGCCGGTGGCACAGATCATCGTGATCGGCGGTAAGACTCCGGAGCTGCCGGGCGTTAAGGCAGACTTGGTGGTTAAGATGCCGTACGGTTATGCAGATAACACATTCTATGGTATCGTGCCGTTTGTAGTAGTCGGACAGTTGTTAGGCTACTACGCCTCGCTGGCACACGGGCTCAATCCGGATGCGCCGAGCGTAAGTGGAAACATTCACCGCGTGGTTGAAGGTGTTACCATCTATGATTGACGATTGGACGATTGACGAGGTACGATTGATTGACGATTTAATAAATTGTTCAATTGACCATGCGGCGGACAATCGTAAATAAAACTCAATTGTAAATAAATCGTAAATTGTAAATGTTTAAATCGTAAATAATTTTATGGCAAAGACTGAGAATATCCTCCGCGTGATGGAGGAAAGAAAAAAAGCAACCGGAGTACCGATGACACTGTTTGCAGCTTGTCCGAACTCCCTGTCCGTAATCAAGGCATCGTTCCGCGCCGCGAAACGTAACAACTCGCCGATCTATTTCGCAACGACCCTGAATCAGGTGGACTGCGACGGCGGTTACACCGGCATGACGCAGGAGATGTTTACGAAAATTCTGGCTCGTGAGGCTGCGGCTGTTCACTACACGGGTCCGTATGTAGTGGCAATCGATCACGGCGGTCCGTGGTTGAAGGACAAACAGAGCATTGAGCGCTGGGACACCGAGCGCGCGATGGACGGCGTGAAGAAGAGTTATGAGGCTGCTATCCTGGCAGGTTATGACCTGATTCACGTAGATCCGACCGTAGATATCTTCCTGCCGAAGGGTGAGATTATTGATATTCACGTGGTTGTTAAACGTACAGTGGAACTGATCAAGCATGCCGAGGACTTTCGCAAGGCACATAACATTGCTCCGATCTCTTATGAGGTTGGTACGGAAGAGGTACACGGCGGTCTGGCAGACGAGAAGACGTTTGACACGTTCCTTGAGGGTCTGAAAGCCGGTCTGCATGAGGTAGGTCTGGATGATATCTGGCCGTGCTTCATTGTGGGTAAGGTAGGTACCGACCTGCACACGACGTTTTTTGATCCGGAGGTAGCGAAGGCATTGACGGCCAAGGTTCGTCCGTACGGCAGTTATATCAAGGGTCACTACAGCGACGATGTAGAGAACCCGGAGGATTATCCGAAGGCCGGTATGGGTGCCGCCAACGTAGGTCCGGAGTTCACGATGAACGAGTACGACGCGCTGGCTGAACTCGAAGAAGAGGAGAAGAAACTGTATGCAGAGGGCAAAGTGGCTCAGTTGAGTAACATGACCCAAGTGCTGTGGCAATGCGTATATGAGAGCAACCGCTGGAAGAAATGGCTGCACGGCGAGGAAGTAGGCAAAGACCTGAAGGACTGCACGCCGGACCGTCAGTTATGGCTGGTAAAGACCGGTTGCCGTTACATCTGGCAGAAGCCGGAGGCACTGGTAGCCCGTCAGACGCTGTATGAGAACCTGGAGCGTCTCGGTATCCACGCAGAAGAAGTTGTCCTCATGCGCATCGAGCACAATATGGACAAATACTACAATGCGTTCAATATTGTCAATCTGAACGATTATCTGAAGTGATTTTCACATTTTCGCATTTTCAGATTTTCTCATTTATGAAGAAGCATTTCTATTTGATAGCCTTGCTGGCGGCAGTGTTGGGTGCTTGCGGATGCGAGCATCCGACACCTGTTGACAATCCGCAAGACCCGCCACAAGATACGACTGTGGTTACGGAACCGGCGGATTTGTCGCTGATCAAATCCACTGTTCCTGTGACGGACAATTGGATTTGGAGCGGCAAACCTCAGATTACCATTCATATCGAAAACCCGAACGAGGCAAAGGTGACGCTGCCTGTCATTGTGCGTATCAGTACGGATAAGAAGCAACTGGTGGTTGAATTGACGGATAGCGTTGAGGTGGCCGGTAAAGGTTCATTAGATTATATAGCGACAACGCCGGATAATCTGGAACCGGGTTTCTATCGTGCCCTTTGTTTGGTCAACAACAAGAATATCCGTTCGTTCATTTTCGGTATTGATCCGTTCGACATCGTTTCTGCGCCGGATATGCAACCGGATTTCGACGAGTTCTGGCAGAACGGGAAAGACCAGTTGGCTGCGGTTGAGATGAACGCGACTCTGACTGAGATAGAGAACCGCAGTTCGGCTACGCGCAAGGTGTATCTGGTAGAGATGTATTCGGTGCCGGACGGTTTGGAAGGTGAGCCGGTGAAGATTCGCGGTTACTACTGCGAACCGACGGACGGTCAGCCTCATCCGGTAATCATGCATTTCTACGGCTATGACACGCAGGGCAGCAAGAGCAAGGTTGATTGCCCGTACGGCGGTAACAGCACATACGCGGAGTTCTATCTGTCGCATCGCGGTCAGTATCTGAACAACCGTCCGGCAGGTACCAATCCGGGTGTGGAAGAAGCAACGGAGAATATCTACGGCGACTGGTTTGCGTACCATTTCGGCGACAAGGACAGTTATTATTACCGCGGTGCGTTCCTGGACTGCGTGCAGGCGGTTCGTTTCATGGCTACGCGGCCGACGAGTAACATGAACAAGCTCTTTGCGGAGGGTTCGAGCCAGGGCGGTGCGCTGAGTTATGCCTGTGCATCGCTATGCAGCGACATGTATCCGTTTACGGCGATTGCTCCGAATGTCGCGTTCCTCGGTGATTTTCCGGACTATTTCCAGATTGTAGGCTGGCCGGCAGAGACGGCCAAAGCGAACAAAGGCAGTATGACGGACGAAGAGATGTACGCGTTCCTGAGCTATTTCGACACGAAGAACCTGGCCACAAAGATCTCTGCGGCGGTATTGGCAAGCAGCGGTTTGCAGGACGGCACCTGTCCTCCGCATACGAACATTGCGCCGTTCAACAACCTGCTGACACCGGCTGCGGACAAGGAGTATATCTTTGCACCGGAGATGCAACACGACTATCCGCAAGGATGGACCAACAAACTCATGACGTTCTTTAAGGAACGGATGTAAAAGCATTTTCATATTTTCACATTTTCATATTTTCACATTTATGAAACAGTTTGATATCATCGCCTTAGGCGAGTTGAACGTGGATCTGATTCTCAACCAGATTGAGAGCGAACCGGAAATAGGCAAAGAGAAGTTTGCCAAACAGATGACCCTGACATTAGGCAGTTCGACGGCTATCTTTGCCGCCAATGCTGCGGCTTTGGGTGCCAAGGTAGCGTTCTGCGGCATGATCGGAGACGACAGTTTCGGTGACTTGGTGGAGACGAGCCTGCAGAAGAAAGGTGTGGACACGCGTTATCTCATCCGTCAGGACAAGTACGCTACCGGTGCCACGATCTGCATGAGTTATGACGAGGACCGCGCAAACCTGACCTATCAGGGGGCGATGGATTATATGTCGCTGGCAGATATCAACCCGGAAGTGTTCAAAGAGGCGAAGCATATCCATATCTCGTCCATCTTCATGCAGAGCGGTGTGAAACGCGACCTGATGAAGATTCTGGAGCTGTGCAAGGCGAACGGCGTGACCACTTCATTGGATACCCAATGGGATCCGGTAGAGGCATGGGATCTGGATTACAAGTCTGTTCTGCCGATGCTGACGGTGTTCATGCCCAATGAGACGGAGCTGAAGTTCCTGACGCACAGCGAGACCTTGGAAGAGGCGATAGAGAAAATCCGTCCGTACGCCAATGCAGCGGTTATCAAATGCGGCAGCAAGGGCAGTCTGTTGATGCGCAAGGGCCAGCCGGACCGCATGCAGGCGGCGCTGCTGAACAAGAACGTAGTCGATTGTATCGGAGCCGGTGACAGCTTCAATAGCGGATTCATCACCCGTCTGGCTGCCGGCGACCCGCTGGACAAATGCCAGGAGTACGGCAACATGACGGGAGCCGTGAACACCACTGCGGCCGGTGGTACTACCGCTTTCACATGCCGTGAGGATGTGGAGAAAATCGGTAGAGAGAAATTCGGGTGGAACTAGAAAGACCGCTTTGCTGACAGAGGACAGACCGGCCTACGGTCTGACAGAATACAGATTGATAATGATTCGTCGAATCAACATATTATTATGCTGCGTAGCGCTGGCGCTGAATGCGTCAGCCGCTGCATGGTATGTACGCACGGACGGATATGACGGAGACGACGGGCGGTCATGGGCTACAGCGCAGAAGACTATCCGGTTAGGAATTGACAACTGCAATGCCGGTGACACGCTCTTTGTAGCGGAAGGTGTCTATCATGAAGGAATTATTCTCAAAGAGGGTATTACCATCATCGGAGGATGTGAAGCTTTCAGCCATCAGTCGTCAGCATTCAGCATTCTGGATGGAACGGGTTTAGGAACAAGACTCATCTCTTGCGAGAAGGATATCACACAACCGACGGTGATTAGGAATCTCGTACTTCAGAATGCACGTCATAACGAGCGGGGCGGAGCGGCATGGTTGCGTGGCAAAGTGACGTTGCGGCATTGTGTGATTCGCGGTTGCAGCGGACTGCAATGCGGCGGTGTGCTCATCAAGGGTGACCTGCCGGAAGCATCCGCGTTAGGCGCCCGACTGGATAACTGCCTCATTCATAACTGTACGGCTACCGGGCATATGTGGCCGGATGCCGGCGGTGTGGCGAATTTCGACGGCAGTTTGGGGCATTGTGTCATTGCCAATAATTACGGCGACCGCTACGGTGGCATCCACTCGGAGAGTTCGGTGTATGACTGTACGATGTGGGGCAACCGTAACGAGTACGGTTTTGTGGATCCGAGCAATTATGTATCCGATGAGAGCGAATCGGGCATGAGCCGTGCCGATGAGGGGTTTGAGGCGCATTTCTTTGAGCAGCCGTGGCTGAGTACTGATAACGAAGCACCGGACGGACCGCATTTCCGGGACCCGGCTACGTTCTACGGTGTGCCGATGACAGCCGCTGAAGAGGCAATTATGCTGGCTGCAGATTATCGTATCGGAGAACCGACGCATCGCATTGCGAAGATGGCTCCGGCGGCAAAAAGGGAACAGGCTGAGGACTACAAGCTCTATACGAGTGTCGATTATACAGTGCCGTCGTTCATCCGTTTCCTGCAGACTAAAGACTCGTCGGTGCTGGTGGACAAGCACGAACCCTATTGTATGGTAGCCACTATCAACGGCGACCCGAAGACGCGGATGGGTTTCTGCTGGTTTACCAACGAAGGAGTGACGGAAGGAGAAGTCGAGATAAAAGCAAATGTACAAAGTGATAAAGTGCAAAGTACAAAGGTTTCAGCTACTGCGACTACGACGCCGGCATTGCATTACGCGATTTCGAGTTCGGGACTGCTCAAAGCGGCGAAGATAGACAAGAACACGGCTTTCCGCTACGTGAGCCATAAAGCATTGGCAGAGGGTTTGCAACCCGGAACGGAATATAAATACCGGGTCGGATATGAAGGCCACTGGAGTGAGTGGGGACATTTCCGCACGGCAGATGAAGAGCAAGGCGAGTTCTCGTTCATCTATATGACGGACAGCCATATACAGAATAAGGAATATATAGACGCAGCGCGCCTGTGCGCGGAGGCTGTGGCAAAGAATGAAAAGAAAGCGCGGTTTTGTGTGTTCCCCGGTGATTTTGTGGATACGGGAACGGAAAATAACTCCGAATGGGAGTGGGAGCGTTGGTTTGAGGAGGCGTTGAAACCGGTTATCATGACCATGCCTATCGTTCCGACAGACGGCAATCATGATGACAGTCCGCTGCTCAATTACAGTTATCATTTCAATACCGATACGACGTTCAACAACGAAACCAAAGTGCGTCCGCAGTTCAGCGGTATCAACTACAGTTTCCAGTACGGCGAGATGCAGTTGATTGCATTCTCGATGCAGGATTTCTGGCGTGGCGAATATGACACCCAGGCCTGTATGTCGGAGTATCTGGAGCATGATTTGGGCGGTTGGTTCAAACGTCAGATCGCTGCGGCTCCGGATGCGAAATGGCGTGTGGGATTGGTACATAAGAACCTCTTCTCGGGTTCCGACCACCAGCGTGACAAAGAGACACCGCTGTTACGCTGCACGATGCTGCCGGTCATGAAAGACTGCCGGATGAACCTGGTGCTGCAGGGTCATGACCATTGTTACGAAGTGATTGGTCCGGTAAACAACACCTTGTATTTCATCGGTGCCACCTGCGGCGCCAAGCGCTATACTCCGCTGACACGGGAAGAGATGGAGGCATCGAAGCATATCCATCAGGTGGATGATTATTTCGATTTGTTCTCCAGTTTGTCACAGCCCGGTGCTCCCAGTTATACCCGTGTGACGGTCAAGAAGGATTGTCTCTTGCTGGAGACCTTTATCGTCCGCCCGAACGGAAAGACAGAATTATTCAAGGAGATAAAGGTGGAAAAATGATAGACGAAAGACAATAGACAAAAGACGAGAGTCGAAAGCAAACCATAAAAACAATAATAACATGAAAAAAATCTACTTCTTATTATTCGTCAGTTGCATGTCGTTGAGCCTGTATGCCACGACATTGGAGCTTGATCCGGAAACCGTATTGGCGGATACGATGTATGAGGCTGCGGATTATACCGTACCCACGTACACCGAGTTCTTAGTAGCCAAGAATGCCGCCCTGAAATCCGCTACACAGGAGAACCTGCAGGCCTTGGTAGACAAAGTGGCCGGTTTGCAGCCGAAGGAGCAGCCGTACAACATGGTGGCTACTATCAACGGTGATCCGAAGACGCGGATGGGTTTCTGCTGGTTTACGAATGAAGGCATCACGGACGGAGTCGTACAACTCGTGCCGATGGCGAATGCGACGGCGGATGATTTTGAGGCGGGGAACGGCCTTATCACAGTGGAAGCGACACCGACGACCACAAGAGTACTGCGTTACTCCGGCAAATGCACGTATATCGTCAACGCTTCCGGCATCAAGGCGAATATCCGCTACAAATATGTCAGTCACAAGGCTTTGGCGGAGAACCTGACCCCCGGAACGGCATACAGTTGGCGTGTGGGATATGCAGGCCATTGGAGTGACATCGCCCAGTTCCATACGGAAGACGCAGAACAGGGGGAGTATTCGTTCCTGCTGATGAGCGACAGTCATATCATGAACAAGACCTATGTGAACAAAGCCCGTCGCTGTGCGTTGGCAGCGGTGAAGACGGTTCCAGATGCCCGTTTCTGCTGTTTCCCCGGTGATTTTGTGGAAGACGGAGATGCAAACAACACTGAATGGGAGTGGGAGCGCTGGTTTGAGGAGTCCATGGAGCCGGTTATCAAGGCGATGCCGATTGTACCGACGGACGGAAACCATGATGACAGTCCGAACATCAACTACACCTATCACTTCAATACCGACAACTACTTCAACATGGCGATTACGAACAAGCCGCAGTTTGAAGGCATCACCTACAGTTTCGTGTACGGCGATGTATTGTTTCTGGTGTTCTCGATGCAGGATTTCTGGCGTGAGTCCTATGACCAGTTATATAAAAGCTGGTCTGTTTACCTGACAGACCACGTGAGCTATTGGTTCCGCACGCAGTGTCATGAAAACCCGGATACGCATTTCCGTGTATCGTTGGCGCACTTCAACCTCTTCTCGGGTTCCGACCACTCCACGGATGAGGAACCGCCGTTGTTCCGTACCTGTATGCTGCCGACGATGAAGGAGTGCGAGATAGATGTTGCCTTGCAGGGTCACGACCATACGTATGAAGTGATCGGTCCGGTTGATCCTGATAGTCTGACTCCGATTCTGAGTGCCATCTCCGATCGCGAAATCGTGCCCGGCGGTACAGAGAAAAACATGACCGGCTATAAAGGCGGTACCTACTGTACGGATGACGGTACGTTCTATTTCATCGGCGCCACCTGCGGCGAAAAGCGCTATAGCCCGCACAGCCGTGAACGGATGGAACGGGAGTATACGGATGACCTTTCGATCTTGTTTGACAATCATCATCATAATGTACCCAATTACTTCGACTTGTTTACCGGTATGTTCGGCCAGCCGGGCAATCCGACATTCACGAAGATTACCGTAAAGGAAGATTGTCTGGAGTTCAATTCCTATACAGCCGATGATGACGAAGGTAATGTGACGCTGATTAACACCATGCGTGTTGTTCGTAACAGAGAACATACGGTGACGGATATCCGTGAAGGTGTTGTGACGCCGAAGGCGGTGAAAGAGGGCGAGAAATATGTTCGTAACGGACAACTCTATATTCTCCGCGACGGAAGAACGTTCAATGCGTTCGGACAGGAAGTAAAATAATCAATCATTTAATACTATCGTATCATGAAACGAATTCTACTGTTTGTGATGGTGTGCGCAGCAGCTCTGTGCGCATCCGCGGCTAATCATTATGTCAGCCAGGCGACGGGTGATGACAACCATGACGGTTTGTCCTGGTCCACCGCCAAGAAAACCATCTCCAAAGGTTTCAGTGCCTGTGCGGACGGCGACACCGTATTTGTAGCAGCCGGTACGTACAACGAGCGCGTAACGGTTACAACAAATCATTTTGTATCCATCCTGGGCGGTTACGATGCCGCAACCGGTATGCGTGACCCGGAGGTATTCGTGACCATTATGGACGGAACGGACCTCGGCAAAATCCTCATCAAGTCAGAGAAAGAACCTACTGTTCCGGTGCTGTATGACGGTCTGACCTTGCAGAACGCCGAGTACAGTTCTTCCTCCAGTGCCGTTTATCTGCGCGGCAACATGACGGTGAACAACTGCATCATCCGCAACTGCCATTCGAATTCCAGCGGCGGTGCCATCTATGTGGAGACACCGACAGCCGACGCAGCGCAGCCGGTTATCAGCAACTGTATCATCGAGCTCTGCAGTGCCACCGGTAGCGGCGGTGCCATCTACAACAAAGGCGGTCTGATTGAGAACTGTATCATCCGCGGCTGTACGGGAAACCATGCTGTGGTATATAACAAAACCGGAACCATCCGCAATACCGTTATTCACAACTGCGCAGCGCAGGACGGCGATTGGCCTAATACCGGCGGTGTGTATAATCCGGGCGGTACGATTACCAACTGTACGTTTGCCAATAACTACGGTTCTCAGTATGCCGGTCTTCACTCTGATCTGTATGTATATAACACAGTTTGTTGGGGCAACCGCGCGGAAGACGGTTTTGCTGATCCGGTCAATTATATTGCAGGCAGTCCGTCCTCCAATAACATAGCAGACCAGGGTTTCAACAGTTCTTCTTTCCTCAGTCTGAACCTCAGTGAAGACAACGAAGGAGCCAATGGTCCGCATTTCGTGGCTCCGACCAATTTCGTAGGCCTGCCGAAGAATGCCGGAGAGATTGCAGCGATGCAGAATGCCGACTTCTCAATCAGTGCCGGTTCGTTCCTGATCGACAAAGCCAAAGCCAGTCGTGCACCAGAATATGACCTTACAGGTACCGTCCGTCCGAAAGGCGAAGGTGTGGATGTAGGTGCTTATGAGTATGATCCGGATGCCGCACCGATAGCTCTGGAGAGTTTTGATATCTATCAGGACACCTTGTTCACCCGCGTAGAGAGTCTGGAAGCATTCACGGTGCTCTTCACTCCGCGTAATGCGACCAACAAGAGTCTTACCTGGACTATAGACGATCCCGCTATCGCTACGATTGACGACCATGGAACTGTTACCGGCGTAAGTGTCGGTGTGACGACAGCCCGTGCGACGAGTGTGGACGGCGGCTATACGGATAATGCGGTAGTGGTAGTAGAAGACAAACTGCCTATTATCTATCCGAATGAAGTGCTGGCAGCCGATACGCTGTACAAGCAGGAAGACTACACCGTTCCTTCGTATATCCCGTTTCTGATTGCCAAAGAGGCGGCCCGTATTGACAGTTTCTCCGCTTCCGAAGCAGAGATTGCCACTATAGCCAGCAAGATTGAGGCGATGAATGCCGCTGCCGCCCAGTTGGTCGGCAAAGAGGAACCGTACAATATGATTGCCAACATCAACGGCGACCCGCACACCCGTATGGCGTTCTGCTGGTTCACCAACGAAGGCGTTGAGCAAGGTATAGTTCAGCTGATTCCGTCTGCCAACGCGACGGCAGAAGATTTCGAGACCTGCGATTGTTTGATTACCGTACAGGCTACTCCGACCACTACCAAGGCACTTCGTTATGCCGTTTCCACTTCTGGTATTCTGAAAGCAGCGGCGCTGGACACCAAGACTTCGTTCAAGTATGTAAGCCATAAAGCGATTGCAGAGAACCTGCAACCCGGCAATACCTACAGCTGGCGTGTCGGTTACGACGGTCACTGGAGTAAAATCGGTCAGTTCCGTACACAGGATGCAGAGCAAGGCGAGTTCAGTTTCATCTATATGTCAGACAGCCACATCCAGAACCAGGAATATGTGGATAACGCCCGCTGGTGTGCTACCGCCGCTGCGGCTACGGTGCCTGACGCCCGTTTCTGCCTCTTCCCGGGTGATTTCGTGGAGACAGGAACCACCACCAACTCTGAATGGGAGTGGGAGCGCTGGTTCGAAGAGAGTATCAATCCTGTTATCATGAAGATGCCGGTGGTTCCGACAGACGGAAACCACGATGACAGCGGTAATCTCAACTATACGTATCACTTCAATACGGACAATTCGTTCAACCAGACGGCACAGACCAAGCCGCAGTTTGACGGAATTACCTACAGTTTCGAATATGGTGATGTGCTGTTCCTCGTTTACTCGTTACAGGACTGGTGGAAAGCCAGCGGAAGCAGTGCTTCCAACCGTCGTTCAACGTATCTGAGCACGGATGTGAAGAACTGGTTCTATGACCAGGTGGAGGCACATCCGAATGCGAAGTACCGTGTTACGCTGTCGCATAAGAATATCTTCTCCGGTTCGGGTCACTCGGTAGATGATGAGATTCCGATGTTCCGCGATATTATGCTGCCGATTTTTGCAGACTGCCAGATCGACCTTGCTATCCAAGGTCACGACCACTGCTATGAGGTAATCGGTCCGGTTAATCCATGGACACGCGCGGTAGCGGAAGGTGCCGTAAGCAATGTGGAAAGTGTACCGGTCAATACAAATACCAACATGACCGGCAAGAAAGGCGGCGAGTTCGTAACGGATGACGGTACGTTGTATTTCATCGGCGCCACCTGCGGTCGCAAGCGTTATTATCCGTACAGCCAGAGTGAGATGGAATCGAAATATACGAACAGTGCATCCCTGCTGTATGACGGTGCGCACCATGATGTGGAGAACTACTTCGACCTGTTCACCGGAATGTTCGGCCAGCCGGGCGCTCCGAGTTTCACCAAGTTTACGGTGAAGAGCGATTGCATCGAGATCAATTCCTACACCGCTGATTCAAACGGCAACGCCTCCCTCATCAATACGATGCAGGTAAAGCGCAATGCTCCTCATACGCCTCCTACCGGTGTTGAAACCGTGAATGCGGAAGTTCGTGACGGTGAGAAATTCCTCCGTAACGGTCAGTTGTTCATCCTCCGCGACGGCAAGGTATATAATATGTTGGGTGAGAGAGTGGAGTAATCCGCTTTCTCACAACACATTTAATAAAAAACTTTTCAATTAACCCAATTATTAATCTATTATGAAAAAGATTTTCTCTTTTGTAGCTGCATTATGCATTGCATTCGCAGCAAACGCAGCAGTGATTAACATTGACAACACTAATGCGAACTCTCTGCGTGCAGCCATCAATGGCGCAGCGACCGGTGACGAAATCGTCATGGCTGCCGGTACGTACAGTGAGTCCGGTGACTATCTTGCTTTCACCGGCAAGGAAGTAACGGTACGCGCAGCAGAAGGTGCAGAAGTTATTATTCAAACTGTATGCCCTGTTCGTTTGAAAGAAGGTGCCAAGGCTGAATTTATCAATGTTAAGTTTGATTGCAGTACTATTGGCAGTTATGACTATGTGATTGTAGCTGCTGATGACACCGACAACAAACGTGTCGTTCTTACCGGTTGTGAATTCTACGGCTGGAATAAAAACAAAGCCATGATTGAGGCTACCTCCAGCAGAAGACTTGCTGCGGTTACCATTGACAATTGCTATTTCCACGATTGTATGAAGAGTGTTGTCTTCATTGAAAACACCGGTTCAATCAATCTGAGCATTACCAATTCGACGTTCGCTAACATTACTACCGACACAGAGTCTTTCTGGGCAGGTGTGATTGATAGCCGTGCCGCAGAAGGTTCTGTACTCGTTGACCACTGTACGTTCTATAACGTTCAAGCAATGAACACTGACTATGCAGCTATTGGTAAGATGCTGACCCCGAATGCTGTTGTTTCCAACTCTATCTTTATGTTGCCGACCGCTACGGATGGTGTTCGCGCTTTCCGCAACGTGACAGCAACGAACTGTATCACCTACAATTATCTGTATGATAATGGAACCGGTATTCATAGTTCTGTTGTTCAGACTAACTGTGTTCAGGCAGATCCTCTCTTCGTTGACGCCGCTAACGGAAACTTCAAACTCGGTGAAGGTTCGCCGGCATTGACGATGAATAACGGTGAGCCTATCGGCGACCCGCGTTGGAACGCAGCAGATGAAACGGAGACGGAGTATTTCCTTACCGGTACATTCAATAACTGGGCTGCCAATGACGCCGCTTACAAGTTTGTGGCAAATGCCGAGTCGGAAGGCGAGTATATGCTGTTAGGCGTTGAATTGGATGCCAATGCAGGAATCAAGGTGGTTGGCAGTAATAATGTATGGTATCCTGACGGCATGGGTAACGAGTATGTAATCAGTGCGGCCGGTACGTATGATATTTACTTCCGTCCGGACGGTCAGGGTAATGACGACTGGCATTATGGTTACTTCTATGTAGCAGTTCCGAGTGATGAAACCGGTATGGTCAATACCGAAGTTACCGAAAAGGCTGTGAAGATGATTGAGAACGGCCAGTTGATTATTATCAAGAACGGTGTGAAATTCAATGCGCTGGGAACGGTAGTAAAGTGAAAGGTGAAAATTGAAAAATGAAAGGAATCGGCAAGATGCCGAGAGTATAACGAAAACAGCTCGCAGAGATGCGGGCTGTTTTTATGAGCACGAAGGGATTCCTGTTGCTATACAATACGCACTTCCACTCCCAAGGATTTGAGTTTTCCGGTTATGCCGGTCGGGATGGCATGGTCCGTGATGATATAGTCCAGTTCTTTCGCATCGGCGATATGTACAAAACTGCGTTTGTTGAATTTCGAGGAGTCGAAAACCGCAATCACTTCATCCGCCTGCTGAATCATGATCTGGTTGAGCAGGGCTTCTTCGAGGTTAGGAGTGGAGACACCGTTTTCAATCGAGAAGGAGTCCACGCCGAGGAATAGTTTGTAGCGGCTGAAATTACGCAGGACAGACAGTGCCAGCGGACCCACCATGGAATGACTGTTTGCGCGTACGTTTCCGCCCAAGAGTACCACATCGAAACGATTGTAGTTCATCAGCTCGGTAGCGATATTCATTGCGTTGGTCAGGATGCGCAAATGCTGGAACTTATCCAGATGCCGTGCTATCTCCATGGTGGTTGTACCGGAATCAAGCATGATAAAATCACCTTCTTTGATCATCTTTACCGCTTCCTCTCCGATGCGTTCTTTCTCTTTGAAGTTGAACATCCGCTTTTTGGAGAGCGATACATCCTCATTCTTGTTCTCCATCGGTTTTCTCATAGCACCACCGCGGGTACGAAGCAAGAGGTGACGGTTCTGGAGAATCGTCAGATCCTTTCGAATCGTAACTTCCGAAATACCGGTATCCCGACTTAATTCAGTAACCAGCACTTCGTCTTTTTGTTCCAAGAGTCTTAAGATCAAGGCTCTACGTTCTTTGGCTGAAGATGAATTCATAATGATAGATTAAGGATTATAGACCGTTCACTACGTTCACTGAAAGAATAAAGACTTAACACTGTCGGTCGGGTAACATTTTAGTCTAATATCTTTTAGCGAAGTGGTCTCATTTAAAATCTGCTGCAAAGTTACTGCTTTTTTTCGATATGTGCAAATAAAAAAGTTTTGTTTCTGCTTTTCGAAACGTTCCGAAAGTTCAATTGATGTTGTAATATGCAGAAAATAAGCCACTTGTATAATTTCGAAAAATAACATGCTTTTAATCATATCGAAACATAGCAGATTTTTGTCGAAAATATAGTAATTTTGCATGCAAAATTGATAATAACCCGAGCATCATGAGAAATCGTTTCTTTCTAATCATCAGCGCAGCCCTTTTGTTAGCTGCTTGCAGTGCCCAGAAGGCGAGTGATGAATCTGTATCTGCCAATCCGGCGGACAAGATATTACTGAAGGATTTCAATCCGCAGGTGGTGAATAATATTCCCGTGACGAAAGTAGAGCGTGCCAAATATGCCATCATTGACATGCATGCTCATGACTATGCTACCGAATCCGAGGAGCAGATTGCCGCGTGGTGCAAGGTGATGGACCAGGTAGGCGTGCTGAACACGGCAGTGATGCATTGCTCGTGGATCGGTCGTCCGTTTGAGGAGTACGTAGAGGCTTATGCGCCGTACAAGGACCATTTCCGCTTCTGGTGTTGCTTTGACTACACGGGTATAGGCGGTGATGAATGGCCTGCCAATGCGATTGCGGCTCTCGAGCGTTGCAAAGAGATGGGTGCTGTAGGTGTAGGAGAGTTGGGCGATAAAGGCGAAGGCGACACATATGCCCGTCCGGCAGACGGAAAGGATATTCATATTGACGATCCGCGTGTAAAACCGCTGATTGAGAAAGCCGGTGAATTGAAGATGCCGATCAGTATCCATATTGCAGAGCCGTACTGGATGTATCTGCCTATGGATGAGACGAATGACGGTCTGGTAAACGCTGTCACATGGCATGTGGATACGACGAACTGCTACGGTTATGACAAACTGATGGAGTCGTTTGAGAATGCCGTTCGCGAGAACCCGAAGACCATTTTCATTGCATGCCACTATCTGAATATGACACATGACCTGCCGCGTCTGGGTGCGCTGCTGGATAAGTATCCGAACCTGTATTTCGATATTTCAGCCCGCGTAGCCGAATCGGCCCACACTCCGCGCGCTACACGCGAGTTCCTTATTAAATATCAGGACCGCGTTTTGTTCGGAACGGATAACGGCATGGATGCGGAGATGTATCAGAATATCTTCCGCGTATTGGAGACCAACGACGAGCATTTCTATGTACCGGAGTATGGCTACCATTGGGCATTGTCGGGTTTCAACCTGCCGGATGATGTGCTGAAGAAGCTCTATCATGACAATGCGGAACGCATCTTGACGGAGTACCGTTAATGGACGATTGGACGATTGACGAGGTGTGATTTATTGTTCAATTGAAATGAATTGACGATTTATGAAAAAGCATTTTCTATATTTCCTTGGTGTTGCAGTTGTGCTGACGGCATGTTGCTGTAAGGAGCATCAGGAGACGGAGAAACTCGTTTGTGCGGAAGCAGAGATGGGTGCTTTCCCGTATCAGGAGAACGGTCTTCATGTGACCAAGCACCAGACCATTATGCCGGTGGAAGGTGTGGAGGGATTGGAACTCGTTGAGACATATTTTGTCAATGAGGGAAAACCCGTCACCGTTCAGTCATATGAGTTGTGCCGGACGGAAGTGGAAGCGAAGGATACTGTCGTATGGTCGCTGCAACCATCCTCCACCAACGCGCGTATGGACTGGGTACTTCCTGTGACAGAAGGTTTCCAGAAGGACAATTACCTGGGCATGAACAACTCCGACTACGGAGGCGGTATTCCGGTAGTGGACCTCTGGCAGCGTGACGGCGGTGTCGCGATCGGTCTGTTTGAGCCGGTGCTCCGCATGATTTCCATGCCGGTGGAGTGGAAGCGGTATGACAACAAAGTGACGATGGCATTGCGCTATAACCTGCCCGAACCGCTCGAACTGGCTACGGGCGACACGCTCAGATGCTTCAAGGCCTTCCGCCTGACGCACAAGGGCGATTATTTCAATGCGCTGCGTGTCTTCTCCGATTATATGCAGGCGCACGAAGGCGTGCAGATGAAGCCCTCCGAGCCCGAAGCCTTCGAGCCCGTGTGGTGCGCATGGGGCTACGGACGCCCGTTCAAGATGAACATGGTGCTGGGTACGCTGGACAAGGTGGCGGAACTCGGTTTCACCTGGGTGGACGTGGATGACGGATACCAGATTGCGGAAGGCGACTGGAATACGAACGAACTGTTCCCCGGCGGAGACAAAGATATGCGTCACATCACGGACGAGATACACAAGCGCGGCATGAAAGCCAAACTATGGTGGGCACCTCTGGCTGCTGACCCCGGAACACAGATTCTTAAAGATCATCCGGAGATGCTGCTGCTTACCGAAGAGTGGGCGCACGAGTATATCACATGGTGGGACAGCTGGTATCTGTCACCGGTGAACCCGGCTACGGACGCATATACGAAAGACCTGCTGAAGATGTTCCTCAAGACATGGAACTTTGACGGTCTGAAGATTGACGGTCAGCATCTGAACTGCTGCTTGCCGGATTATAACGAGGCATCCGGGTTGGAAAGTCCGTGGGATGCGCCGGAACAGATGTACACCTATTTCGGAAAGATCTATGACGAGGCGCGCCGTTACAAACCGGATGCTGTCATTCAGGTCTGCCCGTGCGGTTGCGCCGTCAACTACTGGCTTGTATCGCAAATCAACCAGGCGGTGGCTTCCGACCCTATGTCGTCCCGTCAGGTGCGTATGAAACGTAAAGCGTATGCCGCGATGGCACCGGAGCTCGCTTACTATGGCGACCATGTGGAGCTCACTGACGGCGGCAATGATTTCGCTTCGCAGATAGGTACAGGTTCGGTGATCGGCACCAAGTTCACCTATCCGGAGGATAATCCCGACTGGACGGAAGGTCCGTTCAAGTTGACGCCGGAGAAAGAAGCCCTTATCCGCAAGTGGATGAAGATTTACAAGGAGAACAACCTCGCGCGCGGAGAATACCTTAATTTATATACATGGGGTTACGACTACCCGGAAGCGCACGTGATTCGTCAGAACGATGCCATGTACTATGCATTCTATGTGGATCCGGAGGCTCCGGAGGGAGCGATGGATCCAGCGCATGTGGATGCGGATGCAGTGCCTGTTCCTTCCTACGCCGGTGCGTTGGAGCTCCGTGGCCTGGATCCGGATAAGGAATATACAGCTGTCGAGTACACGGCAGATGAACCTCGTACGTTCACGGTCAACGGAGCGAATCCGGTCATCGAAGTTGATTTCGAACGGTGCTACTTGATCAAGGTGGTAGAGAAATAATTCGATATCACGATATAACGTTATAACGATATAACGAAAAGAGCCAACAAACAATCATTTAACTAAAATATTAATCCTATGAAAAGAATCCAAGCAATCTTTCTCTGCCTTACAATGGCATTAGTGTCGTTTGCTGACATCAATGTCAAAGGTACGGTTATTGATGCCGATGGTTCAGAACCGATGATTGGTGTTACCGTTCTTGTTGAAGGTACCACAATCGGTACTGTGACGGACTTTGACGGTCAGTTTGAACTGACAGTTCCGGACAAATCGACCTTACAGTTGTCGTACATCGGTTACAAAACGATTACGTTGCGTGCTGTGGCTAACATGCAAATCATCATGGAGTCGGATGCTCAGCAACTGCAAGAGGTTGTCTCCCTCGGTTATTCCGCTGTGAAGAAAGCCGAGTTGAGTTC
>Ga0265301_10000657_pt1 | contig 47939 bp, 55 predicted proteins | sample AusTroGonzalo_MG_2_FD_193488 | JGI IMG/M metagenome (GOLD analysis project Ga0265301, IMG submission 193488) | Bovine rumen microbial communities from tropical cattle in Woodstock, Queensland, Australia - Gonzalo_04 | ecosystem: Host-associated > Mammals > Digestive system > Stomach > Rumen ...
TGCATTTCAATACTTGGTTTTCATATCTCTTGCTTCCATAGACCTTCCTTGCCAGACATCTCTGATATTTTTTCAGTTTTCTTTTGTAATATCTGATTATGCTTCGTTTGCTTGCATATTTGAATCCCTTGCTTGTGATTATAAGTTCCTTTATTCCGAGGTCAAGACCTACACGTTCATAAGTTTTGTTTCTTGGTGTGTAGTCCTGCTTGACCGTTATCGCTATGTAGTATCTGCCAGCCTTGTTTTTTGATATTGTGGCAAAGCAGATTTTACCTACAATTCCACGCTCCATAACTATGTCTATTCCGCTTTTGAGCTTCGGAATGTATAGTTTGTTATCCTTGATATGAAATGTGTTAGGCTGTGCAATCTTGAACGACTGCTTGTCTCTTCTGTTCTTGAACTTCGGATAGGAGCTTCTGTGCTTGTAGAAATTGTCATACGCAGTATGCATATTCTTCAAACTGCATTGCAAAGACTGCAAAGGAACAATGTTCAAGAACTCAAATCCTTCAAACTTGCGGATTTCTGTTAATTTACCAGACTGCACATTGTATGAATCACTTGTCTTTGCTTCATCATACTGTTTTTTTTTCTCGTTTAGAAAATGGTTGTACACAAACCTGCAACATCCGAACACATTGGCAAGATAAACTTGCTGCTCCTTGTTCGGATACAACCTAAACTTGTACGTGTACATTCTCTCCATCTGATTAAAACACTATACCATATTTATATTACTCACATTTTTACAAGACTGAAATGGATAATTCCATTTATATGTGCCTATTTGACATCAGCAACAGTATAGTACACATTGCTGATAAACATTTTCGGGATTGCAGTGAACGTATAGCACGCATTTTTTATTTCTGGTGCGGCGTTGTCACGCCAAAAATCAATGACAATATCATCATCGCCTTGTTTGCCACGTGGGTCAATTTCAATTATAGCATAGTTATGAATATGTTTCATATCTATAATTTTTCGCAAATTGGAGATTGTATCTTCTTTTGTATCACATCTTCCACACAAGAAAATCTTTTCTGGAAAATACCTGTAACCAGTTTGCGATTTAGAATCTGATTGCGACCTAACACGACCGACTTTTGGTCGGAGTCCAACACGCATTATGCTGTTAATGTTTTTTATATCTGTTATATGATAGACATATTGGTTTCTTTTTATTTCGTCATTTATACATTCAGTATAATATGGCTCAATAAAAACTGTAAGTTTCCCATTAACTGATTCTATAATAGTTATATAATAAAGATACAACTCCAATAAATCATATAATTTATCGGACATTGGTGATGACAACAACATATTTGTTCCAACACAAGTATCATCTACAATAGAACAATTTGAACTGAACGATATGCTTATTGTATCTATATCATTAGCTACATTATCGTCATAACCGCACACAGCATTATATTCGGAAACAAGTAAGTTTATTTTGTCAATAAGGGGTTTTGCGTTATGTGTGCGTAACGATTCATTAATATTAATTATGTGATTTATATGCCCGCACATAGGCCGTTCCCGTATTCCAGACCATTGCCAGTTTTTACTGTAGTAATAACCAAGAGCATAATCAACAATCTCGTCATCTGAATTTTTTTCATCAATATGGCTTAAATCAAAAAACTCTTCAATTGTACGGAAATCATAACCCTCTTGTATTGAAGATAGTCGCAACGGTATATTTGAATATTTTTCGTAATCCGTTTTCATAATAAATTTCATTTGATTTTTTATCCATATCATTTTTGTTTTGAAGCATCTGTGAACAAATCAAACTTGATTGCTGGATATGATTCATAATCCTCAATACGTATATCTTCTGGCGTTATCTGGTCATAACGCAAAACCGTTTGAGGAAGAACAAGTTTGGCCGCACCGAACAAATGGGGGTTTCGTTCAAGCATTTCAAGAACGCCGTCCGTGTGGTTTTTGTAAATGTGTGCGTTTCCAAGAGAACCAGCAAGCATCTTCGGGCACATATTGACTGTCTTTGCTATGATTGACAGAAGTATGGCATAACTCAATATATTGAACGGAATACCCAATGCCATATCACAAGAACGCTGTATCCAACGCATACTCAAATAGTATTCTGGTATGTTGTATGTTTTCAGCACATACTCCATATTCATACCTTTTGTATCAAGACCTATTGTGTTGTAATACAATTCAACTCTTTCGTCAAAAGGTATGGGTTCTGCATAGAACTCCATAGCATAATGACAAGGCGGCAATGCCATTTTATCCATAAAAGCAGGATTCCAAGCAGACACAACAAGCCGTCTATTGTTCGGGTCTGTTTTTAATTTTTCAACAACGGCATCCAACTGGTTCACACCAGAATGACCGAAGTCTGTCCATTGTGAGCCGTAGATTGGACCGACATCGCCAAAAGTATAATTCTCTCCATCAATGTCAATACTTGTTTCGTTTTTAACACCATCCAAAAAAGTATCAAAATCAACTGGTTCGATATTCGCTGATTTGGCAATTTTCACATAATGGGCATACGCATCCTTATCCCATATATGAACATTTCTGTCAACCAGATATTTAATGTTCTTGCATCCGTTAAGAAACCAAACAAGTTCCACAACAACAGCATTTAAAGCCATTTTCTTTGTTGTGAGAACTGGCAGACCTTTGCGTAAATCAAAATGCAGATGTGCATCAAATATACTGCGGGCAGTTCCTACCCTTGTGGGTGTATCAACACCATTTTCAAGAATATCACGCAGCAGGTTCAGATATTGTATGTCGCAATGTGATTCGTGTCGTTTTCTGAACATTGTGAAAAACGTATGGTCATCGACATCTTCAATCATACGGACATCATATTTTTTCTGAAATCTTCCGCCATTTGTGGCATTGCCTATAGTGTACCAGAATTTTGGAAAATATGTGTCAAATTTTTCAATGCTGCAATTCTTGATGACACTGCAATAAATGGTATCGGCCAAGTCATTGTCCATAACATATTTGTAAACCTGCGCCCCGCCAATATAATACACTTGTTTATAGCCCAACGTTTCAGCAATACTTTCAGCCTCATCAAACGATGAGGCATAAGCAAGCCAAGTTTTGTCAGAAGGCTGCGACACGCCATTGGTGTCGGCCTTTGAAGTAACCACTATATTCACTCTGTTTTTTAGCGGATGACCAATGGATTCAAATGTGGTTCTACCCATAATGACAGCTTGCCCTTTTGTAAGACGGACAAACCTTCTCATATCGCTTTTGTTTTCCCAAGGCATTTTGCCGTTAAGTCCGATACCGCCATTCTGACTGACGGCAACAACAACATTTCTAATCATTTCAAATTCTCCTTTAAATATTCATTAGCCTTTCTGAAAAGTTCCTTTGTCTTGGAAAGCGACATTCCCATAGTTTCGGAAATGCTTATGAAATCGGTTTTTCCGTTGTGTGTTTCCTTGAAACCATATTTCATATCAACAATGTCCCTGCTTTTTGAATCAAGACTTCCCACAAGACGTTTGTAATCCATAATGACTTCATTATAAATTGCATCATTGAACTGCACAAATTCCGTATCATCGCCATCATCATAGGTAATGCCGACATAACTATGCGTGATATTATCGTATTTCTTGAAACCAGAATTAAGTCTATGATACGGGATATGAACGACATTACGCTGAAGGTTAATTTCGTTCTTTGCATATTCAGTCATAAGAGGTTTGCAGAAAACCCAGAAGTTAGGATTTTTTGCAGAATCGTATTTTTCCATACTTTTGACAACAGCAAGCGCACACACCTGCCGCACGTCATTTTGTGTTTCCTCGTTGAAACAGTTGAATTTGCAGAATATATAACTTACAATCCTGCTGAAATCCTTTGACTTGAGAAGTTCATTTATTTCCATAGCACATCGATTTTTTTGTACATAGCGTTTTTGATAGTTTCAAGGCCGTTTTTTTCTTCAAATCTTGAATCACCGCTTGACGAAAAAATCACAAAGTGCTGTTTTTTGGTATCCCAATAGGCAAGCCCGTAAACGCCATACTTGACGATTGCATTGTCTTTTTCGGAATTGGACTTGTTTGTGTCGGCAAACAAGTCAAGTTGTACATTTCTCTTCACGGCATACACTATGCCATAGCCGCCTTCTGACGGCTTTTCATTTCTCGAATCTTTCCAGTCCATATATGTAAATTTTTAAAAGTTATCAAAAAAATCAATCCTTAATAATCGTAACATTACTGTAATCAATCGGTGTGTAATATTTCCTATTGTCAATTATAGTTTTCGCTTCCATATAGTATGAATCATACTCATCTTTTCCAAGAGCCACAATCTCGTTATCCTTAAATCCCATAATAGGATTTGAATATATAGCGGTCTGCTCATAGTCAAATCGGTTTATCTTGACAAGGACACGGTTTCCATTATAATCAATGCCGAAAGCATCAGTGTACATAAGGTCTGTGCTCTTTTTCATAAAATAATCTGGATAACCATCATTTGCGTGGACATCGTTTTTTGGCTCTGGCTGGACAGCTGATGTCTTTTTGTGCGGTTCTGGTGTCGCATAGTCGTTGGTTGAAATTACCACTCGTGTTTCCTCTGGAATTGCAGTTATGGTGTTTTGCGGTTTCACGCTTTTCCACACAAATCGGCCATCTATTTTTTTCAGATAATTATGGCGCAAAGAACAAAGTTCAAAATCCTTATCAGTTTCAATTTTTTCTATTAGATTGAACAGATTTTCCGCTATTGTTTCTGGACTATAATGCTTGCAATACAATTCATACAACTTTGATACGCAAGACACTGCGTTATCACCGCCAGCATTATCATTGAACACGCCATCGTTATACGTAGCACACCACTCCCCGTTTGAGAATTGTATGTTTATGTTTTTGCTGTCATCGCCGAACAAAGCGAGTTTTTTTGTCAAATCGTCCATAGTTACACATTGAATATTTTTGTAAAATCTTTGAGATAGTCGCAACGGATTATTTTCTCACATCCGCCAAGCGTGCGCAAATCAACAAACTGGTTGTATGTCGCATAGATGAGAACTCCGTATTCAGCATCAACACCAGCGAATTTCTTGGGATTGTCATCAATGAAAAAATCAAGTCTGCCAAATCTGTTCTTGTCGTGCAGGAAACACAAGTCGTTGAACTTGAATCCGTTTTTAACAAGCCACTCAATCGTATATATTTTTTGTGATGAGTTTGGCTGTGTGGTCAATATGACAACATCGTTGCGTGATGCAAGTTCGTTGAACGCTTCTTTTGCACCATCAATTACTGGTGCGTCATAGAACAGTTCCTTGCAATGTTTGTTGAAAAAGAAATCGTCAGCGTCATCCAACATAGGAAACGACTTCTTCAAATCATAGAAAACCATATCTTTTATGGTCTTGTTCTCATTAAATTCCTTATTGTAAACGTCAATGGCTGCGAGAGTGAAATCCCGCAGCACTCCATCAACATCTATGCCTATACGTTTTCTGCTCATTTTACCGAATTTTGAGTGTAATAATCCTAATAGTATATAATAAAAAACAGAATTTTTGTGACTGTTATTTGCAATAAATTTTTCGTTCAAGCAACTCACCGATTTCAGAATCATATACCACATAATACTGACAAGGTTCTTCATATGCAAATCCGTTTGTCATAGCAAATGTGTTATACCCGATAATGCTTCCATTGACGGCTGCGTTTGTGATTGATGTGCAGCAATGAAAATGGCCGAGGAATATGCGGTCTTGATTGAACGTGTTGTTCCATTTCAAACTCAATCTGTTTAATGCTGGATAGATTCCGCAAACTGTTCCAGTTCCGCTGCCCCTAATCTGGAATCCGTGGCAGAAAATGAAACGCCTTCCATCATCGGTATCCACAATGGCAAGTTCGCTGTCTGGAATATTGAATACAATCGGAAGTTTTGCCGTGCCACATTGCTGTTCAATGTTTTTATACATAAGCCATTCATAACTCAACTTGTAACCGTTGGCGTGCTGTATCTTTTTTGTGGTACGGGAATGGTTTCCGACAATACCAATAAACTGGATTTGCTTCAACTTTGTATTGTTACACAAAAAGCAAAGGCCGCTGTAAATCAGATTTTGAGCGAGCAATGTGGCTTCAAGCGGAGACATACCATTTGTCTGCGACAGCTCATCGTGTATGTAACCAGAGATTGTGTCACCGAGGCTTGCAAAAATCAATCGTTCAACACCGTCCTTGTTAAGACAGCAGGCGAGGTTTGTAAAATATGTTTCAATCCTCTGCTTGGCAATGTCAATGTTATATTCATTCTTGCCGAGAACCGATGCAGCCGTTACCGTTTCCTCAATATGAGCATCAGAGAATAGTGCAATGGCATATTTGCTGCCTTCAGCCTTTTTCTTGAATTTGAAGTCATATTTTTCAAACGGCAGGGATTCAATGTTTTTCAATTTTTTGAAATTCTCGAACTCTGGGTCAATAATGGGTTGTTCCTGCATTTCTTCATCCGAACCAGCGTTTTTCGGTATTGGGGATTTGAATGTATAGGTAACATTCCCGTTTTTATAATAGCCGTAGTTTTTGAGTGATTCGGCTATGTTGTCACGTTTTCTGTGAATGGTCTTTGCCATTTTGCGTATGCTCGGATATTCAGAGCCGTCACTGCCGACAATCGGGTTGCATACGCTTGGTGTGATTTTAAAATTTGACATAGTATATGTTATTTAGTTATTTTTCTGATAAGAATACGTTTATAGACACATTTGCCATTGACTATAAACTGACCGCCAGCAACACCTTCGCCACCATTCCCATTAAGGTCGTGCTCGTGACCTATAAGTTCAAATTGATTGCTATTATACTTATCTATAAAAGTTACTGGAACACCCATAAGACCATCATAATCCAATGGTATGTCTTCAGTTTTGTCAATATTTATTGCATCAAAATTATCATATTTAGGATAAACCGATACTTCGTATTGTTTTCCAGTATTCAGCATTTCTGGCTCGTATCCGTGTTTCAAATTTGTAAACCATCGGACACCTCTGACACGTATGGTCTTTCCACATTCTGTTGTTTTTCCACAAGCACCTTCATATGTACCATATTCATTTGGAACGCCAAATAAACAGCCACCACCACGTATTGTAACGCCAAGCCTTATGTTTCCATTTTTAATATGTTGGAACAATTCTTTTGTGGTAACTGCGTTTACATTGCCTATTGCAAGAAACAGCTTGTTATATTGAATCATAAAACGCACAAATTCCCTAAACATAGAAAATGGCGGGTTTGTGATAACAATATCACATTGTTCAAGTAATCTTATACATTCCATTGAACGAAAATCGCCATCACCATTAAAATATGTTACATTTGTATCTATACCATCATATTCTACATAAAACGCACGTTCATCATTGTTAAGGTCAAGCAAACTGCGTTTTTTATAACAACTTGCAATGAGTTTGCGTAGTCCAAATGTCTTGAAGTTGTTTTTCAAATATTTGTAAAAATTGCTAACACGATAATCATCGCAGTTGCAATATATCGTTTTTCCAACAAAAAACTTGGCATAATGACACAACTCATTTTCGACTTCCACATATCTTGTGTAGAACTCGTCCATTTTGTCATTTTTTGCTATGTTAAGTCCCTTGTTGTTCATTAAAAAAGTTTTTTACCAGATTCGTCTATACGTTTTTTGGCTATCTCAAAATATTTTTCTTCAATCTCAATACCTATGAAATTCCTATTGGTGTTCATACAAGCAACACCAGTAGAGCCGCTGCCCATACAGTTGTCAAGAACAACTCCATCCTCTGGGCAATACGACTTTACAAGAAACTCCATAAGTTCAACTGGCTTTTGTGTCGGATGCACTTGGTCTTGCCTTCTCCATTTCTGCGGAAAGTCAAGTACAGTGGACGGATGGCGAGTGCCCTTGTTGTCGGTTTGCACACCCTTTATGCCATATTGCATATTGTTCACCTTATTGGGTGTATATTTCCTTTTATATGGTGTCCCCTTATGCATTTGTGGTTCATAATACGCAGCACTTTCACCAAACACCAAAACCATCTCGTGTTTTTTTAGTGGCATATATTTAGCGGTAAGTGGTGAACCAGACTTTGACTTTTGCCATACCATATCATATCTGAACAGCCGCTCATTTGACAAAGCAAGTTTGAAAGCAAACAGTCCAGCACCAAAAAGAACAATGTTTCCCTTTGGCTTTATAATTCTTTCGTATGCAGCCCACATATCATCAAAAGGTATAACGGTGTCCCATCTGTTCGCCGTAGTGCCATACGGAAGGTCGCACAGAACAAGGTCAATGCTATGGTCTGGTATGTGTGCCATAACATCAAAGCAATCCCCGTTATACAAATTGAATGAGCTCATAAATCAAAAAAGTTTCTTTGTATCTTTTGTATTATCTGTATTGTTTATTATAGTTCTAACCGAATTTGAAAAATCATCACATTCAACAACACGCTCTTTCGGATATTCATATATTTTGTTTCTTTTTATAAATTCTTCTCGAAGTGATTTGGTTTCCTTTTTATCACGCCCAAGAACAAACGCATATTTATGCTTTGGCGGAAACTTCAATTTAACAGATTTTTCGTACATCTCATTTGAATAGTCACGAAGTTTGCGTTCAATATCATCTGGTATTCTTTCCCAAAAAATATGCTGGTCATCGTTCCATTCCTTTCTCCACACAATACCTAAATCTTTAGCATAGTGCTTATAAAAACTTCTTGTCCGAAATGTTCTATCTGTTACAATTTTTGTTGGATTATATGGATTGATGCATCGTATGGATGTTCCGCTATTCTTTCCGAGATAGTAAAAATTAAGTGCTTGATAAATAGACCCCTTTTCTTTCGCTTGTGTATCGCTATAACAAGTAAAAAGTCTATAATCAGTATTTGCAACCATCCATTTTATGCACCACATAAGAAACTTGCTCCCAAGATTAAATGGTGTCCAACTTGCACTTGCACCTCTTGATATAAGACGTTCAAGTTTTTTTGTTTTTTCGCCAAGCAAATTACTAAAAGCGTTTGGCATAGACATTATTATGACACCGCCAAGAATACCTTTATATGTAGCACCAAACCAATGTGTCGGAAAACTTCCTATTGTTCCAAGCCATTCGTACCTTTTTATAAATTCAGTGGCATTTGTCTTTTCCACATCGGTTATTATTGGATGAAATTCAAAATCGGACAATTTTATATTAGATATGTCATCATCACTCCAACCATAACGTTTTTTATCATATTCCAACGTATCAAGCCGCCTCTGGTATTGATAACACCAATCTTTGTCAAAGCCAACAATTTTTTTCAACAAATCTAAATTACTCATAAACAATTACCAAATTTATGTAATTTAATTATTAAAAAAGCGATTTTGTTTTTTCTTCAAGTCCTTCTATGTTTTCAACCAAAGCGTTTATGATTTGATATTGTTTTAGTCGTTTCATAGCAATACCTTTGGTGTATTCTTTCCAATCAAATGTCTTGAAAAACTCTATAATTTCATTTTTTCTCGGATGCGTTATTTTTATTTTGTATTCACCAGAATAGTGCTCGTTATCATTAGTGAGAATTTTGCCAACAGTCCCGTTACCCCAATAGCACATTCTAATATCGTAATCTTTTATGGATTCATATCCTTGTTTGTCCTGCCTATAAAACACAATTCCGTTAATATGCTTTTTTTCGGTTTCATTTATGCCACGCAATGGTCTTTTGTATATATTGAAACAGCAATGCAGGTTTCTTCCAGAATAAGACATTTCACCCAAATCTTCAGAATAAATCAAATCAAACTTATATAATGAGTTTGTGTTGTTCAACTGGCTTATCGGAAGAACAAATGCTATGTAGTCAGCAATATCAACTGACTTGTTATAGAAATCTGTTGCAAGTTTCAGTTTTTCTCCATAAGGCGGGTTTCCAATGACAAGTCTGCCTTTTTTATATGCTATGTCAATGGAAAGATAATCGCCCTTTTCTATTCCGTCTGCCTCTGGCTCTATATCAATGGCACGACAATCCAACTGATTTGAAAATGAGCCATTACCAGCTGAAGGCTCAATTATATCAGTTATATTGCCATAACCTATGATTTCAAACGTTTTGTCTATAAGACGTTTCGCCAAATCAACTGGAGTATAGTATTTGTCTAATAGCAGTTTCACGATTAAAATTAAAGTTCAAAGTATGAGCAAACTGTATCATAAATAGCAGCCATACAAGCATCACGCTTGTCTGTATAAACAAATCGGCTGTCAATGTCAAATTTGGCATCTTTCCAAGAAATCCGATATGTGACAGAAGTTTCAATATGCGTACCTTCAATCTTGAAGTTTTCATTCGGCTTGTTCATAACTTCATATTCATTTGTTATGATGCCAGTGATTTTTCCCTTTGAAACGGTAACGACATCGTTCACATCGTCATAACATTTGAAATACACCGTATCTCCGATTGAAAGTTCGTGCCACCCGAACTTGTTGTTCGTCTTTGTGTCATTGATTGCGTGTCTGCCAGCATCCATAATGACACGGAGAGCGTTCTCCATTTTCTCAAAATTGCGTTTGTTATTGCCCATTGCGTATAAGTTTTTTTGATATTTTCTTTATGTTGGCTTTTACCTTGTCATCATAATCCAGAACTGTATCAACATATCGGTCAAGCATATCCTCAATGCTCACACACTCGCTCATATTGACTTTTTGTGAAACAACCTCCAACTTGCTTTTCTCTGGTATGAATGTTATGTTTTTAATTTCCTTGCAGTTGTTTGTGTATGCGTAAATCTTATGGAAACAGAACTTTGACAAAAGGTCAGAATCCACAGTAATTTCCATATACTTGTTTTTGCAAAATTCCTTGAACTCGTAAAGCGTAAGTTCTTTAACATCGTCATAATGGACACGTTTGAACTCTGGTGAAATTTCATTTTTATAAAATGTTTCAACGCCGTCTTCGGAAACGCAAAGCACGCCTCTGTCGTTCTCCCTATCGTTTTGCGACATTTGATATGGAGAGCCAATATAACACACATTCTTGTATTTCTGTCTGTGATGTATATGACCAGAATAAATCCTGCAACCAAGACCGACATTTTCAACCTTAACGTCAGATTCGGATTTTGTTCCAGATGCGTTCATTGTTATGCCATTGAAGTCTGCGTGACAAACAACCATATTGACACCAGACATCTTATGCAATTCGGCAGTAAGATTTTCGCTGTCATTTATCCAAGGTACAAAACCTATCGTGCGGTTTCCGACAGAAAATTTTTGTGGTGTCTTTATGACACGAACATTCGGAATGTATTTCAAGCAATCGGTTGAAGATATGTCATTACTGTTGTTTTCATAGGCATCGTGATTTCCGCAAATAACAATGATTTGTGAGAAGAAATCGCCAAGGCGTTCAAAAACGGACATAGCGAAGTTCAATGTGGACAATCCGACAGTCTGGCGATTGTCAAAGACATCCCCGCAATGGATTAGGACATCTCCACGTTGCACTTTTTCATCAAATAAAGGATATAGGAAGTTCTCGAAACAATCCTTGAATTGTTCCTCCCATACCTTTGAATTGTTCTTCAAGCCGAAATGTGTGTCGGAAATAAACCAGACGTTCATTTAGAAAAGTTTTGTCCACCCGTCATCACAGACAAGCAGGTTGTTTAACATTGCCTTGTTTGTAGTATATTTTGAAAGCTCCTCATATAACTTGACTTTTGCACCATTCGGTAGGTCTTTAATGACCATATCATATTTGAGGTTGAAATAGTCACAATAGATAAGGAGTATGTTGCTTAATGATGTTATGTTCTTGAATATGACATATATTTTAAGAAGGTTCATCGGTATCTCCGCTATTCCAAGTTTTCTGGAATCCACATTGAATATGTCATTGCAGTCACGGATGTCCATAGTCTTGATATAGTTCACGACACTTTCCTCAATCTCATCAACCACACCGCCATAGTCGTTCACCGCAAACACATCCATATCATCGGCCATAACACGCTTCATTGATGATATGCTGTCCGCTTCAGCAAAGGTATCTTTATCGTTATTGTAATAGATACCACGAAGTTTGTTAACGTCAATTCTTTTGCCCATTCTTTACCATTTTGAAAAAGTCACCGATGGCTATATTCATAGTTTCACCAGTTTTTTTGTTACGCACACAAATCTCGGATTCGGCGCAAACGCATTTTCCGATATTTGACTGGCCGACATAACAGACAAGTGTTTTTTCGTCATATCCACCAGTGAGCGAATCTATATATTTATAACCGCTTGGTATTTTCTTACTTGTGTCTTGATAATGGGATGACGGCTCAAAAAAGTCAAGCCCCTCATCAAAATTAAAATTGACACCATTTGAAAGGCCGACCGTATCAACAATCTTCTGAACAACACTGTCAACATTGTCAATATTGACATTTGTCATTTTGGCAAACTCAATACTATCAACAAGGTTTTTCTGCAAATACTTCCATTTAATCCAAGCCTCCGCAGTCTTTTTCAACCAATCGCTGTCATAGTTTTCCGTATCAATAGCATACACGGTATCAATGAGTTCATCATCAATGTCAATCTTCTCGCTGTCGTGTACGAGGGCTTTCATCTGATTGGCCGTAGGTATTTCCTTATACTTGTCATAGAACCTTTTGGCAATGAGTATGAGTGCGGAAAGGGTCTTGTTTCCAAAAAAACTCTTGTCCACATTCCTATAATATGTGGGGTTGTCCAAAATATATTTGAAAACAACGCTTTCGTTAGTCGTTACTTTCTCCATCCCAAGGTGTCTTTATTATGGTTATTGTACCATTGTTCATTTTTATATAACCGTCATCCTGCAAAATTCCAAGGAGGTCTTGGATTGTTTCTTCCTCAACTTTTACAGCATCAAGCAATTTTTCATATTTGAATTTAGAGCCGCATATAGTGGCCATTTCAAACAACAAATCGTTTGTTGTCGGGTATGATTCTTCGTATTGAAAAGTCCCCGTTATATATTTCACGGGGACTTTGTTATAGTTGATAGCCATTAGTCTTCAAGTTGGTCTTTGATGAGGTTATTGACATTGGTTTCGGAATCGTTCATACCTTCGTCATCGTCAAGTATGTTCTCAATGTCATCATTGTTCTTGCTATCGCTGTAAGCGAACAATTTTTTGATAACATTTTCGTCAAGGCGTTTCAACGCATTCTCATTCCACACCTTTGCCGAACATACTTCAGCCCATTTGAAAGGCTCGGTTTGAAAATCGGTACAAATGTATCTGCCAGCATCAGACGGATAGAAATACAAGTTTTCATCAAGCGGATGCTGTCTGCATTTTTCCTTTTCAACATCTGGAAGTTTTGAATAATCTTTGGTGTTGATAAATTTGCCACGACCGATTCCACAAGCATCCCAACTCATATACTCCTGCAACCCAACATATTTGTTCATACCTTTCTGAAATGAAATGTGGAACTTGACAGGTCTCGGAACACAGAAGCGGTTTTTCTGCGGTTTGGCTGTAACAATGATACCAGTCTGTTCAGTACCGCCATCCTCTTTGAGTTTGGCCTTTGACATATTCAAAATGATTGACGAACCATACAAAAGACCTGTATTATGATTAATAGCACCATTATCTGTAATATAATGTTGTACATCGGCAACAGTCAAATCATTTACTTTCGTACAAAAGTTTTCTTTTACACTTTTTACTTTTAATGTCTTTAATTGCATAATCAACTTCTTTTTTAATTGTTTGTATATTATTATTCTTAACAAATATATCATTTATTCGTATAATCCCCAAAATATCATCACGCAAATTAAATATAACAGAATCTCGCAATTCATCATAATCTGAATTATGCCAATATGTTCCATCATATTCTAATATAATAATGCCGTCATCGTCAATTATATACCCATCACATACAATATATTGCTTATTATATTTAATAGATAATTCTGTATTTTGAACATTAATACCAAAATGAAGATGTTTAACCTCGAACATCAAAGAAGATAAATTATCAAAAAAAGCATTCTCTTCTTTTGACGTATAAGGTGTCCGTTTATGCCAAAATTTATCTGGATTGTCTTTATATATTTTCTTTTTTTTATCAGATAATTCTTGAATATGTTTATAATAATCGTCTTCATTGGCATAACATTCTTTGCAAGAACAGTTGTACCTTTTTATCATTTGTTTAGCCTCGTCTTCATTAAAACCAAGTTTTGTCCAGTAAGCAATAGACCAAGCAGACATTTTTGACAATTCTTCGTGCGTATATTTTTTATATTTTAATTCAGTAAATAATTTTTGAAATTCACTAACTTTTTCATTAGATTCCTTTTCAGAATACCCACGTGAGATATAATATTCTGGACATCGTTTACTATTTTTACGTTGTTGGATTGAAATACGTTGTATTATATCACAATCGTCCGTCCAACCCATAGATTTCCAATAATCTACAGACACCAAACTTGAACCTTTTCCGCCACGTAAAGATTTCATATAATTTGACATATTATCATACACGCTTCTCATACGTTTGGTTTTTGACTTTTTGAATATATCATATAAATGGTATATAAGTTCAATGTTGTTTATATTGATATTTGGAAATGCTTCAGATATGTATTTTTGAAAATCATTAAAATTTTTTATGTCATCGTATTTCATCACACTTTTTATTTTATTTATAAAGTGCAATGCGGTGGGTTATTTATGGAACAAATTGTTTTATTTCATCACCTTCAACTAAATCTTTTGCGTATATCCAATTTTTTTCATCATTAACATCACCATTTTCATCTCCAATATAAAAACGATGGTCTTTAGAACAAGTAATAGCACTACCGTCCTCAAATTCAACAGTATATGTTGGCTTATTAAATTCCCAAGTATTTAAAATTTCACGATTTCCACACAATGTCATAACACTATCGCCAACCTTAATATCTTCTATATTTTTATATAAACCATCAGACATTAAAACTTTTGAACCTGGAACCAAACAACCACCAGATTGAATATCGGATGAATACAAGTCGAGTGATTTGTATGTATGGTTTGTGAAAATGAAACTGCCGCCAATGATACCGAGTTTGGACATCATAATTCTGAATATGGATTTCATCATCTTGGCTCGGCTCATATCAGCCTTGTCAGAATATGCCTTGGCATCGTCAATCTCTTTTTGAGATGCGAGGTTTCCAGCACTATCAAGAGCAATGAAAAGTTTTGGTATTTCATTTCCGTTTTCTTTCTGCTCAACAAGCATATCAATAACATTTGTAACATTACTTCTAAACTCTTGAACTGTTTGCACTGGTTCATAACGAAACATAGATAAATCAATTCCGAATTTTTCAGCAAGGTCTCCATCAACTGCATTTTCACTATCGTAAAAAATGATAAAATATCCGAGTTTCTGTGCTTCACGGCACATATTCAGCAAAAGATACGTTTTGCCAGTTGAGTTCTCACCTGAAAGGCATACGCTTCTGTTGTTCGGAATACCTTTCAGAAGGCTTCCGCTCATACAAGCGTTGAGCAGATAGTTTCCAGTTGATATGTACTCGGTTATTTTTGATGTGCCGCCGCCCTCGGAGAGCAGAGCACCGAACTTTGAATTTTTGCTCATTGCCTTGTTTAAGTCGGCAATGGAAAATACACCAGATTGTTTTGCCATAATAAACTTTTTTCTAAATTTTACAAATATTAAAAATCATAATCGCATTCTTCGTCTTCATCATCTTTGTCATCTTCCACTTCTTCATATTCATTGTCAGATGTCAAATCAACAACGCCGTCATTGACATAACCTATATATTTAAAAATCCCATTATAGCATTGAACTATATAATCTTCACTTCCGCTGAACGTATAGTTATTTCCGACTGTTGTGTCAATATGCAGACACAACTCAATTTTAGATTCATCAGAACCAGATTGTTTCGTTTCTGATTTGGTGATATATATACTTTCTATCGTTGGAAGTTCAAGCTGTATGAGTTTCCCATACGGAAATTCCTTTGATGCAACATTTATCCACATAGTATTTAATTTTTTGGTACAATCTAATATAATAAAAAAATCGCAAAAATGTCAGAACAATGTCTTCTTTTTGCAACCTTTCAGATATAAACTTTCATAAACAACACTGTCTTTCTTCCCGACAAACAACCTATTGAATGAACTATTGCCGCTTTGCAGATATTCGTGGCTATCATACAAATGCTGTGGTACTTCATATGTGTTATCATCATCACCACTAACTCCATCAAAAGACAAAGCATAAGCACAATTCAAGCCGCTCATCCATTTCCACAAGGCATCGCAATCAATAGCACCATAATACATTCCTTTAGTTTTTGCATACGGAGGGTCAAGATAAACGAAATCATCTGGATTCGGATTTATGTTAGAATATGGACAACATATAAATTCAACATTTTTATCATTTAACACACCATTCCATTCAATAAGAATATCACGCAATCCGTCTGGTACTATACCGCATCGTGTAACGTGAAATGAATTGTTGAAATCCCCATCTGAATTGTATCTCGGCATACCATTTGTTACGGTACGCATTATGAACATAAAATCAAGCGGGTCGTGCATCTTATTGTAGCGTTCACGGATAGAATAGTAATATTCTTTTTTTTCTTCCAAATCTTTTTTGGAATTGAGTTCATTCCACAAACGGGTATAATGTTCAAGTATGTCGTAAGGTCTGTACTTTATACAATTCCACAAGTCAATAAGCCCTTGGTTTATGTCACTGCATACATAATGTTTCACACGGATATCGCTTGACAACAATCTGCGCATAACAGAAGCACCTCCGCAGAACGGCTCGTAATAGGTTTCTATGTTTTTAGGAAAGAAACTTATTATGCTTTCCGCTTGGCTTCTTTTGCTGCCGCTCCATTTTATAACTGGTTCAAACATTGTTTTCTTGATAAATGTTTCAATTCAATCACCATACGTATTTGCTGAATTTAGGCAATTTGTTTTCTTTCAATTCTATTGGTGCGCCTTTTGCAAAATCTGTATTTCGTTTAACATTGGAAACATTCCAAGTGGATATGTTGCCGTCAAAATCTTTGGCATTGTATAGCATCATATACATATTTCTAACATTGCTCACATCCCAACTTGAAATATCTTGATTGAACTTCTTTGTTTCGTAAAACATATAAGACATATTTCTGACCTTGCTTACATTCCATTTTGATATGTCGCCATTAAAACATCTGCATTGGTTAAACATCGCCTCCATATTCTCCACATTCCCAACATCCCATCCAGACAAGTCCCCGTCAAACGGAGTTCGCTGAAACATACAGAACATATTTTTGACGTTGGAAACATCCCATTTTGAAACATCTCCGCAGAAATGTGTGCCAGCAAACAAGTTTGACATATCATCAATAGCGGAAACATCAATGTCATTCAAATCGCAGTTATAGCCATACTCTTTCATTCTCTTGAATGCCAGCTCAAACAATTCATTCTTTGTTCTTGGGTAGAATTTGCCGTTGCGGTGAATCCGCATACTATCAAGTCTGGCTTTCGTTATTGGAGTTATATTTAACATATTTCTTTTCCTGCTTCAATGTTTTCAAGTATGCTGTCAAATTTGAGTCCGTGCAAACGGCGTTGTTCACGCAGCATTTTTTTCAAATCATTGTCATACAATTCATTTGCCTTGGAATATTCGCTCTCCAACACATAATCTTCCATTCTGCCGATTATTGACACGCATCTTCTGCTCAAATCAAGCAATTCAGATTCGATGCCACAACGAAGTTCGTTTGATTTGAATCCGTCATTATGATATTCCTTTGCCTTATATGGGAACTCATATTTTAACTTTCCGTCATCGTCAATTACAGCATAGCAGGTAAACTGAAATGTGTTATTCAACTGATTTACCATATTCTTGAACTCACCGTCAAGAACCAAATCACATAGCATAGGTTGTAACTTTTTCTCATATTCCACAATACGAAGTTTCAATGTGATAATGTAGTTAAAAAGTTTTGTCACATACTTGATACGCTGTTTGACGATTAATCTGTCTTGGTTTACGATTTTCCAAGTTTTTTTGAATGTGTAAATTAGGTCTTTGATTTTTTTCATCTGATTTTCGCTTTTTAGTAATATAATAAAAAAATCAAAAAAATGAAACTCATTATAAATATACTTTGAAGATTTTTTTTGAAAATGAAAATTTACACAACAGACGAACTTATAAGAATACTGGAAAACAAGGCCGCATTGTTCAACGGAATGACACTTGACGAGGTTGCCGACAAATATGAGAACTTCAAAGGTAGCGACAAAGCACTGTTGCGTTCAGTCGCACGCCTTTTCCAGAAAATAAATTATACCGAGGACTATCTTGATGTATTGAACACACTTCTTGATGACAAACGTGTGCGTAACATTATGCGTAAAGGTTTTGGCGGAAATTGGGGTGACACGACAATTCGTGTTTCAAGGAATATCACAAAAAGAACGGATTCCGTGTTCCCGACACAAAGCGAGATTGATATGAACAAAAGTTTGAAATGGGGATTGATAAACTATAACGGAACTGTGGATAAGCAAATACACGCAGAGCCGCCTATGCTGAAAGGTATTCCGATTATAACATTTAACGGCAAATACATACTTGACGGACACCACAGATGGTCACAAATTTATTGTTTCAACAAAGTTAGGGATGGTGAACCGACAAAATTCGCAGCCATAAATTTCATAAATAAGGATATGCGTCCGCTTGACATATTGAAAGTCATACAGACAACAATAGGTCTGGATTTGCAACCAGAAAAAATTGAGCCGCACGTTGCCAGCGAAAACCCGAAAACGAACTTGTTGAATGATGCTTGTACGGAAACCGAAGTCAGAAGCCTTGTTGAAGAACTGATAACGGATGAAACTGTTGATATTATGATAAAATTCCACAGCAGGGACGGCGTGAAAAACAAGATTTCCGCTATGGACTTCATTATTGGGAATTGTATGGATATGAAAAAATACAACAACTGCATACGGAATGCACCCAATCGTGGGGCTATGCCACAGACCGATGCCGATGACCAACTCATAAAAAACATCAAACAAACAACCGATTTGTCCTAAAAATATAACGCCATTATAATGAACATTCTGAAATACAAAAACTTCGTGAATGAGAAACTTAACATAAAGCCCGTCACAAAAACTTTGCTTACTGCAATAAAGGACGGGAAAAAAGGAATCAAAATATATCAAGACCGATGGGGACAAGCGTTTATCAGCGAAGCACCATTGGAATCAAAAAAACTGACTCATATTGATACAAAGTATTCGTTAAGTGATGTGGATGATTTTCTTGATAATGAACTCGAACCAACCAGCAAACTATATTCAGCCGCAATGATTCAAACCTTGCTGGATTATTTTGGATTTGAAAACATTGACGATATGATTGACGCTAAAATTGGGATGTTTGACCCAGACACGATAAACGACACAATTCCGAAATACATAGAAACAGCAACCGACTGCGTTAGGTGGATTTTGAAACATTAGACGATTTATGAAAATTCTGCATTCTGAAGATTATGTGAACGAGAAACTTGCTATAAAGCCAGTTACTAAAAATATGCTTTCCAATCTAAAGCCATTGCATACTTTCAGAAAAAATATGTTTTGCACTGGGGATGTGTGCGTCGCAAGCGGCAATAGGAATTATGTGTTCATATCAAATGATGATATGTTGAAATACGACTACAATTCCATTTTTGATTTCAGTACGATATTCAACATAGAATCCACAAACAGAGAAGGTTTCTTAATTCGGTATTTTGAAGAAAGCGAATGGGTGTTTTTGAAAATGATTTATTTGGATGATGAATTGTCGGCTAACGATGTGAACATACATATTTTGGAAATATACAGAAACAAGGTGAGACAGCCATTGAAAGATGACTATTTCAAAAACCCGCCAAAGACAAGACTTATATTTCAGAGAATCATAGAATTATAACAGAACAACCTTCACGTACAAGTCCTGCCGTTTCCCATCACAATAATACCCAAATTCTGGAACACGCAGATACATACCGCTTTTCACATTGCACGGAAGTTGCACATATCTACCCTCCCCGTTCACATTGACATAGAAAATGTCTGTATGGTCTTTTGGATGGCAATATGTGTAGCATAGCATATATTTTCCGTTATGCTTGTTGAATGAAAACCTTTCTGGTGTGTCAATGATAACGGTAACAAACAGATTTGTTCTCACACCAAGTTCGTTCTTTCTTCCACGTCCAGAAAACGAAACCGTTTCCATATATCCGATATGCGGTTTTATTTTTATGTTTATATAGTCGCCATCGTCAAATGTTATCTTGCGGCTGCATCCGTTAAAAGCCTCGTCAAGTGTTATATGCACATCAACGCTGGTGTCGTACTCTGTTTTTGTCAAATTCCCATCGGTTTTGACAGAATTGATATATTTTCTAACTACAAATCCATTGATTATTCGCTTGTATGCGTCTATGATAATTTTGTAAATTTCCTCATCCCCCCCTTTGTCTGGATGCATAGTATGCGACAATTCACGAAACCTTTGTTTTACCTTTTTCAATTTCGTGTTGTCTGGCAAATCCAATATTTTATATGGATTATATTCCATCATAGCACATATTCATTTCTCGGTTTTTTATAACCTATTTCTTCAAGCATTTCAGCATACTTGCTGCAAATATCATTGTATCGTTTTGATTTGTCAGACACTTTTCGTTCCTTGTTGCAACTGTTTGAAACTATGCCGCATTTGCTATAGCCGACATAAACATAGCCAACAAGGGGTATGTGCGTTTCAACAAAACTATGGCTTATGACACACCACATCGGGTCATCAATTCTCTCCGTGTCATCAACAAAACGAAACCTATGGTCACGCATAGCCTTTTTTGAAATTATCTTTGGGTGAAGATTTGATTTGAATGGATGGATATTGTCGTATATGTCTTGCTTGTTTTTAAAACGAAACCACATATCACCAATACTCACATATTCAGTTTTGTCACAAGGAGTTCCGCCAGCAAATGTTTTAAGGTTTGTCATAAAGCATCCGTCACGATAGACAATACTCGTGTATCTCGTGGAAATCATTTCTGTATTCGGGTATTGCATTGATGCTTTCCTTATATGCTCAAGTATGTTTTCACCAAGAAAATCATCGTGGTCAAGAAATATGACAAAATCATCGTCCTGCACGCAGTTTGAAAAACCGAGATGCTTCATAATGCCTGGAAATTGGCGGTTTTCCGATGCACGAACAATCCGAATTTTATTCATACGGTCTTTCTTTTTGGAAAGAACAGCGTTTGTTTCAAACTCATTCTTGCACGCTTCTTCAAAATATCCGTCATCGCTTGCATCCACAACTATAAACTCAAAGTCATCAAACTTCTGCGAAAACACGCTTATCAATGTTGCATACAAAAGCGGCGGTTTTTTATGCGTGGGCATTACTATCGAAATCATCAGAACAAAGATTTTACTTGTTTTCTCGTAACCTTGCCTTCCTTGTATTCACGCTTGGCGTTTCCCGCTTCAAGCAAAGCCTTTTTACGAAGTGAGGAATCACCGCCAAACCATACATTCAATTTATCATCGCTTGAATCCGTCATATCATAATAGTACAATCTCGGATTTCTTATGATTTCAGCATATTCGGAATCGGTCAATGCGGCAAGACCTTTCTTATATGAAACATCCCACTTTGACACATCGTTCTTTTTCTGCCAATCATCCCATTCATCGTCATAGTAGAAATCAACACGTTTTCCAGTTTTCTTATTCTTTGCTATAATTACTGGTGTTTCGCAACGGGCAACCCTATGTTCCTTGAACAGTTCTGGCCACCATCTTTCAAAAAGGTTTACAAGCAGGCTCGCACAACTTATTCCGTCCACATCGGCATCGCTGTATATGTGTATCTCTCCATAACGAAGGTTGTCCTCAATCATCATTCCGTTCTTGTCATACACAAACGGGCTTTTGCCGAATTGCAATCCCAATGCGCCAAGAATGCTTTTTATCTCTTGGTTTTCAATGGCCTTTTTTTCGCTGACTTCACGGACGTTCAGCGACTTGCCTTTTAACGGAAAAGCACCTTGCGTTTCTGGGTCTCTGTATTTTCTGAAACCAGCCATAGGGGAATCCCCCTCGCAAAGCATAAGCGTGCATTTCCGTCTGTTCTTACCCTTGGCCTCAACAAGTTTGTTTATTTTGACCTTGGTCAGCATTTTGTTTGCGTTGCGTACAGCAGCACGGTCATCGGCTTCAGCTTTCTTTGAAACCCAGTCCATAATGGATTGTGTTATCTCCGATGCGAATACCGCTTTCAGCGTTTTCTCGGAAACAGAATGGCTTGTTCCGAAATTTCTGACATCGGTTATGAGTTTTTCCTTTGTCTGCGAGCTGTATGCTGGATTATCAACAGAGCAGGAAACGAACACCCATAATTTATTTTTGATGTCATTTGGTTTTAATTCAGTCTTATATTTTTTCTTTATGCGTTCACGCAGATACGCAACAACTTGGTCTGCTATGTAATTGACGTGCGTGCCGCCGTCCTTTGTTTCGGCGGAATTGACCATTGATATATGCGTGAATGTGTCAGACGGGGCAAAACCGACTTCCCAACTTTTTCCTTTTTCAAATATAACGCCATCGCAATACATATTGCAATATGCTTCAAACGATTTGAATGAGAATGTTTCCCCGTTGAACTTTATCTTTAAGTTAGGATTTGTCGCAGCAGCATCAATGACACGTTTCTGCATCATAAGCAAATGCGCCTCGTCAATTTTTGATATCCCAAATCTTGACAAATCTGGTTCAAATATGATTTCGGTGTATTTCTTTTTTGATGCCTTGACTTTGGGCTTTGACTGCTTTGACATATTCTTTTCAAAAACCTGCACAAACTCGTTTTTTCCATCAGCGGTTTTTACAGTAAATTTGTTTGAGAATATGTTGGTCAATGTAGCACCAAGTCCGTTAGTACCAACCCAATCACGCTTTTCGTTATCGTCAAAATTCGACCCTGCTCGGAGGTTCGAAAAAATTAATGAGGGAACATACATCTTGGCTGTCTTGTGCATAACAACTGGTATGCCGCCATTATCATAAACAGAGATTGTGTTTTTCTCACAATCAACCGAAACATTTATCGTATTGAGTTTCTTGTTCCGTTTTGACTCATCCACAGAATTGCTGAAAATTTCGTCAAACAACTTCAGCAACGCTGGCACATATTGGATATTTTTTTCAACGAACTTGCCTTCGGATTTGTCGTACACCCATTCGGTCGTAAGTTCGGTGAGAACGGTAGAACCCACGTATGTGCCTGGCCTCAAGAGGACGTGTTCGGTCTCCGTGAGTTTCTTATATGTTTCCTCTATAGTCTTTGATTTTGCCATCTAATTTGTCCAATGCTTCTTTTAATGTTATACCTGCCTGCAAAGCAATACCATCGCAACGATACTGGCTTTCCCGAACATAAACCCAAGCCGCACGGCCAGAGTTTATTTCCGCAGCACTCAACGAGTTATTGCCATATTCGCAAGGCATAAGTATATCGTCCCTATTTATAAGTGTGAGCGTTATCGTGTATATGTTATAACAGACTCTTGTTCCATTCTCATCCAGATAACTATCGTAAGGCTCACCAGCCTCCGAATCATAAGGATAGTCCGACCAGTCATCACCCCACTGATTTCTCATATAGGCTACGGTAAACCAAAGTTTGAGATAATGCTCTCCAGTTTCCTCATCTTCAAAGCAATCTGCAAAACACAATTTGGTTGCGTGATTTGAATCGCTTGATTCGAGGTCGTTCAAAAAATCTTCAAAGAACGCAACATCTTTTATGGCTTCGGTCAAATCAACATACATACGCTATTCTCCGATAAGTTTTTCAAGCATTTCCTTATGTTCCTCCGTCTGCGGAGTTCCAGAAAAGTTATAATAGTTGAACAATACTATTTTGTCTTTGTCTGAAATACGGGCATAGGAATCCGAATAATAAACGGTTGCGACAAAACTGTTCACATATCTTCTGAACAGCGTTTTCAGCTCGGTATCAAAATCATCATAATAAACATCCTTACCGAAAACGGTTATAGGAAACTGGTTGTGTATGAATTTCCTTATGGTCATCAAACGCTGCTTGCCGTCAATAACGAACACAACCACATTGTTATCCGCATCCTCATCCTCAACGACAATGAACTCGTCAATGGGCTTTCCGAGAAGAACATTGACAATGAAGTTCTTTTGCTGGTGGGATTCCCAAACATACGGCCTTTGTAATTTCACATTGTAGTCTGGAAGAAAAACGTCAAAGTCGTATGTGCGTTTGCGATGGTTCAGACTTTCAGATGAAAGCGAATCAAACAGCTTCGGGTCAAGGATTATGCTTTTGTTAAGAGCCAATTTGGTCGGTATGCTTGTAATCCCGCTGCTGGTGCGAATGTCATTAAATGTGATTTTCTGTCCGTTCATATCATTTTTGTTTTTGTGCTGCAAAAATACAATATTATTTCAAATTCGCAACACAAAAGATGAAAAAGTTATCAACAGCCTACTTGGTGCTTACGTTGAATTTGAGTTTGTTGTTTTTCTTGTCCATAGTTATGCTGACCTTGTTCTTGTCTTCACCGCAGTTGATGATTAGGTCGGTAATCTCATCCGATATGTCGTGTTGTATGGCTCGTATCAATGCCCTTGCGCCCATCTTCTCATCTGCGGATTTTTTGACAATATAGGATTTCGCATCGCCGCTTATGGAAAGTGAAAACCCCAAGTCTTTCAAGGATTCACGGACTTCCTCAATCTCATTGCTGAATATTTTTTCAAGTTCCTTTTCTCCGAGTTCGTTGAAATAGCAGATGCAATCAATACGATTTAAAAACTCTGGGGAAAATATCCTATTGACTGTGCTTTCAATTATCTTCCTTCGGTTTTCTTCATTCTTCTTTTCCATATCGGTTTTGGCTGATGCAAATCCGATAACACCACTTGCGTTTTTGGCTTCCTTTACGCCAGCGTTGCTTGTGAGGATTATGATTGTATTGACGGCAGAAATCTTAACTCCATTTGCGTCAGTTATATAACCCTCATCAAGTAATTGAAGTATTGTGTTGAATATGGACGGGTGCGCCTTTTCAATCTCGTCAAACAGAATTACCGAATACGGATTGTTCTTGATTGCGTTGCAGAGAACACCGCCTTCACCATAACCAACGTAGCCTGGGGGTGCTCCGATGAGTTTGTTCACGCTGATTTCATCGGAATACTCGCTCATATCAAGCCTAATCATAGAATCTTCAGAGCCGAAAAGATATTCGGAAAGTTTCTTTGCAAGGAATGTCTTTCCGACACCAGTAGAGCCGAGGAATATGAAGTTTCCGACAGTATGGTTTTTCTTGCGAAGGCCAAGGCGGTTTCTTTTAACAGTCTTGCACACCATAGAAACGGCATCGTCCTGCCCGATTACCTTTTTGGATATGTCGCCTTCCATATTCTTCATCCTTGTCATATCGCTTTCCGTAAGTTTGGCTACTGGAACACCAGCCATATCGCTGATTGCAAGATAAACATCATCATCGGTAACAATGTTCGGCGTGTCGGATGCATCGGAAACAGTAACCGCTTCGTCAATATAGCATTTCAAATTGGAAACATCATCATTGAGTTTTAGCATACGTGCCAGTTTGTCCGTAAGGGAAATCTGGCCGTCATTGGCAAGTTTGTCAATCTCGGATTGTTTTTCGCCAAGGGATTTCGTTTTCTTAATAACGGAATGGTCTGGCATATGCTTTCTGTTGGAATACCTTGCATAGATATGTTCCATAACAAGTATGCACTTTTTAGGCATCTGAAATCCGTTTTTCACATATTTGTCAGACAGCATAACAATCTTGTCTGCGGTCTGCTCGTCCATAACTGTTCTGAACATAAGGTTGTATTCTGGAAGCCTTTTCCGAAGTATGGCCTTCGTGTTGTCCGCAGACTGCGGCTTCACGTTTATTCTTGTAAAATGGCGAAGAAGGTCATACTTGTTCTCTATGCCTTTCATATCGTTGTTGTTGCAGCAGCATATAACTCTAACACCATATTTTATGGCACGCTCAATATGCTGCCATATCATAATGTTCACGATATTGTCGTTGATTAGGGCGGCGATGTTGTCAATATAAAGTATTCGTTTCTCTGGTGCATCCATTATATATCCGAACACGCTGTTCAAGCGTTCCTCATAATCGGTTACGGATTTGATGCCATCGCTCAATTTCAACTGAAAAAGTTCCATAATCTCACAACTGAAAAATTGTGAAGGGCAGTTGTAAGTATCAAACAAATGTTGTATGTGCTTGACGAGCGATGTTTTTCCGACACCGTTACCGCCAGTAACTATGACATTGTTGTTCGGTATCGCAAGAGCATCGAACACACGGCGTGAATAATCTTCAAAAAACATTGATTCTGCGGCCTCAACTTTTTTAAGGCACGGGTTTTCCTTATTGCTGTCCCCGTAGATTTTCACGGGTTCGCTTTCTGGCATTTCGACTTTCATCTTCAATCGGTTTAGATAAACAGAAATTTATATCGTTTTATGATTGCTTTTTGTACAGTTCCAAAAATTCTTCAACGCTGATTACGTGAAGAATGTTGTCTCGGTCTGCAATCATTTCATCATAAGTCAATTTTGATTTATTGGGAAACACTAAATCTTGTGGATTTTCGTGGTATTCAATAATGCAGCATCCGCAGTCGGTATCAACCGTCTTGAAATCAATGCCCTGCTCGTGCAGCATAGTTATAGCCTTCCAAACGTCACCATTCCAACCGCCGACAATCCTCGGAACAAGTTGAGCCTCATAGTTGAGCGGTATGCAATCGTGTACTACAATACGCCCGCCCTTGTTCAAATGTTTCAATCCGTTGATAATATCCCTTCCAGCAAAATCCTCTTTGTGCATACCATCAACAAAAATTATGTCAAACTTCTGCTCGGTCTGTGCAAACAGTTCGTCAGATGTCATACGCCAAGTCAGACAAGGCGGAATCATATCCTCGTTTTGTATCAAGTCTTTGAACTCTGTGAACGGGTCAACGCAGTATTTGTTCTCACATTCAACAAAAACAAAACAGCGGCCATCATCCAATCCTATTTCAAGGTAACTATTGTAGTTGTTTTGTTTAATCAAATAGTTTATTATGTCTGTGTGATTCACGGAATTATCCCTTTTAATTTTGTTAAACTTCAAGTTCAATAGTCGCTTCATTGCTGTCCGTTTGTTCACCAGTTTTCTTGGGTTTTGCAAACGGTTGGTTTACAGCTCCACGACCGTACTCGGCATTCCTTGCCGAGATATATCTTTGCCATTCATCTGGTTCATATTGCTCGTTGTTCTTCGCCGCATTGATGTCTCTGTCGTGATGAGCACCGCAGTTCGGGCAAGTCCAATATCTTACACCCAGATTTTTGACTTTCTTGTTTATGTAACCACATTCGGAACACATTTGATTTAAATTTTCATACTACAATATAATAAAAAAATCGGAAAATCGGCTATTTGTTGCCATCATTTCCGTTTTTTGCGTCTTCCCACATCTTTCTCAACATCTCAAGTTTGCGTTCACGTTCTTCTTCACGCTCCTTGTTTGTCTTTTTCTTAACTGGATTTACCGTATGTCTTATCTTAAATCTTCCGCAGTTGCAGCCCATTTGTTTCTAATGTTTTTCATCGCAGAACGTCATAATCAAATGAATTGTCCGTCATAGTCGGGTTTATGCAGACGAACTCAATAATCGGATTGTCGTGGGTTATGTCTGATGCTGGAACAACAACGCCGCAGCCCCAAGCTCCGTTGCCGCTCTTGTCGGATGCATCGGTTTTCAATACGATGTCCCTGCCGTTCAAATCATAGGTGCTCATATTCTTGAACACAACTCTCAATATTTGGCCTTCACGCCAAGAGTTGAAAGTATCGTCCACGAACAAATTTATGTCATAAGCGGACGGCGTGTTTTCAACCACCCATATACGAGCCATATTGGTTGCTTCCTTCAAATTGATGTGAATATCATTGTTATTTCTGTCATTGTCATTCAAATTGATTGCGTTGGTGCTGCTGATTGCATTGCCATCAACCATAACGGCAGGAAGATTGTAACCATTGTTGGCTGTGCTTATCGTTATCTCGTATGGAACGCTGTCATCAATGGAAACGCCATACCCCTTATGAATTACATCGGTGTTATATTGCAGCCTTGTGGTGAGCCTGCCGTTCACAATGGAATTGATGTCATCGCTGTTTCTTGCAATCAAATCAACCAGCGTGCTTCTGTCGGCAAACGCAAGGTTTGCATTTTCCACACTTCGTTCAAGCTCCCCTACCCTTCTGACAATATCATTGTAGTTGGTCATAAACAAAAGCACATTCTCCAAATCAGTAAGCCTTGAATTGAGGTTGTTCACACTGCCGTTCATCCTTGTAAACATATCGGCAGATTGCAGCATACGTGTCATAGCATCGCTGAACAGACTCATAGAGAATGTGTTGTATTCGTTCACCATTGTAGTAACGCCCTGCTTGTTAGGCTCAATGTCAATACGCAGGTTGAGTTTGAATCCGTAACTGTTTCCATTCTGAACACCGCTAAACGGCTTATATTTCGGATACCTCTGGAAATAATCACAAATGTTTGTAACCTTTATATCGTCAAGGAACAAAATGCCGTACAAGTTTGAAGTCCTTTTTCCAGAACTTTTATCCACAATGTCATAATAAACGAGAACTGTGTTGAACTCAAAACTTCCACTCAAAGCAGACTTGTTGTAATCATCAATAGTGACCATACCTCCTTCAACAATGTCCTTGTATGAGTTCGCTTCAAAGTCAATGCACATACCATCAATTCCACTGCGATACAAATAATTGTCATAAGGGCTTCCGTCATTGAATATTGTGGTTTCTGGCACACTTGCCCCATTCAAAGCGTTTTCTATATTATATGAATAATTGTTATGGTCATCATACAACGCTTCATAAGCAATACCAGTCGGGTCTGTGTAATGCTGTCCGAGTATGAAATTATAATCATTCTGGCCGCTAACATTTGAAGCACTATTAGTTGAACCAGCCGTAAAATTGCCGTCAAATTCTTCTTTGAAAAGAACTGTTGGCGTATAACCAGCCTCACTTGGGACGTGGACATAGACTTCTGTATAAGCCTCTTCCGCAATATCAACATTGTTTGTTATGTCAATCTGACCTATATAACGAACAACTGGTTTATAACTTTCATCACTTCCATTGAATAATGTACAACCTTCCATATAACGATGCTCGTGATGGTTGATTAAGGATTGTGCTGTCTGATTGTCACCATTCACCCAATTCATAGCACCCATCTCTTTCAAAAAATGCCAGAATACACGTTCTGCAACTGAACGGTCAGTATCATTATCATCAGAAAGGGTTATCAAAAGTTCCTCCATATTGAAAAGATAATCCTGCATAAGTTCAGCAAATCTGGCTTTTGAAGGAACTTGGGTGCTTTGACTATTACATCTGTCAAGCATATCCTTTATGCCAACTAACTGCAAATAATTTTGTTTATAATTTCCACTGTTTCTATTATAAGAACTGCTATCACCTTGATAACCAGTTTCTGGTTCAACGTCTCTGTCTGGATTTATAATATCTGGCAAATCAAGACATACAAAATGTGAGAACACAAATTCCTTATCGCTATTGGCAAGACACTTTGAAAGGTCTCTTGCTGCACTGGAAAATGTGTAAAAAGTTGTTCCATTTTCATTCAATGGTTTTATGACTGGAGTAAATGCTGCCATAAGTTTTATAATTTCTTTTAACTGATTATATTTATAATTGGTTTTTAAAATGTACCAAAAACGAAATGAATATCAAAGACATTTCAAAACCAACTGGAATCCAAACGAAAAATCGCCTTTAAAACCTTTAAAATCCTTTAAAAAATCGTTTTCTTCTTCATATAATTATTGATTTTGTTTTTTTGAGATAATTGGTTGATAATGTGTGAAATATAAAAACAGTTTTTTCGAGAGGTCTTGTTTTTGGCATTTTTTGGGGTGTTGATAACTTTGTTGATAACTTTTTGAATTTTTTTGTTGACAATATGAAAATAAGTTGTATTTTTGCAGCGTAATCAAAAACGAATAACAGATAAAATTACAGAGTTATGAGAAGCAACAACAAGCACATCGTTTTCTTTGACCTTGAAACAACTGGTCTTAACAAGGAAATTGACAGAATCATTCAAATCGGTATGGTCAAGGTTGATTATAACGGCAAGTACATCAACCGCATTGAGCGCAAGTTCAACCCTTGCGGTGTCAAGTCCACACCAGAGGCTTTGGAAAAACATCACATTTCAGATGAGAGCCTTGTGTTTGAACCTACGTTTGAGGAATGTGCGGATATGATTCTTGAATTTCTTGAAGGCTGCGACATCGGAGGTCATAACTGCATCAAGTTTGATGTTCCGTTCCTTTTGGCGGAGTTTGAGCGTTGCGGTCGCACGTTCACCATTGAGAAACGCCGTATCATTGACACCCGCAGACTTTACCTGCACTATCACGAGAAACATCTTGAGGATATGTATCGTGAGTATTGCCCAGACGGGGAAACCTATGTCGCTCACGATGCGTTGAGCGATACCAATATGACAATCTGCTTGTTCAACGCTATGTGTAAGGAGCATAACACGACCATTGAGGAAATTGACGAGGTTTGCGGTAATGATACACGAATTGATGTTGATGGCTTCTTTGTTCTCAACAAGGATTTCAAGGTATGTATGGGAAAGGGCAAGAATGTCGGTATGCTGGTTGAGGATGTTGACCCGTCCTATTTTGAGTGGATGATTGAAAAGGCTGACCATATCTCTATGGAAACTAAAAACCTTGCGGCTCGTGTTCTCAAATATATTGAGAAAGTGAGACCGAAGAGTCCTTTGGTATAATGTTGTTTTTATAAATAATGAAAATATACAAGTCTGATATGGCACACATAATGAGAATTGATGAGATGGCAAGCACATCCGATGCCCAAAGCAAAATGGAAAAATGGCATAAAGGGCAACGAAGGCAGAACGTAAAAGCGTGTTCGGATGAAAAACTTAAAGCATACTATATGATTTGCTTGGATAAGGGTTATGTGATGGAGGCAAGCACGCTCTATAAAGAAATTGTGGACAGAGATATTCAAGATGATGTTCCCGAAATGGTGTTTGACAAAGTGGATGGAAAACTTGACACCGATAGCATCTGCAAGTACATTGAGAATTATGTGAACAAAATAGGAGATAGTGGTGAAGATTTGTTTAAGTCTGTTGAAGGAAACTGTGTGTATTACAGTTGGGGACGTGACAAGCGTTTGCCTGCAACAGAGGATTATGATTGTATGATTGACAAAGACAATATGGTTATGAAAATGTATGTAAATGATAGTTCACCGATTGACCTAAATGACACACTTGAAGTAATCAATACTATCAATGATGAACTGTTCGGGGCATAGATTTGAACGGAATTGTAAGATTAAGATTGCTAATTCTGTTATATTTTGAGGCGGCTTTGGTCGCCTTTTTTGTTTGTATAAATAAAGAAAAACTTTTTATGAAAATACTTGACAGCAATTCGTTTATTAAAGAAGGCTATATGAATGTGACTTGTGTCGTGAATAATACGCTTGAACTTAATGCTATTGACACCACTTGCAAATGGGATGGCGAGCATTGGTATTTCTATGAGCGTGAAGGGAACGGCGACATTGACGATTTTAGAAAACTTGATAACAACCGAAACACGAATTTTGAGGTTTATCTGAACTTTGATTTTTCGTTGAAAGGCGATGAAATGGGTGAAGTCGGAAAATGCCGTGTTTCAATGATGGTGAACGTCCATTATATGAATATGGCTGAAGATGACTATGAGATTGAAGTCAGAACCATTGACAATATGGACGAGTTTAATGGTATGCTGTATGGCTATGACATTGACACCGATGAATTGAAAAAGGTTTTGTCTGAATCTTGGGATGAGTTCTATGTTTATGAGAAAATCGGTGATGAACTTGAAGACCGTATAGGTTTGAAACGTATTGGCGATAAATCGGAGAAACTTTGTGCTGAAATCAAGGATAAGGCTATTGATGGTTTCCTTGATGAGTACGCAAACGAATAATACCATAGTTTATTTTAACTCACATAGCGGAACTGAAACCAGTTCCGCTTTTTTGTTTTATAAATATAAAGGAAGATTATCGTTTGATGAACATAAAGTCGTTGCAGCCGAGATATAACACGAAAACCCATTTCAAGCAGGGTTTTTATATTCCGTTGTTTCCAGCGAAGTATTGCGGGAAGATGCCCATAATATATCGTTCAAGCTGGGAGTATAAGGTGTGCAAGTTTCTTGATGAGTGTGCGACTGTGTTGAGGTGGGGTAGTGAGTGCATAAAGGTTTCGTATTTCAGTATGATTGACGAGAGATACCACGAGTATTTTCCAGATTTCTATTTTGAATACAAGACGAATGATGGTGTTAGGAAAATAATTGCGGAAGTGAAGCCGAAAAAGGATTTGACTTCGCCAGAAAAACCGAAGCGTATGACGGAAAAGGCTGTGGAGAAATACCAGTATCAAGCCAAGGTCTATATACGCAATATGGAGAAGGCGAAAGCCTGCCGCAACTATTGCGACCTTCACGGAATGGAGTACAAGTTCATAACGGAGGATTCGAAGTTGTCCTTTTAGAAAAACAAATGATTGCTGATGGCTGAAAATATTTCTGGAGCGTTTGCTGATATGTTTAACCCATATTCCGATGTGTGGGAAGTTTCTGGTACTGGAGCACCTGCTTGGGCTTGGAAAAGGTCTAACAAGGATGGAACTGATGTTGTCGGTGATGTCTATACAACTGTAAATGTTGATAGTAACGACAAAAAGGAGAAGAAAACTGTTGCAAAGGATTTTTATGATATTCGCACGGAAAGTCTGTATGCTCCGTTCAGTATGTTCTCACGCCATATGCTTATGGATTATATCGGTATTCTCGGCATTATGCGTGGTGGTGATGAGTCTGTCTTATCGAAGAACTTTGATACTGGCCTTGCCCGTGCTGGACTTATGTGGTCTAACGTAGAGCCGACATACAAGAATATCATTGATGCTTTTCAGAACATACAAGCTGGAAAATACAAGATACAAGATTTCATATACAACAAGTATTATAAGATGATACCGACAAACTACCTTATTACATTGAGGCGTTATGGTATTCCTTGTACTGACATTCCGTTCACTTTGGCATATCCAGAGGACATACACGCAGATATGAACACGAGGTCTGCGTTGCTTCCGATAGCGACCGCAACAACATATATGTCGGAGGTTGCTGGAAACAAAATGGATGATATTTTGAAATTTACTTGGGGAACAAACTGGAAAGAACAGACTTCTGAAATACAGACCATTACCAGCGGAACGCCAGGAGCCTCCAGTTTCGGCATTGGCGGTATGCTTTTTGACAAGTCGCAGCAGTTCGGCACTGTCGGTGCTGGTGTGGGTGCTACATTCTTCAGTATGCTTTCTGGTCATAATTATTCACCGCAGCAGATGACCATTGCTGGGCAGGCTGCGCAGATAAATCCGTGGGAGAAATACTCAAAGTACACGCAGGGACCAGTTGACGTGGTGATGAAAACCAATATTCGTGACCTTGGTCTTAATTTTGAAAACAACTTCAATTTGAAGTTTGAATATGAGTTGAAATCCCTTCATTATGTAAACCCGAAGATTGCTATGCTTGATATTATAGGCAATATGATTCTTATGGGAACTAACACTGGTACTTGGTGGGGTGGTGCTACCCGTTATTACGGAAATGGCGGTGGTTTCGGCAAACAGCCAGGAGACCTTGGTGCATTTGCCCGTGGTGACTATGCCGCATACGGAAAGAGCCTTGTTGAGGACGCTATGGGGCAGATTGAGAGTTGGAATGGCGGCGAGTTCCCGCAGAGCCTTGAAGAATGGGCTACCTTGGCGAAGAATGTAATCAAGGGTGGCTTGCAGAATATCATTGGTGGTCTTATAAACGGAAAGCTCGGAAAACTTGGTGTTACGCAGCCAGCACACGCATTGTTGAGCGGTGAGGCTACTGGTATGTGGCACGTTACCGTTGGCAATCCGCTCAATCCGATAGCGATGATGGGCAATATGGTTTGTAACCAGATTGAAATGCAGATGGGTGAAGGTCTTGGTTATGATGATTTTCCAGTAAATGTGGCATTCACTTGCCAGATAAAGCACGGCAAGCCACGTGATGCTGGTGATATTGAATCAATGTTCAATGCTGGTAAGGGACGTTATTTCCACACCCCGTATCTTGGAAATCTTGACAAGGACAATCCAGAGCACGCTGAATTGATTGCGTATTACAACCAGATTGCTGCTGGTAGAGAGAATATACCAATGAATGTCTATGGTGGGAATGGCAAAGGTGGGAATGGCAAAGGTGGAAATGGCAAAGGTGTTTCGTCAAAAAGACCAGAAGGCAAATATGCTGAAAGAAACGAACCTGGCAGAAAGGTGCAGGGCTATATGAACAAGCAGATAGACAAAATTATAAGTCTGATACGATAGAAGAAGCGGCGCAGGCCGCTTTTTTGTTTGTATAAATAAATCAGAACTTCAAAATCTTAATCTTATGAATGTTGCGCTTTGTGCGATAGCGAAATGCGAGAACCTTTATATCAATGAATGGGCTGAATATCATTTGAATCTCGGTTTCGACCATATCTATGTTTATGACAATAATGAAATTGATGGGGAAAAAATATCTGACGTGCTTTCTGATGATAGGATAACCGTTGTCAATTATAGAGGAAAACACCAGTCTTCTTGCGAGACGCAGGTGAAAGCGTACAATGAGTGTTATAATGGATATGGCAAAATGTACGACTGGATTATGTTTATTGACATTGACGAGTTTTTGACATTGGAAAAATTCGGAAATATAAATGCTTTTTTAAGTCAGAAATGTTTTGCTGATGCAAAAGCCGTGCGTTTTCATTGGAAGTGTTATTCTGATTCTGACAAATTGAAATATGAAGCTGGTTCTGTGATTTCGAGGTTTACTGAATTGTGTGAGAATGGTGAGGTAAACAAGTATTATAAGCAGATTTATAGGACAAAAATCCCGAAGTTTAAAATGATGAATGTTCATTATTGCGACTTTATTGGCGGTATATGTTATCCAGATGGAAGTTCAGCGAAATACGTTATGCAGACAACTGACCCGAATGTTAAGCACGAATGTGGTTGTGTTCGGCATTATGTTACGAAATCGTTGGAAGAATTTGTTGATATAAAATGGAAACGCAGGGGTAAAGGAAGTTCCAAAACAAGATTGAATAAGGATTTTTATTTCAAATACAATAAGAAAACTGAAGAAAAATCAAGATATTTTGACGAATATTTCAACAATGTTTCTAATGGTATTCATCCTACTGGAAACGATAATTCGCAAAACGATACGATATTACATAAATTATTAAAACCCAAGATTATGCCATACCAACAAGAACCTCCAATTAAAAGTCAGACGCAAAGCCTCGGTAATGTGGATTACAGAACGCCGCAGGAACGTGCCGTATGTCCAGGTGCAAATAAAACCAATAACCCAGCCATAAAGCACGGACTTCCGCAAAAACCAGTGCAGAACAATCTATCCGTTTCCGAATATCCGTTTGGTATAAGTATATGTATATCGGCTTGGAAATCGGTTGATTATATAGAAGAATGTTTGGATTCAGTTGCTGCGCAGACTTGGTTTAAAAATAACGACAACTATGAGATATTGCTTGGTATTGATGGTTGCGAGGAAACTCTTATGAAGGTGAAGGAGATTATGGGCAAATATAAGAATCTCAAAGTGATGATGATGGACAAGAATGTCGGTACTTATGTCACCTGCAATACCATTATGAAAGAGGCGAGATATGAGTGGTTGTTGAGATTTGACAGCGATGATACTATGCCGAATGATATGGTTGCCAAAATTTTTGCCAATGATTTGAAAAATGTTTCTGCTGTTCGGTATGAAAACCATAATTTTGGTGAGAATGATGCTCGTGGTCTGGCGTGGGGTTCGCATATGGTTAAACACGACATTTTTGATAAATTTGGCGGATATAGGGATTGGAGAATATCGGCGGATTTTGATTTGTTGTATAGGATAGAACCAAAAAGTAATATCTTAAAGTTGTCATCGGTGTTTTATAACAGAAGGGTTAGGTTAGACGGTTTGCAGTATTCACCAGATACCAATATGAAATCTGCCAAAAGATTGGAATTAAAAAAATTCATATTGGAAAAATCAAGGAACGAATGTGTTATTCCTTGTATTACTGAAAAATTTACATATATTTTTGATAATGTTGTTTACGGCATAATTGGTCTGACTACTTGGAAAAAACGAATAAATTATGTTTATAAGACAATAGAAACATTGGAAAAGAATAAAGGTTTCAAGATTGTTATGACATTAAGTTCTGATGAGTTTGTGAATAAGGAGTTGGATTTGCCAAAATCATTGTATGATTATGTTGAACGGGGTATTGTTGAGATTATTTGGGTTGAAAAAAATTATAGGTCTTTTAAAAAGGTTTTGTTCGCTATGGATAAGTATAGGACGTTGCCAGTTATAACGGCTGATGACGATGCTTTATATCCAAATGATTATTGTAAAAAATTGTATTTGAATTATAGTAATGACAGAAAAAATATATACTATAATTCATCTGGACAAGGAAGCGGTTTTGGTTACATTTTTCCTCCATATGTGTTTAAGTCATATCCTTTTGTTATACTTGACGCTATTTGCGAAAAATACAATAATGATGACTTGCTGTATATAAGACTGGCTGACAAACTTGGCGTTAAGCGAATATGTTTGAATGATAAAAAAGGAATACAGTTTCATCATCAAATTGAACCCATAGATATTATTAAAAAATATGCTAATCCAAACTATAAAAAAGAAGAAAGCGATTTTTATACAAAAATGATAGATTCCATACACTATGAATAATATTAAACAAAATTACAGCAAAATATGAGTATTGACAAATGGACATTAAAAACAAAGGAGGAAATGTAATATGAAAACGTGTATTTGTGCCATAGCAAAAAATGAAAACCGTTACGTTAAAGAATGGTGTGAATATCATACAAGAATTGGATTTGATACAATTTACATATTTGATAACAACGACCAATGTGGAGAAAAAATAAAAGACGCAATATACGATTTAGAAAATGTAATTGTAGATGAGCGTTACCGAGGGAAAAATGATAAATTATACCAAACAAACGCATACACATCATTTTACAAAGAATATTCCAAGCAATTCGATTGGGTAGCATACATTGATATTGATGAATACATAACTATTGTTGACGGCGATATTAAATCGTTTTTGTGTTCTGAAAAATTCAATAATGCAGATGGTATAAGGTTGTGCTGGAAATGCTACACTGATTCAAATCATATAACTGTAGATGATAATTATTCGGTAAATCGCTTTACCGACTATAATAGTTTATGGGCAACACAAGCAAAAACGATAATAAGAGGGGGGTTGGGGTATATAAATCAAATTGGGATACATACAACAACTTCATTAAAAAACGCAGTAAATTCAATAGGATTACCTTGTTGGTACAATGGTGACGCAAAACATCAAGTCAACATTGGTGAAAAATATGTATGGGACTGCGCATATATAAAACATTACAGGTTCAAAACAATACAAGAGTTTGTTGATGTTAAATTGAAAAATTGGAATCAAAAATACATTAAGAGCAAATGGATTAACTTTGATGAATTTTTCAAGTTAAACAAAAAAACACCAGAAAAAATCCAATACTTAAAATCAATAGGAATTGACTATGAATAAAAACGATATAAAGCAAAAACTTCAACAAAAGGCGCAATCACGGGGATTTCAAAATTTCAACATTGACAGTCCTAAAACTTGGTGCGAAAAAATGGCGTGGTTGCAAATCAACGACAACATTGAACTCCGTGCAAAATGTGCGGACAAGGTAAAAGTACACGACTATTCGGTTGAAAAACTCGGAAAGGACATCTGTGTTCCAATCATAAAGATTTATAATAGTCCGAATGAAGTGAATTTCTCGGAACTGCCTGACAAATTTGTTCTTAAATGCAATCACGGATACGCATTCAATATTATTTGTCGTGACAAATCAAAATTAAATCAAACTGAATGTCAGTCAAAAATGCGACAATGGTTGAACACGTCTTTTGGCGAATCCTCAATCGAGCCGCATTATTTGAAAATTGAAAGAAAATGCTATGCGGAAACTTTTATTGAGAATGCTGGCCAGTTGGAAGTCACAGATTATAAATTTTTGTGTTTTGAGGGAAATCCGACTTATGCTCAAGTTTTGAATGGTCGGCATACATCCGATTTTCATCTGAACTATTATGATATGGATTTTAATTTTGTGAATATGTCAAGAACTGATGTGATAAGCAATCCGAATAAACTTGATAAGAAGCCAGAACATTTTGAACAGATGAAAGAATATGCGAGAAAATTGTCAGAGGACTTTCATTTTGTGAGAGTTGATTTTTATGAAGTTGGCGGCGTGGTGTATTTGGGTGAATTGACATTTACGCCAGCAACTGGATTTATTAGATGGACAGACCCGAATATTGACAGAATGTTCGGCAATATGATAAACTTAAACTAAAAACTATGCCATATTCATACGGAAAATACAAACAAGAGGTCAAAGATTGGGTGTATTCCAACTTTGATGAAACAGCAAGAATACTTGATGTCGGTGCTGGCAGCGGAACTTATTGGAATCTTCTTAATGACAAGTTCAAGCACATTGATTGCGTTGAGGTGTTTGTGCCTTACATTGAACAATTTGAACTTGGTAAAAAATATGAGAATGTTTTTATTTCTGATATAATTGATTTCAAGTATGACAACTATGACCTAATCATATTTGGCGACATTATTGAACATCTTGATGTGTCAGAAGCGCAGCGTGTCCTTGACTATGCTTACGAAAGGTGCAAGGATTTTATCGTTGCCGTTCCATATCTTTATGAACAAGGAGAATGCTGTGGCAATGAGCACGAGATACACAAGCAACCAGATTTGACACCAGAATTGGTTATTGAACGTTATCCGTATCTGCAACTGCTATACGGTGACGATAAATATGGATATTATGTGAAAAAACGATAAATACATTATGGAACATATATTGAAATCAAACGAGTTTTTGCTTGAAAATTATAAGGAATATGGACGTGACGTAAAGTTCACGGACTCGGATGGTGTTGAATGGAAATCTGTTGTTTCTTTGCGTGATGAGTATGGTGATATAGCGCATATCGTTGTTGATGACCATTGCTATCTGTTATATCAAGGCAGTGAAGATGGTGGATTCAAAAGATATAACTACATTTATTCGGAAATACATAATGCTTTGAGACATCTTCCAGACCCAGCGGAACTATAAATATAAAAAATCTATCATTATGAAATTTTTATCAGATTATTTTCGTAAAAAGGAGGTTTGCGAGAGCGTCCAGAACGACACGCATAATGGCGGTGAAGATGATATGCCGCACATTTCGGAACTTCCTAATGGAATATATTGCGCTTTGTTTTATGCTTGGATTTTTGAGTTGTCTGACGGAAGAACATACAAGATGGACTATGGCGTTAGGCGAAGCAGGCGTATGACCAGATATGAGATTTATAGGGTTACGAATGGCGTTGTTGAAAAAACTGATTGCTTTGAGAACGGATTGAAACATCATATAATCGAACTTCCAAATGGAACATATAACGCACGATGGTATGCGAACTGCTTTGAGTTGGAGGACGGCAGGCAGTTCAAGACCGACATAGGTGTTCTTTGCTGCAAGGAGTTTTCTCCGTTTAGAGAATATAATGTTGTTGATGGCAATATAATTGAACAATGATAGATTGGAATCAAGTTCTTATTGAGGCGAGTATTGCCGCTATGCAGGGAATACAAGAAAGCGGGAAATTTGGTGTCGCTGCGGATGTTCTTCCAGACCAGCTTGCCAAAATTTCTGTGCGTATAGCGAAATCCCTTGTTGCTGAATTGAAAAAGGAAATAGATAATAACCAACGGGATTATCCCTTTTAGTCTTGTAAGAATGTAAATGATATAAATAAAGCATAATATTTTAATCGGATGGAAAGGATGTACACATACAAGTTTAGGATATATCCGAACAAGGAGCAGCAAGATTATCTTGCAAATGTGTTCGGATGTTGCAGGCTTGTGTACAACCATTTCCTCAACGAAAAGAAAAACCAATACAATGAATCCAAGACAAGTGATTCATACAACGTCCAACAGTCTAAACTAACCAAATTACGCAAAACTGAAGGATTTGAGTTCTTAAGCATTGTCCCTTTGCAGTCTTTGCAATGCAGTTTGAGGAATATGCACACTGCGTATGACAATTTCTACAAGCACAGAAGCTCCTATCCGAAGTTCAAGAACAGAAGGGACAAGCAGTCGTTCAAGATTGCACAGCCTAACACATTCCATATCAAGGATGGCAAACTATATATTCCGAAACTCAAAAACGGTATAGACATTGTGGTTTCCAAAGAAATCACTGGAAAGATTTGCTTTGCCACAATTTCAAAAAACAAGGCTGGACGTTATCACATAGCCATAACAGTCAAGCAGGATTATAAACAAAGTGATAAGACCAATGAACGTGTGGGGCTTGACCTTGGAATAAAGGAGTTGATTATAACAAGCAAAGGATTTAAATATGCAAGCAAACGAAGCATAATCAGATATTACAAAAGAAAACTGAAAATATATCAGAGATGTCTGGCAAGGAAGGTCTATGGAAGCAAGAGATACGAAAACCAAGTGTTGAAATGCAACCGAATCTACCAGAAAATCACAGACATCAAAACCGATTATATACATAAGATAACCACAGAACTGGTCAGACAGTTTGACTTGATAAAGGTGGAAGACCTCAACATCAAGGAGATGTTAAAGAAACATAAATTGGCAGAAGCCATATCTGAATGTAACTGGTATCAATTCGTTCAGACACTTGAATATAAGTGCGCTTGGAACGGAAAGACTATGATGAAAGTAGATAGATACTACCCGTCAAGCCAGATGTGCAGCGAGTGCGGTTATATAAACAAGAAAGTCAAGAATTTGGCAGTAAGGTATTGGACTTGCCCGAACTGCGGTGCTCATCACGACAGAGACATCAACGCAGCGAAGAATAATGAATCATACGAGCCAGATGAATGGCAAATACATATCTCGGTAAGGAATGCCGAGTACGGTCGTGGAGCTGTGTACCAACCGTTTGCAAAACCCAAGAAAACTGGTGAGCACTCGGACAGCAATGAAGCGACTATTGAACTTTTAAACTCGTATAAATAATACAAGACTAAAAGGGATAATTCCGATAATTAAAACCAATAGACTATGTATTACGATTACAGACAGATTGAAAACTCTCTTTTTGAGATTGAGTTTCCAAAAGATTTGAATGAGGACAGCAGAAGAACTTTGTTGGAAAGCGTTACTGGTGCTGACATTGAAAACGGTCACGTCAAGATATTGCTTTCTTCCATTGTTGAGCATCCAGAACTTGTATCATATTCATTTGTTGTGTCGGACGGGAACGGACGGCTTGTTCGCAGGGAAGCGAATTTTGTGCCTTATCGTGAAATGAGGGATTCCCTTATGGGTAAACACGAAGGCCAGATTGTTGTTACCGAATTTGACAGATGCGGCAATATCACGAAAAAGACGGCATATACAAATCCTTCCATAACCGAGTTGTCAAATGATGATAATGGCGTTATGCTTGATGTTCAGTATTGCGATGTAGAAGAAATAGACTGTTAGTTTTCTTTCTCATAGATTTCAACCGAATATGATTGATTTTGAATAAACAACCATATTCGGTTGTTTTGTGTAATCATTATAATGGCGTTATAAATATAACATACGAAAAAAACGAAACCAGATGTACAATTATTTCAAGATGACAAATGGCAGACCAGAGAAGATGGTCAAGACGAACAGCCAGATAAATACCGTTCTCAATCCATCGTTCCGTGCGTTTACTGCGGAACAAGAGGCATTTTATACTGAAAATCCTACCGCAACTGTATATGAGGTGTGGACTTGTCATAAGAACGTACCTTATGTTCCAACGATAGAGGAACTGCGTGCGAATGCAATTTCTATGCTTACCTCAACAGCTGAAGATGTTAGAAACACCCGTGTTGATTTGAACCATTTTTGCGAGGCTGTTGCTGGTACTGTGTATTCGCAGGCGAGAGGCGTTGATTCCATTGTTGATTCAGAGGAAATTCTTAAACGTGCTGATGACTATCTTACTGTTGGCAAACTTTGTGCTGACCGTGTTGCTGCTGATACCATACTCATAAACAACGCAACAACAGAGGAAGCCATAAATACCATAACTGCTGCCGCAATGCAGTATTTTGATACATTGAGGACAGAGGCCGATAATCTTGAAACACATAAGAAAGAGAAACTCCGTGAGATTGACGTGTATGACACTTCAAGCAATGTGAACGGATTTTTCTATAACGGCAATCTTTTGTGGCTTGACAAGGACACAAGGACTGGTTTGGTGAACACGCTGAACTCCGCAGACATTGTTGGTCGTGAGCACATCAACATTTGGTTTAGCGGACTTTATATTACGCTTGATACAGTTACGGCGAGACAGATGCTTGCCGCTCTTGAAATTTATGCCACTGATTGCTACAATGTTACTGCGCAGCATAAGGTTGCTGTCAATGCTTTGACCACCATAGAGGCTGTTGATGCGTTTGACATAACTGCTGATTATCCGCAGCGACTTGTGTTCAATACAGAACAGAATATGCAGGGTGTTCAAGGCGTGCAGGGTGAGCAAGGCGTTCAAGGAATACAAGGCGTTTCCGAGTAATGCCATATAAATAATAAAAGAATTTTTTGATGGGATTTTTAGATACCTCGAAGATAAAGGCCATTGACTTGTTGAAGCAGACATATCTGTACCTCAATAAAATGTACGGATTGTCGGATTCGACTTTTACTCCGTCCTCCCCTACTGGACAGATATTGAGCGTTGTTGCGAACATATCGGAACTTATATTTCTTTATCTTGAGCGTGCAGCATCCGAGTTGAACATTATGCGTGCGCAGACCATTGAAAGCGTGCACGGATTGTCAAGACTGACTGGACACGACCCTTATCGTGGCTCTGCCGCATACGGTATGCTTAAATTGAAATTGAACCCGTCTGCGTTGCTTGATTTTGACGGCTCTTATATAAAGATTCAAAATAACACTGCTTTTGTTATAAAGGAAAACGGCAACCAGTATTTCCTAAATATGGATACTGACTATATAATGTTGCAGCAGGACACCGACCCGATAAACATTGAGTTTGTTCAAGGTGTTCGCTCAACGCAGACGTTTGTTGCGAATGGTCGCAGTTTGCAGTCTTACAATGTGAATGTAAAGGGTATGACCGACCACAATAGGGTTAAGGTTTTTGTTGATGGCGTTGAATGGAAAAAGGTTGATAGCCTTTATGATATGCTTCCAGACGAGGCTTGCTTTATGTGCAAGAGCTCTGTTAATATGGGGCTTACCGTGTTTTTCGGAAATGGGGATTTCGGTAAGAAACCAGAGAGCGGAAAAACTATAAGTGTTGAGATTATAAATCACCTTGCGGATGCTGGTAATTTGTCTGGCACGGCATTGAATATAGAATTTCTTGATGCTGGTTTTGATGAGAACGGGGAAACTGTTGACCTCAACAAGTTTCTTTCCGTTATGATAGAGATGCCGCCTATGATGGGAACTTATTATGAGCCTATGGAATTGACAAGGCGTATAGCACCTCATCAGAGCAAGAGTTTTGTTTTGGCCAACCCAGACAATTATGCGGCTTGGCTTTCAAGGTATAGTCAGTTTATTGTTGTGGATGCGTATAACACAAAGGATGACAGTTATATTGATGATGACAATGTTGTTTATTTGCAGATTATGCCGAACATAAAGGACAAGCTCACTAAACAGACGGATTCTGTTGATTATTTCAATCTTCCAGAGAGCGAGTTTGTTCTTGATGATTTTGAGAAGAGTGCAATAATCCGTGCGCTTGATGACAGCGGGCAGCAGCTTGTTTCATCGGAGGTTGTTATAAATGATGTTAAGATACGCAGATATGCACTTATTGTGGCGGTCAAGTATTTTGAGAACAGCGAGAAATTGAGGATATGGTCTGATATTCGTTCAAAACTGAATACGTATTTCACGAACATAAATCGAACTGATATGATACCGAAGTCCGACATTGTGTCGTTGCTTGAAGCGATTGACGGCATTGATAGCGTGAACGCATATTTTATTTCGGAGGAAAACGAAAACGCCATAAGGAACGGCTATTATATAGAAACTTATGACTATATAAACCCAGACACACATTTGCACGAGAAAATTGAACGCAGGATTGATTTGAATCCGAATGAAGACCCGTTGATTGGATTGGATTCGTTTGGCGATATTATACTGAAGAAAGGTGAGGTTGCAATCATACGTGGCGGTTGGCAAGACCGTGATGGGAATGAATATCAGACAAACCTTGAAATGAACAAGTTGTGCGGCCTTACTGTTGTGTTCTCATCTGCAACAGAAAACACTTTGTTCAACAGAATACAGCAGAAGAATTTGAACGAGTTGCTCGGACATTGATTTTGTTATAATGGTTCGTATGCGAAATCTTTTATGATGAACGGCGTTTTGTTTACCGTTGTTTTTTCTTCTTTTTCGTTGTCTTGTATTTTCGGCACATAGTTGCTTGTCATAACGACACGCATTGCGTGGTCTTTGTTGAACGAATCAAGCACCTTTTTGTCGAAGCAGTCCATAACAAGAAAATCGTTATAGTATATTTGAATGTAGTCTGGTGTCCATTCAATGGAATATACGTTCACTTTGTCAAACGGGGAATCAAGGAAGTTGAACGGAACATTGTAAACTTTTGTGCTTTTGTGGTTTCCGTTTTCAGTCCAATGTATGTTTGGCTGTATTCTTGTTGCGGGCATCATAGCGTTCCACCTCAACAATTCTGATGAATATGCGTTTTGGAATATTCTGAATGTGTCTGGAAATGCCATACGGAATCCGTTTTTGGTATTGTATGTTTCAAATCCGTCTATTTCTGGTGGCCAGCTTTTGTGCCCAGTCAGCCAGAACGCTGCGTGCTGGAAACTCCCTTTCGGTAATACGCATTTGATTGTGAACACGCCATACGAATACGCATCTGTGGAATACATTGCACCGCATTTGTATTTTGATACATACCAGTTTCCGTCCCAATGTTTTGTCGTTACTGGTGTATCTGCTTTTTCGGTAAGAAGCGATATTGTTCCGTCATTGTTTTTCACAACCATATCGTCAGTGAAAACGGTGTTCGGGTGGTTTGGATGCACTCTGCGACCGCCTTCCATTGTGGTGTTCCATTGTTTTCCGAATGCTTTAATCATCTTTTTTTGTTGATGTTTTCCGTGAATTTCTTTTGTGCGTCAGCAATAGAGCCGTTTTCAAAATAGTCCTCATCGCAATATACCATTTCGTGTATTAAGTTGTAGTTCACTATGCGGCAGTCAGACACTTTTGAAATGTCATATTTCTTGACGGCTTCCATAATGTTTATCTTTTTTGATATGGCTTCGGCTGTGTCGGTTGTTATTTCTTTTATAAAGTTTTGCTTGTCAGCGTCACCTATGTCTGGAAAATTTCCGATTTCCACCATAATTCTTCTTGAAAAAATGTCGTATATGTATCCGAACACTTGCAGTCTTATCTGCAATGGTATAACCCGCATATCTATTCCGTAGAATATCATAGGGTTTTTCTTTGACTGTCCCATAGACATAATGTATGGAAATGAATCATATATGGAGTTTCTGTCTGTCTTGTATCTGAACGCATACAGTTTCCCAGGCAGCAGCCATTTCGTATTTTGCGGCATATATTGCAGTTTGTCGAAAAACTCTGACTGTATGAGTTTCTCCGAGCCGTATTCCTTTAATGCGTTTTGTGTTTCAAACCGAAAATCGTAAATGTTGTTCACTTTATTAGAATGCGTATGATGTTACAAGATAATCCTCTATGTATATATCAACCACACAACCGAAAGAATAGTTGTTCGGCCTTTCAAAGAAATTGACTTTGCTGTATATGTTTACGCTTGAATCTGTGTTTGACATAACATATTTTATTATCTGCATATTTATGTCGTTTTGTATATAGTTTGCACTTACATTTGTTTCAAACACATACTTTTCCAAGTCTATGCCGAAGTCTGGCATACACAGAAGGCTTCCTTTTTCCGTATATAACAATACTTCGACTTTCTGTATGATGTTTATCAGTCTGTCGTGTATTTCAAGTGCCTTGTCTGAATACCTTGGCGATTCGTCTGAAATTGCGAAAATTTCGTTTATGTCGTAATTCTCCATTTATATAAATATACAGATATATTATGCATTATTTATAAGTGAACTATGACCGATAAAGAATTACGTGATTATTATGTTGAGTATTTGGCAAGCGGCTCTAAACTTTCGTTTAAGGAATGGCTTGAATACAGAACAGAAAAGGATGATAGCGTTGTCATTGTGGACAATTCGCAATCTGACGGATGCTGCACCCCGAATGTTACAATTTGCTGTCCTCCGAAAAAAGATAGTGTGCGTGGCAAGAGAGGTATGCAGGGCTTGCAGGGCATACAAGGTCCTTCTGGTGATGGGAACATAGGTTATACATCTATACAGACAGCCAATGGGTGGACAGAGCATATGCGTACTGACCACGTTATAAACATTGGCAACACAGATACGGTCATAGCATATGTAGAAAATGATATTGTTTATTTTCAAGCCATAGGTGGGGGAGGTGGTCAAGGAAACCAAGGTGTTCAAGGTGTCCAAGGTCTGCAAGGCGGTCAAGGAATACAAGGTTTACAAGGATATCAAGGTGCTACTGGTATAAATGGTGACCAAGGTGTTCAAGGTCTGCAAGGCGAGCAGGGTGTTCAAGGTTTGCAAGGCACTGCTGGTGAGCAAGGCGAGCAAGGCGTTCAAGGTCTGCAAGGCGAGCAGGGTGAGCAAGGTGTTCAAGGTTTGCAAGGCGAGCAGGGTGAGCAAGGCATCCAAGGTCTGCAAGGCACTGCTGGCGAGCAGGGTGTTCAAGGTCTGCAAGGCGAGCAAGGTGTGCAGGGTGTTCAAGGTCTGCAAGGCGAGCAGGGTGAGCAAGGCGTTCAAGGTCTGCAAGGAACTGCTGGCGAGCAGGGTGAGCAAGGCGTTCAAGGTCTGCAAGGCACTGCTGGTGAGCAAGGCGTTCAAGGTCTGCAAGGCACTGCTGGCGAGCAGGGTGTTCAAGGTCTGCAAGGCGAGCAGGGTGAGCAAGGTGTTCAAGGTCTGCAAGGTGAGCAAGGTGTTCAAGGTTTGCAAGGCGAGCAGGGTGAGCAAGGCATCCAAGGTCTGCAAGGCACTGCTGGCGAGCAGGGCGTTCAAGGTTTGCAGGGTGTTCAAGGTTTGCAAGGCGAGCAG
>Ga0265301_10000659_pt1 | contig 47918 bp, 50 predicted proteins | sample AusTroGonzalo_MG_2_FD_193488 | JGI IMG/M metagenome (GOLD analysis project Ga0265301, IMG submission 193488) | Bovine rumen microbial communities from tropical cattle in Woodstock, Queensland, Australia - Gonzalo_04 | ecosystem: Host-associated > Mammals > Digestive system > Stomach > Rumen ...
ATCTGGCGGTCAGCCTCCACAACCCCTTCCCCGACGAGCGCCTCTCGATCATGCCCGTCCAGAAGGCGTTCGACATCCGCGACGTGCTCGACCTGATCCGGCAGTACGATTTCAGCGGCCAGCGCCGCGTGAGCTTCGAGTACACGATGTTCGCCGGATTCAACGACGACAAGCGCCACGCCGACGCGCTGATCCGTCTGCTGCGCGGCCTGGAATGCCGCGTCAACCTTATCCGTTTCCACCGGATCCCGGATTTCCCCTACGACTGCGCGTCCGACGCGACGATGGAGGCTTTCCGCGACCGGCTCAACAATCACCAGATCTTATGCACCATCCGTTCTTCGCGCGGCGAAGACATCCTGGCCGCGTGCGGAATGCTCGCCGGACAGCGCTCTGCTGCGCAATAGCTTGCTTGCTTACCGGCCTGTCCGCCTTCGGGCAGACCTTTCCCAACGGTCTTTCGACCGACAGCGTCGATCCGCGTGCCGACGCCACCGTGCTCCGCGAGATGCGGCGGCGCCTCGACCGCGTGCGCAACTCCGAGAAGCGCCCCATCGTGGGGCTCGTGCTCTCGGGCGGCGGCGCGAAAGGAGCCGCCCAGGTGGGCGCGCTGAAGTATATCGAGGAATTGGGCATCCCCATCGACTTCGTCTGCGGGACGAGCATCGGAGGCCTGGTCGGCGGCTTCTACGCCATGGGCTACCGCGCCGCGGACCTGGAGGAGCTCTTCCGCAACCAGGACTGGAGCGTGATGCTCACCGACCGCATCGCGCCGGAATACATCCCCTATTCCACCAAGATGGACCAGGCGACCTTCCTGCTGACCTTCCCGTTCCATTATCCCGCTTCGCGGGACGCCGCGGAAGTCAGCTATTCGCTGCAGGACCGCCGCCTGCGGACGCTGCCGGCGTCCTCCGACCGGCCGGCGCCCAGCCGGCTCGCCGCTTCGCTGCCCGCCGGCTACGCCTACGGCTTCAACGTCAACAACCTGCTGTCCAGCGTCTCCGTGGGCTATCAGGACAGCATCGCCTTCGTCAACCTCCCCACGCCGTTCATGTGCGTGGCGGGCGACGTCGTCAGCTCGCACGCCAAGAACTGGGGCAGCGGCAGCATCACCACGGCGATGCGTTCGACGATGTCCATCCCGGGCCTCTTCAACCCGGTCCGCACCAACGGGATGGTGCTTGTGGACGGCGGCGTGCGCAACAATTTCCCGACCGACATCGCGAAGGCGGTCGGGGCTGACTACCTGATCGGCATCGAGCTTTCCGACGCCGCGCCGGAGTACGCCGACATCAACAACATCGGCGACATCCTCGGGCAGTTCATCACGATGCTCGGCAAGGACACCTTCGCCAAGAATGTCGGCAAGAGCGACGTCTTCATCAAGCCCGAGCTGGGCGAATACAATATGCTGAGTTTCAACCGCGAAGCGGTGGATACGATGCTTGCGCGGGGGTACCGGGCGGCGGAGGCGCAGCGCGCCGGGCTGCTCGCGATCCGCGAGCGGACCGGCAGCGCCCGCCGCGCCGTCGGCCCCCGGGCCACGGACATCGCCAAGACGCCCGTGCGCCTGTCGGCCATCGAATACGATGGCGTCAGCGCGAACGAGGCGATGCGTCTGGCCCGCCTCACGGCGATCGACCTCAGCGCTCCGCTGACCAAGCAGGTCATCGACGAGGCGATGAGCCGCCTGCAGGCGACCGGCGCCTTCGAGTCGGTCACCTATTCACTCTACGGGAGCAAGGAGCCGTACCGCCTGGCCTTCCACTGCACCCCGGCGCCGGTCCACGACTTCTCGCTGGGCCTCCGCGCCGACACGGAGGAAGGCGCCGCGGTGCTCGTCGGCATCGGCCTGGGCACCCGCCGGCTGTCGGGCTCCAAGGTGGACTTCCGGATGCGCATCGCGCAGAATATGAAGTTCAACGTCCACTACGCCCTCGACCTCGCCAACCTGCCTACCCTCAACGTCGTCGCCTCCTTCGACCGCTACCGCGGCCACCTCGGCACCGAGGAGGACAAGCTCCGCTACGACGTCGCCTACAACGCCCACCACGAGGATTTCTACATCTCCGGCCTCGACTGGAGCAAGCTGGACATCCGCGCCGGCATCTCCAACCACGGCTATACCCTCAACCCCAACACCGTCTTCGCCCGGATGCTGCAGGACCAGGGCATCGCGATGCGGGCGGACTACATCGGCACCTACCTCAAGGGCAATCTCTATACCCTCGACAATTACTATTTCCCGACCCGCGGTATTTCCCTCGCCTGGCGCGCGAACTATGATTTCCTGCGCCCCGGCGCCAAGGTCTTCTCCCCGATCCTGACGGGCTGCATCGACTTCCGGATGGCGATTCCGCTGAACTCCGAGTGGACCCTGATCCCCGACCTGCGCCTCCGCACGATCTCGCACTTCGGCGAGGAGGTGGTCGACGGCATCCTCCATACCAACTACGTCGGCGGGGCCATCCCGGCCCGCTACACCGACGACCAGCTGCCGTTCTTCGGCATCAACAACATCCTCGTCGCCGGCGACTACCTCGTCAACGCGGTCGTCGCCCTGCGCACGCGCCCGATCAACAACCTCTACCTGAGCGCCCTCGGCGGCGTGCTCTGCCACGACAACTCGTTCCTCGACCTGGCCCGCAACCCGCTGCCCGACACCTGGGCACTCGGCCTCGAGGCGGCCTACGACACCATCGCCGGCCCGATCAAGTTCAACCTCCACTGGTCCAACAACCAGCGCTGGGGCGCGTACCTTTCCTTCGGACTCGACTTCTAACGGCCTGCCGGGAATGGACGAACGGGAAAAGAAAGTCTTCGACGCGCTTTCCGCGCAATGCGCGAAAAGGGAATATTGCACCGCCGATATCCGGCGGAAAGCCCTCGAGCGGCTCGAGTGGGATGCGGCGGCGGCCGAGTCGGTCGTCGCGGCCCTCGCTCGCGAGGGCTACGTCGACGACCGGCGCTACGCCGCCGCCTTCGCCCGCGAAAAGTCCGCCCTCACCGGCTGGGGTCCCGTCAAGATCCGCACCGCCCTCCTCGCCCGCGGCATCCCCCGCGACATCGCCGTCGAGGCCCTCGGCGAAATCGATCCCGACCGCGCCGCGGCCAAGCTCGAGAAAGTCCTCGAGGCCAAATGGCGCACCCTCCGCGACGACCCCCAGGGCCGCCTCAAGCTCATCCGCTTCGCCCTCTCCCGCGGCTACGACTACGAGCCCCTCCGTCCCCTCCTCTCCCGCCTCACCTCCTCCTCCCCCGACGACACCATCGACTCTGACTAGTCCCGTCCCCGACCAGCCCCGCTTTTCGCAACTCATTATCAATCAGGAAAATCCGCAAAGTGGCCGGTGTTTTTTCGCACCCGCCACTTCGCACAACAGATTAACAATTAATAGTTTAGCGGAAGCACAGTTCGTAAATCAAACCATAGCGGCAACTACCTTCTCCGGCGCCAGCCTTTACTTTCTTCCCGTTTTTCGTAAGCACCTTATTATCTATACATTAAACGATCTGGCCGTTCTAAATACAGACCAGCCAAATCACGGATATATCTAATTCACTGCGACTTAAGAAAAACAGTGTTTTCCTCCAAGTGAAGGAACCGCGCGACCTGCCGATCAGTCGCACTGCTATGCTGCATCAGATATCTGGCCAGTCGTTCCTGCCTTTCCGGCGGCAGATGTAAAAATGGCAGCCCCGGGCCACTCATCTTATGCTTTCCCACGAGAGTGCACATCTCGTGATAAGGAACATCCGAATAAGGATCAAACTCTTCCCCCACATCAAATTCCTTCCCTGTAATCAACTCTGTTGCGCTAATCATCCTTGGAATATCACCAAACAAATCCTCGCAGCCCTTGCGGTCGAAAAAGAAGTACGTTTGAATAATATAATCGATCAATTGCTCTCTCTCTTCTTCGTTCAATTCCGCGAACAAGTGATGCAAAAGATCGTATCTCATATAACGCCCGGCCCGGAATTCATGTGCCACAAGATGGATAGCATCTACCAACTTCTTACGGCTGTAGCGAATGATTGGGCGCCGTGAGAAAGGATAGTCCTTCTCATAATACGCCAGAAAATTCCACCTGTCTTCCACCGCCCTATTCACCAATTTCTTTTCGACAGGATTATTAAAGATATACATCATGCACGAACGCATGTCCTTCTCACTCCGTTTCGGAGCACTGCCAAAATGTCGTTCGAACAAAGGGCCCCTCCGGTCGGTTTCACGGTTATACTCCCGCGCAAAAATGAAAGATAGATCGTGTTCATATGCAGACAGTTGTGATACATCCTCCGGAAGGGCACCTTCGTGGATATGCGTAAACATATGACTCGTTCCGAGAATGCGCAGCCGATGCTTTCGAGATAAGACGGATTGAAGTGTATAATAGACGAGGTGATCCTCCGCTCGATAGAAGAGCACCCCTCGATCGCGCGTAATTTTGTATGTGTGATGAAGCGCGTTATTTGCGGTTCTTCTCATAGTTTCTTCACTTATTGCGTTTTTTATAAGCAGTTATAGTTCAGCCTGTTACCCGAATTAGCCGGTCTGTTTTCGGCCCAGCCATTTCGCGTATCACTCTCTATTCGAATGGATTACAAAAGACGCCAGACTGGCTGGATTCGGGCGAGGCAAGACGGCAGCGGTATCAAGGTGGGGCGAGGCGGCAGCGGGCGAGGCGGGCGAGGTCGGCGGGCGGGAGGATGCCCGCCTCGCCGAGGGCCTCGACCGTCCAGCCCGCGCGCGGCGTGTGGTCGCGGAAGAGGACGATGGAGCGGGCGGCCTGGGCGGAGCGGATGTAGGGGTGGAGGCGGAGGGAGTCGGCGGGCAGCGACCACAGCGCGAAGGGCGCCGGCGGCGAGCAGTACACCAGGTCGCTCAGGGCGTCGTATTTCTCCTGGTCAAAACGATAGATGTCCATCAGTTGCTCGGGGTAGGAGTAGCCGCCGAGCTCGGCGCGGTAGCTGACGATCCGCGCGGCGTACCACGGCCCGATGCCCGGCAGGGCGTCGAGGGCCGCGGAGTCGGCGCGGTTCAGGTCAAGGCGCGGGATGTCGATGAAGCGTTCGAGGCGGCGGTAGACGGAGTCGGCGACGACGAACGATTTGGCGAAGTCCGCCTTCCGGCGGAAACGCCCGCCCTTCGTGCGGTAATTGTCGATCGCCTGCGCCTGTTTCTCGCTGAAGCCCAGGCGGATGAGATCGTCGACCGACACGGTGTTGGGGTCGAAGCGGAAGCTCTCGACCCGCCGCGTCGACCGCCGGTACGCCTCCACGTACGGCGAATGGCCGGCGTTGCGGCGGACCGTCCGCGCGGAAGCATTCCCGGTCTGGAGCCGAGGGTAGCTACGAACTGGCGCACCGGCTCCCGATCCGGGGAATCCATCTTCCAGGGAATCGATTTCCCCGACGGGGACATAGACGTAAACGGTGTCGGGACGGTCGCGGTGGGCTTCGAGGCGGAGGCGGGCGGCGCGGCTGACGAAGAGCGCCGTCTGGTAGCCCAGGATCAGGAAGGCCAGCGCGATGGCGCCGACCTTGAAGGACGCCGCGGACGGCTTGGGCCGCGGAGCGCCCGCCGCCGGCTTCGGCGGATCGAAGAGCGGCCGGTACTGCTGTTCGGAGGAACCGGCCGGATCCGGGTACTTCAGTTCGTTCATAGTCGCCGGTGAAGTTGGCGACAAAAAAACGTCCCGCCAAGAAAGTGGGACGAATATCGGAAATTAAAAATACGATTCTTACAGGTCCGCGGAACGGCTAGTCCAGGTCCTTGTATTTGTTGCGGTGCTCGCGCGGCGCGTCGTCGCGCAGGCCGCCGACGACCAGCACGATCTCGCCCTTGGGCTCGACGGCCTGGAAGTGCGCCAGGACCTCGGCGAGGGAGCCGCGGACGTGCTCCTCGTGGAGCTTGGAGATCTCGCGCGCGACCGAACAGGGCCGCTCGGGCCCGAAGGCCTCCGCGAGCTGCTCGAGCGTTTTCACGAGTCGCCGCGGCGACTCGTAGAACACCATCGTGCGCGGCTCCGTCGCCAGCGCCGCCAGCAGCGTCGCGCGCCCCTTCTTCTGCGGCAGGAAGCCCTCGAAGCAGAAGCGGTCGCACGGCAGGCCGGACGACACGACGGCCGGGATGCACGCCGTCGCGCCCGGCAGCGTCTGCACCGGAATCCCCTGCTCCGCGCAGGTACGCGCCAGCAGGAAGCCCGGATCGGAGATCCCGGGCGTGCCCGCGTCGCTCACGAGCGCGACGCTCGCCCCGGCGAGGATCCGGTCCCGGATCATCTCCACGGTCTGGTGTTCGTTGAACTTGTGGTGGGACAGCAGCTGCTTGCCGCGGATGTCGAAATGCTGCAGCAGGACGGACGTCGTGCGGGTGTCTTCCGCCAAAATCAGGTCCGCTTCCTTCAGCACCTGGACGGCCCTGAAGGTCATATCTTCGAGGTTGCCGACAGGGGTCGGCACGATGTATAAAATTCCTGCGGGGCTCATCTCCATCCGGCTTTTTATTGCTATCTTTGTAGGACTAGCAACCACAAATTTAAGCAATGTTTTCCGAGAATCACAAAAAATCCGGCTGCATCGAAGTCGTGTGCGGATCGATGTTCTCCGGCAAGACCGAAGAACTCATCCGGCGCCTCCGCCGCGCCCAGTTCGCCAACCAGAAAATCGCCATCTTCAAGCCCACCCTCGACAAAAGATATTCCGACGTGGAAGTAGTCTCCCACGATTTCCATAAACTCACCTCCACCCCCATCCAGGACCCCGCCGAGATGCTCAAGATCGGCGCCGACGTCCAGGTCGTGGGCGTGGACGAGGCGCAATTCTTCGGCGACTCGCTCGTCGAAGTCTGCCAGACCCTCGCCAACCGCGGCGTGCGCGTCATCGTGGCAGGCCTCGATATGGACTATCTCGGCCAGCCCTTCGGCCCGATGCCGCGCCTGATGGCCGTGGCGGAGGACGTCCAGAAGGTCCACGCCATCTGCGTCAAGTGCGGCGCGCTCGCCACCTACTCCCACCGACTCAGCAAGAGCCAGGACCTCGTCCTGCTCGGCGAGAAGGATGTTTACGAGCCCCTCTGCCGCGCCTGTTTCAACGCCGCCCGCGCGGAGGAAGAAGGCAAATAACCCTTCGAGAAATGCCTCCAGGCGACCGCATACTCCAGGACTACCGCTACTACCTCCGGATGGAGCGGCGGCTGTCGCCGAACACCGTTGCGGCCTACGGGCGCGACGTCGCGGAGCTGCTCGCGGCGCTGGAGCTCGCGCCCCGCGCCATCCGCGCGGAGGACATCGAGCGCTACCTGGCAGGCCGGAAGGAGCTCTCCAAACGTTCGCAGGCGCGCCTGCTCAGTTCGCTCCGCTCCTTCTTCGACTGGCTCGTCCTCGAAGGAGAACGGAAAGACAACCCCTGCGACCGCATCGACGCGCCCAAGCTCGGGCGCTACCTCCCCGAAGTCCTCTCGGTCGCGGAAGTCACCGCCATCCTGGAATCGGTCAACACCGCTTCCGGCGACTGGCGCGCCCTGCGCGACCGCGCCATCCTCGAAATCCTCTACGGCTGCGGCCTCCGCGTCTCGGAGGCCTGCGCCCTGCAGATCTCGCACGTCTACCTCAAGGAGGGCTTCGTGCGCGTCGTCGGCAAGGGCGACAAGGAGCGGCTCGTCCCCCTCGGGGACATCGCCGCCGCCGCTTTCGCCCGCTACCTCGACGCGCGTCCCACCCCCGCAGAACCGGCCTTCGACGACGTCGCGTTCCTCAACAAAAATGGCCGCCCGTTGAGCCGGGTGGCCATCTTCAATCTCGTCAAAAAGCAGGCGCTCGTCGCGGGCGTCAACAAGGAAATCTCCCCCCACACCTTCCGCCACTCCTTCGCGACCCACCTCATCGAAAACGGCGCCGACCTCCGCGTCGTCCAGGAAATGCTCGGTCACGAATCCATCCTCACCACCGAAATCTACACCCACATCGACACCGCCACCTGGCAGGCCGCCATCCTCGCGCATCATCCGCGCCGCTAACCCTGCGTCGCCGGGCCCTGGAAAGAGCCCCGGATGGGGAAGGTCTGTTTTCAGGGTCGGGACCTTCCCCAGCCAAAATGCCTTGGAGGGGTGTCAGGGGCAAAAACAGTGGGGAAGGTCTGCGGGCTAAAATCAGACCTTCCCCACATGCATGTCTATTTCTCGATTCTCGGACAGAAAAGGCTGGGGAAAACGGGAAGGTCCCCGGTTGTGAGTGGGGACCTTCCAGGATTTCCCAGGGTTTTCTGTCCGGGATGGGGTGTTTTGCGAAAGAAGTGCAGGAGACGTCCCATTAAGTGGGACGTCTCCCGCAAATAAGGCCGTTTTTGCGGGTAACCTGCAAAATTTCGGGACGTCTCCCGCACTTTTCGCTCAATCGGGCGGGGACGAAGGGCGGAGACCGTCGCGGCTAGGAGAACCAGCCGGTCCAGACTTCCCAGTTGACGATGGCGGAGATGACGAAGACCACAAGGGCAAGGATCAGGAGGATCCGGAGGTTGGCGGGGATTTTGTCGCGCCAGAAGCGGAAGTGGAGCTGTTCGTCGATCCAGTCGTAGTCCTTCTCCGCGAAGAATTTGAAATAGGCGTACCAGGTCGCGAAGAGGACCTGGCGGGGGCAGGTGGAATCGACGAATTGATTTTCGATTCTCCGGAGTTCCTTCACGTCTCCCGAGATGTCCGCCGACGGACCTTTCTCTTTCACCTTGTAGTAGAGCGCCTCCAACGCATACAGCATGGACAATGTGCGCTTGCCGCGCTCGCCGTACTCGTGCGCCGGATATTTCTCAACGTACAGGGTCAGGATGCCGAGCAGCGTCAGGCAGACGGCCACGCCAGTAAGCTGAAAGACAGGCGCCACGAGCGCCAGGATGCCGATGGCCATCGAAACGAAGGAAATCATGACCGGCACCTTGTCGGCGATGTCGTGGGTCGCGAAATTGAGGTTGGCGGCATAGCCGACTTCGAAGCCCCGCTCAGCAATCCGCTTAAGCAGGTCTTCGCGGGTCGAGGGAACCGGCAGGGAATCCAGTTTCTGCTTCGTGATTGGCTTCGCGTTCGGCTTCTCGCCCCGGGGCGCGTTGGTTTCCTTCATAACAATCAGAATTTCAGGTTTCTACAAAGTTAGGAAGAAATCGTTCATTTGCAAGAGGCCAGGACGGTGCGGGTATCACAAGATAATTATATGATAAACGAGATAAAAGATTATCTTTGCAAGAAACTACAGCTATTTGTTTCACTAGAGGCCCCCAAAAAGTTTTTAATCATATGAGAATACGAGAGTCATTGAGAGTTCTTGTGCTAGCGTTGTTTTGCACATCACTGTTTTCCTGCTGTGAAAAAGAATTGGGAAACGATAATACTTATCAGATAGCTTTCATAGAAGTAGAGTCCGCGCAAGAAGATGAAATTCAGGTTATTACCGACGCGTATTCAGCGTCCCTTAACGGGGATTTCGGACTATTCTCAAGAAGAGGTCTGACTTCAGACTGCGACAAAGAGGTCGTGTCGGCTTGTAAAGATGCTGAGAGCAGACTAAACGATGTCATTTTTAAGGGCAGCTATACGATCAAGGCTGTAAGAATTACAGATGGCAACGTAGAACTACTATATTCAAAGACTTATTCGTCCACAAAGACAGCGGGGCTGTTGCAGCAACTGTTCTGGGAACAAGGTGGCTTTTCAACGGCAGGAGAAAGATCTCCCGGCAATGACGCTATCAGGACGGCGATCCCCGTCATCGTGAATCACGGAGAAAAGTATACCGTTGAATCAGCAAATGGCTCGGAGACTTTGGCTTTCTTTTATAACAGCAATGGACAATTGGCGTCTCCTTGTTTTTCAGTTGGAAGCGGGGATATAATCACCATACCGGACGGCGTGTATTCCATGCATATTTCTTATCGTAGCAGTAAGAATATCGACGTTTCATATGCGGAGACATTCAATCTGTACCTGATCATGGAAAACGGCATTCAACATCCACTTGAAGAAAAGTTGTTGACCATTATTGATGACGATGGCCGCATGGGGTATTATACTGATATTTATCCTGTTGCCAAAGCCAAAAAAGTCTCGATAGCCTCTGCCGTTATCGCCGGAAGAGTTGGTAATAAGAATTATATGACCTGGGATAACATCAATGAAGCACATTGTAATGGCATGGAGATATTATGTCATACATATAGCCATCCATTGACGACAGATGAAGGTTGGCCGTATAATGTATCTTTTTTTGAAGAAGACTATAGAAAGGCAAAGAACATTTTCTACGCTCACGGACTAACTCCTGATCTTCTGGTCTTCAGTGGCTCATCCGGTCTTTATGCCAGATGTCAGGAAGCCTGCAAAAGGGCTTCATTCGAGGGCGCCTTACTCGCAGGAGACAATAATATTACCTTTGGCGATACTGACAGGTACAAAATTCCGCGTTTTAAAATAGGGAACGATTCTAGTTATCATTGGGATTTGCCTTTGCTGAAGGGCATGATCAATAAGCTGGCATCATCTGGTGGATGGATGGTTTGGATGATGCATACTTCAAGTTCTAAAGGATGGGTCGGAGGCTCGGGAAAAGGTTCTTCTGCTTATATGCTTGGCGAGATCATTGATTATGCCAGGGCAAACGGCATTAAGATCGTAACGGCAGAGTACGGCTTCGAGAAAACCTACCTGAATAGTCTGCAATAGATAATAAATCAACAGCTCCGCACCTCCGCCAGACTCTTCCGCATTCTCCCCGCCCTCGCACCGTCGGCGCCGATTTCGACCGTTTTCGATCGTTTTCGGCGCCGAGATGCATAGCGGGTCCGGGACTACAGGACCCGGACGCGGAGCTTGGCGTAGGCACGCTCGACCTTCTCGAGCGCAGCCTCCACGCTCTCGGCGCGGGCCAGCAGGACGCCCATGCGGCGGTGGCCCTTGATGAAGGGCTTGCCGAAGAGGCGGATCTGCACGTCAGGCTCGGCGAGGACCTCGTCGAGGTTCTCGAACTCGACCATCGTCGTGTCGCCCTCGACCACGATGGCCTTGGAGGCGCTGGGGCCGTAGAAATTGACCTTCGGGATCGGCAGGCCGAGGACGGCGCGCGCGTGCAGCGCGAACTCGGAGAGATCCTGGGAAATCATCGTAACCATACCGGTGTCGTGCGGGCGCGGCGAGACCTCGCTGAACAGCACCTGGTCGCCGCAGATGAACATCTCGACGCCGAAGATGCCGTAGCCGCCCAGGGCGTCGGTAATCTTCTTGGCGATGTCCTGCGCCTGGGCGAGCGCCGCGGCGCTCATCGGCTGGGCCTGCCAGGACTCGCGGTAATCGCCGTCCACCTGATGGTGGCCGATCGGGTTCAGGAACGTCGTGCCGCCGCTGTGGCGGACGGTCAGGAGCGTGATCTCGTAGTCGAACTTGACGAAGCCCTCCACGATCACCTCGCCGCCGCCGGCGCGGCCGCCTTCCTGCGCAATCTTCCAGGAGTTGTCGGCGTCGGCCGGCGTCTTGCAGACGCTCTGGCCGTGGCCCGACGAGCTCATAATCGGCTTCACCACGCAGGGCGTGCCCACCGCCGCGATCGCGGCGTCAAACTCTTCGCGCGTCGCCGCGAAACGGTACGGCGACGTCGGCAGCCCAAGCGTCTCGTGCGCCAGCTGGCGGATGCCCTTGCGGTTCATCGTCAGAAAAGTGGCATTCGCCGTCGGAATGACGTGGTAGCCTTCTTTCTCCAGCTCCACGAGCGTCGGCGTCGCGATCGCCTCCACTTCCGGGATGATCAGGTCCGGCTTCTCCTGCTCGATGATTTCGCGCAGCCGCGCGCCGTCCAGCATCGACAGCACATAGCTGCGGTGCGCGACCTGCATCGCCGGCGCATTCTCATAGCGGTCGAGTGCAATCACCTCGACACCATAACGCTGCAACTCAATGGCAACCTCCTTGCCCAATTCTCCCGAACCGCACAGCAGGGCCTTCTTGGCGACCTTCGTGAGCGGCGTACCGATTTTAATCATATTGACGTGAAATTATAGTTTGATTTGAGACACAAAGATACCTATAATTTCAGAGATTTTCGCCATCCTCCGCCCTCGTCATTGCCGGAAGAATAGGAGGTGGGGCGAGGGCGCGCGTAACAACAACAAAGACGCCCCCGGCCGGGTGGTCGGGGGCGTCTTATACTATTGCAAAAAGGTTCTATCGAAGCGAGGAGCCCGGAAGGACGATGCCCTCGGGGAGGCCGGCGACCTCGTGGCCGGGGCAGAGGGCGCGGCCGGCGGCGAGCGTCACGATGCGCTCGCGGGAGGCGGCGGCAAGCGCCTTGTCGGCGCCCGGGAGGGTGGTAACCACCGCGATGCCGGGGATGTAGGCGTCGCCCGTAAACAGATACCCGTCCACCTCGAATGTCAGGCTGGAGGGATGATGTCCCGGCGTGGAATAAACGTTTGCGTAGATCCCGTCGAACAGCTCGATGCGGGCGCCTTCGTCGCAGACCACGACGCCGTCCGATGCGAACGCGATCGGATCGTCGTGGTACTTCGACATATTGGCCCGCGGGTCTGCCAGCGCCTGCTGGCCGGCCGCGTTCGTATAGATCCGCACCTGCGGGAAAAGCTCCGCCAGGCGGGGCAACCCGTAGATGTGGTCATAATGTGCGTGCGTCAGCAGCACCCCTTTGACGGCGGCGCCGTCGCCCGCAAGCGCGGCCAGCCGCTCCAGCAGGGGTTCCACGTCGCCGCAGTCCACGATCCAGCAGGCCTTCTCCCCTTTCTTCGAGAGGATATACGTCCGCGACGTGAAGACGGAATTGACGATGTGCGATACCCGAAGCATGCGAGACGCTTAGGCGATGCCGTTCTTGATCGTTTCGACGATGTAGCGGACATCCTCGTCGCTCACGTACGGGCCGGCAGGCAGGCACATACCCACCTTGAAGACCGCCTCGGAGACGCCGTTCACATACGCCGGCGCACCGGCATACACCGGCTGCTTGTGCATCGGCTTCCAGACGGGGCGCGCCTCGACGCCGGCGGCGTCCAGCCAGACGCGCATCGCCTCGACGTTGTCGTTGGGCTGGCAGTCCGTCACGGCCGAAGAGGCCGTATGGATCACGCCGGCAGCGCCGCCCACGGCGCCCGTCACGACGGCCTTGTAGGCGTTCTCCTGCCCCTTCACCCGCAGCGCGGGATCCAGCGTGATGGTGCAGAGCCAGTAGTTCGAATCGAAGGCGCCGTCCGCGGGCTGCGCGTGCACTTGGATGCCCGGCACGCCCGCCAGCAGCTCCTCATAGAGCTTCTGCACGTGCTTGTGGTGCGCGATATGGTCGTTCACGATCGTCATCTGCCCGCGGCCGATGCCCGCGCAGATGTTCGACATCCGGTAGTTGTAGCCGATCTTCTCGTGCTGGTAGTACGGGTAGCTCTCACGGTACTGGGTGGCGTACATCATGATTTCCCGCCAGGACTCCTCGTCCGGCGTGACGAGCGCGCCGCCGCCCGAGGTCGTGATCATCTTGTTGCCGTTGAACGACAGCACGCCGTAGCGGCCGAAGGTGCCCAGCACCTGCCCCTTGTAGCGCGAGCCGAAGCCCTCGGCGGCGTCTTCCACCACCGGGATGCCGTACTTGTCGGCGATCTCCATGATGCGGTCAGCGCGATACGGCATGCCGTACAGCGCCACGGGCACGATCGCCTTCGGCGTCTTGCCCGTCTTCGCGATCCGGTCGCGGATCGCCTCCTCCAGCAGCTCAGGATCCATGTTCCAGGTGTCCGGCTCGGAGTCCACGAACACGGGCGTAGCGCCCAGATACGTGATCGGGTGCGAGCTTGCGCAGAACGTGAACGACTGCACCAGCACCTCGTCGCCCGGGCCGACACCGCAGCCGATCAGGCCCAGGTGCACCGCCGCCGTTCCGGCGGAAAGCGCCACCACGCGCTTCGACTGCCCGACGAAATCCTCCAGATCCTTCTCGAACCCGTTCACATTCGGGCCGAGAGGCACGACCCAGTTCGTGTCGAAAGCCTCCTGAACATACTTTTGCTCCAGCCCCGCTTCACTCATATGGGCCAGACACAGATAAATTCGTTTTGCCATATAGTTAGTTTATGTATTTGTCAAAAAATGCTCTGCATTTCCTGCAGAAATGGATAAAGGCTTCGCCGGGGAAGAGGGCAGCCAGGCGCACCAGGTGCCAAAACCCGTCCGCAGCTTTCGCCGCGCTGCCGCGTTTGCGGAACTGCTGACGGCTACTGTAACGGCCAAAATTACCCCCGTCCAGAATTATGTCCGCAAGCACGCGACCCATCCGCTTGTCCGGCGGAACCGGCAGGAACTCCTCCTCGAGCCCAAGCATCTCCTGCTCCACCCACATCACCGCGCGGGCCAGGCGCAGCAGGCCGAGTCGGCGCCAGGAGCGCCGTACGGCCTCCAGCTGCTCCGCGCCCGCGCCCTTCAGCTCCCGCAGCACATAGAAATAATCTACGAACTGCCGCAGGCCGATCCCCTCGTCGATGAGGTGGATCAGGATATGTCCCAACTGGTAAACTGCGTTGAACGCGGCCGTCGGGACGGCGATGTCGGCATCCGTGCCGGCAAGCCGCACCGTATGCGCCATCTGCGCAGCCTTGTTCTCCTCCAGCCACTGCTGAAGGCGCCTGTTAAGCCCCGGATGAAACAGCTTCAGGGGCGTATCGTGCATATCCACAGGCGTGTCCTCGAAGATCGGGAACTTGATATGCTTGCTGCTCTCGACCGCGTCCGGGAACTGCTTCTTCACATATTCCCGAAGCGTCTCTTCGTCCGCGTCCGCCCAGACGTCAATATCGCCGGACGCCCGCAGGGCCGGGTCGGGATACAACCGCGCGTTCCCCTGCCCTTTCAGGATGCAGCAGGTCATCCCGTCCGCCCGCAACCGCTCCGTCAACTCGACGGCCCGCCGGTTCAGGACGGCGTTCCGTGCGCGAATCGCCGACTCCGTGGCGTACCACTCCAAAAGCACCTCCTTCGGCGGGAGCTCCCCGCCAAACGGAATCGGGCTGCAGACGCCCGTGAGGGCCTGTTTCCGGGTAAATTTATATAGCCCCGCCCAGTCCCGGATCTCCGGTCTGGGAGAAGTGGGATGAAGCGCGAACTTCAGCCACAGAATCCTTTCGTCTTGCAGGAAATCAGTTTTCTCCATTAAAATATTCCCGCGTCGCCTGCCCCGCCTCGCTGATTCCCTCACGCTTGAACACCTTGATGATCGTCATGAAGAAAATCTTCACATCCAGCCAGAACGTCAGGTGGTCGACGTAGTACACGTCGTATTCGAATTGCTTTGTGAACGAGATCGTATTGCGCCCGTTCACCTGCGCCCAGCCGCTGATGCCGGGCCGCACATCGTGCCGCCGCATCTGCTCGGGCGAATACAGCGGAAGATACCTCACCAGCATCGGCCGCGGCCCGATAAACGACATCTCGCCCTTGAGGATATTGATCAGTTGTGGCAACTCGTCAATCGAAAGGCTACGGACAACCTTTCCGACCTTCGTCAGACGCTGCGCATCCGGCAACAGTTCACCGTTCTCGCCGCGCTCGTCCGTCATTGTCTTGAACTTGATTACCTTATAGATCTTGCCGCCTTTTCCGGGCCGCTCCTGCGTAAAGAACGCCCCAGCGCCCTTGTTGGCGAAGTGGAGGAAGATGGCCACCAGCACGATCAGCCACCCCACCAAAACCAACCCAATCACAGCGCCCAGGATACTTAAAACCCTCTTAAAAAAATACTTATACATTTTGCCTGATTTGCTGCGAGAATAATCGCTTGCATTCTGTTTTATCCTAAATGATTGACTCTTTCAACCACACATTCCGGGGTCGTCCTCAACACCATCGTGCCCCAGGTAAGACCGAGACCGAAGGAGGAGCAGAGCAGCGTCAGGGGGCGCTTCTGCAGCTCGTCAGCCAGGTTGTAGGTCATCAGCATCGGGACGGAGGCGCCGCCCAGGTTACCGAACTCCTGCAGGTCGTAGGGGACCTTCTCGAGCGGGAGCTTGAGCTTCTTGACGATGCGGTCCACGATGAGCTTGTTGGCCTGGTGGATGAGGAAATAGTCCACGTTGTCCGTCGTCAACTCATAGCGCTCCATCATCTGCTTGATGCTGATGGGCGGGCGGGAGATGGCGAAAGAGAACACGTCCATCCCGTTGATGAGCGTGTCCTTGGGGGCGCGGATGATGCCGTTGCCGTAGTCCTCTTCGACGAAGGATTCCGGCGTGATGGGGTGGCGGAAGCCGCCGTGCGGCGTGATGAGCGCCTCGTAGCCGGAGCCCAGGGTGTTGAACTCGATGATGATGTCTTCGGCCGACGGATCATACTCCAGGGCCATCGCGGTGCCGCTGTCGCCGAACAGGGGGACACGGCTCTTGTCCTTCATCGAGCCCATCCGCAGGGCCGTGTCGCCGACGAGCAGCAGGGCGCGCTTCACGTTGCCGGCGCTCAGCAGGTTGCCGGCCACGTTGATGGCGTACATGCTGCCGCAGCAGCCCATCGGGATGTCCAGCACGAAGGTGCTGGTCGGCAGCCCGAGACGGTGCTGCAGGATGCCCGCCGTGGGCGGCGTCTTATAATCGCCCGTCACGGAGCCGAACACCAGCACGTCGATGCTCTCCTTCTCCCAGCCCAGGGCTGCGATCAGCCGCTCGGCCGCATCGAAGCAGAGGTCGGAGGTGCAGACGTCGTCCGGTCCGATGTAGCGGTTCTTGATGCCTACGGTGTTGTCGAAGATCTCCGCCTCCTCCTTCGTGAAGATGTCGAAGTCGGCGGTCTTCACCGCGTGGTTGGGAACCGTGCCGGTGACACCGCGTACAGCTACGTTCTTGATTTCCCAGCGTGCCATTCTTTACAGTTCGATGTCGTATTTGGCCAGGATGGTCTTGGCGTTGTCGTAAGAGGTGAACTCCAGGATATCTTCCGGGTCCAGCATGATGTCGAAGCTGTCCTCCACCGCCGTGGTCAGGCTCAGCTGGCGGACGCTGTCCCAGCCCTCCACGCTCTTGTTGTCAAAACCGGCGCCCAACGCCTCGGCATCCACCGAGAAAACCTCGCAGAAGATGCCATTCAAAGTCTCCAGATTGGTCATATCGTAACTTATTGATTAATCACTTTTCCGGCCTCGTTGCGCAGGATCGCGTCCACGAGGCGCACTTCTATGTTCTTGTGGAACAGGTGGGTCTTCTCCTCGATGAAGCCCGGGAGGGCCTCAACCAGGGACGGATCCGTCACCAGCACCACCAGTTTCTCATCATCGCCTTTGCAATAGCAGTCGGCTTTGTATTCCTGTTTGATCAGGTTCTCCACCTCGTCCAGGCCGATGCGCAGACCGAAGATCTTGAGGAAGCGCTTGAGGCGGCCGACGATGAAGTAGCAGCCGTCGGCGTCGCGCCGCGCCAGGTCGCCGGTGTGCATCACGCCGTGGTTCTCGTCGCCCTTCTGCAGGTCCTCGATGCCATAGGCATAACCCAGCGTCACGTTCTCGCCGCGATAAACCATCTCGCCCGTGGCTTCGCCCTCGAAGGTCTCGTTGCCGTCGGCGTCGACGATGGACAGCTGGCCGCCCGGCTCGGCAAAGCCGATGCTGCAGGTCTTCTCCAGCGCCAGCTCGGCCGGGAGGTAGGCCATGCGCGCCGTACACTCCGACTGGCCGTAGGTGGCGATGAACTTCTTGCCCTTGTCGCGGGCATACTCGGCCAGCGCCCGGAACATCTCCGGCGTCAGCTTGCCGCCGCCCTGGGTGATCACTTCCAGCTTGGGAAGGTCCATCCGCATGAAGCGCATCTTCATCAGCAGCTCGTAGCTGTAGGGCACGCCCGTGAAGCTGGTCGCTTCCTTGAGCATGCTCCAGAAGCCGCGGTCCAGCAGGGAACGGCCGGACAGGAGCAGTGTGGCGCCCGCCAGCAGGTGGCTGGCAATCACGGAGAGGCCCATCGTGTAGTGCATCGGGAGGATGGCCATCGCCTTCTCCTCCCCGGTCAGCTGGAACAGCCGCCGTACGTTGTCGGCATTCGCCTCGATGTTGCGCAGGCTGTGCCGCACCAGCTTGGGGCTGCCCGTGGAGCCGGAAGTCGGCAGCAGCAGCGCCAGGTCCGGATGCATCGCCACCGGGGCGTTGCCCGTGGCGAGCAGCACATAGCCGTGCGAACGGAAAACCTCCGCATAGCCGAGCGTCTCCGCCATCGCCTCCGGCGCCCACATATAAGCGGGCCTGTACATGTCCCGAAGGTTGGTGTACAGGCTCTCTTCCGTCCGGGCGCTCAGGATGAGCGGGACGATGCCATTGGAAAGGCATCCGACATAGCCCAGCAGCGAGCCGTGGCAGTTCTCCGAGAGGAGGAACAGCAAGGCCCGTTCCGGCAGATATCGGCGGAACTCCGCGGCAAAGTCGCAGAGCTCGCCGTAGGTCAAAGCTTCCCCGCTGTCGTCGATGGCGGCGACACGGGTACGCTCTTTTTTGTCAAGGTCTAAAAACATACATTAAATGCTAGCGCATCCATCCACGCCCAGGATATGGCCGCTGATGTAGGACGCGCGGTCCGACGCCAGGAAGCTCACGGCGTTCGCCACGTCCTGCGGCGTGCCGAGGCGGCCCAGCGCGATGCGGCTGATCCGCTGGTCGATCTTGTCGCCGCTGGCCTCGTAGAGCTCCTCGAAGCGCTCGGTCTTGATGATGCCCGGCGCCACCGCGTTCACGCGGATCTGCTGCGGGCTCAGCTCCTTGGCCGACGACTTGGTGATGGCGATCACCGCGCCCTTGGTGGACGAATACGCCACCTGGCCCGGCGAACCGACCACGCCCGTAATGGACGCGATGTTGACGATGCTGCCGCCGCCCGTGCGGGCCATCAGCCGCGACACGATCTGGATCATGTCGATGACGGCGAACACGTTCACGCTGTACATCTTCTCCAGCAGCGGCTTGGTCACCATGCCCAGTTTCTGGTTCTGGATGATGGCGGCGTTGTTGACCACCACGTCGATGCGGCCTTCCGCCTTGTAGATGGACATCAGGCCGTTCTTGAGCGCGGCGCTGTCCGTCACGTCGAAGCAGATGGGCACCACCTTGGTGCCGTGGCGCTCCGCGCAGTCGCGGGCCCACTCCTCCATGTCGCCGGGCATCAGGTCGTTGATGTAGACGATGGCGCCGTCGCTGGCAAACTGCTCCGCGATGACGCGTCCGATCCCCCGGCCTGCGCCGGTGATGAGGGATACTTTCTTATCTAAAAGTTTCATTCGCTAATACAGGGTTTTACCGCCGTCAATAATGAGGGAATGTCCCGTCACCCAGGACGATGCGTCCGAGAGCAGATAGACGATGGCCAGGGCCACATCGCGCGGCTCGCCGTAGCGCTTCATCGGATAGGTCTCCATATCGCGGGCTTTATCCTCGTCAGAGTAGGAGCGCCCGGCCAGGTTGGTATTGACCATGCCCGGGTTCACGCTGTTGCAGCGGATGCGGGGCGCGCCCTCCAGGGCCACGTTGCGCACAAACACCTGCAGGGCGCCTTTCGACGCGCCGTACATGGCGTTGCCGGGAGCTGTAGTATAGACGCCGCCCACCGACACGGTGAACACCAGCGAGGCGTTCTGGTTGAACTTCTTCTTCTTGAGCAGGCGCTGCGTGAGATAGATGGGCGCGAAGGTATTGATGCCCATGATGCGCTCCAGGTCCTCCTTGTTGATGAACTTGACCGGCGTGGGCTTGGTCACGCCCGCATTGCTGACGAACCCGTCCAGCTGCGGCAGCGCAGCCACCAGCTCGTCCAGCGCCTCCTGGCTGGTGAGGTTCGCCACCAGATACTGGTGCCCCTCCCCTTCCAGCAGGCCCAGCGTCTCCACCAAGCCGGCCTCGTTGATGTCGGTCAGGATGAGCTTGGCGCCCAGTCTGGCGCACTCAACGCTCGTGGCCCGGCCGATGCCGCCGGCTGCGCCCGTGACCAGGATGGTCTTCCCCGTCAGGGCAAAAGGATTGTACTCCATTACGCTACTTTGGCCTGAACCGTATTGAACAGATCCTGAATGGTGACGGCCGACTTCATCTCGTTGCCGGTGAGCGCCACGCCATATTCCTCATCAATCATGGCGATGATGGAGAGGGCGATGATGGAAGAATATTCGTCGAGATCGTGGAAGACCGTCTCCGGGGTGAGATTCTCGGCCGGCGTGTCGTCGAACTGGTCGGCGAAATTGACAATGAATTCGTTGATATCCATAATAATGTTATGTGTTTTATATTTCTAACTTCTTGGCCGGGTTGCCGCATACCGTGGTGCCCGGTTTCACTTTCCTAATCACGAAGCTCAGCGCGCCCACGTGGGCGCCCGTCCCGACCGAGACGTTGTGGCTGATCACGGCCCCGGTGTGGATGTTGACCTCGTCTTCAATCACGATGCCCCCCACGCAGGTGACGTGTGTGTCGATGCGGTTCCAGTTGCCGATATGGGCGTCGTGCCCGATCACGGTGTAGGACTGGATCATGTTGTAGTCCCCGACCACGGCGTCGTTACCGATCACGGAGAAGGCCCCAATGAAATTACCTTTCCCCAACTTGGCATTTTGATAGATGCGCGCCGTCTCGTGAATCAGCTCCATGAACTCGCCGCCCCGGCGGATGATCTCCTCCATGCAGGCGCGGCGGGAAGCCCCGCCGATGGACGACACGAACACGTCGTCCGGCTGCGGCTGATAATCCCGAATCGTCCCGACAATCGGCGGATAGTTCTCAAACACATCCAGCGCCGCGAGGTTGTCGTCGATGAATCCCTTCACGACAAACTTCTCACCGTATCCCACGCTCTCCAACGCATTGCTATAGATTGTCCGGCCCATTCCGCCGGCGCCGATAATAATCAATTTCTTCATCTTCAATTGCATATAATGTGCATGAACGCCTCGCGATCAAAGGGCGAATATATGCTTTTTTGTCCTTTGATACACCCGGCACTCATAAATAATTCAAAACTCTCTTTATCAGAAATCTCCCAGAATAACGCCTTATCATCCTCCGTCAGATATCTCGGTGACAATCCCTCGAAAAACAGGCGGCCGACTATCTTGCCCATAGACAATGCCTCATACAGTACCGTGGAGTTCTCTCCGATAATATACGAGAAGCTCTGGAGGGCCACTGCGATATTGATGCCATTGTCTTGAACTACAACATTCGGCTCGTTCTCAATCAACCGTATCTGATCCGCCGTGAGATGCTCGTTCGGGTGCGGACGGAAATAGAAGCAACTCTCTCTATTCTCCCGGGCCAACACGCAGACAGCATTCAACAATTCGACAGACGGGACCGGTTCCGAAACAACCAACACATCTTTCTCTTTAACCGTCAATTCCGCAGGGATCGTTTTCAGATAATCGAACAATGCCCAGCCGATATTCACCATCCTCTCCGGACGGATCCCGTACACGTCACGGGGACGATTGTCTCCGAATTCGCAGAACCAATCCGGCACAATCCCCGGGCTCTGGTAGCCCGAATACATCACGGTCTCACCATATGTAATCCCGTGTTGCAATTCAATGGTTTTCATTCCTGCAGCCCTGGCCGCCAGGAAAGGAAACGCCTGATACGCGCGGGACGGGCCGATTACGCATTTCCCGTTCACTTTCCGCAGGAAAGACGCCAACCGGCGCACATAACAGATAGCGTCGACCGCATTTTTCTCTATCTCCTTTTCGGAGAGGATCTCCCCATATGCCTGCCTAATACTAGCGCTCAGCCGGGCCAACTCCGATTTATGTCTTTTCCGAAGACGGAAGGCGAAGAGCGCATCGATCTTCGCCAGTATGACCAGGAGCTCCAGATATACGAGTCTGTCCTGATGAAGCCTGGGGGTAGAATGCACCCCGCCACGGCCCCGCTCCAGGATCAAGTACGACTTGATACCCGCCGCTTCTATGATCGGGTCCGTAAATTTATCCAGATACTTCCCACTGATTCGATCCACTCGCGGGAAAGAAAAGAAAATACACTCATACGATCCCCGTGTTCTACAGAGCTGGAAGAAAGACTTGACCACCGACCTCAAAAGACCGCCTATCCGCACGGGGAAGCCCGGATCCAGATAATCAAACCCCAGCTTGCGCAAATAGCGGATACGCAATTTATAGCGAAGTGCGTCCCATACCGGGATCCCGTCGACGACACACGCCCCACATCCGCACCGGACCTCATTTTCGGCCAGTTGCTTTAAAACAGAATCAAAATCATTCATTTTAGAAACGATACGCTTATATGTCATTCGTTCGCCATCCGGTCTCCCGAAGAAGATGCGGAGAGTTCTTTCTTTCTATGAGCAAAACTCAGGGAATCATTCATTTGCCGATTAGCCGTATTCTGCGTGCCGAGGAGGATGAACAGGAAGAACACGAAATCATAGCACATAAAGAACCATATGACATCAGTATATGAGCGCCCAAGCAACGAAATGAACAAGAAAAAGTAGAGAAGGTTCTGCTTCAGGAACCGGCACAATACGACGACGACACAAATCAGGAGGGGGAACGCCATAATTCCCGTATAACTATGTAAACGAATAAATGAATTATGCGGATTATTGTCAAGGAAATTGAATTCGGGATTCGTCGAATAATCATAGCCGAATAAAATCGTTCCCTCATCCATGTGCCCCAGATACTCCTCCATCAGATGCTCGCGCCAATAATCGTGGAGGCCTCTCGACTGCATCCGTTCAAACACGGAGAGCGATTCAAAAATACCGGAGATGCTGTTAAAGTTCAGAAGGACAACGATCACAACGACGCCAAGCAGGAGATACGCTATCAGTTTATGATTACTGAAAACCTTTATGTTCGCGCTGTAGATTACGCCCAGAAGCATGCATGAAGAGAACAGAATTCCGCCGCGGCCGATGGCCAGGATCGACAGTAACGTGGTGACGACGGACGGCCAGATAATTATCCTGCCAGTCTGCCTATATGCGATTACCGTCAATACGGTGGAACTCGTCATCATAATGACCGAAATGAAATTCCGGCTTGAGTCCAGAAGTTCATCCAAACTCCTTCCCCCGATGATGGAGAGCAGGAAATATGAAGCGATAAGCCCGAAAAAAATATACAGTATCCGAAGTTCAAACCGGCTGCGATATACGAATACCGCGAAAAGCGGGGCGGCTATCAAATACAACATGTGCGCGCCTGTTTGACCCTTAAAAACTAAGATGCTAATAACGTAAAGAACACCAACCAAATACAGTTCATAAAAAGACTTCTTCACTTTGCTGCCACCTTGCCGTTTAATTTGACTCCGGGCAAACGCCCCCAAAGATAATGTAAAGAGAATCAAATGGATAACAGCTTTATACAATGGCGAGGGCAACATAAAGAGGACCAGGCACAGCAGCAAATACACCCCAAGGATGTAACTATTCAGCTTGGAAGCCTTTATCTTCATAAATACATGATATCCGGTTTCGTAAGGATCCGCTTGACCATTGCGATGATCGCCTTCCCCTCATTGATGTTCAAAACAGCAAACAAAACGAAGGGGACAAAAATAAACGTCTCCCACTGGAAAATGGATATCACCAGCGCCGAGACAAAAGGAAGCGAAAGCCTGAGGGGGAAGAAATCCCGCATGAAGGGATTGCATCCACTCCCTATTATGTTTCTTCCAATCCTTGCTATCGCGAACGTGTACAAGAAATAGGTAATCAGCGAAGCGAGGATCACATAGGAGAATCCGACATGAGCAACAAACGTCAGCAACAAGGCGCCCAGCACATTGACGACAAGGGCGACGAAAGAAACGATCGACAGGATGTTCTCTTTGTTGCGTGCAATCAGCAACTCCGTGTAACCGCTTCCGGACGTATTCATCAATACCGTCAAGGCTATCAGGTTCATGGAAGTTAGGGCTCCCGAATAATTGGGGAACAATTTGATCAAGAACGGGAAGGCGATCAATGCCAAATAAATGAGCCCGTGTGCCGATGAAATATAAACAAGCCGGAATTGCCGGAGCGCAGACTGGATGGCTTCTTTATCATCTCCCGTCATTTTCCCGATCATTTTCGGGAAAATGACAAACATAAGGGATTCCAGAAGCAGCATCACCGCATGCGCCAAGGTAAAAGAGAAGGTGAAAAGACCGAACTCCTCCACTTCATAATTACTGCTGATTATCGTCCGGACAGATATGATGATAAAATAGAAACACGTATTGTACAGGAAAAGCAGCAGGCCTTTCTTCAGGATGGTCCCTTGATAGGCAAGACTGATCCGTGCGCCTTTCAAGCGAAGGGCCCCGGAAGACCAGGCCATGAGGAACGCCACGGAATAGCCGACGACATAACAGAGTATAAGCATATAGATCAGCGTCTCGCCCGAGAAGATGAATATGCTTATGAATTGCAGGAGGACGACGATCGTCTGACAAAACGCAACGCTCCCCAGCATATTCTTGACCCGGAATAGGTTTATGAGCATTGTATTGAAATGCTGGAGAATGGCGATCAAGCAAACCCATATGAAATATTTATCCGCGTCGTACTTCTCAAACCAGGATGAGCCGCAGACGGTATATATCACGAACAGGATACAGATGATGATCCCGAGATACCCCTCCAGCACCAACGAATTTGCGACATAATTCTTGCACTCCGTCTCGCTGTTCCGGTTCTGGACATACAGGACATTGAAGGAATTATGTATCCCGAAGTGGATCTGCTGGAAGTAGTTGATCAAGAGAAGGACGAAGCCCCAAATACCGAAATAGAACGGTCCCAGTTTCGAAGCGACTACCAGAGAAGTAACGAAGTAGAGAAAATACGTTAAATATCTGGAGGCAAGATATATGACGACTTTATTCTTTATTATATCGCTCAATTTCATAGGATACCCCCTAAATCATATCCAAGGAGAATCGTTCCCCTTTTTTCAAATCCCGCGCTGCCGTTTTGCCAAGTATCTCTGACAAATACTTGGGGTGCAATCCAAATCCGGGTCTTACGCTCCGCACATTCTTTTCCGTGATAACATCACCCGCCGCCACATCTTCAGCCACATACAATGAGCGACAGAACTCTCTTCCCTTAATCGAACAGAGAGACTCCGGATATACGACGCGGCCGATCGCCTTTTCGACATTTCTAATAGACTTCACCATCGCAGCGAACTCATCTTTCTCCATAGAGAACGCAGCATCGGGCCCGCCAATAGATCGATCCAAGATAAAGTGCTTCTCAACCATTGTGGCCCCGAGAGCAACCGCCGCAACGGCAACGTCATATCCAATGGTATGGTCTGAAAGCCCCACCTTAACGCCATAGCGATGCATCATATCAACCATTGTCATCAGATTAGCATCCTCGATGGGAGCGGGATAAGAAGAAGTGCATTTGAGAAGTGTGATATCATTATTCCCGGCTTTGCGACAGGTTTCCACCGCCAACTCGATATCCTCCGGCATCGCAATACCGGTAGAAATCACCATCGGTTTACCCTTCCTGGCCGCATACTCAATGAGGGCCACGTCGGTTATCTCAAAACTGGCAATCTTGACAATCGGATTGCCGAGACTTTCCAGGAAATCCACCGCCGTTTTATCAAACGGTGTGGAGAAACAGACAAGTCCACATTTTTTTGCCTCTTCAAAAATAGCCTGATGCCACTCCCAGGGAGTATAAGCTTCTTGATAGAGGTCATACAATGTCCGGCCATTCCACAAAGTCCCCTTCACTATGAAATCACCTGAGTCACAGTTCAGAGTAATCGTATCCGCAGTATAAGTTTGTATTTTTACGGCATCTGCTCCGGCCTCTTTTGCCGCGCGGACCGATTCCAACGCAACTTCAAGTTTATGGCCATGATTCGCAGAAAGCTCCGCTATAATAAAAGACTTACTCATTTTAATCTCAGTAAATAATGTATGTAGTTGTCACTCCGAGATTGTTCTTTAAAACCGAGTTTCTCATGATACCTGACAGATCGCAGATTATCTTGTTTTACTTTGGCCGTGACAGCATAAATACCCTTCTCGGGAAGACCTGCGAGTATTTCACGCTCCCATTGTATGGTCTCCCCTTTCCCTTGCACTAAAGGATTTGCGATAATACCACGTTCCCAAACGCCATCTGTCTCTTTGGTCAAATTGTAGGTCCCGACCAAAAAACCGGACCGGTAAATGGCATAGTAGATTCTGTTCGGATTCCCTTTTAAGCTTTCTACAAATCTAAGATGCGCTTCTTGCGGGATAATATCCGGAGTCACCATCCATTTGCGAACATCATCATGATTCCTTAAAGCCAGGATTTCCAGCTGTTGCTCGCGGGAACAGTCAACATAGTTAACAATTTCATACATGGTCGTTAATGTATGAGTGTATCACGACATCTTTATACTTCCCCTCAAATAAACAATGATCTTTCAAGATCGCCTCTCGCACAAAACCATTTGCTTCAAGCACCGTATAAAGATGTGGCCGCAAATCAAATGCGTAGGTATAGATCTTATGCAGGCCCAAATCATCAAAAGACAATTCCTTGAGCATGGACAAATAAATACTCCAATACTCGGCAAAATGTCCTTCCTCCAGGCGCGTGTCCATCAAAAAAGAGATTTCCGCATTGCGGTCGATCCAATTAATATGAACAAGCCCGCCATATCCCACACAACGGCCATTCTCCAAGAAAGAGAAAAGAACCTGATCCGGCATCGACTGGCCGAACAATTTGGCTACAACACTGTCGAAATAATACTGCTGGTCTTCCTCGGTTAAAGGTCGCGCCTGGCGCAGATGGTAAATCTGCTCATTACGCCAGTTCATAATATCAAAACGGTCTTCATACCGCAATGGTACCAAACTGTAATCTCCGAGTTTATACTCTTGCCGTTTAAGACAATTATATCTAGCCATAAGTATTAGCCTCTCAATAATTGGTATTTCATTTCGGCCAATTGCCAATCCGTTTCCGTGTCAAGGTCCTGCACTTCCAACTCGGAGAGTATCAATGGCCTGGTTCTTTTGCACCAGACAGTATGCTCCCGGCAAAGGGCTTCCGCCCGCACGAAATAGAATTGACCAGCATCGTGGAACACCTTCTCCAAATCTTGCGTCCGGCTTTTAAGATGCTCCGGGAATTTCATTTCTACACAGCCAGCCCCGTTAATTCGCAGACTGCGTTGGATGGGATAAGAATACTGGACAATGGTGAAACAGGCATCCACATCATCTGTAATCTGGTCAACCGCATTTTTCAATCTTTCCGATGTCACGAATGGGGCCGTCGAATAGAGGCAACAAATCATATCGAAGGACATACCATTTTCTTTATACCTGTCCATCACCTCCAGCAAGACATCTACCGTCGTGGCATAATCATTAGAAGCCTCTGCAGAGCGCATAAATGGCACAGAGGCGCCATATTGACGCGCTATGCCTGCAATCTCTTCGTCATCGGTTGACACCATCACTTCATCAAAGACTCCGCTTTTCAAAGCAGCATCAATGCTATAAGCAATGATGGGCTTCCCCATGAATGGTTTTATGTTTTTCCGGGGTATACGTTTACTTCCGCCACGCGCCGGAATAATACATAACGCCCTCATTATTCCATGTAGTTTCTCACCTTCTCAATAACCCAATCCTGCTCCTCATCGGTCAAAGTAGGGAACATTGGCAGCGCCAAGCACTTGCTATAATAATCTTCAGCTATCGGCATATCTCCGTTCTTCCACCCAAACCGACGATAATACGGCATGATATGGGCAGGAATGTAGAGGACCTGGGAGAAGACATTGTTGGCTCTCAAATAATCATACAGTCCTTTACGTTTGGCCGGATCAACCTGAATAATGTAAAGATGGAAGGCATGGACAAGACCTTCGGCGCGGAAAGGCGTCTTAACGGCCGTGCCGGCAAAAGCATCATCATACTTTTCAGCGATCTCGTTACGACGCTGGATGCTCCAGTTTAACCGTTTTAACTGGCTGATACCAAGTGCCGCCTGCAATTCGGTAATACGATAATTGTACCCCAATTCCTGCATCTCATAATACCATCCGCCATCGTTCCTTTCCAACAAAGAAGGATCTTTGGTAATTCCATGCGTGCGGAACAAGGAGACCTTATCATACAGGTCTTTCCGATTCGTCGTGATTGCGCCGCCCTCTCCCGTGGCGATATGCTTTACCGGATGGAAAGAGAAGACGGTAAGATCCGCATATTTGCCGTTTCCAACCATCTGTTTCTCACCCTTGCTATCAATAAAACTGGCGCCAGGAGCATGGCACGCGTCTACCACGATCGCGAAATGATACTCATCAGCTAAATTACGCAAACGCTCTTCGTCAATGGGATAACCCGCAAAATCAACGGGGACAACCGCCTTATACGTTCCTTTTGGGGAAGCCTTGAGAATGGCCTCCAATTTATCCAGATCCATTAAAAAGGTCTTTGCATCAATATCGCAGAAAACAATCTCTGCACCTTGATAGCGAAATCCGTTGGCCGAAGCAACGAAGGTAATCGGGGTCGTAATCACTTTGTCGCCAGGCTTGATATCAAGAGCCATGGCACACAGATGCAAAGCGGCCGTCCCATTGCTTACCATGCACGCATACTTGCAGCCAAGATAATTGGCAAAGTCCTTTTCAAATTGCCCGATAAGCGGACCCTGAGTCATATAATCGGACTTCAGTGCCGAGACGACAGCCTGAACGTCTTCATCATTAATATGCTGATGTCCGTATGGAATAGGTTTCGTAACCATATAAACTATTTTACTATGAAATTCGGATCAACGAACTGTCTGATTTTCTCTCTCATCGTCTCCGGGGTCTCCCATTCAGTATTATTGTCGGAGCTGTAATGGAAACCTTCAGGGACAGGCTTGGCATTATGATGTTTAATATAGTCTTCACGAGTGTACATAAAAGAAACGGAAGGAAGGATCACATAATACTTTCCCAAATCAATAGTATCCAACGCATCGGTAACCGTAATCATTTCCTCGTGGAGCTTTTCTCCCGGGCGGATGCCCACCTCTACCTGAGGCAGGTTTGGAGCAATGGCTGTAGCTACATCCTTGATGTGGTAGGAAGGGATTTTCGGAATGAAAATCTCACCACCAAGATGATGACCGATGGCATACATCACCATCGCGACACCAGCTTCAAGAGAGATGTTGAAACGCGTCATACGCATATCGGTGATCGGGAGCTCCTTGGCACCTTCGTCGCGCAGACGGAGGAAGAAAGGAATAACACTTCCACGCGATCCCATAACATTGCCATAACGGACAACGGAGAAGCGGATGTCTTTAGACCCCTTGATATTGTTGGCAGCGGTAAAAAGCTTGTCGCTGGTCAGCTTGGTAGCGCCATACAGGTTGATCGGCGCACAGGCCTTATCGGTACTCAGCGCGACAACATCATGGACTCGGCATGCCAATGCGGCCTTGATGACGTTCTGCGCACCGTGAACATTGGTCTTAATGCACTCCTCAGGGTTATACTCCGCAGTATCAACCTGCTTGATGGCAGCAGCATGAATAATCACATCCACGCCTTCGCAAGCACGCGTAAGTCGTTCAAGATCGCGCACATCACCAATGAAATATCGCATCATCGGATACTTGGAGGCTGGATACTTTAGTTTAAGTTCATACTGTTTCAACTCATCGCGGGAGTAAATGATGATTTTTTTAACATTAGGGTAATCCCTAAGAATTACTTCCACGAACTTCTTACCAAACGAACCGGTACCACCGGTGATCAAAACTGATTTTCCGTTAAGCATAACTAATTCTATAATCTTTATTGTTATCTATTTTCAAAACAAACTAATTCAATCGAGTGTCAAATTCAAAACAGCGCTCTTGATGCGCTGCACCTCTTTCTCGGTGAGCGAGAACTTGACCGGGGTGTCGAGGCCCCGGAAGGAGTACTTTCTCTTCTCGCCCGTGCCGGACACCTTGAAGAGGAAAGGCTCGCCGCAAAACTGGAAGGTGCGTTTCACGCCAGGAGCAACCTCCTTTTCTCCCATCTTCACGATGCGGTCCATCTGGAACGCAGCGCTTTCGGGAAGAACGCCCAGCAAGAAGGACGCTTTCGGGTTTTGGATGGACCCGATGACCATCCGGAACTCATTGTTTCCGGAATACACGGAAACGGTTCCACATTTGACGACCAGCTCATATGCAGAAGCACCGTTCTGCTGGCCAAACACATTAAGACACGCAGTAAGCAATACTGCGACAGACAATACCAAGTTTTTCATTATAGTTTTTCAATAATTGAAGTTATTCTCTTCTATCTCTCGCCTCTGAGCCCGACTCGTTCGGGCGCGACAGCTAGTCCCGCTTGAACAGGTCGCGGGTATAGACCTTCTCCGCGACATCGTCCAGCGCAGGGTCGTAGCGGTTGGCGATGATGGCGGCGGAGCGGGCCTTGAAGGCGGCGAGGTCGTTGACGACCAGGCTGCCGAAGAAGGTGCTGCCGTCGGGCAGGGCCGGCTCGTAAACGATGACGGTGGCGCCCTTGGCTTTGATCCGCTTCATGATGCCCTGGATGGCACTCTGGCGGAAGTTGTCGGAGCCGGATTTCATCGTGAGGCGGTAGACGCCGATGACGACTTCGTGCTCCTTGGCCGTGTCGAAGGTGCTGTTGGCGCTATAGTATCCGGCGCGTTCGAGGACGCGGTCGGCGATATAATCCTTGCGGGTGCGGTTGGACTCCACGATGGCCTTGATGAGGTTCTCGGGCACGTCGTTGAAGTTGGCGAGCAGCTGCTTGGTGTCCTTGGGCAGGCAGTAGCCGCCGTAGCCGAAGGACGGGTTGTTGTAGTGCGTGCCGATGCGGGGGTCGAGACACACGCCCTCGATGATGGCGCGGGTGTCGAGGCCCTTCATCTCGGCGTAGGTGTCCAGCTCGTTGAAGTAGCTGACGCGCAGGGCGAGGTAGGTATTGGCGAACAGCTTGACGGCCTCTGCCTCGGTCGTGCCCATGAACAGGACGGGGACGTCCTGGAGGGCGGCGTCCTGCAGCATTTTGGCGAAGCGGGCGGCGGCCGACGGGTCGGCGTCGTTGCAGCCGACGATGATGCGGGACGGGTAGAGGTTGTCGTAGAGGGCCTTGGACTCGCGGAGGAACTCCGGCGAGAACAGGAACTTGCCGGCAGGGTACTTCTTCTCGAGGGAATGCGTGTAGCCGACGGGGACGGTGCTCTTGATCACCATCACCGCACCAGGGTTGACGCTCAGCACGAGGTCGATCACCTCCTCGACGTGGGAGGTGTCGAAGAAATTCTGCTTGGGGTCGTAGTTGGTCGGGGCCGCGATGACGACGTATTCCGCATCGCGGTAGGCCGCGGCGCCGTCCAGCGTCGCCTTCAGCCGGAGCGGCTTCTCCGCCAGGTACTTCTCGATGTACTCGTCGGCGATCGGGCTGACGCGCCGGTTGATCTTGTCCACTTTCTCCGGGATCACGTCGACGGCAGTCACTTCGTGGCGCTGCGCGAGGAGGGTCGCGATGCTCAGGCCGACATAGCCGGTACCCGCTACTGCAATTTTCATATTCTCTCCAAAAAGTCCGGATGGATGTAACTGACCGCGACGACGGCGACGCCGGTCACGGAAACGATGAGCTTGCGGTCTTTCTTGATACGCTTGATGTAGCCTTCGGCGCCGGCGTAGATGCCGCCGGTCACGCGCACGCGGTCGCCCGTGCGGTACTCGGGCGCGTCGGCGCCGAAGTACTTGACGTTGCGGCCGGCGTCGGCCGAGGTCACCAGGATGAAGGAGCGCATTTCGCCGTCGGGGATGGCTCCGGGCTTGTGGGTCTCAGGCTCGGCGTAGTACATGAAGTCCGCATTGTGTTCGTGCTTGAACTTGACCAGCCATTCCTCCGAGCAGCGCACGAAGAGGAGCGAGGGGATCAGCTGCTTCTCACTGTAGCGCAGCTGCCCCTTGTCATAATCCTCGACGGTCTGCACGGGCACGTAGGTTTCTACACCCTCAGGCATCTGGGAGCGCAGGTATGTGACCCGGTTATAGAACACCTTAAGGGCGTACCAGTGGAGTCCTTCGGGAGAGGGTTGGGTGACGGTTGAGTTCAAGAGCGGCATATAATTTCCACTCCCTGGCCCTCCGGAGGCGGAGTGCCAGGCAAGAGATCGGATCAGGGCGGGAGTCGTCCCCGCCGGACAGCCGCGCTCCTATCCAAGAGCCGGTGCTGCGATCCACAACACCGCGTCCAATCCAGGACGCGGATAATATGACAAAATTACGCAAAAAATGGGGTACTACCAAATATAAATGCGATTCGTTTTCGAAGTCGCCGAATATCGCCTCCGGCTACTCTACAAGGCCGGTCGCGCGGTTCCACGCAAGGGACCGGTAGTAGTCGTTGAGCTGCGGACGGGCGGACTCCGGAATGTAGACCGAGAGGCCGCAGCAGCGGTCGAGCGACAGGTCGAAGAAAGTCGGGGTCTCGGCGTGGTACGGGACGGCGGCGGCGAGGGCGGCGTCCAGCCGCTCGAGCTCGGCCGCGGAGGCGCCGAGACGTGCGCCGAGGTCGCGCAGATCGTAGAAGAAACGGAGCGCGGAAGAGCCGTAGAAATAGCGCTGCACGGCGGAGCGCAACTCGCTATCCTTCAGCGCATCGCGATGCGCGTCGAGGATGGCGCGGAAGCTCTCCGCAAGCGCGTCCATCTTGTCGCATTCGACCATCGTGATGGTGCCGGAACGGTAGCTGCCGGACTGGCTGTCGTAGTACTGATAATACTCTTCGCAGTAGGTATCGAGATCCGGATCCTTGCCGGCGAACATATCCCAGGAAAGGGTCGAATAGACCATGCCCGCGGTGAGGATCTCGGCCGGCGAGACGATGAGCCGGTCGCAGACGTCCTTGAGCTCGTAGGCGACCTCGACGGCGCCGGACAGGCAGGTGTCGAGGATCAGGTAGTCGAGGTGCATCGGGATGGCCCGGGCGAAGTCGGGCAGCTCGACCCAGGTGGAGTTGGCGGAGGAGCCGACGTACTGGTTGCCGATGGCCTTGGTCTCCGGCCAGGGCTGCGCGGGCTTCGGCAGCGCCAGGCGCATCGTGTGGGGCACTTCGGAGTTGGCGTTGTAGCGCGGCGGGAGCCAGCCGGTGCCGTGGGAGGAGACGACCATTCCGTAGCGGTGCGCCGGGAAGAGCTCCCGGACATCGTTCAGCACGCGCCGGATCGATTCTTTGGACGCGCTCAGCGTCATATCGTCATAGACCTTGAGGGTGTCGGTCACGGGCTTGCCGTCGCTGCCGCGGAAGAAGCGCATCAGCACGGGCGCGGAGGGCGTCGAGTAGTTGCCGGAGGACGCGACGTTGTGGCAGAATGCCACGATGGCCTTGTCGTAGGACAGCCCCGGGAGGACGTCCGAACGCAGCTGGTCGAGGTTGGTCTTGAGGTTGCCGGAGAGGTTGTTGTAGCCCATCCCGTAGTAGACCAGGACCTGGTCGTACGTACCCTTGAACGGGCGTTCGATGCCGTTGCAGCCGACCAGGAAAACGACTGCAAGCAGGATGAGATATGACTTGATCCGATGCACGAGCGCAAATATAGCAAAAAAGTCCTATCTTTGCTTTGATCAACATTTGCATTGATATGAAAGGCATCGTCCTCGCCGGCGGCACCGGCACCCGTCTCTATCCGATCACCAAAGGCGTCAGCAAGCAGCTGCTCCCGATCTACGACAAACCGATGGTCTATTACCCGATCAGCGTGCTGATGCACGCGGGCATCCGCGACATCCTGATCATCAGCACCCCGCAGGACCTCCCCGGTTTCAAGCGTCTGCTTGGAGACGGCTCGGACTATGGCGTACGCTTCGAGTACGCCGAACAGCCTTCCCCCGACGGCCTCGCGCAGGCTTTCATCATCGGAGAGCAGTTCATCGGCGACGACAGCGCCTGCCTGGTGCTGGGCGACAACATCTTCCACGGCGCCGGCCTGACGCCGCTCCTCAAGGAGGCGGTGCGCGCCGCCGAGGAGGAGAAGAAGGCCACGGTCTTCGGCTACTGGGTGAACGACCCGGAGCGCTACGGCGTGGCGGAGTTCGACAAGGACGGCAACTGCCTCTCGATCGAGGAGAAGCCCGCCAAGCCGAAGAGCAACTACGCCGTCGTCGGCCTCTATTTCTACCCCAACAAGGTGGTGGACGTGGCGAAGCACATCAAGCCGTCCGCCCGCGGCGAGCTGGAGATCACGACGGTCAACCAGCGCTTCCTGCAGGACGGCGAGCTGAAGGTGCAGACCTTCGGCCAGGGCTTCGCGTGGCTGGACACGGGCACGCACGATTCCCTCGCGGAGGCGTCCATCTTCGTGGAAGTGATTGAAAAACGGCAGGGCCTGAAGATCGCCTGTCTCGAGGAGATCGCCTTCCTGCAGGGCTGGATCAGCGCGGAGCGGATGCGCGAGCTGGCACAGCCGATGCTGAAGAACCAGTACGGGAAGTACCTGCTGAAATGTATTGAAAACAAACGGGAAAGACGCGGATAATGGAGGTAGTCAAGACAGCCATCGAGCAGGTTCTGATCCTGGAGCCGCACGTGATTCCTGACGCGCGGGGCTATTTCTTCGAGAGTTTCTCCCAGCGGGAATTCGACGAGAAGGTGGCGCCCATCCTGGGTCATTCCGTGACCTTCGTGCAGGACAACGAGTCGATGTCGGGCTACGGCGTCGTGCGCGGCCTGCACTACCAGAAGCCGCCGTTCACCCAGAGCAAGCTGGTGCGCTGCGTCAAGGGCCGCGTCCTGGACGTGGCGGTGGACATCCGCAAGGGTTCGCCTACGTTCGGACACCACGTGGCCGTGGAATTGTCGGAGGACAACCACCGGCAGTTCTTCGTCCCGAAGGGCTTCGCGCACGGTTTCGCGGTGCTGAGCGAAACGGCCGTCTTCCAGTATAAATGTGACGAGTTCTATCATCCGGAGGCGGATGCCGGCATCCAGCTGCTGGACCCGGACCTCGGCATCGACTGGCAGATTCCCTGGGACAAAGCCATTATGAGCGGGAAGGACCGCGTGCGCGCTGCGCTGAAGGACTCCCCGCTTGATTTCGATTACAACGTAGACCTCTATCGCTGATATGAATATCCTTGTCACCGGCGCCAACGGCCAGCTCGGCAACGAGCTGCGCATCGCCGCGTCCAGCCGTTCCGGCCGGAGCGGCGCGCCCCGCTTCCTCTTCACCGACGTCGTCGACGCGTCCGAAGAATCCGTCGCGATGCTGCGGCGGCTCGGCGGCGCGGACGTGGACGTGTCCACGCGCCGCCTGGACATCACCGACCTGGAGGCGGTCCGCGCACTCGTGCGCGAAGAGCAGGTCGGGGCGGTGATCAACTGCGCCGCCTTCACCAACGTGGATGCGGCCGAGGAGAAGGAGGAACTGGCCGGGCTCCTCAACGCCAAGGCGCCTGAGAACCTGGCCGTTGCGATGAAGGAAGTGAGCGGCCTGCTAGTGCACGTCAGCACGGATTATGTGTTCGGCGCGGAGCCGTACAACACGCCCTGCCGCGAGGACCAGGCCGGCACGCCGACCGGCGTCTATGGCCTGACCAAGCTGCACGGCGAGCAGGCGATCCGCCGGGTCGGCTGCGACCACGCGATCATCCGCACGGCGTGGCTCTACAGCGAATTCGGCAAGAATTTCGTGCGGACGATGCTGCAGCTCACCGCCACCAAACCGCAGCTCAAGGTCGTCTTCGACCAGACCGGCACCCCGACCTACGCCGGCGACCTCGCCGCCGCGATCCTCACCGTCCTCGAGCGGCCGGTCTGCGGCACCTACCACTACAGCAACGAAGGCGTCTGTTCCTGGTTCGACTTCGCGAAAGCGGTCGCCCAAATGGCGGGCCACGACGCCTGCGACATCCAGCCCTGCCACAGCGAGGAGTATCCGAGCCCCGTCAAGCGCCCGGCCTACTCCGTCCTCGACAAGACAAAGATCAAGGCCACCTTCGGCCTCACCATCCCCTACTGGACCGACAGTCTCCGCCGCTGCCTCACCGCCCTCCTCTAGCTTACAAAAGGAACGACGGCTCTTTGCATTTTGCGCCCGGATTGGGTTCGGAGCAAAGCGACCGAGGGGGCTGCGGGGGAACCCTCCCCCGCTCATAGTGGAACGATGGCTCTTTGCTTTTTGTGCCTGAATAGGCATAAAAAGCAAAGAGCCGGCAACCTCGCGGCTCGCCGACTCTTAGACGTGTACTAAAACCTAAACCTACAACATAGATGCAGGGGGTTTTATAAACGTTGCAAGAAAAACGGAAAAAATTATTTCTTCGCCTCAGCAACAGAAACTTTGCGGAACTCCTTGAGATCCTTCATCAGATCCAGAGCGGCCTTGCGGGCGCGAGCACCAGCAGCCTTGTTGCCTTTGACGACCTGAGCTTCAGCGTTAGCCTTGAAGAGCTCGATGTTCTCTTCGATTTTCTTAACAAGATTTTTCATGATGATGGTTTTAATGTGTTATTTAATAATGTTAAAATGGTAACTGCTTAACTGACGGCAAGATAAAAAAGAAAAGATTAAAAAACAAGCCTTTTCGCAAAAAATCAGCCCTCAGTCGCCATAATTGATAGTTTTTGGCCGGATATTGACCTGATTCATCGCAGCGCCGATGCCCATAAACGCCCACGTACGGGCGCCGGCTATGATTTTCTTCGCGATCTCGGGGATCGCGGAACGCTGCTCTTCGTCGAATTCTCCAAGCACGAAATCGACCTGACGGCCCTGGGCGAACTCGTGCCCGACGCCGATGCGGAGGCGGGCCCAGGACTGGCTCTCGAGGAGCTCCTGGATGTTCTTGAGGCCGTTGTGACCGCCGTCGGAGCCGGAGGCGCGCAGGCGCAGGGTGCCGAACGGGAGGTTGATGTCGTCGCAGATTACCAGAATATGGTCCAGCTCCACGCCCAGCTTCTGCTGCCAGTAACGCACGGCGTTGCCGGAGAGATTCATATAGGTAGAGGGCTTGAGGAGGTGGAATTCGCGTCCCTTGTCGCGGACGACGGCCTGGTCGCCGTAGCGGCCGGGCTCGAAAACGACATTGGATGCCTGAGCCCAGGCATCCAATATCATAAAGCCGATGTTGTGTCGCGTGGCGGCGTATTCGGCACCGATGTTGCCGAGTCCGACCACCAGATAACACTTCTCTGCCACAGCCGGGTCGGGTTTACTCCTCCGCAGCAGCCGCAGTAACATTGCGCGTGGTCTTGACACCGCAGATGATCGTGTCCTTGTCGGAGACGACGGTGACGTTCTTCACCCGCACGTCGGAAGCCTTGATGCGCTTGTCCAGGCCGAGGCTGGTGATGTCGATCGTCAGCTCGTCGGGGAGGTCCTTCAGGAGGGCGCTGATCTTGAGGCTGCGGACGTTCTGGTAGAACTTACCACCCTGCTGCACACCCTTGGCGTGGCCCTCGATCACGAGAGGAACGCTGATGGTGACGGGCTTCTTGTCGCCGACGGCGAGGAAGTCGACGTGCAGGCAGGCGTCAGTGACAGGGTGCCACTGCAGCTCGTGCAGGACGCAGGTCTGGGCCTTCTTGGCACCGTCGAGGAACAGGTCCACGATGTATGCGTTGGGCGTGTCGGTGAGAGCCTTCAGCTCCTTGGCGTTGACAGTGAAAAGGATGTTGTCCATCCCAAGTCCGTACAGATTGCACGGGACGAGACCCTCGCGGCGGAAAGCCTTGATGACGGCCTTGTTGCCGACCTGGCGGGTCGTGCCTTTCAGTTCAAAATGCTTCATTGCTTTTGTTTAAAATGTGTTACTCAACTCGGGTCGGGCCCGAATCCCATTGCACCAAAACCGGCGGTCCGGTTTTAAATAGCGCGCAAAGATAGTCAATTATTTCAGAATATCCACATATTTCCGTATCTTCGGGATGAGAATCGCCGGTCTGGCCGGCGGATAACGACAGAAAAAAGTATGCTGAGCGTCTTCGTGCTGCTGACCGTTTTCCGGATGGTCGTGCTGCCGGTCCAGTTCGAGGACCGGGAGCTGGCCACTTCGCGCGCGCAGCAGGAGAAGCTGGTGCGGCAGATGCAGGACTACTTCGACCGGCAGTTCGCCGTGAGCGGGACGACGTTCCGCTTCGAGCTGGCGCCGACGGTCACGCTCGGCCATCCGGCGGGCTGGTACGGCGCCAACTACCCCGACCGCAAGGACATCCGCCTGGCGGATGCCGTGCGGGAGGCCTGCCAGCAGGTCAACGACCGCGTGGACTTCTCGACCTTCGACGGCGACGGCGACGGGATGGTGGATGGCGTCTTCCTGCTGTTCGCCGGTCCCGGCGAGCACGCCAGCGGCGTGGAAAGCGACATCTACCCGCAGCAGGGGCGCATTTCCGCCGACGGCAGCGCGCTCGCGATCGATAGCCGGACGGTGGACCGCTTCGCCGCGGCGCCCGAAGGCGAGCCGGGCGTGGGGTGCCACGAAATCGGCCACCTGCTCGGACTGCCCGACCTCTATGATACGGACGGCGCGGAGAGCGGCGGCGAGTGCGCCGGCCTGGACGGCACGTCCATCATGGACCTGGGATGCCGCCAGGCGGATTTCCCCGGCTTCGGGGCGGTCGAGTACCACCTGCTGGGCCTGGGGCGCAGCGAGACGCTGAAGACGGGCTCCTACGTGCTGACGCCCCTCGCGATGGGGCAGCGCTACCTGCGCGCGGAGACCGACCGCAAGGACGAATATTTCCTGTTCGAGGCCCGCAAGGGCGAACTCTTGATCTACCATATCGACCGCTCCGCGAACCCGGCGGGCTACTCGTCGCGGCAGAAAAAGGACCTGAAGGCGAGCGAACGCTGGGAGCTCGGCGAAGTCAACAACAATCCGGAGCACCCTTGCGCGCGCCTGGTGCGCCTCCCCGGCGCTGACGGCGCCGACAGCTTCGGCTCCGACACGCCTGCGGCGTTCCGCGCCTGGAGCGGCGCCGCGTCCGGGCTGGCCCTGACGGGCATCCGCCCGGCCGCCGACGGCGCCGTCGCCTTCGACGTCATCCGCCCGATCACGCTCGCGGACCTGGTGGTCTACCAGGACGCGGCGCTGCTGCGCTGGACGCCCGACCCGGCGCTGACGGACATCCAGAGCTGGGAGATCAGCTGGAGCGACGGTGTCTCCCAGGGCAGCGCGACGCTGCCTGCGGACACCCGCAGCTACACGCTGGAGGGCCTGCTGCCCCGGACGGAATACACCTTCTGCGTGCGGGCGCGCTGCGCCGCGACCGGGCTGCATTCGACCGGCGGGCGCTTCACCACGAAGATCCTGCGCAAGGGCACCTATCCTTATATTTATCTGGGCGACGCTACGCGAAACGTGGACGGCAGCTTCCCGGCGGGCAGCAAGCTCCCGCTGCGCGTGTTCAACGCCACGGACGTGGCGGAAGTGCACTGGACGCTGGACGGCGCGCCGGTCGGCCCGGACGCCGACGGCTTCTTCGCCGTGCGGCGCAGCGGCGTGCTGCGCGCCAAAATCCTTTATACCGACGGCACGTCGGAAACCCTCCTCAAAGAAATCAACGTGCGATGAAATCCGCCCGTCATATCTTCCTGCCACTCCTGATGCTGCTGCCGCTGCTTGCAAGCTGCGACCGCGAGGGGCTGCGCAACACGTTCTGCGAGCACGACGAGATCCGGCTGATGATCGGCAATTCGACCGCGTTCGCCTACGACCCCAACACGTGCCAGATGTCGTTCAGCCGCGACCGCCGGGAGTTCCGCGCGTTCACGGACACGATGTCGGACTTCTTCGCGGCGGAGCTCTCCGAGATCCCGACGCAGCTGGGGCAACGCCTGACGGCGGACCTGGTCTGGACCACCGAATGGGAGGTCCTGACCAGAAAAAACCTCACCCTCGAGGTCGTACGGCTCGAGGGTGATGAATTCTGGCTTTGGAGCGCCGCAGGCCGCATCGGCCTGACGGTGCGCATCCTTGAATAGACTTAGAAGGACAGGGCGATCTGGATGAAGTCGTCGGCCTTGAGGGCGGCGCCACCGATCAGACCACCGTCGATGTCCGGCTGGGCGAAGAGCTCCTTGGCGTTGGACGGCTTGCAGGAACCACCGTAGAGGATGGTCACGTCGTCAGCGACGGCCTGGCCGAACTTGGCGGCGAGGTCCTTGCGGATGTGGGCGTGGATCTCCTCGGCCTGCTCGGCGGTAGCGGTCTTGCCGGTACCGATGGCCCAGACGGGCTCGTAGGCCACGATCACCTTCTTCATATCCTCGGCGGTGAAGTTGTAGAGAACGTTCTTGATCTGGGCGGAGCAGACATCGAAGTGCTTGCCGGCCTCACGCTCGTCGAGGTTCTCGCCGACGCAGAGGATGACGCCAAGACCGGCCGCGAGGGCGAGCTTGACTTTCTCGACCAGCTTCTCGTCGGTCTCGCCGTAGTACTGGCGACGCTCGGAGTGGCCCAGGATGGTCCACTGGCAGCCGACGGCCTTCAGCATGTCGACGGAGATCTCGCCGGTGTAGGCGCCGCTCACGTGGTCGGCGCAGTTCTGGGCGGAGAGCTCGACTTTGGTGCCCTCGATGGCCTTGCCACAAGCGCAGAGGTGGGTGAAAGGCGGGGCGATGATGAGGCCGACGCCGGCCGGAACTTCAGCGGCGCGGGCGGCAACCGCCGCGGCCAGCTCTTTACCATCAGGTCTGGTCGTATTCATCTTCCAGTTGCCTGCAACGATTTTCTTTCTCATATTTTTAGCAGATAAATTTCGGATTACAAAATTAGTAAATAATAACTAAATTTGCAGTCTTAATTGTGTCGAATCGATGAAGAATTTTGTAGAAGAGCTGAAATGGAGAGGCATGATCCAGGATATCATGCCCGGAACCGAAGAGAAACTAATGGAAGGCCCGCAGGCCGCCTACGTCGGCATTGACCCGACGGCGGATTCCCTGCACATCGGGCACCTCGTCAGCGTGATGATCCTCAAGCATTTCCAGAACTGCGGCCACAAGCCGTACGCCCTCGTGGGCGGCGCCACCGGCATGATCGGCGACCCTTCGATGAAGAGCCAGGAGCGCAACCTGCTGGACGAGGAGACGCTCGCGCACAACGTGGCGGGGATCAAGGCCCAGCTGGGCCGCTTCCTGGATTTCGATTCCGACGCCCCCAACAAGGCGGAGCTCGTCAACAACTACGACTGGATGAAGGACTACTCCTTCATCAACTTCATCCGCGACATCGGCAAGCACATCACCGTCAACTATATGATGGCCAAGGACTCCGTCAAGAAGCGCCTTTCCCGCGATTCTTCCGAGGGCATGTCCTTCACCGAATTCAGCTACCAGCTGATGCAGGGCTATGATTTCTACTGGCTGTGGAAGCACAAGGGCTGCATCCTGCAGCTCGGCGGCTCCGACCAGTGGGGCAACATCACCACGGGCACCGAGCTCATCCGCCGTATGGACGGCGGCGAGGCTTTCGCCCTGACCTGCCCGCTGATCCGCAAGGCCGACGGCACCAAGTTCGGCAAGACCGAGAAGGGCAACGTCTGGCTGGATCCGGCCCGCACCTCCCCCTACCAGTTCTTCCAGTTCTGGCTCAACGTCAGCGACGAGGACGCCGAGCGCTTCATCAAGATCTTCACGATGCTGGACCGCAAGACGATCGAGGATGCGATCGCCGCGCACCGCGAGGCGCCCGAGCGCCGCGAGCTGCAGCGCCTGCTGGCCCGCGAGGTCACGATCATGGTGCACGGCCAGGCCGAGTACGACAACGCCGTGCTCGCTTCGCAGATGCTCTTCGGCAAGTCCACTTCCGAGGACCTGCGCAAGCTGGACGAGCGGACTTTCCTCGCCGTGTTCGACGGCGTGCCGACTTTCGAGATCGAGCGCAGCGCGCTGCCGCTGGGCATCCTGGACGCGCTGGCCGTCAACACGCAGATCTTCCCTTCCAAGGGCGAGGCCCGCAAGATGATCCAGCAGAACGGTTTCAGCCTCAACAAGGACAAGGTGACGGACATCAACTACCAGCTGTCCGAGGCCGACATCGTCGACGGCAAGTACATCCTGGCCCAGAAGGGCAAGAAGGATTATTTCTTAATCAAGATCAATGGATAAACCTGCATCTACGAGACAACTGAAGGTCGCGCGCGAAGTGCAGCGTGACCTGTCGGAGATCATCCGCAGCCGGGGCATGGCCGCCTTCGGCGGGGCGATGGTCACCGTGAGCGAGGTGCGCATCAGCCCCGACCTGAGCGTGGCGAAGGTGTTCGTGAGCATCTTCCCGTCCGACAAGGCGGAGCAGGTGATGAAGCTCCTCAACGAGGAGAAGCGCACGCTGCGCGGCGAGCTGGGCCGTCAGGTCGGCTCGCAGCTCCGCATCGTGCCGGAAATCGATTTCTATCTGGATTCTACGCTCGACTATGTCGAGCACATCGAGGAGCTCCTCAAGAAGTAGGCGCTCCGCCCCGTGAAGCCCGACCTTTATATCGCGCGGCGCTACCTGGTGGCCAAGAAGTCACTGGGAGTGATCCACGCGATTTCTGTGTTGAGCGCCATCGGGATGGCCGTGGGGACGGCCGCGCTCATCCTCATCCTCTCCGTCTACAACGGTTTCGACGGCATCATCAAGCAGAGCCTGTCCGACCTGGCGCCGGACGTGCTCGTCACGCCCGCGCAGGGGAAGTATTTCGTGCCCGAAGGGCCGGCTTTCGACGCGCTGCTGGGCGACCCGCGCGTGGTGCAGGCCAGCGGCGTGGTGGAGGAAGAGGTTTTCGCCGCCTATGGCGGCCGGCAGGAACTCTGCCGCGCGAAGGGCGTGGACGCCGCCTATGAGGCCGGCTCGCGCCTGGCGCAGCACGTCGTGGAGGGCGCTTTCGCGCTGCACGACGGCGACGTGCCGCAGGCGGCGGTCGGCGTCGGCCTGGCGCGCAAGCTGGGCCTCCGCACGCATTTCCTGGACCCGCTGGTCCTGTATTACCCGCGGCGGGGGGCCCGCATCCCGCTGGCCGGGCCGGGGGCGGCCCTGGGCAGCGTGAAGCTCTCCCCCGCCGCGCTCCTGAGCGTCAACGCCACCACGGACGACGAGCTCGTCGTGCTCCCCGTCGCGCAGATGCGCGGGTTGCTGGGGCTCGCGGACGGCGAGGTGAGCGGGCTGGAGCTGCGGCTTTCGGCCGCGCCCGACCGCCGGACCCTGCGCTCCCTGCAGGAGCTCCTGGGCCCGGACTACGTGGTGCGCGACCGCATCCGGCAGCAGCCGGCGCTCTACAGGATGATGCGCTACGAGAAGCTGGCGATCTACCTGATCCTGCTGTTCGTGGTGCTGATCATCGCTTCCAACATCTTCGGTTCGCTCTCGATGCTCTCCATCGCGAAGCGCGAGGATATGGCGACGCTGCGCGCCCTGGGCGCCAACGACCGCCTGATCCGGCGCGTGTTCGTGTACGAGGGCTGGCTGGTGTCGTTCTGCGGCCTGGCGGCGGGCCTGGTCGCCGGCGTCGGCCTGGCGCTGGCACAACAGCATTTCGGATTCATAAAAATGCCCGGAGGATTCTCCCTCCAGGCATATCCTGTCGTCCTGCAGGTCAGCGACCTGGTCTGGACGGTTCTTGGCGTAGGCGCGTGCGGCGTATTGATCTCGCTGCTCGCGGCACCCCGCATCAAGCGTTAGGCGTTCAGCGCCTGCTCGAGATCGGCGATGATGTCGCGCGGATCCTCGAGGCCGATGCTCAGGCGCATCAGGCCCGGATCGACGCCGGCCTCGCGCAGCTGCTGGTCGGAGAGCTGGCGGTGCGTGTGGGACGCCGGGTGCAGGATGCAGGTGTAGCAGTCAGCCACGTGGGTCTCGATGGTGACCAGCTGGAGGTGGTCCATGAAGCGCTTGGCGCGCTCACGGTCGCCCTTCAGGGCCAGGGCCATCACGCCGCAGGTGCCGTCGGGCAGGTATTTCTGCGCGAGGGCGTGGTCGGGGTCGTCGGCGAGGCCCGGGTAGTGGATCCATTCCACGGCCGGATGGTCGTGGAGGTATTCGGCGACCTGCTGGGCGGAACGGCAGACGCGCTCCATCCGGACGGCGAGGGTCTGCAGGCCGAGGTTGAGATAGAAGGCGTTCTGCGGGCTCTGGATGGCGCCGAAGTCGCGCATCAGCTGGCTCGTAGCCTTGGTGATGTAGGCCAGGTTGCCGAATTTCTTGGTATAGGTCAGGCCGTGATAGGACTCGTCCGGGGTGGTGAGGCCGGGGAACTTGTCGGCGTGGGCCTCCCAGTCGAAGTTGCCGCTGTCCACGATGACACCGCCCACGGCGGTGCCGTGGCCGTCCATATACTTGGTGGTCGAGTGGGTGACGATGTCGGCGCCGAACTCGAAGGGACGGCAGTTGACCGGCGTGGGGAACGTATTGTCCACGATGAGGGGCACGCCGTGCTTGTGGGCGATGCGCGCGAGGCGCTCGATGTCGAGCACGCGGACGCCCGGGTTGGTGAGGGTCTCACCGAAGAGGAGCTTGGTGTTGGGGCGGAAAGCCGCCTCGATCTCTTCGTCGGAGGCGTTCTGGTCGATGAAGGTGACCTCGATGCCCATCTTGGGGAAGGTGACGCCGAAGAGGTTATAGGTGCCGCCGTAGATGGCGGACGTGGTGATCATATGGGAGCCGGCTTCGCAGATGTTGAAGCAGGCGAAGAAGTTGGCGGCCTGTCCGGAGGAGGTCAGCATCGCCGCGACGCCGCCCTCGAGGGCCGCGATGCGCGCGGCGACGTAGTCGTTGGTCGGGTTCTGCAGACGGGTGTAGAAGTAGCCGGAGGCCTCAAGGTCGAACAGGCGGCCCATCTCGTCGCTGGTGGTGTACTTGAAGGTCGTACTCTGGATGATCGGCATCTGCCGGGATTCGCCGTTGGCCGGGGTATAACCCGCCTGGACGCACAGGGTGGAAGGATGGAGCTTCTGTTTCATAATACGCTATTAAACTAACCGTAGCAACAAATATACACATTTTTTGTAATTTTGCCCCGTATGTCAGAAGAGAAGAAACTATACCCTTTCAAGTTCTGCACGCTGCAGGACGATTACCCCTGGGGCAGCGAGGAATTCAAGCTCGCGGACCTGGGCTACCGCGATTCGCTGGTCCGCGAGGGCTGGCTGGCGGGCAACAGCATTTCCGAGGTGATGGACACCTACCTCGACCGCGTGGTCGGGGACAACGTATATGAATATTACGGCCGGCAGTTCCCCGTGTGCGTGCGCCTCGTGCGCTGCCAGGGGCGGATGCCGCTCCGGGTGCACCCGGACGACGAGACCGCGGCGCAGCGCTATGATTTCCTGGGCAAGGAGAAAGTGTGGTACGTGCTGCGCGCCGGCAAGGACGCCCGCCTGCTGTCGGGTTTCCGGCGCGACACCGACGCCGCGGAGGTCTATGCCAAGTGCCTGGACGGCACGATGGAAGACCTGATGAACGTCATCGCGCCGCACGCCGGGCAGTGCCTGCACATCCCGGCCGGCACGCCGCACGCCGCGGCGGGCAACGTGGAGATCCTCGAGATCGCCGAGGCGTCGCCGATGGATTTCTGCCTCTGCGCCTGGGGCGAGGAGGTGCATCCCGACGAGTTCGACACGTCCCTGACGCTGGTCGACGCGCTCGATTTCATCAATTACAAGAAGTTCGCGATGCCCGACCCGATCGGGAATCTCTCCGCGAAACCGAAGGCCGGCGACGCGCCGGGTTCGGAGCGGCTGGTTGATTTGCCGCAGCTGCGGCTCGACCGCATTCCGCTGAACGCGACGCTGCAGATCCGCCGCGAAGGCGGCCCGTTCCTGCTCTACAGCTGCGTGCGCGGCGGCGCCACGGTGCAGCTGCCGCTGGCCGGCGGCCAGAACCTCGATTTCGCGCTGCGCGCGGACGAGACGATGCTGGTGCCGGCGGAATGCCTGGAATTCCAGTTGCTGCCGACGGAGCGCGACACGCTCCTGCTGGAGACGACGGTCGTCCGGGCCGATGCGGATCCGTATATCGATCCGTCAGCCGAGCCGACCCTGCCGGAGGAGGATTAGTCCATCGGCGAGAGGACGAAGGTCACGGAGCCCGAGGTCGTGGAGTCCTGGATGGAGGCGCGGATCGTCAGGATGCATTTGCCATCCATATATTCGACGGTCGCCTGGTCCGTCAGGAACGTAAATCCCATCTTGTCATTGTCCCAACGGTAAGTGAAACTCTTGCCGTTGAAGCGGTACGCGCTCACGTCAGCGCTGCCGTCGGAATAGTAGAAGAGCATCTTCTCCGTCCCCGTGAAGGAGATGGAGCGGAGGCTCTGGCCGGGCTTGATGTCGTCGGGGACCTTGTGGCCGTTCTTCTTGAGGAAGTCGGCGATCTCGCTGAAATCGCAGCCGGCGAAGTCGGCGCTGGCGGTGGTCCAGCCCTGGACGGTGACGCGGGTCTTGTCCACGGTCCAGCCTCGGTAGAGCTGGTTGGTGCCGGCGGCCTTGTTGAAGTCGGCCGCGACATCCGTCGTCATGCTGCCGTCCGGGGTGAGGTGCATCGTCACGGGGCCGGGGGCGGCGTTGTCGAATTCGACGGTGCCGTAGCCGTTGAGCGTATAGACGTTTCCGTTGACCGTATAGTCCCCCATCCGGTACACGAGTTCACCTTCGACGAGCTGGCCGATGGCATAGAGGCCGCTCTCGGTGAGTTCGATGCTCTGCGGGACATCGACGGGACGCGCTTCGGACTTGGTGGCCCGGGCGCTTGCCGTGGCGGGCGTGCCGTCCCGCGGGACGAGCTGCCCGGCGTACTGGATGAAGCGCGGGTCTTCGAAACGGTTATTGTCGTTGTTCTTGTCGCAGGCGGCGAAAAGGGACAGCAAGGCTGCCGCCGCGGCGACAGACAGGAGTTTCTTCATGGCAGGAACTGACTAGAAAAGTTTGACGTAGAGGTGGAAGCTGAGGGTCGGCCAGAAGGCGGTGTACTTGCCGGCTTCGTCGATGACATCGGCCACGTCCTTGACCTGCTCCTGCGTGAGCTGGACTTTCTGGATGCGGCCGGTGACGCCTTCGCCATCAGCCCAGAGGCCGGCTTTGCCCTGATACTGGGCACCCAGGTCGAAGGAGAAGCTGACACGCTTGTCCGGATCGACGGCGCGGCCGAAACCGATGCCGACATACGGCTTGACGGCGAAGGAATCGCCGCCCAGGCCGGGCGCACGGAGTTCGGTGACGAGCTTGCCGTCCTTCGCCTTGACCAGGTAGCCGTCAACGTCGAAGCCGACGGTGTTGTAGTCGGAAGGCATGCCGGTCAGGGTGCCGCGGGCGAAGCAGGGCGAGCCCAGGTAGGCGCCCACGGTGAAGTGGAAGCCCTTGGAGGCCGAAGGATAGATATTGAACAGGAGACGGGCATCGCTCATGCCCAGGTTGATCTTGAGGGGGACATCGACGGAGGCGCTGTTGCGCTCGCCGGGATGCTCGGGCATCGAAATGTCCGTAGCCTTGACACCGATCAGGCCGAAGGCGGCGCCATAGCCTGCGCGGATATCCACATGATTACCAAGAGGTGCGGCCAGTTCGATACTGATGCCATCCGTACCGAGCGCGACACCGGCGGAGAGGTGGTTGAAAACCTGAGCCCCCGCATTTGCCGAGAACAGACAGGCTGCCAGGCAGAAGAGAATAGCTTTCTTCATATTACGTTACTGGTTGGTATTTAGCATTATTGTAGTGGGGCAAAGTTAGCAATCTTTTCCTGGATTTTGAATTTTTCTTTACATTTGTGCCATTATGAAAGGAGTGAATATCTTTTTGGCCGACGGTTTCGAGGATGTCGAGGCCCTGGCCACCAACGACGTTCTCCGCCGCGGCGGCGTCGACACGCGTCTGGTCGCATTGACGGACGATGCGCTGATTGAGTCTTCCCACGGTGCCATGGTCCTGGCCGACA
>Ga0265301_10000661_pt1 | contig 47888 bp, 33 predicted proteins | sample AusTroGonzalo_MG_2_FD_193488 | JGI IMG/M metagenome (GOLD analysis project Ga0265301, IMG submission 193488) | Bovine rumen microbial communities from tropical cattle in Woodstock, Queensland, Australia - Gonzalo_04 | ecosystem: Host-associated > Mammals > Digestive system > Stomach > Rumen ...
CTGTGGACGATGCTTCCACTCTAAAATCTCGCGCATGATGCCACCATAGATAATCAGGTCGAACGTGGCCTCGATGAAGGACATGCCGATGAAAGAAGGTATGGGGTGCTTGGCAATCCATGCATACGACTCTTTCAGGGTTTCATCATTGCTGAAGAAGGGGTCTGAGATGGTGCAGTAGAGCAAGGCCAGACCATACATCGCCATGCCTGTAAAACTGATGACTTCCCTACGCTTCTTTTTGGGGATGCGCCCTATGGTGTAACTGGCAAAACGCATGCGGAGGAAGACAATCTGCAGGATGATACAGGCAATGCAGAGAATACCCATGCCGATGGCGAAGTAGAAATCTGACGGGTTGGCATTAGCGTTGCCTCGGAAGCCGTCGATAAAGCCCTCGATGTAGCCGCCCATGAAGCCTATGACGGCCCCACTGACAAACAACACGACCAGGATAATGCCCAGCGACAGTAACAGATACATCAATGCTTTTCTCATCTTGGGTGCAAAGGTACGCATATTTTGCCGAAAGTGTGGCAAAATGTATGTTATCTTTAGGTTAAAGTTTGCAGAGTGATAAAAAAGAGGTGCTCGCGGGAGCACCTCTTTATGGATGTTGATCAGTTGATCAGGAAGATCTTGGTCTTGCCATTGTAGGTGGCCTTGATGGTGGCACGACCTTCAACGATAGGACTGATGTCGAACTTCACACCAACAGGAATGTTGGCCGTAGCCTTCAGCTTCGAACCGGCATCCAGCGGCGCATAGAGTTGGTAGCGGATCTGGTCGGGGTAGCCGTTTTGGTTGTTGAAGCGGACAGGTGTCGTGGGAATCGTCAGCGGCTTGCCGTCGGCAGTGATAGTGACCTGAGGCACGATAGAAGCAGGAGCACCAAAGCCCTTGGAGAAGTTGACTCCGTGGAGGTCGAACAAACCCTGCGGACGCTGCGGCTGCTGAGGGCCACGGCCGCCAAAGCCCGGACGGCCCTGAGGCTGTTGGGGTTGCTGTACTTCAGGACCTTCGGCTACGAGGTAGATAGCGTGCTTGCCGGTGAGACCTTCTACTGCAGGAACGGCTGCATAGTACATCGAAGCCTGACGCTTAGCGTCGGCGGGCACGTCAACTACGCCAATCTCTTGACCCTTCCAGGGGTCGTCGAGTTTAACGTGAATCTTGAAGGCTCCCTTGCCGCTGGCTGTCAGATTAAGGCCGAGTATGGTGCCGTCGCCTTGCTTCGTGCCCTCGAACGCCTTCACACCCTTGGTGTCCTGAGCCAGACCGCCGAAGCCGAAGTACTTGAAACCGACGATGCCGCCGTTCTGAATACCGGCAAGATCCATCGAGTTGTTCCATACGTCGTGGTTGTCCTGCATCCAGTTGTTGGCATTGGGACCATAGACGAAGCAGGCATAACCAGCGCTATAGTAGTTGTAGGGGGGAAGACCGAAAATCTGGAAACCTTCACTGGTTACCTCGGCACCTGTGTATTCATTGCCGTCGCTGGCCTTTGCCGTCCAGACATTATCTTTTGCAAATGGGTCGTAGCCCGTAATCTTCACCACACCGCCTTTGGCAACGGGCTTCTTATCCCATGTGATCTTCACGGGAGCCACCATCGACTGACGGGCATTACCGAAGCCACGTGGCGGACGGTGATAGAACACATACCACTGGCCGTTGATCTCCTGAATGGAGCCGTGGGTGTTGTGGCCGAAGTTGGTGGTGATGAGTTTGGCACCATCCTGACCTACCACGACACCGCGCGAGTCTACCAATACACCACCAGAGCGCCAGGGGCCTAATGGAGAGTCACCGAAGGCATAGCGCAGGGCGGAGTTGGTATTGCCCAAGCCGTATTCCTTGCCGCTGTAGCCAGAGAACACCATCACGTATTTGTTGCCCACCTGACGGATGGAGGAAGCCTCGAAGAAATTGAAGTCGAGCGGGTTCTGTCCCTCATAGAGGGCTTTGTACTCGCTACCTGCCTTATCCAACAGACGACCGTCGGCACTGCTGGCAGGAATGAAGGGATCGATAGGTTCTGTGCCCTCGCGCTTCGAATACATGGTCTTCTGATCAAGTTCAACAGCGGTGGAGTGCTGGAAGCCGTAGAACACATAGGCACGATAGCCGATGTTGTAGTCCTTATCCTTCTTGTCGGTGATGGTCTCGATGAACACCGAGGGGTCGAAGTCGATCAGCGAGCCGGGGAGGCACTGACGACCGTCCTCTGTGAGGTTGACGGGCGTGAAGGGACCATTGGGGCGGTCGCCCTTACACACCATCGGCGTACGACGCCATCCGCGGCTGTGGGGATAGAGCCAGTAGGTCTTCTTGCCTGTGGCACGATCGGTGGTGCAGACCAGGTCGGGGGCATACATTGTGTCCCACTGGCCGTCGACGAACCATGAGAAGATGGGGCCTTCGTCGCGCCACTGCGAGAGGTCCTCGACAGGTGCCGACCACATGCGGATGTCAGGACCGCAATAGGCAGAGTAGTTCACGTCGTGAGAGCCGATGATGTAGGCGCGCAACTTGCCGGGGTTGTCGGGATCCTCAAACACACGGGGTTCGCCATCGGGCACATGCTCCCACAAAGGGAGATAGGGGTTCTGAGCGTTGACAGCCAATGCTGCACACGCCATGAAACAGAACGACAAGAGTCTTTTCATACTTGGTAGTTTTTAAGTTGATAAATGAAATGTTTGGCAAAGGTATAAAAAATAACTGATTGACAATTGGGAATCATCAATTATTTCATGTCTTTGCAACATGAACAAATAAAAGTGTTACAAAAATGAACTTTTCCCTATTCTGCCGCACCCTCAGCGGAAAGACGGCTTTCCACTTCTTCGAACAGCGCGTCGCCCCTTAGGTCTCTGGCCACAATCTTGCCATGCTCGTTGATGAGCACGTTGGCGGGAATCGACTGGATGTTATAGAACTGAGCCCCCTGACAGTCCCAGCCTTGCAGGTCGCTCATCTGCGGCCATTTCTGTCCGGTCCGTTCGATGGCTGCCAACCAATTGGCCTTGTTGTTGTCGAGTGAGACACCCACAATCTCCAGACCTTTATCGTGGAAGCGCTCGTAGGTCTTCACCACATAGGGCATCTCGGCCATGCAGGGTCCGCACCACGAAGCCCAGAAGTCAATCAACACCAGTTTGTTTTTGCCTACATAGTCCTTCACACTCACCGTCTGTCCCTGAGGACCAGGCAGGCTGATGTCGATAAACGTCTCACCAGGCTCCGTGGCTGATGCCACATCAACAGGCTTCCCCGTCTCTGAATCAACCACTTGAATCCCTTCATTCACTTGTATCTTCTGTCTGCAACTTGTTGTCAGCAGCAGACAGGTTGCAAGCATCAAAAATCCTTTTCTCATTGTCGTTACTCTCATTTTTCTTATTAATTATTTGTTTTTTTGCTCGCTTATTCGTACCTTTGCACCGCATTAAGCAGGCCCTGATAGTTAAATGGATATAACAAGGCTCTCCTAAAGCTTAGTTCCGAGTTCGATTCTCGGTCGGGGTACTTAATGATATCGTTTGCAAAGATACTACATTTTCTATAATATTAGTATCTAAATCGCAAAAAAGTTACGCTCTGAGTTTGATACTGACGCACTCCAGTGCGTCCCTAGGCGCACTGGAGTTGGCCAGTGATGTACTGAGAAATGTTATTTTTGCTGTTTTCGTATCAACATGTACCTCGATTGCTGCTCAACCCTTTGTACATAAGGGTTTCAGATATGGTATATGATAATAAACATATACCTATCATATACCTAACATGTACCTTATCATGTACCTGCTTGCAGATGACCCATCACACACGGGGTTAGGAATGATGTGTAATGAAATGTTGTATTGTAAAGATTATATGCCTAAAAAAGCGCCTCTCGGTTTGCTCGAAATAGAGCGGCAGGGAGGCGTTTTTATTGGATTATCGGTAATAGTAGCACTTTCCGCATGGTAAAGAGGCACTTTTCGGTTGCTAAAGTGGCACTTTGCGGTCGTCGAAATGCTTTCCGCGAGTCATTCGAATATCTTCTATCCCCTAATAGACTACGTCTGAATGAGTCGAAGGAGTAATCTCGACGGGTGAAAAAGACTATCTGAACAACTCATAGATGACCCCCTGTTTGATGGTGTTTATAACCGCCAAGAAATCAACCACTTACAAAACCACTTGAATTTCTCGTATTTCCGACCTTCTGACCGTTTACTAACCAATCTGCAAACGTCAGAGGGTGCTTTGTCAATAAGTTTCTCTGTTGCTGAGGCTCAGCCCAGGGTGATGTTCTCGACCTCTATGTCTTCGTGGAGGAAGATCTGGGCTGATTCCTTGAATTTGTCGGGGTTTTCCGTAGTAAGATAGTGGACGTTGCCGCCCTTGGCGCACTTCGCCTCGATTTGAGGATGGCGCTCCAGATATTGTTTGAGGCTCTGAGCCACATATTCTCCCTGGGGAATGGCACGGACGCCAGCAGGGAGGTATTTCTGAATCTTCGGCATGAGCAGCGGATAATGGGTGCAGCCGAGGATGATGGTATCGATGTCGGGATCGAGGGCCATGATCTGGTCGATGCGCTTCTTCACGAAATAGTCGGCACCAGGAGAGTCGGCCTCATGATACTCCACCAAGGGCACCCAGAAAGGACAGGCAACACCTGTGACCTGAATATCAGGGTGAAGTTTCTGGATTTCGAGGGTATAACTCTCGCTCTTGATGGTTCCCTCGGTGGCGAGCACGCCCACATGGCGCGAGGCAGTCAGACTACCGATGACCTCAGCCGTGGGACGGATGACTCCCAACACGCGACGGTCGGGGTCGATCTTGGGGATGTCGACCTGCTGGATGGTGCGCAGGGCCTTGGCCGAAGCGGTGTTGCAGCCGAGAATCACCAGATGGCAACCCATCTCGAAAAGACGGGTCACAGCCTGACGGGTGAACTCGTAGACTACCTCGAAACTGCGCGGACCGTAGGGCGTACGGGCATTATCGCCCAAATACAGATAATCGTATTCGGGAAGCACCTGGCGGATACCATGCAGGATGGTCAGACCGCCATAGCCGCTGTCGAAGATGCCAATAGGACCTGCGTTACTTGAGAGCATTCGTGACGATTTGATTCAAATCTTCGCCCCAAGCGGGGTTGATATACGGACAGGCGTCGGAGTCGGTATTGACCACGAGCGCCAGGCCATGCTCATTAGCAATCCTAGCAACCGTCTCGGCCAGACGGATTTTGAGGGGAGCCAGGGCTTCACGCTCAGCATCGGCCAATTGCCTGCGACTCTCTTCCTTGAAAGCCACATTGCGGGTCATCAGTTCCTGCAATTCGGTCTGACGCTTCTGGAGAATGGTCTTCGGAAACTCGTGCTGACCTTCGAGAAACTCCTCATACTTGCGGTTGAACTCATCGGTCACCCGTTGCATCTCAGCCTCGTACTGCTGGCGCAGACCGGCCATCTTCTCCTGCACCAGCGCATAGCCGGGCATGGTGCGAAGGGCCTGGGCATAACTGAGATAGCCGAAGCGTATGGAAAGACTGTCCTGTGCAGAGACGCACAGGACAGCACATATTGCTATGATTAAAACTGCTAATCGCTTCATCGTTTACTTCAGTCCGAGTTTTGCCTTGACCTGAGCGGTAACATCGGTAGAGAGCGTGGTGCTGATATAAGGCAGCGAGTTGTTCTCCATGATGTAGACATAGTTGCCAGCGGTACCTACCGACTTGATGGCATCGAGCACCTTGGTCTGGATGGCCTGCATCTTCTCGCCAGAAGCCTTCTGAAGAGCCTGCTGGTTGTCCTGGAAACTCTGCTGGATCTTGGTATACATATCCTGCAGTTCCTGCTGACGACGCTGCTTGATGTTGTCGGGCAGTGTGGCCTGCTCCTTATCGAAAGCCTCACCCTTCTTCTGCAGTTCGTCCTGCATCGACTTCAGATCGGCCTCGTACTGATCCTGAAGGGCCTTGATCTCGGTCTGGGCCTTCTGGTACTCCGGCATAGCCTGGATGATCTCCTGGGTATTCACGTGGCCGAACTTGGCTTGTGCGTTAGCGGTAGTGAAACCGCAGATTGCGCAGATAGCGCAGATAATTAATTTTTTCATTTCTTTCTAAATTATTGATTATTAATTACTATATCCTAACTTACGAAGCACCTCGGAAGAGACATCGATCTTGGGCGAACCGAAGATGATGCCCGCATCGCTGGCACGATCGAGAATGAGTTGATAGCCGCGCAGTTCGGCAATATCCTTGACGGCATTGTAGATCTCCTCCTGGATGGGCGACATCAGGGCCGTGCGCTTCTTGAAGAGTTCACCGTCGGGGCCGAAGTATTTCTTCTTCAGGTCGGCAGCCTCCTTCTCCTTGGCGACGATGGCATCCTGCTTGGCTTTCTTCTGCTCCTGCGACAGGAACACCACCTCGTTCTGATAGTTCTTATACAGGGTCTGGGCTTCTGTGGTCAGTGCATCGACCTCAGCCTGCCATTTCTTCGACACCTGGTTCAACTGCTCGTTGGCACGCTCATAGGCGGGGATATTCTTCAGAATATACTCCATGTCGACCAGCGCGAACTTCTGTGCTTGCGCCTGAAGACTCACACAGATTGCACAGATTGCGCAGATGATTACTTTCTTCATACTTTCTTAACTCTTAATTCTTAATTCTTAATTAACTTAGAACTCCTGTCCGAGGATGAAGTGGAAATTGCTGCCTCCCTTCGAGCGGCTGCCCGACTGGCTGGTGGTGACATAGTCGAAGCCGTAAGCCCAGTCGATACCCATCAGACCGACCATCGGCAGATAGATACGCACGCCGAGTCCGGCAGAGCGCTTCATCTTGAAGGGGTTGAAGTCCTTGGCTTGTGCCCATGCATTACCGCCTTCGAGGAATCCGAGACCGTAGATGGTGGTATTACCCAGCATGAACGGGTAGCGGAGTTCGAGGGTGAAGCGGTCGTAGGCGTAGGCATTATAAGAAGAGGGTGAGATACCCTGACGCATCAGGTCGTAGGCCGACGAGTAGGAGATGGCACCATTGTCATAACCGCGCAGACCGATGGTCTCCTCGGAATAGCCGTAACTGTAGCCGCTCATACCGTCACCACCCACGTAGAAGGTCTCGAAGGGTGAACGCTTATCGCTGTTGAAGGAGCCCAGCAGACCCATCTCGACACGTGTCATCAGCACGAAGCACTTGGCACCACCGGTGAGGGCGGTAAAGGTGCGTGACTTGAACTTCCACTTGTGGTATTCAATCCAGCGGTACACATCCTGCAACTCGTCTTCATAGGTGGCCGACTGGCGGTTCTTGGCCAGACTGCCATAGTCTTTCTTGTCGAAGAGCGACCAAGGCGGTGTGATTGATACGGAGGCCATGAACTCGGAACCGTGACGTGGGTAGAGCGGGTTGTCGGTAGAGTTACGCGACAGGGTCAGACCCAGGTTGATGTTGTTACAGTTACCGTTCTGGATATAGAAGTACTGCCAATCACGCAGCATATAGCGGGTGTAGCCCAACTGTGCTGAGAGTTGGAAGTAGTCGTCAGGCCAGCGCAGACGCTTACCCCAGGAGATGGCTGCTCCGAAGACCGTCATCGTCTTGTCGTCGTCGAGCATCGACTCGTAGTTGTAAGTATAGGGATTGTAACCGCCGTAGCCGTAACTATAGTTGTAGAAGTTGCTATAGAAGGCATTGTTGCGGTACATGCTGTTGATATCACTCTGCTTCGAATAGAAAGCGCTGATGTTGAGGGCGTTCGGACGCTTGCCGCCAAACCAGTTGGTACCATAGTTGGCACTCAGCGAACTATAGTATGAACCGTTGGTCTGGAAGTTGAAGCCCAACTGCTCACCGTCGCCATAGGGCAGGACACCACGATGGAGTTTGTTCTTGCCGAAGAGGTTGCGCAGCGAGAAGTTGTTGAACTTGATACCGATACGTCCGATGATACCCGTCTGTCCCCAACCGAGCGAGAACTCCAACTGGTCGTTGCTCTTCTGTTCCAGTTCCCAGTTCACATCAACGGTACCGTCCTCGCCATTGGGCTTGATATCGGGATTGATCTTCTCAGGATCGAAGAAGCCCATGGAGCCGATTTCACGGATAGAACGCATGATGGCATCCTTGTTGAACAGGTCGCCGGGCTTTGTACGGAGTTCGCGGCGCACCACTTCTTCGTAAAGGCGGTCGTTACCATAGATGCGCACGTGGTTCAGACGAGCCTGAGGACCCTCCATGACACGCATCTCAAGGTCGATACTGTCGTTGACGATGTTCACCTCGACAGGCTCGATGCTGGAGAACACATAACCATTGTTATAATAGTAGTTGCTGGCAGCATCCTCGTCTTCCTGCAGACGCTTCTTGAGTTGGCGCTGGTTGTAGGGATCGCCCTTCTTCATGCCCAGCACGGCATTCAGATAGTCGGTATTCACCACCGTATTTCCCACCCAGGTGATATCCCTCAGGTAGTATCTGTCACCTTCGTCGACACGCAGGAAGACATTCACATGCTGATCGTCGCAGTTCCAGACGGAGTCTTCGATGACCGTCGCATCGCGGAAGCCCAACTCATTGTATTTCTCAATCAGTTTCTGCTTGGCCTCCTTATAGCGCTCGTCGGTGAACTTCTTGGCCTTGAAGAGGTTGCTGAACTTACCGGCCTCGTGGATCTTACCAAAGGCACCCTTGGTAAACAGCGAACCCTTGATCTTCTGGTCGGTGAGTTGGTCATTGCCCGTGATAAAGATATTGCGCACCTTCATCTTATCCTTCTTGTCGATATTGACATCGAGCATCACCTGACCTGGGTTGTTGGGATCGTCGCGCTGAACGATATTAATCTCTGCATTCTTGAAGCCCTTCTCGTCGAAGTATCTCTGCGCCAGGATCTTAGCACGGTCGATCATGTTCGGTGTGATCTGGCTGCCCTTGATGATACCCAGTTTTGACTCCATATCGTCGCGCTCTCCCTTCTTGATACCGAAGTAGTTGATGGTGCTCACGCGCGGACGCATGGCCAGGGTGATGCGCAGGTAGATCTTGTTGCCTACGATGGAGTCGGCGCTGATCTGTGCCTTCGAGAACAAACCATGACGCCAATAGCGTTTCACGGCCTCGGTAATCTGGTTGCCTGGCACTTCAATCTCCTGACCGACTGCCAAGCCGGAAAGACCTGTGAGCACATAATCCTCGTAGCCTTCAACACCCTCGACGGCAAGACCGCCAATGGTACAGGTGCGTGGCGTACCAGCATAAGAGATGTCAGGATGCACAATCTTATCCTGAGCAGTCGCTGTGAAGAGTGAACAATGAAGGGTCAACAATGCCACCAGCATGTTCACCATCCATCCGCTTGTCACTCCTTTATACCTTATTATATTATATAGCATCGTCTTAACTTATCATTACTTGTCATTTTTCTCTTCCTCTTCCACCTGGGCTTCGGTCTTTCCAAAGCGACGCTGACGACTCTGATAGTCGACGAAGGCCTTGTAAAGTGCCTCCTCGTCGAAGTCGGGCCAGTAGGTGTCGCAGAAATAGAACTCCGAATAGGCGCACTGCCAAAGCAGGTAGTTGCTGATGCGCAGTTCACCACCCGTACGGATCAACAGTTCCGGATCGGGCATGAAGTTGGTCCAGAGATGCTTGTCGATCACATCCTCTGTGATATCCTCAGCCTTCAGACTACCATTCTTCACCTCTTCGGCTATCTGGCGCGTGGCCCGCACCAACTCCAGTTTCGAGGAATAACTCATGGCCATGACAACCGTCATGTGGGTGTTGTCTTTCGTGATGTCCTCCAGATAGTGGATTTTATCCTGTACACCCTTGGGCAGACGGTCCATATCGCCCACCATGCGGAACTTGATATTGTTATCCGTAAACAACTCAACCTCCACAAAGCCTAACACGAGACCCATCAGCGCCTCTATCTCATAGGCTGGACGATTCCAGTTCTCCGTCGAGAAGGTGTAAAGCGTCAGGTATTTTACACCCAGACGGGCGCACTCTGCCGTGATCTTCTTGACAGTCTCCAGTCCGGCCTTATGTCCGAAGGTGCGGTCAAGTCCGCGGTCAGTAGCCCAACGCCCATTACCATCCATGATGATGGCAACAGACTGGGGAATGCGGTTCATGTCCAAAAGTTCTTTCATATATCTAATTCTTCAATTTTCAATCTTCTTAGTCCCTGTCATTATGGCAAGTCTTACACTTTGCCCAAAGGTCGTAGGTTACTGCCAGTTGCAGTACACTATAGCCGTCGGTGTTCTTGAAGAGTCCGCTACTCTTGATGCCGTAGGGGTCTTTCTTCCCGTCGAGCAGATCGCTCAGGGTGAAATGGACACACCATTCGGCTGTGAGGTTCACGCGCTCGGCAATCTTATATTTGACACCTGCACCGATGGGCAGACTCACCGCGATGCCTTTCTCCGGATCGCCGTGAATGGCTGATCCCACGCCCAGTGCGATGAAGGGGGCCAATTTACGGGCACCTCGGTATTCGCGCCCAGTGCCATAGGCCCAGAAGTTGTATTCAAAGCACAGGTTGACATCAACCAGACTCTTACTGAAATCATGGCGCTCAATACCTTCCGGAGAACCTTCAGGATACCATGTGTTCGCCTTGTCAGAGGAGCCCTGGAGTTTGCCAAAGCCTGCTGTCAGTGCCACCGCCATGTGCGGATTGGCTTTGTATTTGGCCATCACAGCACCCATGGGCTGTAACTCACCGAAAATCGAGGCGTTATAGTCGCCCAGATAGTTCACGACCCCTGCACCAGCACCAATCTCCAACCGATATTCCGGCTCGTCCTGGGCTTGTGTGACTGTTGCAGCAACAGCCAGCAGCATCGTCAATACTATTCTCCGTACCATATCGTACCTGTCTCACCACTCTCCAACAGCCAGACGCCACCGTTGCCATCGGTAGAAGCAGCGGCTATGCTGCTGACAGGCGACTGCAGGGCGCTGGATGTTAACCAGGTGATGCCCTGATCGTGGCTCTGGTAGATGTTGCCACTACCATCGATGGCCAGCACACTACCGTTGGTATAGGGCAGCAGGAAATAGTGCTGACCCTTAGGCAGACCATATTTCTTATTAGAGGCGACGGGGACATAGACCCAACTTGAACTGGTGGGATTCGTGTTATCAATGACTTTACGCCATACCGAAGCATACTGGTCTTGTGCATCGCAGTCGCCTACAAGCAGGGCATAACTCAGACCGTTGTTTAATTTCCAACAGGCAAAACTGCCATTGGCGGGCAGCAGACGACTGTCTTCATCGAGGGTCTCGTCAATACGGGTGACCCAATGATCCTGTGAGGCAATGATGCCATTACCGGTCTCATTATAAGCAAATTCCCATCCGGCCATCGGTGTGGTGGGCATTACAGACCCCTTGGGCATCTGCTTCCATACCACCGCTGTTGATGTCGGTTGTTGCTTCTTGTTGATCTGTACCTGGTAGGCACGGTATTTCGAAGCCACATTGTTATAGACGCGAAATTCGCGTACCGTCGAAAAATCAATGGAGTCGGCATTGCTGTAATAGACCAAAGAATCGCTGGTAGCACTCTTGATGACAATCGTACCGGAATAACCGGTGGCGGTGGCCGTCACAAGGACATGCTTCAGGTCGCAATCCTCAGGCAAGGAATCCGTATTATAGATCTTTCCCTGATATTGATCGATTTGGAATGGATACTGGCTAACTGTCAGTTTCGACAAGTAGACAGAGTCGCCACCAGATGTGCTGGTGGTGTGGACATACCGATTGACAGCCAGAAGCGAGAAGGCGCCAATGGCGGTATCGTCATAGGCCGTAACTTCCGTGTCATCCGAGTTGCCCAGACAGGAGGATACTCCTATGGCAAGAGCCAATAGCGCAACTACCGTATAGAGGTTCTTTTTCATCAGTTCTTTGTAAATATCGCAATTTGGCTGCAAATTTACGCACAATTCCTCAAAAATGTGTCATTTTCACATTATAATTAAAGAAAATAAATTGAAATTTGACCGATTTTAAGTTAGTTTTGTTTTTTACACTTCCTTTTTTTCATTTTTTGACTTAAATCACAAAAAAGTGCGGTATGAATCACTCACCCCGCACTCTTCCTAACGGATGGTGGTATGCATCAGCGTTATGACACTCAGTATCATCGCTACAACGACGCACACCAACATAACCGTCGTTTGAAAATCTAATAACATAATCTTTACCTTAAAATCTAACTACTAAACCTAATGAATTTATGAACGTAATCTCACGATTACGGGTGCAAAGGTACAAAGAATTATTGAAAAATGATGATTAAAAAATGAATATTTAGTCCACTTTTTCTTCTTATTGACATACATCAAAAAAGCATCGCCAGGATGTCCTGGCGATGCAATTATCAATTCTTAATCTTCTACAAATTTCAGTTTCGTCTTTGCTGCATTTTACAGTTTCGGACCTGCAGCGACGAGAGCCTTACCGGCCTCGTTGCCCTCGTACTTCTTGAAGTTCTTGATGAAGCGGGCAGCGAGATCCTTAGCCTTCTCCTCCCACTCAGCAGCAGTAGCGTAAGTGTCGCGAGGATCAAGGATAGCAGGATTTACGTTGGGCAACTCTGTGGGAACCTCGAAGTCGAAGAAAGGAACCTTCTTGGTAGGAGCCTTCAGGATGCTACCATCCAGGATAGCGTCGATGATACCACGTGTATCGGGGATAGAGATACGCTTGCCGGTACCGTTCCAACCTGTGTTCACAAGGTAAGCCTTGGCACCGCTCTTCTCCATCTTCTTCACGAGTTCCTCAGCATACTTTGTGGGGTGCAACTCGAGGAAGGCCTGGCCGAAGCAAGCAGAGAAAGTAGGAGTGGGTTCTGTGATACCGCGCTCTGTACCTGCCAACTTTGCTGTGAAGCCAGAGAGGAAGTAGTACTTCGTCTGCTCGGGAGTCAGGATGCTAACGGGAGGCAGTACACCGAATGCGTCGGCAGAGAGGAAGATCACGTTCTTAGCGTCAGGACCTGCGCTCTTGCCATTCACCTTCTGAGCGATCTTCTCGATGTGGTCGATAGGATATGATACGCGGGTGTTCTCGGTTACGCTCTTATCAGCGAAGTCGATCTTACCGTCCTCTGCTACTGTTACGTTCTCCAGCAGAGCGTTACGCTTGATGGCACCATAGATGTCAGGCTCGTTCTCCTTGCTCAGGTTGATCACCTTAGCATAGCAACCGCCCTCGAGGTTGAACACACCCTCGTCGTCCCATCCGTGCTCGTCGTCACCAATCAGCAGACGCTTCGGATCGGTAGACAGTGTGGTCTTACCTGTACCAGACAGACCGAAGAAGATTGCGGTGTTCTTACCCTCCATATCGGTGTTGGCAGAACAGTGCATAGAAGCGATACCCTGCAGGGGCAGATAGTAGTTCTGCATAGAGAACATACCCTTCTTCATCTCACCACCATACCAGGTGTTGATGATGCACTGCTCACGAGAAGTCGTGTTGAAGGCTACGCAAGTCTCTGAGTTCAGACCCAGTTCCTTGTAGTTCTCAACCTTTGCCTTAGAAGCGTTATAAATCACGAAGTTAGGCTCGAAACTCTCCAGTTCCTCAGCGGTGGGCTGGATGAACATGTTCTTTACGAAGTGTGCCTGCCAAGCCACCTCAACGATGAAGCGAACGCGCAGACGTGTAGCAGCGTTAGCACCGCAGAAAGCGTCAACAACATACAGGTCCTTGTTGCAGAGTTCCTTGATAGCGATCTCCTTAACCTTGGCCCATACATCCTCACTCATGGGGTGGTTGTCGTTCTTGTACTCCTCAGTGGTCCACCAAACCTTGTCCTCGCTCTGTGCATCCTTCACGATGTACTTATCCTTAGGAGAACGGCCGGTGTAGATACCTGTCATTACGTTTACAGCGTCAAGTTCGGTGTTCTGGCCCTTGTCGAAACCAGTCAGGCCAGCCTTGGTCTCTTCCTCATAGAGGAACTCATACGACGGATTGTGGGCAATCACGGTAGAACCGGTGATGCCATACTGAGTTAAATCTAACTTTGCCATATTACTAATCTAATTTTAAAATGAATATTATCCTTGTTATTTGAAATCGCCTGCAAAGGTACGAATTAATTATGAATTATAAATATGGATAACAGACTATTTTGTGCGCACACAATTCTTTTTAGGTTAAAGAAGTTAAAAATAAATGTCGGAGCAACGCTTTTGTCACTCCGACTTATCAAAAGAGATTTAGTATTTGAATGATGATCCGCCAAGGAACTCACGTATCAGCGAGGTGGGCGGTATCTGTGTATCGGGGATGGGCCTGAAGTAGCGCAGGAACTTCAACAGGCGATAGGCTTCGGCATGTTCTGGACAGTTCTCAGGTACCTGTTCCAATAACGGTTCTGCCTGACTCTTGATCACGGCCAGTTCAAAGAGCATGGCTGTATTAAACATGGCGTCGGCATTCTCCTGGAAGGGGAATATCCACTTGTTCTCGCCTGCCCGTACAGAGGGCCATCGGCGAATGGTTTCCTGCGCCGATACCGCCCGATATTTATGGTCGCGGATGATGCGGCGCAACAGACGGTTGTCGGTTGTCGGAATGTAATTGTGGTTGTCGAGCAGAATCGTTGTCAATGCAGAGGCATAGACACGGAAGATCTGTTCTTCAGGAATCTGCGAAGTCAACTCCGGGTTCAAGGCGTGGATACCTTCTACTACCAAGATATCGTTCTCGCCGAGACGCAGTTTCTTACCACTCTTCTGACTGGTACCTGTGGGGAAATCGTAACGAGGCAATTCTACCTCCTCACCACGGAAAAGTGCCGAGAGTTGTTCGTTCAGAAGAGGTATGTTCAAGGCATGCAGGTGTTCGAAATCATAATCTCCCTTCTCATCACGGGGTGTTTCATTACGATCCAGGAAGTAATCATCGAGGGAAATGTTTATGGGTTTGATACCATTGACGGCCAATTGTATGCTGAGACGCTTACAGGTGGTTGTCTTACCCGATGACGAAGGACCTGCGATAAGCACGAGTTTGATGCCTTTCCGGTTGGATATCTCGTCGGCTATCCGTGCAATCTTTTTCTCCTGTAGCGCTTCGCTGATCTGGATGAGGGTAGAGGAGTGGCCCTGCAGGATGACGTCGTTGAGGTCGCCCACGGTGCGTAAGCCGAGAATGTCCTGCCACTGGTGATGCTCCTTGAAGATGCCGAACATCTTGTCTTGATGAATCATTTCTCCCAACTCGTCGGGGTGTTCCCGCGAGGGGATGCGCAGGAGTACACCGTCGAAATACTTCTCTACGCCAAAGAGGTATATCTGTGCGGTGTTTGTCAACAGAGAGCCGTAGTAATAGTCTACGTAGCCGTCAATGTCATAATAAGTGGTGTAGAGCCGTCCCGTGGACTGGAGTAACTTTACTTTCGAGCGGTTGTGCAGATTGTCGAACATGCGGATGGCCTCTTCCGTCGTGGTTTCATGACGGTGGATAGGCAGGCCGGCATCGATAATCTCCTGCATCCGACGGCGGATGGCACCGACATCATCGAGGGTCACGGGACGCCCGATGTTAAGGTTCACGTAATAGCCGTTACTCACAGGAATGTCAATACTCACCTTGCAGGGATTGAAGAGGTCGTGGACGGCCTTGCAAAGGATGAAGAACAGGCTCCGCGTGTAGGCGCGACTGCCACTCGACGAGGTGACGTCGAGGAATTCCACCTCCTTCTGCTTGTAGGCACGATAGTGCATCCCCTCGACTTTGTTGTTGACATGAGCCAAGTAAGGGCCGTGCGCCATCTCAATGCCCGACAGTTGGTATATCATCTCCAAGTTGGCACCCATCGGTGCTTCAATGGTCTTCCCGTTATTGCGAATACGAATCTGAATCGTCTGTTCCATATCTGTTCTTTTTAATGTTTTAGGAAAAATTTCTGGCAAAGGTACAAAATAAATGCGAATAGTGGATGCCAAATTAATATTTTTTTGTATCTTTGTGGCCGAAATCTCATCATCAAAAGGTATTTCTATGTTAGTTCTGTTCAAACTACTGGGTTCTCTCGCGCTGCTGATGTTCGGTATGAAGTCGATGAGTGAGGCTTTGCAGAAAATGGCAGGTCCCCAGTTGCGACATGTTCTCGGTGCGATGACCACCAACCGTTTTACAGGTATGGTAACGGGTATGCTGGTGACGGCATCTGTCCAGTCTTCTACGGCTACCACTGTGATGACAGTCTCATTCGTCAATGCCGGATTGCTCACCTTGGCACAGGCCATCTCGGTCATCATGGGCGCGAATATCGGAACCACACTGACAGCCTGGATTATGTCGGCAGGTATGTCGTTCGACATCAGCATTGTGTCGTATGCCGGCTTCTTCCTGGGAATCATCCTTATTTATATGAAGAGTCACCGTTACATCGGCGACTTCCTCTTCGGTCTGGGACTGCTGTTGCTGGGACTCACCACCTTGAGGCTCACCGGTTCGGAGATGGATTTGGGACACAATGAGACGGTGCTCAATTTCTTCGCTTCCTTCGATCCGGACTCGTTTCTTACCACGCTGATCTTCCTGCTGCTGGGTGGCATCCTCACTTTTTGTGTGCAGTCGTCGGCAGCGGTGATGGCCATCACCATGATCCTGTGCTCTAGCGGTGCTCTGCCCATCTATCAGGGTATCGCTCTTGTGATGGGTGAGAACATCGGTACGACAGTCACTTCAAACCTCGCTGCACTGTCAGCGAATACACAGGCCCGTCGGGCTGCCTTGGCCCACATGTTCTTCAACGTGTTTGGTGTTTTCTGGATTCTATTTGTCTTCCGTCCCTTCATCGATGCCGTCTGCGGATTGGTGGGTTATGATGTGACCATGGATAAAGATGCTGCGTTGTCAGAGGCATTCATGGCGAATGCTGCAAAACTGACCTTTGTACTGGCAGCCTTCCATACCTGTTTCAATGTGGTCAACACCTTTATTCTCATCTGGTTTATTCCCCAGATTGAGCGTTTTGTATGCTGGGTCATCAAACCCAAGAAGGTGGACGAAGAAGACGAATTCCGTCTGCATTTCATCAATTCTGGTATCATGAAGACGCCGGAACTTTCGGTACTCGAGGCCCAGAAAGAGATACAGTCTTTCTCGGAACGTATGCAGCGCATGTTTAATATGGTGCGCGAACTGCTTACCCTCTCCAGTAGTGAGACCAACAAGAAAGACAGCAAGGCGGGTGATTTCAACAAGCTCTATACACGCATTGAGAAATACGAAGGCATCAGTGACAATATGGAACTGGAAATTGCCAAGTATCTCGACTCCGTGAGTGATGCCCACCTTTCTGACGACACAAAGGCAAAGATCCGTGCCATGCTCCGTGAAATTTCCGAGTTGGAGAGTATTGGCGATGCCTGTTACAATATGGCCCGCACTATCTCACGCAAGTATAACGGCAAGGAAGACCACTTCATCGAGAAGCAATATGACCATATCCACCAGATGATGGAACTCACGGATCAGGCTTTGACCCAGATGAACCGTCTGATGTTAGGACGTAAGGAGTCTTTCGATATCAACCGTTCGTTTAATATCGAGCACGAGATTAACAACTACCGTAACCAGCTGAAGACGCAGAACATCACTGATGTCAACAACCACGAATACACTTACGCTGTAGGTACCATCTATATGGACCTCATCAACGAATGTGAGAAACTGGGCGATTATGTGGTGAATGTTGTTGAGGCCCGTCTGGGTATCCGTTAATGGAGAAGGACATTGTCAAAGGTTACGTCCGTTACCTGAAATTGCAACGGGGCATGTCGGGCAATACCCTCGACGCCTATCAGCATGACCTGCGCAAACTGCTCGATTATCTGAAAGGCGAAGACAGGGATGTGCGTGAGGTGACGCTCGAGGATCTGGAACATTTTTCGGCCGGATTACACGACATCGGCATCAACGCTAGAAGCCAGTGCCGTATTCTGAGTGGTGTCAGGAGTTTTTTCCGTTTTCTACAGTTGGACGGTTATCGCGACGATGACCCTACGGAATTGTTGGAGTCGCCTCAGATAGGCAAGCATCTGCCTGAGGTGTTGTCGCTGGAAGAGATCGACACTCTGGAAGCCAGCATTGACCTTTCGAAATGGGAAGGACACAGAAACCGGGCTATTATCGAGGTGCTTTTCTCTTGTGGACTACGAGTCAGCGAACTGGTCAACCTGAAACTCTCCAACCTCTACAAAGAAGAGGAATACGTACGCATCTTGGGAAAAGGCAGTAAGGAACGGCTTGTACCAATCTCACAACGGGCCCTTCGGGAACTGGAATTCTGGTTCTATGATCGCAACCTGATGCGCATCAAGCCTGGTGAGGAAGACTATGTTTTCCTGAATCGTTACGGCGGACATCTGACACGTACCATGATACTCATCATGATCAAGCGACAGGCAGAGGTGGCGGGCATCAAAAAGACCATCTCTCCCCATACCTTGCGACACTCCTTTGCCACGGCGCTGCTTGAAGGAGGCGCTGACTTGCGCGTCATACAGGCTCTGTTAGGTCATGAAAGCATCGGCACAACAGAGATCTATACGCATATCGATACTTCGACCCTCAGACGGGAGATTCTGGAGCACCATCCAAGAAACATGAAGAGATAAAAAAGGTAAAAAGGACGCGGTTTTCACTTATTTTTTGTACCTTTGCACCCAAATTCAAAGCATATGTCATACTTATTTTCATCAGAATCAGTATCAGAGGGACATCCCGACAAAGTGGCCGACCAGATTAGTGACGCCATCTTAGACCAGTTTTTGGCTTATGACGACAAGGCACGTTGTGCCATCGAATCGTTCGTTACGACAGGACAAGTCGTCATTATGGGCGAGGTGCGTAGTGAGGTGTATATCGACCTGCAGACCATTGCCCGCAATACCATCAAGCGCATTGGCTATACCAAGGCCGAGTATCAGTTTGATGGTGATTCGTGCGGTATCCTGAGTGCCATCCACGAGCAGAGTGCCGATATCAACCGAGGTGTTGACAATGGCAACGAAGATGAGCAGGGTGCAGGTGATCAGGGTATGATGTTCGGCTATGCCACGAACGAGACCGAGAATTACATGCCCGTCAGTCTGGATCTGGCTCACCTAATCATGCGCGTGCTGGCTGATATCCGCAAGGAAGGTAAGGTCATGACCTATCTCCGTCCAGATGCCAAGAGTCAGGTTACGATACAATACAGCGACAATGGCATCCCCGAGCGCATCGACACTATTGTCGTGAGTACCCAGCACGATGAGTTTGACGAGGATGAGAGCATGCTGGCAAAGATCAAGGATGACGTGATTAACATCCTCATCCCTCGTGTCAAGCAACAGATACACTCTGAGAAAGTGCTCAGTCTCTTCAATCCAGATATCAAGTTCTACGTGAATCCCACGGGCAAGTTCGTCATCGGCGGCCCCCATGGAGACACAGGCCTTACTGGCCGTAAGATCATCGTCGATACCTATGGCGGTAAGGGAGCCCATGGCGGTGGTGCCTTCTCTGGCAAGGATTCCTCGAAGGTGGACCGCAGTGCCGCCTATGCCGCCCGTCACATTGCCAAGAATATGGTGGCAGCAGGCGTCAGCGACGAGATGCTGGTACAGGTAAGTTACGCCATTGGTGTTGCCAAACCAATGAACATCTACGTGAATACCTATGGTCGCAGCAAGGTGGGAATGAGTGACAGTGAAATTGCCCAGAAGATCGAGCAACTCTTCGACCTGCGTCCGAAAGCCATTGAGCGCACATTGAAACTGCGTCAGCCGATGTATGTCGAGACGGCAGCCTACGGTCACATGGGCCGCAAGTCGGAGATCGTCAAGAAGACATTTACCAGTCATTATCATGAGACGAAGACAATTGACGTGGAACTGTTTACTTGGGAGAAACTAGACCGCGTGGAAGATATACGCAGAGCCTTCGGACTCTCATAATCTATGCTAACAAAGGATAGCCTCTTAACAAGCACACCCGCCACAGACCTCATTGCCGATACCGTGGTGAGGCAGCCGGCAAAGCCACAGACCCCTTACCAGGTGCTGCAGTTATTGCCTAAGGATGCTACACCTGAGCAACAAGACTCCGCCATCCAATCGTGGTTCCAACCTGGGGAGATACATTATAGTGAGCGGCCAGACACGCTCCACCTGCCAGGACATGACATAGGGCACAACCCGAGAGACATCCGTATTCCCGATTACAATAAGGAGCGCTTTCTGGCTGACGACAGTCTCTATCATCCGGAACTGGCGCACGAGCCCTTTGGTGTAGCAGGTGATCCCGTTCCTTATAATATCAGCAATGATAACATCATCAGTTCCCTCCTGCTAGGATGCTTTGTCATGACACTGCTGGCGTTCGCCGTCAGTAGGAACTTTGTGATACAGCAAATCAAGAATTTCTTCTATATCCCCAGGCGCGAGGATGTTAAGTACCCCACTTCCAGCGAGTCTGTTGCCCTGATGTTCTTCGCCTTACAGACCTGCCTGTTACTGGCAATGGCTTATTTCTTCTATGTCAAGGCTTATGTTGCCGAGACCTTCGTCTTTGCGGAAGAATATTTGTTCATCGGACTCGTCTTTGTGGTGATTCTTGTCTACACGGTTCTGAAGTATCCATTATATGCAATGGTGAACTACACCTTCTTCTCTGGAAAAAATAATGGACAATGGCAGAATACGGTGCTATTGATTTCTGCCGTCGAGGGTGCCTTGTTGTTCCCTGCAATCTTATTCCAAAGTTATTTTGATGCCCCACCACGAAATGTTATCATTTACACCATTTCTGTGCTCTTTTTAGTTAAATTATTCACTTTTTATAAGTGCTATGTTATCTTTTTTAGAAAAAACGGGCTGTTTCTGCAGATTATTTTGTACTTTTGCACCCTCGAAATCATCCCTTTGCTTGCTCTTTGGGGTGTGCTGGGAATAATAACCAATGCATTGACAATTAATTATTAGGACACAGATGATCAAAAAGATTCTGGTTTCACAACCTAAGCCAACAAGTGAGAAGTCGCCGTATTACGATATTGCGAACAGATTTGATGTGGAATTGGTATTCCGTCCATTCATCAAGGTTGAAGGCATCACTGCCAAGGAGTTTCGTGCACAGAAGGTAAACATTCTGGACTACACCGCCATTGTTTTCACTTCGCGCCACGCCATTGATCATTTCTTCAACATGGCCAAGGAGTTGCGCGTGACGATTCCCGAGGACATGAAGTACTTCTGCGTAACAGAGACCATCGCGCTCTATATCCAGAAGTATGTGCAATATCGCAAGCGTAAGGTATTCTTCGGAGAAACGGGCAAGATCGACGATTTGGTGCCAACTATGGTGAAGCATAAGAACGAGAAATATCTTGTGCCGATGAGCGATGTACACAACAATAGCCTGGAAGTGCTGCTCGACTCCAAGAAACTTCAGCATTGCGAGTGTGTGATGTACAAAACCGTCAGCAATGATTTCACACCTGAGGAGGTCAAAACCTTCGATTATGACATGCTGATTTTCTTCAGTCCCTCTGGAATCGAGTCGCTGATGAAGAACTTCCCCGACTTCAAGCAGGACAAGATTGCCATCGCCACCTTTGGTCCTACAACTGCTAAAGCAGCCAAGGACGCAGGCCTGCGACTCGACATCGAGGCTCCGTCAGAGAAATATCCGTCTATGACGAGTGCCCTACAACATTTCCTGATTGAGAATCTGGAGTAATTATACATTATTATATATATAATGACGGGTATCGCGTCTCCGACCTTTAAAAAGCGAGAGCGCATCGTCAGCAGGAAACTGATAGAACGGCTCTTCAGCAAAGGCAGCAGTTTTTCCGTCTCTGCCTTTCCCCTTCGGATTGTGGTCATGGAGACAGCACGAACGGAAGACGATGTACCCGTGCAGGTTTTGGTTAGCGTATCAAAACGGCATTTCAAGCATGCTGTGGATCGCAACAGGGTTAAGCGTCAGGTGCGCGAGGCCTACCGCCATCACAAGCAGATACTGACAGAGAAGGTGCAGCAGGAGCAGACGCTTGCCATTGCATTCATCTGGTTGGCAGACGAACTCCATGAGAGCGCAATAGTGGAGAAGAGCGTTAGGAAACTATTGGGAAAAGTGGCTGAGAGACTATGAATATCATCCGACAGATCGCCCATTATGTCTCAAAGACATTCGCATTCCTCCTGTGCCTGCCTATTGTCTTCTACCAAACCTGCATTTCGCCTTTCACACCGCCGTCATGCCGATTTACACCCTCGTGCAGCGAATATGCCAAACAGGCGCTGAAGAAGCATGGTCCCATCAAGGGACTCTGGCTAGCCATCTGGCGCATTCTGAGATGCAATCCCTGGGGCGGCTCCGGCTATGATCCGGTACCGTAGTTTAAAGTTAAGAGTTTATAGTATAGAGTTTATAGTATATAGATATGAAGAATTTTGTTGAAGAACTGAAATGGCGCGGTATGCTGGCACAGATGATGCCTGGCACCGAGGAACTTCTCCAGAAGGAGATGGTTACGGCCTATCTGGGTACAGACCCCACAGCCGACTCCCTGCACATCGGACACCTGTGTGGCATTATGATGCTGCGTCACCTGCAGCGCTGCGGCCACAGGCCCGTCATCCTTGTGGGTGGTGCGACAGGTATGATTGGCGATCCCTCTGGTAAGAGTCAGGAGCGCAACCTTCTCAACAACGAGACGCTCTATCATAATCAGGAGTGTATCAAGAAACAGGTGGCCAAATTCCTCGACTTCGAGTCGAAAGATGCCAACGCTGCCTTGTTGGTCAACAACTACGACTGGATGAAGGACTTTACTTTCCTCGATTTCGCACGTGAGGTAGGTAAGCATATTACCGTTAACTATATGATGGCGAAGGAGAGTGTTCAGCAGCGTCTGAACGGTACAGCCCGCGACGGTCTTTCTTTCACGGAGTTCACCTATCAGTTGCTGCAAGGCTATGACTTCCTGTATCTCTACCAGCACTATGGCGTGAAATTGCAGTTGGGTGGTAACGACCAGTGGGGCAATATGACCACAGGTACGGAACTCATTCGTCGCACCTTAGGCAATGAGGTGGAGACTTTTGCCCTGACTTGTCCGCTCATCACGAAGAGCGATGGCAAGAAGTTCGGTAAGACGGAGAGTGGTAATATCTGGCTGGATCGCAACCGCACCACGCCCTATCGTTTCTATCAGTTCTGGTTGAACGTGAGCGATGAGGATGCCGAGCGCTATATCAAGATCTTTACCTCGCTTGACAAAGAAACCATCGATGCCCTTGTCGAGGAGCATAAGCAGGATCCCGGTCGTCGTATTCTCCAGAAACGTCTCGCAGAAGAGGTGACGGTGATGGTTCACTCGAAGGAAGACCTCGAGATGGCTATTGAGGCTTCGAACATCCTCTTTGGCAAGTCAACGAAGGAGGCCCTCGAGAAACTTGACGAGCAGACCTTCCTCGATGTGTTCGACGGTGTGGAAAAGCACGAGATCTCTAAGGATCAGTTGGGACAGCCCGCCATCGAATTGCTCACAACCGTTGCTCCTGTCTTCCCCTCGAAGGGTGAGATGCGCAAGATGGTACAGGGCGGTGGTGTCAGCCTGAACAAGGAGAAACTTACCGACCAGAATCGTGAGATTACTGCTGATGACCTCATCGATGGCAAGTATCTGCTGGCCCAGAAGGGTAAGAAGAATTACTACTTGTTGATCGTGAAGTAATATTTGGCTGCAAAATTTTGGTACTTCAAAATAATTTCGTACCTTTGCAGCCGCATTGGACGATGGTGTAATGGTAACACTACAGGTTTTGGTTCTGTCATTCCCGGTTCGAATCCGAGTCGTCCAACTACTAAAAACAACTTCTAAAACAAACATATTATGACAAGTTTATTTTCACTTGAGGGCAAAGTAGCCCTTGTCACTGGTGCTGCATACGGCATCGGATTTGCTATTGCTGAGGCCTTGGCCAATGCCGGAGCCAAGATTGCATTTAATTGTCGTGGACAAGAGCATCTGGATAAAGCACTTGCCGACTATCGTGCCAAAGGCATTGAGGCTCATGGCTATATCTGCGATGTAACCAACGAGGATGCCGTAGAGAAGATGGTGGCCGATATACGCAAGGAGTTGGGACATATCGACATTCTGGTAAACAATGCAGGTATCATCAAGCGCATACCTATGCACGAGATGAAACGTGAGGAGTTCCAACAGGTCATCGATATCGATCTGGTTGGCCCGTTCATCATGACTAAGGCTGTTATCCCTGAGATGATGGAACGCAAGGAGGGCAAAATCATTAATATATGCTCAATGATGTCTGAATTGGGTCGCGAAACTGTCAGCGCCTATGCAGCCGCTAAGGGTGGCCTGAAGATGCTCACACGTAACATCTGTTCTGAATATGGTGAGTACAACATCCAGTGCAATGCTATAGGCCCGGGTTACATCGCCACACCACAGACGGCTCCTCTTCGTGAACGTCAGGCTGATGGCAGCCGTCATCCGTTCGACAGTTTCATCTGCGCCAAGACACCTGCCGGTCGTTGGCTCGACCCTGACGAGTTGGCTGGTCCTGCAATCTTCCTGGCATCACATGCCTCCGATGCAGTCAATGGTCATGTGCTCTATGTTGATGGCGGTATACTCGCTTATATCGGCAAGCAACCGAAATAAAACGACACGAAAAAAGGGGCTCCAAACGGAGCCCCTTAATTTTTGTTTACAAAATGATGCTTAGAGAGCGTCAGCAAGTTCTGCACCAGCCTTGAACTTGGCAACCTTCTTGGCAGCGATCTTAATCTTCTGCTTGGTAGCGGGGTTGATACCCTCACGAGCGGGGCGCTTGTTAACACTGAATGTACCAAAACCAACAAGTTGTACCTTGTCACCTGCCTTGAGAGCACCCTTAATGGCTGCAACTGTAGCGTCAAGAGCCTTCTTTGCGTCTACCTTTGAGAGACCAGCACCTGCTGCAATCTTCTCTACCAATTCTGTTTTGTTCATAATGATGTTAATTTAAAAATTTATAGTAAAAATTAAAATGTTCATGAATTCCTTCGCAAATATAAGGGAAAGTTATTAAAAAAACAACAAAAAAACCGAAAAATTTGCTTTTTTATTGAAAAATAGTTGTTAAAGCCCCTTTTTTGGTCCCAAAACGAGATATTTTTCGTAATTTTGCGCCAAAATATTGAAAAGTGCTTGTGCACTGAATCAGAGAATATTAGAGATTACAAATAAGCAAATTACAGAAAGAATATGTTTCGCATACCCACCATTACAAAGAATCTGTTGATTATCAACTTCATCGCCTTTCTGGCAACGGTAGTCTTACAGATGCGTGGAATCGACCTGGCCGATATCGGTGGTCTTCACTTTTTCATGGCCAAGGATTTCCACTTCTACCAACTGGTTACCTATCTCTTCCTACACGCCAATTTCATGCACATCCTGAGTAATATGTTCGGCTTGTGGATGTTTGGTTGCGTGATAGAGAATGTGTGGGGTTCAAAGAAATTCCTTTTTTATTACATTTGCTGTGGTGTAGGTGCTGGATTATGTCAGGAAATTGCCCAATTCGTGTCGTTTTATCTGACTATCAATGAGCAAGATCCGAGCATTGGCGTGGCAGATCTTTTTGTAGTCGGACAGCAACTCAGTCAGCAATTGAACGCCTGGACCACCATTGGTGCCTCTGGAGCCGTTTATGCGGTTATCCTCGCCTTTGGTATGTCTTTCCCCAACGAGCGCTTATTCATCATTCCCTTCCCATTCCCCATCAAGGCCAAATGGTTTGTGTTGGGTTATGTGGCCATCGAATTCTATTCGTCTATCACGGCCGCAGGCGACGGTGTGGCCCATACGGCTCACCTGGGTGGTATGCTTTTCGGTTTCCTGATGATCCGTTACTGGAACCGTCATCCGGAGTCCAACTTCGACCGTAGTCGTGGGCGCGAGTTTTTTGAAAGCCTGAAACGTAACTTCGACCAGCGTCAGAAGCATGACAATCCCCACATGCATGCAGAGCGGGGCGGTTCCAAGCAGGACGATATGGCGTACAATGCCCGTAAGCGTAAGAACCAGGAAGAAATAGATGCCATTCTCGATAAAATCCGCAAGAGCGGTTATGATAGTCTGACCAAGGAAGAGAAACAGAAGTTGTTTGAGGCCAGCAAGCAATGATCAAGCAAATCAAGTCATTTGTTGTCAATCTGATAGCCGGTGCCAATATCGCCACTATCCTGTTGATGCTGTTGGCAGGCTATTCCGACAGACTGAATCCAGAACACTATCCCATCCTGTCGGTCTTGGGCATGACATTCCCGGTGTTTTTGCTGGTCAATCTATTGTTTTTGTTCTTCTGGCTTACCGTCAAATGGAAGAAAGCCTGGATTCCCATCGTCGGTTTTGTTGCGGCCTATATGCCCATTACCTTGTTCATGCCGCTCAACCTGCGTCAGGACGTACCTGAGCAGGCCATCAAACTCATCTCCTATAACGTCTGTACCTATGGCGGCAACTACAAATACGAGCAAGGCTTCGACACGGTATTCTCCTATTTGAAACGCCAAAAGGCGGATATCGTCTGTTTGCAGGAAGATGTCGATACGTGGCGCAGGTTTGTTATGCAGCGATACGAGACTATCTATCCCTACAACGATACTACTGTGCTTCACAACAATGCCCTCACCTTCAATTGTGTAGGCATCCATACCTGCTTTCCCATCATCCGCAAGGAACGCATCTGGTATCCGTCGAACACGAACGGCTCTGTGGCCTATTTTCTGAAGACTGACAAAGACACTCTGCTGGTCATTAACAACCACTTGGAAGGTACTCACCTCTCTGATGCCGAGCGCGACAACTACAAGCGTCTGCTGCGAGGCAAGATGGAGCGAGACACCGCCAAGGCTGAGTCGATGTTCCTTATCGGGAAATTAGGGAAGAATAATGCCAAGCGTGCCCCTCAGGCCGAGGCCGTCCATCGCTATATCGAAGCCCACAGACAATACCCCATCATCGTTTGTGGCGACTTCAACGATACCCCCATCTCCTACACGCGGCGTACCATCGCGCAAGGACTCACTGACTGTTTCAAGGAAACGGGCCGAGGTCTAGGATTGTCATTTAATCAGAAAGGATTCTATTTCAGAATTGACCATGTGTTATGTTCCCCCGATCTTCAACCATATAACTGTCAGATTGACGATAAAATGGACGCCAGCGACCATTTCCCAGTCATCTGCCACCTAAAAATGAGGGAAAATCCCTAAAAAAAGTGTCTTTTTTGACGAGAAATTTTTCCCTCTCAAAAAAAAGAACTATATTTGCACGCTAAAATATGCGCGAACAGAATATAATAATAACAAATAATAATAAAAATCAAAATGCAAAACAAAGGAATTGTTAAATTTATTGCAGTGCTTCTGATTCTTGTGTGCTGCTTCTACCTTTCCTTCTCATTCGTGACACGCCATTACGAGAGTAAGGCTGCCGCCATGGGCGAGGAGGCAGGTGCAGAGTACCTGGATTCAATCAACAACGAGAAGGTGTATATGGGCATCTACTCCCTGAAGCAGTGCCGTGAGATGGAAATTGGCCTGGGTCTTGACCTGAAAGGCGGTATGAACGTGATTCTTGAGGTATCCGTACCTGATGTGGTTGACGTGCTTGCTGACCACAAGACCGACGCTACCTACAAGAAGGCCATGGAACTTGCCAAGAAGGAAGAGGAGACCAGCCAGAACGACTTCATCTCTCTGTTCGTGAAGTATTGGAAACAAGAGGCCAACGGTCGTCCCCTCGCCGCTATCTTTGCTACCCAGCAGATGAAGGGCAAGGTGAGCACACAGTCTACCGACTCTGAGGTAGAGAGTGCGCTGCGCACAGAGGTGCAGGCTGCCGTCGACAACTCATTCAACGTAGTCCGTAACCGTATCGATAAGTTCGGCGTTGTTCAGCCCAACATCCAGAAACTGGAAGGTCAGGCAGGTCGTATCATGGTCGAGATGCCTGGTATCAAGGAGCCCGAGCGTGTTCGTAAACTCCTCCAGGGGTCTGCCAACCTCGAGTTCTGGGAGACCTACAACTCTCAGGAGATCACCCCGCTGCTGGCTCAGTTGAACCAGCGTTGGGCTGCTCAGGGTGGTGAAGTGGTTGACACCGCTGCCGTTGAGCCCGCTGCTGAGGTGGCTCAGGCTGCTGACTCTGTCAAGGCTGACACCACGAAGGCTGCTACTGGCGACCTCGCTGCCAAACTGGCCAAGAAGGACAAGGACAGTGCTGCTGACTCAAAGAATGCTGAGTTGGCCAAGAAGCAGAACCCCCTGTTCTACTACTTCCAGCCCACACAGGGTAACGCCCTCGCAGTCGTAGGTTATGCCAATGCCCGCGATACGGCTGAAATCAACAAGATTATCTACTCCGACCTCGCCCGTCAGATCCTCCCCGCTGAGTTGAAACTGCGCTGGGGTGCCAAGGCTGAGGACTTCGGAGGACAGAATACCAAAGGCGACATCTTCGAACTCTATGCTTTGAAGATTACCGAGCCTTCAGGTCGCGCTCCGCTGGAGGGTGATGTGATCACCAACGGTAAGGACGACTTCGACCAGATGGGGCATCCTTGCGTATCTATGCAGATGAACTCTGACGGTGCCCGTCGCTGGAGCCAGATCACCAAGCAGAACATTGGCAAGGCCGTAGCCATCGTGCTCGACGATGCCGTTTACTCTGCTCCCCGTATCCTCACGCAGATCGACGGTGGTAACTCTCAGATCACTGGTAACTTCACCATCGAGGACACGAAGGACCTGGCTAATACATTGAACTCTGGTAAGATGCCGGCTCCTACCCGTATCGTACAGGAAGAGGTGGTTGGTCCGTCACTGGGTGCTCAGTCTATCCAGCAGGGTATCATGTCATTCATCGTTGCCTTCGTGCTGCTGATGATCTACATGATTCTGCTCTATGGCTTCATCCCGGGTATCCTCTCCGATATCGCCCTGCTGTTCAACCTGTTCTTCACATTGGGTATCCTTACCTCGTTCCAGGCTGCTCTGACCATGCCTGGTATCGCTGGTATCGTGCTGACGCTGGGTACCGCTGTGGATGCTAACGTGCTGATCTACGAGCGTATCAAGGAAGAACTGAAGAAGGGTCTCAGCGTGAAGGAGTCACTCAACAAGGGTTACTCTAACGCCTTCAGCGCTATCTTCGACTCAAACTTCACATCATTGATCACAGGTATCATCCTGCTTTACTTCGGTACAGGTCCTGTGAAGGGCTTCGCCACCACTTGGATCATCGGTATCTGTGTATCCTTCTTCACCGCCGTGTTCATGACCCGTCTGGTTTATGACCACATGCTGAGCAAGGACAAGTGGACGAACCTCACCTTCGTGACTGGCTACTCTAAGAACCTCATGCAGAATGCCAAGTACCACTTCATGGGTATGTATAAGAAGACCTTCACCATCTGGGGTGCTATGGCTCTCATCTGTATCATTTCGTTCGCTGTTCGCGGCTTGAGCCAGAGCATCGACTTCACCGGTGGTCGTAACTATGTGGTGACTCTCGATAAGGAGACCCCTGTTGAGACTGTACGTCAGGCAATGGCCGGTGCCTTCATCAACACCATGGGTGAGAAGGCTAACCAGGAGGCTAATACCTCTGTTATCGCTTTGGGTACCGACGGTAAGACCGTTCGTATCTCTACCAACTGGGATATCGAGTCGAACAATCCTGAGGTTGACGACAAGGCTGAGGACATCCTGTTCGGTGCTTTGAAGAAGGCCGGTCTCGTAAGTCAGGAGAGCGTTGAGTCGTTCAAGAATCCTGATGTCCGCGAGGGTGGCTCTATCATTAGTTCTGCAAAGGTAGGTCCTTCTGTGGCTAAGGATATCACTTACGGTGCTATCATCTCAGTGGTCATCGCCCTGATTGCCATCTTCCTCTACATCCTGCTGCGCTTCCGCAACCTCGCCTTCTCTGTAGGTGCTGTTGTTGCGTTGGCTCTCGATGCCCTGCTCGTGATTGGTATCTACTCCATCTGCTGGGGTTGGGTTCCGATGTCATTGGAAATCGACCAGGTATTCATTGGTGCTATCCTGACGGTGATCGGTTACTCCATCAACGATAAGGTGGTGGTATTCGACCGTATCCGTGAGAACCTCGGCCTGTATGGCAAGCGCGACCGTCAGCAGTTGTTCAACGACTCACTGAACCAGACGCTGGCTCGTACCATCAACACTTCTGTGACGACCTTGATCGTGCTGTTGGCTATCTTCATCCTCGGTGGTGATAGCATCCGCTCGTTCTCGTTCGCCATGATCCTGGGTGTGGTATTTGGTACACTCAGTTCGCTCTTCATCGCTGCTCCCACGGCTTATCTCACCATGGGTCGCACCATTAAGGACGATGCCGAGACTACTGAGGCTCCCGCAAAGAACTAATCGTTATTGAACGTTCCTATATCATTAGGGGCTGCACTCCATAAGGATTGCAGCCCTTATTATTATATATATATGTACGCGAGAAGCGACTTTTTTACGGAAAAACACCCGTAATTCCATAAAAAATAGTATCTTTGCACCCAAACAAAGAAAATAAATGGAAGAAAGGGTTCGACGAATCGACTATCAAAACGCCCGCGCCGAGGTCTTCTGCTTCGACGCTGGTACAGAAGTAAAGGAATATCACGCCATCATCCATGCCGGCAGTGCCCAGATGATCTTCGAGGCACAGTTGGAGGCTGTGATGTCTGCCTATACGGAACTATTGGAGCAGTTGCCCGACAAGCCGCAGGCTGTATTCAAGCGCTATTTCCTGAGCGATGCCGCCAATCAGGCAGATCAGGTGATTGTGAGCGATGTGACCGATTGTGCCAAGAGCATCATCGAACAGGCCCCCCTCGACGGTACGAAGGTGGCCGTGTGGGTGTATCTGATGACGAATGTGACCACCAGTCTGACTGGCAATGGGCTCTACGCCGTGAGTCACGGACAGTTCCGCCACCTCTGGAACGGTTCTGCCCATAACCTCGCTGCCAATTCGGAATACCAGACACGCCTGCTCTTCAACGAGTATAACATGCAACTGCTCGAAGAGGGCTGTACACTGAAAGACAACTGCATCCGCACGTGGCTCTTCGTCAACGACATCGACCTGAATTACGGCGGTGTGGTGAGGGCCCGCAACCAGGTGTTCTTCACCCAGGGACTCACCGTCCATACCCATTTCATTGCCTCTACGGGCATTGGCGGGCGCCAGGAAGATCCCAACGTACTGTCGCAGATGGACAACTACGCCATTGCCGGTCTGCAGCCCGAACAGCGTCATTTCCTCTATGCACCTACCCACCTGAACCGCACCAGCGACTATGGTGTGTCGTTCGAGCGTGGCACCTATATCGACTATGCCGACCGTCGTCACGTGTTCATCTCGGGCACGGCCAGCATCAACAACAAGGGCGAAGTCATGTATCCTCGCGATGTGGTGCAGCAGACCCGTCGCATGTGGGAGAATGTGGAAGCCCTGCTCAGCGAGGCGGAATGCAGTTTTGACGATGTGGCCCAAATGGTGGTCTATCTGCGCGACCTCGGTGACTATCAGACCGTCCGCCAACTCTTCGAAGAGCGCTTTGCCGACAAGCCTTTCGTCATTGTGCTGGCTCCCGTCTGCCGTCCTGGCTGGCTCGTCGAGATGGAGTGCATGGCCGTCAAGGCGCAGCAGAAACCCGATATGCCCGCCTTCTAAGGGAAAAGTATGAAGATCAGGCCACTGACATATCTTCTCATCACAGGACTTCTGGCCGTCAGCAGTCTAATGGCACAGAGCAGTCAGACACAAGGCAACTTCACGCTGAAGAAGGTAAACGATAGCCTCTACTGGCTCAACGACTGGCGACTGCCTTATCCTGTATATCAGTTCCAGACGGGCGATGTCGACGGCGATGGCAGTGAAGATGCGATGGTGGGCGTGATTAAGTCAACGCGCTTCTATCCGGAGAAGGCCCGCAGGCTCTTCATCTTCAAGCAGGTGAACGGAAAGGCGCGTGCCCTGTGGATGGGTTCGAAGTTAGGCGGTATCCTCGAGGACTTCCGCTTTGTCGATGGCAAGATCCGCGCCTTAGAATCGACCACCGACAGCCTTTTCGTGGTGTCCGACTACAAATGGGACCGATTCGGTATGGCATTCGACCATTTTATCATAAAAGGTGTAGACCAAGAAACAGCAATAAAAACCTTTACCCAATGAAAAAGTTATTATTAGCAGCCTGCACAGTGGCCCTGTTGATGGCCTGTGCGCAGAAACAACAAGCCGTAGTGACTGTTCCCCCGTCGCAGATCGACGTGGAGAAGTTGCTCGACAGTATCGACTACGACATGGATGTCAGCGGACTCTCGCTGGCCGATGTCCGTACGCTTCGCAATGCGCCTGCCGCCCAGCGCGGTTTCCCCTTCAAGGACTCCTACATCCGCGACATTTTCCTGACCACCACGTGGTACGACTCGCTGATGTATGCCTTCGACGAGAACCTGCCTTACGGCGAATATCAGAGTAGGGATGATGAGTCGTTCTACGATTTCTACTATCGTATGATCGACGAGGCGAACGTACTGAAGTTCACGGATCAGGAGAAAGCCTTCATCAAGCGCATGCAGACGCGTGAGGATGAACTCAAGAAGCAGAACTTCGAGGTGGAGGAGGGTATGCAGGTCAACATGCAGAACCTGACGAACCCTACCCAACTCAAGGAGTTCGACCCACGCTTGAGTCTGCAACTAGGAAAGAAGGGTTTTGCCATCGTGCCAGCCCGTCAGAACCAACTCTTCCAGATCTACGAGAAGAACGACTACCAGGACTTCCCCAACTTCGTCACTACCGACCTCTATCTGCAACTCTACCACCTCTATTTCGACTGCATGTTGCGCGAACTGGAGGAGACCCGTCTGTTGCAGTTGATGACCGAGTTCTCACACGACATGTTCTATGCCATGCATCGTCAACTCAACTGGTCGGGTTTCGACGAGACGGTGAGTCAGGCAGCCCTCAAGAACTGTGTCTACTACAGCATTGCCCACTACCTCTTTACAGGCCAATATCTTGGCACCCCCGACGTGGAGAAACTGGCACGGGCAGAGGTGGAACTCATCATGGCTGGAATGGACAACCGCAGCACCTTCATGGAGGACTACAAGGAAGTCATGTTCGGCTATAGTCTCTTCCGCCCGCGTGGCCACTATACCCGTAGCGAGAAACTGCAGCGCTACTTCCGTGGTATGATGTGGTTGCAGACAGCCAACTTCGGACTGGATAACAAGAACGAGGTGCTGGCTGCCGTCATGCAGACCTACGCTTTCAAGTATGACGATAAACTGGTAAAGAAGTACGAGAAACTCAACGAACTCATCACCTTCCTCATGGGCGAGCCCGATAATCTGACCATTATGCAGGTAAGGACTCAGGTGGAGAAGTTGAACATGCAGATGGAAGACCTGTTGCACAACGACCAGGCCATCGCCCAACTGACAGCGAAACTCAATGCGATTGGTGACAAGCAGACACGTATCCGACCGAAGTTCGAGAATACGAGTCATAACAAGATCAACGTCATGCCTCAGCGCTATCAGCCCGATGCTGAGGTGCTGCAAGAGATGGTCGACTACGACAGCAAAACCACCTTACGTGGAACGCCGAAGGGCGTCGATTTCTTCGCCGCTATGATTGTACCGGCTGCTGAGCAGGTACTCATCAACGAGAAAAAACAATGGAAGGGCTTTGAATCAGCACTCGATAAGATGAAGCAGCGCATGCAGCAGATCAATTGGAACCAGACTATCGCTACCCAATGGATGAGTACCTTGAGATCGCTATGCGACCGCGACCCGCAGTTGAACCTGCCTTACTTCATGATCAACCCCGAGTGGAACTTCAAAGACCTCAACGCCATGCTGGCCTCGTGGGCAGAGTTGAAGCACGACGCCATCCTCTACGCCAAGCAGCCGATGGGTGCTGAGTGTGGTGGCGGTGGTCCTCCAGAGCCCGTCGTGAAAGGCTATGTGGAGCCGAATATCGGCTTCTGGAAGAAAGCCATCACCCTGCTCGATAATACCGCCCGCCTCCTGAAGGAACAGGATATGCTGACGGAAAAGATCGGCGATATCACGAACCGCATCAAGGAAGAGGCTGAGTTCCTGCTAGCCATCAGCGAGAAGGAGGTTGAAGGCAAGCCTATCACCGACGAAGAGTTCGGACAGTTGGAGTGCATCGGTTCTACCTTCGAGAATATCAGCCTCGACCTGATCCGCCAGAAAGACCAATATCTGATGGGCTGGGATGATGTGGAAGGTGCCGACCGCAAGGTGGCCCTTGTGGCAGATGTCTACACGGCCAATGCCAACAACAACCCCGAGAAGTCGATTCTCTTCGAGGCTGTGGGCGATGCTGACGAGATCTACGTGGTCGTCGAGATTGACGGTTATCTGTATCTTACACGTGGTGCTGTGCTGAGTTACCGCGAGTTCAAACAGCCTATCGACCAGCCCCGCCTGACCGATGAGGAGTGGCAGGAGCAATTGGAGAAGAATCCCCGCAAGGGTGTGCCTGAGTGGATGAAGAGCATCATCGTGCCACTGGAAAAGGAGCCCGAGGTGAATGAGGAATACCACTATAGTTCTGGCTGTTAGCCTATTGTTTAATGTATCTGCGCGATGCGCCGATACATTAAACATCGTGTTCACAGGCGACATCCTGCTCGACCGCGGGGTGCGCCGTGTGATCAATCATCACGGAGTCGACCATCTGTTTTCCGACAGGGTCGACTCCGTCTTTCGCTCTGCCCAGGTGGTGGTAGGCAATCTCGAATGTCCTGTAACCAAGATCGAGGCTCCTGTCTTCAAGCAATATATCTTCAGGGCCGAACCGGAATGGCTAGGGGCATTAAAGCAACATGGCATCACCCACCTGAACCTTGCTAACAACCATTCGATAGACCAGGGGCGCGAGGGTCTTATCGATACCTATCGGAATATCCTCGCAGCAGGCATGGTGCCTTTTGGGGCTGGCGAGAATATGCAGCAGGCGGCAACGCCCGTCTTGCTGGCTTCGGAACCTCGTAAGGTGTGGCTTGTGCCATCATTGCGCCTCGCCCTCGAAAACTATGCCTACCTTCCCGACAAGCCTTGCGTGAGTCAGGAACCGATGGACTCGCTGCTTGCCCGCGTCTTCCGATTGCGACAGGCGGATTCCACTGCTGTCATCATCGTCTCACTCCACTGGGGCGGTGAACACACGCTGGAGCCCGTGCCCCGTCAGCGTCACGATGCCCACATGCTGATACACGCGGGGGCCGACGTGCTCATCTGCCACCATACCCATACCCTGCAGACCATCGAGGACTATCATGGTCACAAAATCTACTACAGTATCGGCAACTTCATTTTCGACCCCACGAAGCCCCTCAACAGCAAGGCCTGCATGGTGCGCCTCACCATCACCGACGAAAAGGATGGTCTCCAGGTGGAAACCATCCCCGTCGACATCCGCAACTGCGTGCCTCGACTGAGATAATGAAAAGACATTAGACGAAACCCGTTGCCATACCCCAGACGGCTCCTAGGCTGCTCCTAAGTTGCTCCTAGGCATACTCTAGCCATACCATTTGAGCAGCCTAGGAGCAGCCTAGAGTATGGGAAGGAGCCTTTTTCTTGCCTACCGATATACATCTTTTTTTAAAAAAACTCCCAAAATAATTGCATATTTCCATTATTTTTATTATCTTTGCACGCTGAATTGCATTAACTATTAAAATATAACTTTTTTTAATTAACAATTTTAGTGTATGAAGTTTAAACAACTACTCATTTTAGGCGCATTGCTGATTACAGGCAGTGTCGCAAAGGCTATTGATGCAAATGTCTGGCAAAAGCCGACTATTGCTGCTCCCGAGGTCACGTCATTCACGACCTACGAGGTGGGCAAGACAATTTATCTCTACAACGTGGCCAGCCACCTGTTCTACACAAACGGTAACAACTGGGGCACACGTGCAAGTCTTATCTTCGCTACTGGCGGTAACGGCAACGGTGCTACGGCAGGTGAGGCTATCCGTGGTATCAAGGTTGAGTTCACCCAGACTGATGCTGCCAAGGAGAAAGGCAATGATGTGGTTGAGTTGAAGTCTGACGTGAAGGGGGCAGGCACCATGCTCAGTGCTTTTGCTGACGGAGCGACCAGTGTATGGACTGACAACAACTCGAATGCCTGCCGTTTCTGGAAGGTTACAGCAAAGGACAACTACTACCTCATTTCCAACGTTACAACCGAGCCCGACAAGTTCCTCGGCTGGGAGGGCGACTTCACCGACACCCGTCTGAATCTGATTGACGAGGCTGCCGGCACACAGTGGAAGATGGTTGAAGAGGCCGCCTACAATGACTGGCTCGCTGCTGTTGAGGCCAACGGTGTCAGCATTGATGCTTTTAAAACCGCAGTGGCCATATACAACGCCGCTATGAGGTTGAAAGAGGTGCTCGTTGAGGCTGAGGCTATCGGTGCAGAGGTAACTGCAGAACTTGCCGTCTACAACAACACCAATAGTACGCTCGATGAACTGAACGCAGCCATTACGAGTGCTGAAGAGGCCGTTGAGAGGCGCAAACAGGAGCAGGCACAAGGCAACTATGAGAATGCTACTGTTGCGAACCCAGTAGAGGTAACCTCACTGTTTGTCAAGAACCCAAGTTACGAGAACAACAAGAACGATGATTGGGAAGGCTCTACTCCTGGTTTCCAGAGTTACACCAATGCAGAGTTCTTTGAGAAAGTATTCGATACGCACCAGAGTATGACAGGTCTTCGCGAAGGTGTCTACATGCTTGCCTTACAGGCATTCTACCGCCCAGGTTATGGCGATGGTTCAGGCTACACGGCTTATGTGAATAAAGACGCTCAAATCTACGACGTTAAGATGTATGCCAACTCTGGTTCTAATCAATTCACTAAGCCTATTGTAACCGCTTACGAAGGCGCTGGTGAGAAGGTTGGACAGGGTAGTGAAATGGCAGTTCAGACGGCTGATGGAACTACCATCTATATTCCTAACGACATGAATTCTGCTGCTGGTTACTTTGCAGATGGCCGCTATTACAACAGCACGCTTTTCGAAGCCAATGCCGACAGCATTATTACCATTGGTCTGAAGAACTCAAAGAGCGTTGGTGGCAACTGGGTTATCTACGACAACTGGCAGTTGATCTATTTGGGTGCCGGTGAGGATGCCTATGTAGAATTAGCCAAGAGCATTGCTGCTGCACTGCCTGACTATAGTAACCTGGCTGAAAATGTTGTTTACACGCCGTCAGTGATGGATGCTTACTTAGCAGCAAAGGCTGCATTAGCAACAACAACAGGCAAGGACGCCATTAAGGCTGCCATTGCTGCTGCCAAAGAGGCTGCTGCTGCTATCGAGTTGAATATCTCGCTTTGGCAGAAATATCAGGATCTCTGCACGGAGGCTAAGTCTGTTGCCGCTAATGAGGATTATAACATTATCTATCGCGAAGAATTAGGCGACTACGAGATGGATTTGGACGATAACCTTGGTGCACGCAGTTTGACCAATGATGAATTGCAGGCTCTCTGCGACCAGATTGAGGCCGCTATCGATAAGGCTATCCACGCTCCATTGGCCGGTGCTGACATGACCAACCTTCTGAAGAACCCCGGATTCGACGAGGGTGGCCAGAACAACTTCCCCGGCTGGAATGCTACTTGGAAGAATCCCGGTGCTGCACGTGTGGTGGCATCTTGTGCTGAGTTCTGGAATACTGAATCGTTCGACATGTATCAGGAACTCACCGAACTGCCAAAGGGTGTGTATGAAATTTCCGTACAGGGATTCTATCGCTACCTGCGTGGCAACAATGCCTGGAGTGCATACCTCAACAAGGATCCTAACACGTTGGCAGAGAACATCCCCACCTATATCTATATGAATGACAACCAGACTCCATTTACCAACGTATTTGGTGATCCTCGCCGCGAAGAGTTGCAGCTCAGCCCCGACGGCACGACTGCTCCCGCCATCTACACAGGAACTGACTATGTGAGTCTAACAGACGATATAACTGGTAACACTTATTTCTTCCCCGACAACATGCAGAGTTCTGCTGACTGCTTTGGTCAGGGTATGTACACTCAGAAGGCATACGGGCTGGTGGCTCAGGACGGCGACAAGCTACGCCTCGGTGTGATTGGCAGCTCTAACCAGGGTGGTGACAGCTGGGTTATCTTCGACAACTTCCGCCTGACTTATAAGGGTATGGATGCTGAGATTATTAAGCCAGTACTGGAAACCAACATTGCTAAGGCTGAAGCTTCTTTGGAAGGTTATATGGGTAAGAGCGTGCGTGCTGCACTGTCAGCCGCTGTTGAAGAGGCTAAGGCTGCTCTCGACAAGGATGGTCAGACCATGTTCAATGCTCTGAGTACTCTTTTCGCTAATACACGTGCCGTAAACGAATCGAAGGCTAAGTTTAACGAACTGGTTGCTGCCAACGAGTCTTTGGCACAAGCTACCACCCAGGCTCTTGAATGTTCAATTGAGACCTTACAGCAGGCTCGTATGCTGAATATAACTATCAGCGAAAACTTGGAAGCTGGTGTTTACGAGGACGAGGATGTTGACGGACTGCTCGAGCAAATTGCCAACATGATTAAGGAGCTGGCTAAGCCCGAGGGCTTCAGCGACGCTACCGATGAGAATCCAAAGGATGCCAACTGGTGTATTGTCAATCCAAAGTATGCTGATAACAACAACGAGGGTTGGACATCTACCAAGAATCCTGGCATTAGTTACAACATCTGTGAGGTTTATGACTCAAACTTCAACTACTATCAGGACATCGAACTCACAGCAGGCACATACGAGTTGACTGCTCCTGGATTCTATCGCTTCGGTTCTGCTGCTGATGACTATGCAGCATACCAGCAAGATCCTACACAGAACAACAACCTCGTGATGTACGTTACCGTTGGTACCGACAGCATGGCAGTCGCTATGCCACGTCTGGCTTCTGCTGCTGAGGAATATACCGCAGATGCTACGGAAGCCGCTGACGGCAGAACGTTGTTCGACGCTAAGGCTGGTTATGCTTGGGTCGCTGATCCTGTGGCTAACGCAGACAATACTCAGGCTACTGGTTACATTGTTGCCAACAACATGGAACAGGCTGCCAACAAGTTTGCAGCAGGTCTTTACGCCGGTACTACCATCACTTTCAAGGTACCTGAGGACATGAAGGTTCGCATCGGTATGAGCAAGACTGTACAGCAGTCTAAAAACTGGTGTATCTGGGGTGGCTGGCAGTTGACCTACTACGGTAAGAACAGCGCTAAGGAAGTAACGCCTACTGGCATTACCGCTGCACAGAGCAATGGCCAGGTAGTTCGCACCGAGTTCTTCAACCTGAACGGTGCTCGCATCAATGCACCAAGAAGTGGTGTCATGATCATCAAGCAGACAATGGCTGATGGTACTGTTAAGGTACGTAAGGCCGTAGTGAAGTAAACGATTATCATTCTGAGCGCACATAGGGACAATTTCCCCTGTGCGCTCAGTTTTTTCCTAAAAACTGACTTCCCAAACTTCCCATCATGAATAAAAAACACCTGGAGACCCTATTTGTTTCCACCTTATTATATATGTGCGCGAGCGCGAGCGCACAAGTGGTCATGAACATCAATTCCGCCCAGCGCGGTCCACTGACCAGTCCCTACCAGTGGGGACTATTCTTCGAGGAGATTAACCATGCCGGCGACGGTGGCCTCTATGCCGAACTCGTGAGAAACCGCTCATTTGAGGAGTCTCAATATGACAATGGCTGGCAGAAAGTAAGTTCTGCCATCTACCGCTGCACTGCCGAAAACACACCTCTGTTAAACGATGCACAGGACGTTTGCCTCGACCTGTATACCAGTTCCACAACCAGTGAGGACCGTAAACGCGGCATCCGAAATGAAGGTTTCTGGGGCATGAATTTTGAAAAAGGCAAAACCTATCACCTGTCGCTCTATGCGAAAGGTAGCAATAATAATTATACAGGGCGCGTCTATGCTGCGCTACTGAGAAATGACGGCAAGACTGCCGTCAGCGACACCATAGCCCTGACAGGCGAGGTGTACACCGACAAATGGAATAAACTGACCGCCGAACTGACGGCAAAAGATACAGATCTCAGTGGACAGTTGCTGCTGCTGACCAGCAACGGCGGACACCTCTATATCGATGTGGTGTCACTGTTCCCAGACACATGGAACAATCGGCCCAACGGACTACGCCCCGATCTGGCACAACTGCTGGCCGACACAAAACCGACATTCCTCCGCTTTCCCGGCGGATGTTTCGTCGAAGGACAGCAAAGTTTCGACGACACCTGGCAGTGGAAACGCACCATAGGCCCCATCGAACAACGACACGGGCACATGAGCCACAACTGGGGCTACTGGAGTAGCGACGGTCTGGGCTTTGATGAATACCTTCAACTGGCCGAGGACATGGGGGCTGCCCCACTTTTCGTTGTCAACGTCGGACTGGGACACGGTTGGTATATTCCCATGGCCGACTTGGACACACTGGTGCAGAATACACTCGATGCCATTGAATACGCCAACGGCGACGGCACGACGAGATACGGAGCCATGCGAATTAAAAACGGACATCCGGCTCCCTATAACCTGAAATTCATTGAGATAGGCAACGAGAACTATAACTACGACATGGGGTCGAACAGCGACCAGAGTTATCAGTATCCCGAGCGTTACTATAAGTTCTACAAGGCCATCAAGGAAAAGTATCCGGAAATCACCACCATCGGCAATGTGGAGTCGTGGGGTACCGACAACCCGACATGGCGCAACGAATATCCTGTTGAAATCGTTGACGAGCACTACTATCGCTCGCACGCCTGGATGAAACAAAACTACAAGAAGTACGACAACTATCCCCGCGATGTCAAAGTATATAACGGCGAATACGCTGCCAACAGCGGCGGCTACGGCACGTATGGCAACCTGAACTCTGCACTGGGCGAGGCTGTCTACATGCTTGGGCAGGAACGTAACAGCGATGTATGCGTGATGGGATCGTTTGCCCCAATCTTTACACATGAGAGCAATCCTGCATGGGCCTACGACATGATTCATTTCAACTCAGGTTCCAACTTTGTAACGCCCAGTTATCACGTGCAGAAGATGATGGCTCACAATTTAGGGTACCAGAACCTGCTGTGGACAGAAAGCGGCAACAGCATCACGGCTACAGCCACGCATCAGGTGGGATTGGCCACATGGAATACGCAGGCATCATTTGACGATGTCAAGGTCACCACAAACGGCAAGACCGTCCTCAGCGATGATTTCTCTGGCAATAACGGGTGGACGTCCTACGGCGGCTCATGGAGTGTATCCGGCGGTGTAAAGAAGCAGACGGCAGATGGCACCAACAGCGACAAGGGCTGCCGGGACATCTGTCAGACAAAGTTTGACGGCTCAACATACACGCTCACGCTCCGTGCCCGTAAAGACGGCGGTGCTGAAGGTTTCCTCATCATCTTCGATTATCAGGACGAGGACAATTATGCCTGGTGGAACATCGGTGGATGGAGCAACACGCAGAATGCCATCGAAATATGTCGAGGTGGCTCAAAGGCACAATATAGCAAAGTCAACTACGCAGTTCCCGCAGGCGACTGGATAGATCTGAAAGTGGAGGTTGACGGCAATGTCATCAGTTGCTACATCAACGGCCAGAAGTATCATGAGTTGACGCTTGAATCGGAGCGTGCCCTCTATCAGAGTTGTCAGATAAGCGAAGACGGGCAGGAGATGATTCTCAAGGTGGTGAATCCCAACGGACAGGCACAGGTGCTGCAACTGAACACTGACTTCAGTATTGGCAACGGCACTGTAGAACGGCTGACCTCGACAAATGGCACCGATGAGAATACGATGCAGAATCCCGACAAGGTAAAGCCAACGGCACCTGTGCCCTTCAGTTTTGCTGAAGGGAATAGGCTTGAAATCCCAGCCTATTCGCTCAACATCTACCGTTTCCCCGTCACGGGACTGCAGGCAGAAGAACCGCAGAAAACCTGGGCCGACTATCCCGAATACGTGGAGGAGGACAAGGATATGGCGGCATACCTCTATGCCCACATGCACGAGACGGGCGAATATACTTGCTATGCGCTGAATACGGGCGGTAACAGTTGGAACGACCTGCTCTCAAGCGGTGAGGTGTTCCCCACATCGCAATACACCAAGACCGGTGGTATGCGCGATGCATTCACCTACCGTCTGAAGAGCGGCAATGGCTTCGTGCTGGTCGGTACCGACATGACGTCGCGCTTAGGGTGGGAGAGTAACCATATCATGGACCTTATGCTTTCGCCAGACCTGATTCACTGGACCAAAGAGGTGTTCATTGACCTGGAGACGAATGAGAATCTCGCAGCCATCGGCAAGGCATTAGGACGTACCATGACAGCCGACCTGATGACAGCGGCATGGGCCCCGCAGGTAATCTACGACCCCGTCACAAAGACTTACGTACTCTATTATAGTGTAGGCGTGAAGGGTGACAAGCATTATATATTCTACCAGCAGATTGACGAAGAACTCAACATCCTCAGCGAACCGCGCGTGTACTTCTCGCCAGGCTATGACATCATTGATGCCGACATCGTGTGGAATGTAGTTGACCAGCAGTATGTCATGTTATTCAAATGTGAGTCGACAAACGGCTTTGATCGTGCAACAGCGCCCAAATTAGTGCCTGAGAAGGATGCTACAGGTACAACTGTCTGGACAGTCACCAAGGATTTCCATGTCGGAGAGAATAATCAGGCCATCGAGGGCATGACGCAGTGGCGTCCCATTGGTCAGTTGCGCTGGCGTCTGGCATATATCAATTATAGCGGAGGCTACGCTTACCGCATGCGCTATATGGACGAGCACGGCATGAGCGTTGACCCAGTAGGTCACAATATCAATGGCAACCTGAAAGCCCAGCACGGTTGTGTCATGAAGATTACACAGGCAGAATGCGATATGCTGAAAGCCTGGGACCAGGTGGTTACACTGCTGCCGAAGGTGAAGGCTTTCCATGCGGTAAAACCGACCGATCAACACAAGGCGGCTATTGAAGCCGCTGAAGCTGCGCTGGCCAACAGCACAACTTTTGCCGAGAATGCTGCTGCCATGCAGAAGGCCTTGGAACTGCTGAATGCCTGCGAGACGGACACACGCCAGATTGCCATTGAGGAGGTCGTGAAAAACGGCCATGGCGACCTGACCTGCATGATAGAGAATGCCGACTTCTCAAAGGGGGATGCCTCCTGGTATACCAGTAACGGTTTTACTGCTGCCAACGGCTATGTGGCCGAGTTCTGGAACAAGAATTTCTACATGTCGCAAACGATATCTGGACTGCCTGACGGTAACTATGAGGTGGGAGTGCAGAGTTTTTTTCGATATGGCTCGCGTGATGTCGCTTTTCAGGCCCATCGGAATGGAACGGAGCAACTGAACGCCAAGTTTTTTGCCAACAATGCCGAGACACCAGTCATGAGTCTCTATGACGACAGTGCTGCCAAGCGCTACGGCACCGCGAGCTACGACAACTATCCCGACAATGTGACACAGGCCAACCAGGCTTTTAATACCTATGGCCTTTATTATAATAAGGTAGAAACCACCGTTACCAACGGAACCTTAGTGATAGGACTCTATAAGACTGATTGGTTGGATAGTGATTGGTGTTGCTTCGACAATTTTACACTGACTTACCTCGGTGTTGACACGAGTGTCAATGCAATGGATAATGGAAAATGGATAATGGATAATGATAAGGTCTACGACCTACAGGGCCGCAAGGTTAATTATCCATTATCCATTGCCAATTCTCAATTATCCAAAGGCATCTATATCAGCAACGGACAAAAAATAACGATAAAATAACAAAATAACAATTGTATGGAATTCAGATCAATCGCAAGACAAGGTCGCGCGGTGGCCGTTGTGACCTGCTGTCTGCTAATAGGATCCTGGACGGTGCAGTCGTGTAAGGACGAATACACCCTAACAGGTCAACCTTCGTGGTTGGGTAACTCTATCTATGAGCGGCTGGAGGAAGATGGCAATTACACCACCCTGCTACGTCTGGTCGACGACCTAGAACAAACAGAGGTGCTCAGCCAATCTGGCTCGAAGACACTTTTTGCTGCCAACGACTCGGCATTCCAGGCTTGGTTCGACAACAACAAATGGGGCGTAAAAAACTACTCACAACTCAGTACGGCCAAGAAGAAAATGCTACTCAACAACACGATGATTAACAATCCCTACCTCATCGAGTTGTTATCCAATGTCAGCGGTACGCCACCATTGGAGGGAATGTGCATGCGCCGTGAGACCGCTACGACCATCTACGACTCCGTAGAGATTATATCACCTGACAAAATGCCGGCTACAGCCGCATGGCAGCGTTTCCGCGACCAACGCAAGAGTATCCCCATCTTAAAGGATGCTACCACGCCACCCATGATTCACTTCCTGCCGAAGTTCATGGAGTATTACAACATCAATAGCGAAGACCTTGCCGTGCTCACTAATCACCAGGCCACATCGGCCAACGAGGCATGGGTAAACTCACGTAAGGTGCTCGAGCGCGACATAACGTGCAAGAACGGCTACATCCAGAGAATCGACGGTGTGATAGAGCCGATGACCAACATGGCCGAAGTGCTCCGTCAGCATCCGCAACTGTCGAAGTGGTCGGAACTAATCGACCGCTTCTCGGCACCTTATTATAATGCCACGGCGACACTTGAGTATAACCGTCTCTTCAACAACGAAGACTCTGTCTACACCATGCGCTATTTTAGCAAACGGTCTGCTGGTGGCACGGCACTGTCTGAGACTCCTGACGGTGAGGTAGCAGCCGCTCTGTTGACCTTTGACCCAGGTTGGAACCAGTATATGTACAGTAACACCATGGGTTACGACCTGCACTATGATGCCGGTGCCATGATAGCACCTACTAATGAGGCGTTGGAAACCTGGTGGAACAATGAAGGCAAAGACCTTCAGATGGAATATGGATCGTGGGAGAATGTTCCTAATACCACATTGGCCAAGTTGCTCAATGTCAACATGCTGCCCACATTTACGGAGGCTGTCCCATCGAAGTTCGAACGTATACTGAACGATGCCAAGGAGAGTCTGGGTATTGAAGCCCGCTACGTCGACTCATGCTTTATGGCATGTAACGGCGTGGTCTACATGGTCAACAAGGTATTCTCCCCAGCCGAATATGCTTCTGTAGCATATCCTGCCCTGGCTCACCAATCGACCATGAACGTCATCTATTGGGCTATCGACCAGTTGAACTTCCTGCCCTACCTGTTGTCAATGGATTCGAGATACAGCCTGCTACTGCCCACCAATGAGGCACTGCAATGGTATCTTGACCCTGCAACATATGGTGGCATAGACCGCCTATCTGGCATGGAGGCCCCAACAGCCTTGGAATTCTACTATGATGCTTCGAAACCTTCTACAGAGCGCGTCCAGGCACGCCGTTTCAACACCACCGTTGATACGGACGGCAACATTACCAAGGGTGTGCGTACGCAGGCCACTGTAGATCGTAGTGTTATAGACGACCGTTTGAAGCGCCTCTTGGATGACCTTATCATCGTGGGCGATGTGGAGGACGGTCACGAATACTATAAGACCAAGGGAGGATCATTGATTCGCGTCAGCCACACTACCGACGGCAAGATAGCCTTCAGTGGCGGCTGGCAGATGGAGCATAACGCGAAACCACTTCCTGTGGAAACCAATGAAATCTATCCCAAGGACAACGGTAAGTCATACCAGTTGAACAACGAGGTGCCCATGGGTACACAAAAGTCCATTTACCTGACGCTGAAAGGCAATGAGGCCTTCTCGGAATTCCTTACCCTCATTGATAATGACGGTGCCAATCTATTGGGTACAAAACTCAATAATCAATACAGCGCAGGACTGACAGCACAAGGCTCGAAGAATCTCACGCTACTTGATAACTATAACTACACAATCTATGTGCCCACCAACGAATCGATACGCGATCTTATAGACCGCGGACTGCTCCCCACATGGGATGACTACGAGGCAATGGAAAACGAAGGATTTGCCGATGAGGCTGCCGTAGACAGCGCACAACAGATTATCAAGAGCATTATCGTCAACTTTATCCGTTACCATGTGCAAGACCACAGCGTGGCCATCGGCATGGCTCCCGAACTATATGATGAAGACCTCGAAACAGGCGTAAAGACCCCATCTTATGTAAATATCTTCGAATCGATGAAACGTAACCCCGATACGGGACGCTTCTACGGACTGGAGAGTGACAACAGTAATGGTCAACTGACAGTAAAGGATGTCATGGGCAATGTACGCCACGTGACAAAACAGGACGGACTCTACAACAATATCTGCCGCGAATACTGGTTTAACGGCTCAGGCAATACAGCCAGAATATTTATGGCCTCTGATGCCGTGGTACACCAGATTGACGCACCTCTGTTCTATGAGGAGTTGACCCCTTGGCGCGAGCAACTTAAAAACATAAGGAGGAAGTAAAGGTATGAGAACACTGAAATCTATCATAATAGTGCTGGCGCTGTTGGCAACAACAGTTGTCCATGCACAGAACATCACATCGGTACATGGAACGATCAGTGATGATATGGGACTACTGATGGGAGCAACGGTGTGCGAGATTGACGGCAATGGGCGTATCATCGAATCGACCACTACCGACCTGAACGGTAACTTCACCATGAAGGTGAAAAACCAGAAGGACAAGATCCGATTCAGTTTCGTGGGATTGAAAACACAGACCCTGCCCATCAACAAGACCACATATAATGTAAAACTGGAGTCAGCCACCACACTGAAGGAGGTGACTGTGAAGTCCAAGCGCCGCGTGACAGGCAACGGACTGCCCATTCCGCAGAGAGAGGTGTCGAGTGCTACACAGAGTTTCTCGATGAAAGATGTAGAGGGTATGGCTTTCACGACCGTGGATGAAGCCCTGCAGGGACGTATTGCCGGTCTGGACATCGTGGGCAATAGCGGAGACCTGGGTTCCGGTTCAACAATGCGCCTGCGCGGTGCTTCTTCATTGTCGACACTGACCAATGCCAATCCACTGATTGTCGTTGATGGCAACATCCGTGAAGTGAGTCTTGACAACTTTGACATGGCGGCTGCCAACAATGAGAAGTTTGCAGAATTGCTGAACATCAACCCTGAGGACATTGCGGACATCCGCGTGCTGAAGGATGCCGCTGCCACTGCCATCTACGGTTCACAAGGTGGTAATGGTGTCATCGAACTGACAACCAAACGCGGTACACGCGGTACACCGAAACTCACCTACTCACTGAAACTCACCGGCACCTATCAGCCAAAGGGTTATGCCATGCTGAATGGTAACGACTACACCATGCTGCTGAAGGAGGCCTATTTCAATCCTTCGCAGAATGACGGTGCTTCTGCCAATATCAGCGAGATTAACTATGTCCCGACATTCTCAGAGTATCAGCAGTATAACAACAACACCGATTGGCGCGATGCCATCACACAATGGGGACTGCGTCAGAACCACTATGTCACTGTCAGCGGTGGCGGCGAGAAAGCCTCGTTCCGCATTGGTGGTGGATTCGACCATGAGACGGGTACCATCAT